>Ga0157369_10007252_pt1 | contig 12762 bp, 14 predicted proteins | sample C25metaG_FD_113461 | JGI IMG/M metagenome (GOLD analysis project Ga0157369, IMG submission 113461) | Corn rhizosphere microbial communities from Kellogg Biological Station, Michigan, USA - C2-5 metaG | ecosystem: Host-associated > Plants > Roots > Rhizosphere > Soil | place: USA: Michigan...
ATTTAGTGACAGAAACGAATCTCCATCGCGCCATTATGCCGACTGTCATGCCGAGCTCCCCGGTCTCGATCGGTGTCGCCGCCTTGCCCGCAAGCGATTCCATTCTGTAGGGCTGAGGCGGTCCAGCCGATCAATTCGTGCTCAACTCGATCAACTCACCCAACTGCCCCCCGGCCGCGCGCGCCAGCACGGTCGCGTCCGCAAACGCCTGCCGATACGCATCGGCCAATGCCACGCGCCGGAGCGAATCGGGCGCCGAGGAATGAAAGTCGAGTGAGCTCACATCGTTCGCACCTTTCGCGATCGCCGCATCGATCAGCGCACCCACCTGGTCCACCTTCCGAACCTCCACCCGCACGGTGTTCGTCGCGATGTAGCCGATCACCTTCGGTGCCCGGTCGCCTGCCTGTGGATTGAACTGCTGATCGGCATTCAGACTGTAGTTGACCGTCGAGATCTGCTCCGGCGCCACGCCCTGCGCGCGAATCGCCTCGATCACGGCTCGCTGCTTGATCGCATTCTCCGCACTCGCCCTGGCCGCCGTCGCCGCCCGCGTCTGCACACCCATCGAGATCGTCGCGCGATCGGGAACGTACCGCGCCTCACCCGTCGCGCTCGTGCTGATCTCCGACGGCGGACGCGCGGGCGCCGGGCCACCACCGGCCGGCTGCTGCGCCGCGAGCGGAAAGGCGGCCAGCGCGATCATCATCAGCGAACGTTGCATCGAATACCTCCGTGAGAATTCAGACTTCCGGGATTGGCGAATTAGTGATCGAAAGCTACTAAAGCGGCTGGCGGCACGATACGACACGCGGATCGACGGCACCGCACGTGTCATACCCCACCGTCCACGTTATGGCGCGTGACGCACGACGCTACGAGGCCACATCGGCCGCGAGACGGCGACGCTCGATCTCCAGCACCAGATTCTGAAGATCGTTCGGGCTCACGCCGGGAACACGCGACGCCTGCGCGAGCGTCCGCGGACGCAACGCGCCCAGCTTCTGACGAGCCTCGGTGCTCAGGGAGCGCAGCTCCTCGTAGGGAAGCGCGGGAGGCAGCGGGAAGTCACCCATTCGCTTCATCTTCTCCGCCTGCGACCGCTCGCGCTCGAAATAGCCCGCGTACTTGAGCTCGAGCTCCGCAGTAATGAGCACCTCGCGATCGAGTGACGCTCCCACCCCAGCCGCATCGAACAGCGCCGCGAGCGAGATGTTCTGCCGTTTCGCGATCTCCGCAATGCGCGCCGCGTGCGGAAGCGACGTGCTCCCCGCTTCGGCGAGCAGCGTCGCGATCTGCTCCGGCCGCACGCTCGTCGACTCCGCCAGCGCATGCGCGTCCACCTCCATCGCGAATCGACGCTCGACGATCTGCCGCTCTCGCTCGTCGAGCATGCCGAGGGCGAGAGCCATTGGCGCGAGCCGGCGCAGCGCGTTGTCCTGCCGAACCGTGAGCCGGAACTCCGAACGGGAGGTGAAGAGCCGGTACGGCTCATCGACTCCTCGGGTCACCAGATCGTCCACGAGCACGCCGATGTACGAATTCTCCCGTCCGAAGATCGCCGCGGGCTCGCCTCGCACAGCGAGCGCCGCGTTCATCCCCGCCACGACGCCCTGCCCCGCCGCCTCCTCGTAGCCCGTGGTGCCGTTGATCTGCCCAGCGAAGTACAATCCGCCGAGTGCCTTCACCTGGAGCGATGCATCGAGCTGCGTGGGAGGGAAGTAGTCGTACTCGATCGCATATCCGGCGCGCGTCATGCGCGCCTGCTCGAGACCCGGAATCGCATGCAGCAGCCGGAGCTGCACGTCCGCCGGCAACGATGTCGACAGGCCGTTCACGTACAGCTCCGTCGTGTCGTGGCCCTCCGGCTCGAGGAAAAGCTGGTGCCGAGCGACGTTGGGGAAGCGCACGATCTTGTCTTCGACGCTGGGGCAGTAGCGAGGACCGCGTGATCCGATCGCGCCGCCGTACATCGCTGATTTTCCGATGTTGTCGGAAACGATCTCCTTGGCTTCCGCGCCAATGAACGTGATCCAGCACGGGAGCTGCGCTGGATGCCGCGTCGTCCCGCCACTCGCGCGAGGCGCGTCCCAGAAGTGCGACCACGAGTAGTCGAACTGCTCGATCTCACTGTCCTGCCGATCGAGCCGGCCGGTATCGACGGAGCGACCGTCGATGCGCGGCGGCGTGCCCGTCTTGAATCGAGCCGACTGGAGTCCCAGCGCATCGAGCTGCTCTGCCAGGTGAATCGCCGGAGGGTCGCCCGCGCGGCCACCCGCCATACGCGTCTCGGTGCCGATGTGCAGCCGGCCGCGCAGAAACGTTCCCGCGGTGATGACGACGGCACGCGCACCGAAGCGGCGGCCTTCGAGTGTCTCGATGCCACGCACACGACCGCCGTCCTCGTCGATGAGAAGGCGTGCGACGGTTCCCTGGATTGGTTGCAGCTTGGGGTGCTGCTCGATCAGACTGCGCACGGCGCGCCGGTACATGCCACGGTCACATTGCGCGCGCGGAGCCCAGACCGCGGGGCCCTTGCCCCGATTCAGCATCCGGAACTGCAGCGTGGCGAGATCGGTCGCACGCGCCATGATTCCGCCCAGCGCGTCCACCTCGCGCGCAACGGTGCCTTTCGCGACTCCGCCGATCGCCGGATTGCACGACATCTGTCCGATCGTTTCGAGCGCGCTCGTGATCAGTCCCACGCGCGCGCCGAGTCGCGCCGCCGCGACGGCTGCTTCAGTGCCGGCGTGGCCGGCGCCGACGACGATGACGTCGAGCTCGAGCTCCAGGGACAGCGAAGTCATCGGTCAAAGATACGATGAATGGACAACCGAAGGACGGCGGCGCAGACTTCTGACATGCCGCTCGAAATTCATTCCGACGCACCGACCATGCTCGTGCGGAGAGCCGCGTACGAGCGGGCCGGTCTCGCGCGTGCGCACTTCGATCTGCGTTACAATCTCACGCCCGATGAGTTTCGGGTGGAAGGCGATCTGATCGCGATCGGGCCGCTCTACGACGATGAGGCGCTCGGTGCGCTCACCGGCGAGCTGGAATCGCTGGGACTCGTCTACTTCGAGGATTTCGCGGAGCTGAGCGGCAACTGGCCACCGTGGCTCAAGATCTTCGCGCGCGGAGGGTGAGAGGCTTCCGTCGAAGCGTCACTGGCGCGGCGAGCTCCGTTCACGTTTGGGCAGCACGGCATTGTCCGGTGTGAGATGGCCATGGCGGAGAAGGCCGCGCCAGCCGCACGCATAGCACCAGCTCGTGCGAAACCAGGGCATGAGCAGGTTCCACCCGGGAGACTTCACGCGAAGCGTGGGAGTGTCGCACTCCGGACAGCGGTCGCTCTTGGGGAGCACCGCGTGGAAGAACATGGTCGCGAAGACGATTCGCGCGATGAAGATCGCGCTGAAAATGATGATGAAGATCAGGCCATCGGACATTCGTCACCTCGCGGCATCCCGCGACACCTCGGCGCGTGATACTCTCAGCAGCCGCGCGCCAGCGGCCGGGAGATTCTCAACTGAGCTTTTCCAACTCTCTCTCGATATTGCTCCAAAGCTCGACGTGCGCAATGCCGTTTTCAATTCGCTCGATCACGACCTCTGCGCCGGCGGCGATCGGTGCGCCCTCCAGTCCCACGGCGGGGACGACGCGGCGAGCACCGTCATGCTCGTAGGAGATCTCGCCCGGCTGTCCCTCGGAGATTGCTTGCGAAACTCGCGCCGGATGGCCCTGGAGCGCAAAGCGAGGATCTTCCGCGTGCAGGGCGGCGGTCGGAACGGCCCAGCCTGCGATGATCGCCACCATTCCTGCAGCAGCGGCGGCGGCCGCGGCGCCGGCGATGGCGAGCATCGCCACGGTTCCGAGTGAAGAATACTTCGCGAGCGGGTAGCCGACGATTCCGAAAAGCGCGGCCGCCGCGCCGGCGGTGGGAAGGTTCAGGTATTTCACCCACGGGCCGTGGCGCTGCTTGCGATCGATCCCGCCGATCATGGCGATGACGCCCACGATGAGGCCGGCGAGTAGAAACAGTGCGAAGAACAGGGTCATGGTTCTACTGTGAGCCCGGGTGAAGGGTCATCCGTCTGACAACCGCAACGCTACCGGGACGACGCGATTTCGCAAGCCTCTTGTGCCGCTCACGTTACGCAGGGTGAAGGAAAATCTATCCCGCCGGGTTGCGAACTCCAGCAATCACGGTCGAGTCGAGCTCATGCGGAGCCGTGCGCACTGCGCAACTCACGGCAATCCACTACTTCGCTGGCGGCGTATTGGCGTGTAGCGTGTGCGCAGGGCAGGCTTTTGCAGCACGAACCCGTGGTGAATTTCTCATTCTTCCATCGAGGTACCTCATGCTTCGCCGAATTCGAATTGCTATCGCAGTGGCAGCGACGCTCCTGGTTGCCGGTGCTCTCAGCGCATCCGCAGCCGTTCGCGGTACGACCGCGGCCAATCGCCTGGTGAAGGCGGACGCGGACAGCGTAACGGGCTGCCTGCAGAAGGGCGACAAGCCGAACACGTTCAAGCTGGTGACCAAGGATGGAAAATCATGGAACGTGACGAGCAGCAAGCTCTCCCTGGCCGGTCACGTCGGTCACACGGTCACTCTGAGCGGCGACGCGATGAAGGGCCAGATGTCCGGCATGAAGGACACGAGCATGTCGAACATGAAAATGGGCGACTCGAGCATGTCGGGGATGGGCTCCTCTGGCGGCACGCTGAACGCGACGTCGATGAAGATGGTCAGCGCGACCTGTAGCTGACGGTAGCAGAAAGCACGTCGATCCCGAGATGTGCCGTGCGCGGATGGCCGGTCGAGAAAATCGACCGGCCGTTTGGCATCCTAACTCGGATCTCCCGTCGCGGCACCGGCCGACGATGTCGTGATGGCGCTGGCCAGGAACTCCGCCGCTCGCCACTCCGCGTAGTAGAAGGGGCGCCATGGCAGCGATCCCGCGATGAAGCCTACGTGTCCTCCCCGCTCGACGAATTCCGGGTACAGCGATGGATTCGCGCGGGCGACGTCGCGAACCTCGTCCAGCACCTCGCTCGGGAGAAAGGGATCGTCGCGAGCGCTCAGGAGGAGCGTGCGTACGCGGATTCGCGCGAGATACGGAAGAGAGCTCGAGCGCGTGTAATAATCGTCCGCATCCCGGAATCCGTGGACGGGCGCCGTGACGAGGTCGTCGAAATCGTAGAGGGTCCGCGGGCGGAGAACGACCTCGGCGCGAATCGCTTCCGGAAAGCGCGTGCTCTTCTCGAGTGCCTTGCGCCGCAGCGAGCGAAGAAAATGCGCCTGGTACACGCGAGAAAAGCCGCGGTCGAGGTGCCGTGAGCCGCGGGCCAGATCGAAGGGCACCGAAACGGCCGCAGCGCCGAGCAGCTGTCGTGGCGCAGCATCGCCCTGCTCGCCGAGCCATTTGAGAAGGACGTTGCCGCCGAGCGATACGCCTGCGATGAGCAGGGCGCGCGCGGGATCGTCGGCAACGAGACGACGCACGACGAAGTCGAGATCGGATGTCTCACCGGAGTGGTACAGTCGGAGCGCGCGATTGGGCTCGTCGCCGCAGGAGCGGAAGACGAGCAGATCGGCTGCCCAGCCACGCCGCTGTGCCTCGTGCAGCAGCCCGATGGCGTAATGGGAACGGACCGTCCCTTCGAGCCCGTGCAGGATGAGCAATCGCGGGCGCCCTGGCGGAGCGTCGATTCGGTGAAGGTCCAGAAAATCATCATCGGGCGTCGACCATCGCTCCATGCGTGCAGGCAGCGGCATGGACCGGCGCATGAACTTTCCCCACAGCGTTCGCAGATGCGCTCCTGGAATCCACCAGGCAGGCTGGTATGCGCGGGCTCGCATGCGGGGAAAGCTATGATTCGGCGCTTCGAAGCGCTTGGGAATGCGGGGCCGTCGGCGTTTATTTCGGTATGGACGTTCAGGTTTTCGGTGTCAAGAAGAATCCGGACACGAGGAAAGCGCTGCGATTCTTCTCGGAGCGGCGCGTGAAGACGCACTTCGTCGATCTCACGGAGCGCGCCGCATCGCTCGGCGAGCTGCGCCGCTTCGCGCAGAAGTTCGGCGTGCTCGCGCTCATCGATGAGAGCTCGAAGCGCTACATCGAGCGCGGACTGCGCAACGCGCGGATGTCTGATGACCGGTGGCTCGAGCTGTTGGCGGAGGAGCCGTTGATACTCAGGATGCCACTCGTGCGCCAACAGAACCGGTTGAGCGTGGGGCTGGCGGAAGCGGAGTGGAGCGGCTGGATGGCGGCGACATGACGCAGCTTTCGCTGTCCAACGTCGCGGTGGAGTTCGGGGCGACGAAGCTCTTCTCGGACGTCACGTTCACGATTGCCGCACGCGAGCGATGGGGCATCATCGGACGCAACGGCACAGGAAAGACCACGCTCTTCAAGCTGATCACCGGCGACCTGCAGCCGACGCGGGGCGTCATCGCGCGGCAGCCCGCGCTCCGCGTGGCTCTCCTCGAGCAACATCGCGACTTCGGCGATGCGAAAACGGTGTGGGAGGCCGCCGCGGGCCAGTTCGCCGAGCTGCTCGCGCTGGAGCAGTCGCTCGCCGATCAGGCGACGAAGATGGGGGAGCTGGGCGCGATGGTGAGCGAGCAGGTGCTCGCGCGCTACTCGAATGATCTCGAGCGCTTCGAGCGCGAGGGCGGATACACGATCGCACCGCGAGTGGACGCCGTGCTCCACGGTCTGGGATTCGATCCGGTGGATGCGCGCACGCGCCCGCTCGAGCGGTTGAGCGGCGGCGAGCGCGGACGTGTGGGTCTCGCGCGCCAGCTCGTCGCACCCGCGGACGTACTGCTGCTGGACGAGCCAACGAATCATCTCGACCTGGAGACCACGCGCTGGCTCGAGGAATATCTCAGGTCGACGGATGAGACGGTGGTGCTCATCAGCCACGATCGTGCCTTCCTGGAGAACGTGGCCGATCACATTCTCCACTTCGAGGCGCACAGCGCGACGCCGTACATCGGCGGATACACCGCCTTCATCGAGCAGCGCGCGCACCGCCAGCTCGAGCAGCAGCGCGCGTTCGTGCAGCAGAAGAAAACGATCGACAAGCAGGAGGATTACATCCGGCGGCATCTCGCTGGCCAGAACAGCAGGCAGGCGAAAGGCCGGCGAAAGCTTCTCGCGCGGCTGCCGCGCCTCTCGCCGCCGCCGGGGGAGGAGGACACGATGTCGCTCCGCCTGGAGGTGGGCGAGCGGGGCGGCGATCAGGTGGTCGTGGCCGACAAGCTGCGGCTCGCCGTCGGCGACCGGGTGCTCATCGAGAATTTCAGCGCCGTGGTGCAGCGCGGAGATGTGATCGGCTTCATCGGACCGAATGGCGCGGGGAAATCCACGCTGCTTCGCGCTCTCGTCGGCGACCGCTCCACCGAAGGCGGGGAGATTCGCCTCGGCGGCTCGATCACTCCTGCGTACTATCGTCAGGATCTCGCGCAGGTGCCGACAGATCGATCGTTGTACGATGTGATCAACGATCTCCGGCCGATGTGGGGCCGCGGCGCGATTCAGGGGCACCTCGGCCGCTTCGGGTTCAGTGGCGATTCGGTACAGCGCTCGGCGTCCACGCTGTCGGGCGGGGAGCGCGCACGCGTCGCGCTCGCGATGATCATGCTCTCGCGTGCGAATCTGCTGCTGCTCGACGAGCCGACGAACCATCTCGACGTCGAGTCGATCGAGGCGCTCGAAGATGCGGTCGAGCGCTACGACGGAACGGTGTTTCTCGTGAGCCACGATCGCGCGCTGCTCCGGGCGCTGGCCACGCGCGTCTGGATTCTGCACGACAGGCACATCACGGATTTCGACGGCAGCTTCGCCGAATGGGAGACGGCGAGCACGGAGCGGGAGCACGCCGCGAGCGTGGCCGCTGCCGAGGAGCAGGAATCGCGGAGGGTGCGCGAGCGCCAGAAGACGCGTAACGGTGCGAAGGACGGGAAGAAGGAAAGTGCGCCACGCCGGCGATCACGCGAGGACATCGCGGATGCGGAGGCCGAGGTCGCGCGGCGCGAGGCGCGCGTGGCGGAGCTGACGACGATGCTGGCGGACCCGGAGCTCTACAACAGCGGGAACGGCGGGAAGAAAGCGGCATCGCTGGGCGCGGAGCTCGAGCGTGAGAAGGAGAAGCTCGAGCGCGCCTTCGCGACGTGGGAGCGCGCGATCGCGGCCGAGTAGCGCCTTCTCCCGCTGATCGCCCGCGGGAGCCGATCGATCAGAACTCGCCGACGAAGCCGATCTCGGGCTCGAGTCTGTGCCCGAACTTCTCCTGTACGCGCTGCTGCGCGGTGGCGATCAGGTCGCGAACCTCCCGCGCGGTCGCGTGACCGAGATTCACCACGATGTTGGCGTGGATGTGGGAGATCTGCGCGTCACCCATGCGGAATCCCTTCATGCCGCACTGGTCAATCAGCCTGCCGGCGCCCACTCCCTCGATCTTCTTGAAGATGGAGCCCGCGCTGGGATTGATCTCGAGCCATGGATGCCGCGCGCCGCGCCAGCTCAGGTTCTCCTGCATCACGCGAAACATCACATCCGGGTCTCCCGGCGTGAGCGCGAACGTGACCGCGAGCACGATGTCGTCGCGGTGATGGAAGACCGTATCATCGTAGCCGAAATTCACGTACGCGGCATCGACCGTTTTCCGAATTCCCTCGGAATCGAGGATGTCGCACGAGTCGAACACTTCGGCGATGAAGACGGTGCGCTCGCGCTCCGGCGCGGGCGACAGAAAGTGCAGATTCTGCCAGATCGCGCCTCCGACGGTGCTGGGGATGCCGACGAAGTGCTCGAGCCCCGACCATCCGCGGTGCACGGACTCCGAGATGAGATCGCGCATCACCGCGCCGCTCTCCACCCAGAGCTTCCCGTCCTCGCTCCAGCGCTCGTGGTGCGCGACGTTGCGAATCACGAGGCCGCGAAACCCCTTGTCGCCCACGAGGATGTTCGCGCCAAGGCCGAGCACGAAGCGGGGAACGCCGAGCTCGCGTGCAGCGGAGACCGCGAGCGCAAGGTCATCGGCGGACGCGGGCTCGCAGAAGAGATCAGCGGGTCCGCCGATTCTGAACGTGGTGTACGGCGCGAGCACGACATCGCGGCGCGGATTCAGCGAATGCAGCCGCCGTGCGAGCGCATCGATCTCGGAGGAGTGATCTGTCATCGGCGCGAAAGAAAGCGCGCGTTCGCCGGCGATGTCACCGCTCAATGCCGTTTCCTGGATTTCGGATCGTCCTTCCGAGTTTCCTGACGGGGCGGCATCGCTGGTGTCGCACGCTTCGCGAGCACGCGCTGCACATCGGAGAGCGAGCCCCCAGCCGCGCGCAGGGCGACGAGCGCGTGGTACAGCAGGTCCGCGACCTCCTCCGTGGCGCGCGGCAGATCGCCGTCCGCACACGCGGCGATCAGCTCCGCAGCCTCTTCGCCGAGCTTCTTGAGGCGGAGATTGCGGTCCTCCAGCAGCTGCACCGTGTAGCTCTGCTCCTGGTTCTGATCGCCCTTCGCCTTCGGAGGATGCGGCGCGTGCGAGTTGTCCACCTCCGCACCCGCTGCGCGGCCGGCGATCGTCGCATCGAGCGCCGAGAGCGCATCGCCCATCGATTCGGGACCGACGAAGCACGAGATCGATCCGGTGTGACACGCGGGGCCGCTCGGCACCACGCGCGCGAGCAGCACATCTCCGTCGCAATCGGCAGCCAGCGACACCACGCGCTGCGTGTTGCCGCTGGTCGCGCCCTTGTGCCAGGCGCCGCGCGTCCGCGAGAAGTAGTGCATCTCTCCCGATGCGAGCGTGCGCTCGACCGCCAGCCGGTCCGCGTGCGCAACCATGAGCACCATTCCGCTCGCCGCATCCTGCGTCACGACGGTGATGAGGCCGCCGTTCTTGTCGTAGTCCAATCCGGACAGATCAAGCATGTACGTCCCTCGTAGTGCCAGTGCCGAGAAGTAGCCGCGATTCGACGGCGACCCCCTGATTGGTCGCCACGGCGCTTCCTCCGAACGCAGTGCGCGTTCCCTTCCAATCGGTAAATACTCCGCCCGCCTCCTCCACGATGGGCATGAGCGCGGCGGCGTCCCACGGCGAGACGATTCCGTCGACCATCACCTCTGCTCTCCCTGTAGCGACTAGCAGATAGCCGTAGCAGTCACCCCAACTCCTGGAAACCGCAGCGTTGCCGGCGAGATTGCGCCATCCGGCCAGGTGCGCGCCGTCGCCCGCGAACCGTTCATCCGTAGTCAATACGGTAGCTTCACGCACCGACGCAACCGGCGACACCCGGGACCGCGCGCCATTCCACCAGCATCCCCCGCCACGCGCCGCGGAAAGCATCTCTCCGATCGCAGGAAAATATGCCGCGCCCGCGAGAACCTCGTCACCCTCGCACAGCGCCACGAGCGTGCCCCACAGCGGGACGCCGCGAACGAAGGTCTTGGTGCCATCGATGGGGTCGACAATCCATCGGCGCCGCGCATCGGGACGCGTGACGCCCAGCTCCTCGCCCAGAATCCCGTCGTCCGGATGATTCTTCGCGATCCACGCCCGCGCAGCCTGCTCGGCGTTGCGATCGGCAATCGTCACGGGAGAGCCGTCGGCCTTGGCCTCGATCACGAGAGAGGATTTGTACGAGCGCAGCGCGATCTCTCCCGCGATGCGCGCAACGTGTTCGACGGCGTCGGCGAGCGAGGCGGGCGATTCGCTCATGCGACCGCGCGCACTGGAAGACCGGACGTTGCGAGCAGCTGCTTGATGGCGCGCACCGTGGTCTGCTCATCGTGAAGGATTCCCGCTACGAGAGCGGCGTCGGCGCGCCCCTGATCGAGTACCTCCAGCACGTCGGCGGCCGATCCCGCGCCACCCGATGCGACTACGGGAACATCCACGGCGTCGACGACTGCGCGCGTCAGCTCCAGATCATAACCGGCGCGGGTGCCGTCGCGATCGATGCTCGTGAGCAGGATCTCGCCGGCGCCGTGCGCGACGCACGCACGCGCCCATTCCACCGCATCGAGCTCGGTGCGAGTGCGGCCCCCTCTGGTGTAGACGCGCCAGCAGTCCCCCTCCCGCTTGGCGTCGATGCTCGCAACCACACATTGCGAACCGAACCGCGCTGCCGACTCGGCCAGCACCTCCGGGCGACGCACCGCCGCGCTGTTGATGCTCACTTTGTCCGCCCCGAACCGGAGCGCGAGTGCGACGTCATCCGCGGATCGGATGCCGCCACCGAGGGTGAGCGGGATGAACAATCGCTCCGCCGTTCGACGTGCGACGTCGAGCATCGTCTCGCGTTCATCGGCGGTCGCCGAGATGTCGAGAAACACGATCTCGTCTGCGCCTTCACGCTCGTAGCGCGCGGCCAGGTCGACGGGATCGCCAACATCGCGAAGCTGCACGAACTGCTCGCCTTTCACCACGCGCCCACCCTGCACGTCCAGACAGACCACCACGCGCCGAGTGAGCATCACGTGACCTCGAAACCGACCGCGCCCTTGGTACTGAGCACGCCGGATGCGGCGTCGGGCACGAGCGCCTGACGAAGCGAGGCGCCGAGTGCCTTGAATGCCGCCTCGACCACGTGATGCCTGTCGCGGCCGCGGATGACCCGCACATGCAGTGTGGCCAGCGCATTGTCGCTGAAGGAGCGAAACCAGTGCTCATACAGATCGCTCGGGAGCGAGCCCTCGTAGTACGGGCGTCCGCCCAGATCGATCGCCACGTGCACGAGCGCATCGTCCATCGGGATGAACCGGTCCCCATAGCGCGCCGCACGAGGCGGCACGAGCGCCGCGACCGCCGCGCCGAACGCGATGCCGACATCCTCGATCAGATGATGGTGAAGGTCGCCCCGCGCGGTGAGCGTGAGGTCGAGGGACGAATAGCGCGCGAGGGTCACGAGCATGTGGTCGAGAAACGGAATCGTCGTGTCGACTCGTGCGACGCCCGAGCCCGTCGTGAGCTCCAGGCGGATCTGTGTCTCGCGCGTGTTTCGCTCGACCGTCGTCATGTGCCACGCTCCCGTGTCATGATGCGAATTCCTCGGCCACCGAGCGCGCATCGAGCGCGCCCGTGTACAGCGCCATGCCGATCACCGCCGCCGCGATGCCGCGATCGGCGAGCTCGCGAAGATCGCCGACGCTCGATATCCCGCCCGACGCGATCACCGGATGTGCCGAGAGCTCGGCCACGTCTTCCATGAGAAAGAGATCGGTGCCCGCGAGCTGTCCCTCCCGATGCACGGCGGTGACGAGCACGCCGCCGAGCGGGATGTCGTTGAGCTGCTCGATGACATCGAGCACACTGCGCGACAACGTGCGCGCCCATCCCCGCGTCACGACCTGCCGCTCTCGCACATCCGCGGCGACGATGAGCTGGCCAGGGAAGCTTGATGCGGTGCCGGCGAGCCATTCGGGCTCCTCGAGCGCGCGCGTGCCGAGCACGATCCACGACGCGCCCTCCTGCAGGAGCCGCTCGATCGTGTCGCCGCTGCGAATGCCACCGCCAACCTGGACGGACGCGGGAATGTCCTCGAGTATGTCGCGCACGACCGCCGCATTGTCGCCGCGCCCCGTTGCGGCATCGAGATCGACCACGTGCATCCGCTGAAAGCCCGAACGCATCCATCCGCGCGCAACCTCGACCGGATTGTCGAGCCGCACCGCTTCGTGGGCGTAGGAACCGCCGACGAGCTGCACGCACGCACCTTCGCGCAGATCGATCGCGGGGATCGCGATC
>Ga0157369_10007253_pt1 | contig 12762 bp, 7 predicted proteins | sample C25metaG_FD_113461 | JGI IMG/M metagenome (GOLD analysis project Ga0157369, IMG submission 113461) | Corn rhizosphere microbial communities from Kellogg Biological Station, Michigan, USA - C2-5 metaG | ecosystem: Host-associated > Plants > Roots > Rhizosphere > Soil | place: USA: Michigan...
ACTCCCGAAACGCCGAGAAGTTGGTGGGATCGTCGCTCAAAAGGAGTTTCGTTCTGTAATCTGCCGAGTCAGTCAACGGGCAAATCGTACTTTTCAGGAACATCGACGTTGCAGCCGTAATATTGGGCCAAGGGCCAACACGCGAAGGGGGCCAACGAACGTCGTGATCACATTCACCGGCAACGCATGAAATCGTGCTCCGGTATATCAGCTGTACAAACATGTCACTTCACGCCAAGGTTCTGCGGCAATCCAAAATGCAGAAATCAGTGCGGCAAGTGAAGCCTATCCTGGTACGCCAGGTAATGCGGGTCGTGGCGAACCGGGTCGAGAAGAGGATCGGACGATAGCTGCCGCGAAAACACGCAATATCCATCGGCTTCGCGCTGAAACCAGCGGAAAGCCGTAGGGATCTGTCCCAGGCGCAGATAACTCATGGCGAGATCGCCCGAGTAGCAGGTCGAGCCTTTGGGCAGCAGGAAACGAATGAGTGCCTGCTGGTATCCTCTCCATCCTCCCGCAGCGAAAGCAGCCCTCAGACCTTTGAGCTCATTGGGCGGAAAGTTGGCCGAGAGGGCATGCAGATGGGCATCAACGGCATCAGCATAGTGGCCTTGCACCTCATCAATCGCCGCATTCCAACCTTCCACGAACTCAAACCTGTCCGGGGCGATCTCGGCGGCGCGGCGCAGCGCAGCGCGTGATTCGTCGTAGCGGCGATCGTAGTAGAGGATCGCGCCGAGGTTTCGATTAGTGAAGAAGCCAAGCGGATCAAGATCCAAGGCGCGACGCGCGGCCACAACGGCCTCGTCGGGACGATTGACAGTAGTGAGATAGAGAGACAGGTACGCGTGGCCGAGAGGATCACCGGGGCTCAGGGCGATGCCGCGGCGCAGGTCGCGCTCCGTGGCACTCCAGTCCAGGGAGTAGGTCATTTCGTTGGCGCCAAGAGCGATGTAGGCCTCGCCGCTTTCAGGATCGAGTTCGATCGCACGCTTGGCGGCCTGCATAGCCGGAGCCATTGTCTCCTTCGCAGGTTTGCTGCCCGCGACCGATTCCAGCATGATTGCCTGGGCCAGCCCTGCCCATGCCGGTGCATAGGTGGGCTCGAGATCGATGGCGTTTTGGAAATATTGCGCAGCCCGCTCCGGCTCGCGGCGCTGGATGAAGTACAGCCCGCGCAGGTAATCGTCGTGCGCCTCCGGCTTAATTGTCCGCGAGTTGCTCAGCCGTGTGCGGTCGGCGCCTGTAAGAGCGACTCGGGTCCGCGTAGCGATCTCGTGCGCAACCGTATCCTGCAACGATAAGATGTCCGATGCCGGGCCTTCAAAGCTCTGCGACCACAGATGCTTGTCATTCCTGGCATCGATAAGTTGAGCGGTGATGCGGACCTTGTTGCCGGAGCGCAGCACAGAGCCCTCAACAACGGCTTCGACGTTGAGTGCCTCGGCTATCTGCGGTAGTGACCTCTGCGATTGACTGGCGAAAACCGCTGAAGTGCGCGAGACGACACGCAGTCCTTCAATGTGCGCCAGTTGCATGGTCAATTCGTCAGTCATTCCGGCTGCGAAATAGTCCTGTGTGGTGTCGCCGGACAGGTTTTGGAGGGGCAGCACAGCGAGCGAGTGGATGGTGGCGTGTTCGTTCCGATCGCCAGGCCTGTGATGCGACCCCAGAGTGAATGCAGCGAACACGACAAGAAGGAACGTACAAAGCGCGGTGATGAGCCAAAGCGTGCGCGACGGTCTGTTGACAGCGGGAACGGAGGCCGCAGTAGTGAACTCAGGCTCGACGGGGGGAGGATCGACTGGATCAGGCAAAGATTGGGCGGGCCCGGGGACGTCGGTCTCAACGATGGTGACGGGCGCAATGAACTTGTACCCAGAGCCGGAGATGGTCTGCACATACCGAGGAAGATCTGAACTGTCGCCTAGAGTTTGGCGAAGCTTTCGGATCGCCGTGTTGATTCCGTGCTCAATATCGACGAAGACCTCTTGCGTCCAAAGGCAACGGGCGATCTCCTCTCGGTTTACGACTTTTCCGTGGTTAGTGACCAGGAGAATGAGAAGTTCCAGAGGCTTTCGTTCGACTTTGAGCCTGCGGCCCATCCGCGAGAGCTCACATCTGCCGGGATGGAGGCTGAAGTCGCCGAATTGGTAGACGACTAGGGCCACCATCTGCCTCCGCAGCGTGGCTGAAGTATAGCATCGGCCCAAATGAGGTGCATGGTTCTCGCACAGGTTCAATGATTTACCGCTTCATCTTTCTTTACCTCAGAATTTACCTTCCTCTATTGTTCGCGAATCAGGATCCGAGTTTTATCACAACCAGGCAGGCGACTTCCCCCGGCCCAGCATGGGCATCTGATCGTGTTCGCCAAGTTCCGAGATCTTTGGCAGAGAACATTCTGTGATTTACCACAAGACTTCTTTCTGCTTCATGAGCTTTATTCAAACAAAGGAGCTACTTCATGAAATTGGCATTTCCCAGAATCATCTGCGCAACGACACTAGCATTCCTCGCATCTTTGTCGTGGGCTCAAACAGTCACAACAATCGCAACCGGCCTGAACGGCCCCCGAAACCTCAAATTTGGCCCCGATGGCGCGCTTTACGTCGGCGAAGCCGGTACCGGAGGATCCACCGACAGTAGCAAATACCCTTGTCAGCAAGTTCTGCCCCCGGTAGGTCCGTATCATGGCGGCCCATCAGCGACGGTCTCTCGCATCAGTCCCGATGGCAAGCGAACAATCGTAGTGTCGGGGTTGGCGTCCGGGATGACCAGCCTGCCCTCCGGAGATACGCACGGGGCAGCCGACGTAGCCTTTTTGGGCAACAATCTGTACGTCCTTGTTGCCGGTGGCGGATGCTCGCACGGCAACCCGAATGCTCCCGCTGGAATCGTTCGTGCCGATTTAAACAAAGGTACATGGAAATACATAGCGAATTTGTCGAAGTACCTCAGCGACAATCCTGCCGCCGTTACGAATCCTGCTGATTTCGAACCGGACGGATCTTTCTTCAGCATGATCGAACACAATGGGCATCTGTATGCGGTAGAGCCTAACCACGGTCAAATTATTCGGGTAAATCCTGGCGGACATATGGAGACGTTCATCGATATATCTGCCAGTCAGGGACACGCTGTACCGACAGCCATTGCTTTTCATGACGGGTACTTTTACGTCGGCACGCTCGACACATTTCCGATCAATCCAGGCTCCGCCAAAATTTACAAGATCTCTGAGTCGGGTGAGATTGTCTCAACTATTCTCGGACTGACCACGGTGACAGGTTTGACATTCGACAACAGTGGAAGACTGTACGCACTGGAACTGTCTGCAGCCCCTGGGTTCCCAAACCCCGGCGCAGGCAAGCTGGTCCGCGTGGACGGTTCGGATCAACTCACAGATGTCGTCACTGGTTTAGTAGTACCGACAGGGTTGACCACGGGTCCCGATGGCGCTCTTTACTTTTCAAACTTCGGTGCCGCACCCGCGGGATTGGGACAAATTCTGCGCGTAGAACTAACCGAGTAGTCAGCAAGCTTGATTGCCACTGAGACAATCCGTCTCAGACGTTGCCCATCAACCTGTGCCTCAACTGGTCGATACAGCTGAAGCTCACAAACCGCCGATCCAACAACTGGAAACTCATAGTAGCCACGGAATCGGCGCGTTTCGCCCGAGGTCAAAGGTATGCGACGTAGCTCTGTGCATCTGACTCTCTTTTCCACAGGTTTCTTTATCTTCGTCGGGTGTGGGCAAACACCTATAGCGAGCAATAGTCCGACATCTCCGTCGAAGCCTCCGACATCCCCAGTCGTGCCTCAGCAGGTAATGCAACCGAGCGTTTATGTTGAGGACGACTCTACCTTTCCCTCGAAGATTCTGATTTTCCCTCAAACAGCGAATCATCAGACGACTTCAACCTTAGATCTGACTGGGAGTTGTCCGTCCGTGGATGCAAGTGGGAATTTGTATGTGGTCCGATATTCGGCCGGCGCTATCGTCGAGCTGTCGGGCGCTTCGCTGAACAACGTCTTGCGGTCATTACCTGTCGGTACTGGAAAGAAGATCAGCAGGGTGATAGACATGGTCGTAAGCGAGGGCGGGGACATTTATGTCAACGATGGCACCGGAATAGCGGTATTCGATTCCGCAGCGAACGGAAATGTAGATCCGAAGCGCTATATTGTCGGAAAAGATGGCATCAGTGGCGCCAAGATCATCCCGGGTTTGATGGCTGTGGACAAGCTCGGGACCCTCTATGTGGTGGACACATCGACGCGCTCCATTGTGGTCTTTGGACCGATGGACTCTGGATCTGTAGTCCCCAAGCGATCGATCTCGACCCTTTCCGCCTCCTATATCGGAGGCCTGACCACTGATTCCGATGGGAATCTGTATTTAACCGCGATCACAAATAGGCCCGCGAGTGCCCCTGATCTCTACGCTGTCGGGATCTTCGAATTCGATGCTGATGCCGATGGAAATGCCACTCCAATCCGCGCAATATTCGATCCTGACACTCGGGAGATGTATCCGTATTTTTTCAGTTTGGGAATTGCAGTAAATTCGCTCGGGACGATCTACGTAAGTGCGGGCAAAGTTGAAAGCACGGCAACAGTGCCTGCTGTCTTCGAGTTTGCGCTTGGATCCTCCGGCAATAACGTTGTTCCGTCTGGGGTAGTGACCATCGAAGGTTGGATGGATTCAGAGACCCCGAGGATCGCAGTGCACTAAGTTTGACTGGAAGCGATAGCTAGAACAAGATCATCCGAATTTCAGTTCTTGTCGTTTTAGCTGCCTTTCTCTAGAGGCTCTCAGTGAAAATTTGACATAAGGTCATTTCCTTAAGATGGCTACCCGATCTAGACCATTGAAGTGCACCGAGTCGCACACCCAAAAATCGACCGTGGGAGTATTACCTGCAACTCGGAAACTGGCAATTTCTTGGTTAGGTTCCGAGTGGCCGACCATACGACCTGAACATGCCGTTCGACGCTTACGAGGGCACTTGGAACTGTTGCCGGTCAGCTTTCCCCAAGTTCGCGAGTTCCAAGTTGAAGCTAGACGCGCTCAAGCGGAGCTGACCCCAGCGCGCATTTTTTTGTCGAGCACATGTCACGATGTCTCATGTGCAGCAGATGACTCGTAGCGCCTGATGCGTTACTCGCTGCGCGTGAATGGCTCGACAAGGCGGGTCTGAACTGACCTCAAGAGCGCAGATCGGAGGACGTCTTCATGATCCCCGAACTAATCATTCGCCACGATCATCAATTGCGGCCAGTGTCGGCAGAGTGTACTTCCTGCGGCCAACACATGCCCAAGCCCCCGTCTGACCTTGAGGATTCCGAAATCATCCTATGGTTTTCCGGGCGTTTCATCGAGCACAGGAAAGAAAAGCACCCCGCGCCTCCTTACGGCTTCAAATCTGCAACGTGAGCCATCGCGATTGTGGTCGGGGTCAGTCGCGGAATGCCTCGGCTACTTCATGAGGTTTAACAGCGACGAGACGCGATGTGAACTGTCATGCATTGGTACGTGGCGCTTATAATCGCGCTCCCGGAGTGGGCTCGATCACCGCTCTCACCTGGGCTCTGGAGATCGGCGACTACACACGCTTCAGCTCCAACCAGCAGGCGATCAGCTACTGCGCCTCCAGATTCGACTTTGTATCACTTTGCATTAAGGCCCTATTTGCTTTCCAATCGTCCAAGGTGTTCCTTACCCTTCGGAGTGATGTAAAACCAATACTGGTGCAAAGTATCGAAGCTTGTCTCAACCCTCACGGCGTGGGGATCAGCGGGATGAAGCATATACGCGCCAACGTAATCAGCATCGAGAGCGCGAAATAAGCTGAGTTCAAGATCCTTGGTTTCAATCTTCTCCCGTTCAACTGCCATCCAGTTCGAAAGTTGTTCAGCTATCGAGTCAAACTGCTCGTAGTCATTTGAGACCGCCTCCAGAATCATTCGATCCAGTTCGTCAAGGCTATGCTTCATAGTGAGTCTCCGCCTTTAGGTGGGCCAGGACGGACGTGGGGACCGTGTACGATCTTCGACCCAACCTGAATCCAATGCACAGTATAGACACCGCTCGTACAGACGTATTCTTGCTCGATACTTATACCACCCTTGTAGGCCCTTCCGGTCGCGGGTTCCTGGACATTTCTACCCGGCTGGCAGTTCTGTTGAAGGTACGCCGCATCTGGGAAAGTTCTGTCGCCCTCCATCCTTAGCAGGAGAACGCTCGCAGCCACGGCAGGGACCGCCCGTGCAAATGCCGCCAAATCTGCTCCTGCCGCACATACAGTAGGGTGCTCACCGCACCAAGTCAATGGAGCCGTCGCAGCTCCTGCCGTAAACGTACTACCGTTGCCGCACGCGCCGAACTCACATCCGGCAGACGGCATTCCCAATGCGCCCTGAAGTCCACCCATGTTGAAGGGCGGTCCATTTACAGGAATTCCTAGACTTTCGCCAAGGTTGCCATCCCAAGGGGATCCTGTCCTTGGCCGGGGACTGAGGCTTCCGTGGAACGTGGGACCACCTCCGAACAAGCCAAACAGGTCCTTCAATAAGGATGCCGCGCATCCCAGATCCGCGAAAGGGTTTCCGCCCTCGGACATTGCCACGCCCACACATCCACCAATTGCGCCACCAGCACCGAAACCACCTTCACCATCCAATCCGGTAGCATCGGTGTATCCCAATGGGTTTCCATTTACATACGCATAACGATTGAAGCTCTGAGGGTTCATCAGGTCGTAACTGAAATCGTCCGGATCGGGATTTATCCATCTGCTGGGAGCTAAGAGGTAGTTTCGTGCCAATGCGTGGTAGCTTCCATTCTCGTTGTCATGCTCAAGCCCGGTGAAGGCGAATGCATCAGAGATGGACGAGGCGAGCAACTGTCCATATGGCGCGTAGAGATTCGATCCAATCGCGTTGCCGAAACCATCAGTCTCGACAACCACCGAACCAAGGTGATCAGCCAATCGATAAATCGGGCTCGCCGTTTGATTACCCGCAACCTCCGCCAAGGGCGTGTCACCGGCAAAAATCAAATCAGTCCACGCACCCGCGGAAGGATTGAGCAGTGCAATAGCCTTGTTGTTGAAGTAAATGTACTCAGTGGTGGTCCCCCCGGAGATCTTCTCTACCCGCAGTCCCGAAGCATCGTAAACGTAGGAGCTTCCCGAACTTGCAGAGAGCTTGCCCTCTCCATCGAAGGTATAGCTGTTTCCTATACCGTCGTTGATCACATCGCCCGCTTGATCATAGCCATACCCGGCAGTGGAAACTTGGTTGTTGTTTCCGAAGCTCTGAATGAAGCTAAAGTTGCCTGACTGTTGAAGGTTGCCCCAGGCATCGGGATTGTAGGCCTCGTTCAGAATTGCTGCACCGTTATAAACGGCGTCCGCGCCTCCCGTCAGCGTGCTACCTGATTTAGATGCGGAGAACGAAGAGCTCGAGAAATCTTGAGTGTCCCAGGTTGAGCTAGTCGAAAGTGAATAGTTTGTGATCGCCCCTGTTGCCTTCGCAGCGAGGTAGATCGTAGAGCCTGACAGGGTCGCGCTTACAGGATAACTCGAATTAGAGTTGATCTGCGCAACCAAAGAGGAAGCGATCGCAGAAGCTGTGCTTCCTTGTCCATAGCTCGCTGAGGCCACATAGTTGTTAACTGTAATCTTGACCGTGCCGTTGTCGTAGATAGTCTGAGCGCAGGAATGCAGTCTACACCCTGGGGGCATGTAAAGAGTTGACTTCTCCGCTCCTGAAACAGTGACGTTCCCAGTTCCCGACGTAGCCGGAGAGACTAATGTTTGGCCTCCGCCGGTGGCGGAAATGAGCCGGTTGTCCGGATCATAGGAATAGTTATAGGTCTGCGGCGAACTCGTTGTGTCCACGAGTTGGACCAGATTTTGCGCGTTCGCGGCCCACGTGAATTGTTTCGACCATAAGGTCTGGCTGGATGTTTTGTACTGAAGGGAAGCAATTGTCTGCCGAGGCCCGAAGCTGGCCGCGACCTGGACGCCGTTGCCGAGCGTGCCGGATGTCATCTGTCCTGGTGGTGCAAAACTGGTAGTGGCGCTGTTCAAGTACGGTGTATTAACAGTTTGCCCATTCCAGCTTGCGTACTTGACGCCTGTCATATGTTGGGCCGAATCATATGAGTACGAGACCACACGGCCATCAGGGTAGGTGAGCGATGAAAGATCTCCCGCGAGGTCATAGGAAGCCTGAACCCTAATTCCATAGGAACAGTCGCTCGGAATGCAATACGACTGGGAAATTACGCGACCCATTGCATCATATGTGGGATCAAACGCAGCATTGATATTGTTGGAAATGTGGGTAATCTGCCCAACGGAATCTCCATGCCCCGGCTGGTCATAGTAGTAACTATAGGTAATCGATCCATCGGAAGAAGTCTTCCCCGTGATCCGGTTCAACGCGTCGTATGTGAATTGTATTGTCACGTTCCGCGCATCGGTTTTGCTGCAAGGTAAGGACAAGTCCCCAGCACATAGCGCGTTATTTCTCAAATAGCCGTAGGTCGTTGTCCCCGCTTCCGGCGAATTCTCGCTTATCAATCTACCCAATCCATCAAAGCTAAATGTGCGGACACGGGCGGCTCCAGCATTGCTGCCGTTCTGCGTGATCTTGGTCAGCGTTCCCGCACCGTCATACTGATAATCTGTTTCCCAGTTCAGAGCGCCACTTGAATCCGGTTCCCAGGTTGCCGTGAGATCGTGAAACGCGTCGTATTGATAACGGCGAAGATGGCCATTTTCGTCGGTCACTGTGGCTTGATCGCCTGAATAGCTTACCTGAAGTGTTTTCTGGTCAGGCTGCGTGACCTGCGTTGGCCGATCGAGAAAGTCGTATTGATAGCACGTCTGCCCGTCAGTGGGAGACGGTGTGCTGCGCTGCGGATTGGTGATGCAGTGAAGCCTTCCGTTTGAATCGTAGCTATGGGTAACTACATCGCTTCCGGCAGGGTCTGATTGGGAGATCTGGCTTTGCCGGCCAAACTCATCCAGCGTGCTCGTTTGAACGCTAGATGTGCTTCCATCTACTACTTTCGTGATCACTGATTGCGCGGGAGAAGGATAGGAGTAGCTCGTTTGACCGCCGTCTGGATAGAGAACCGAACTCGGTCGTCCCAAGTTGTCATACCCGTAGGTTGTCACCCGGCTGTTTTGATCCGTGAACGAGAGCACGCTGCCAGAATTGCAGTCCTCGCTAGATTTGGTGATATGACTGATGCCTGATGTCGACGGGTAGGAAATCTGCGACGAGTAGGTATCATTGCACATGTAGGCGTAAACTGTGGTGCCTTGATTGGGATCCGTCGATGAGAGTTGCATACCGGCATCGTCGTAGGCAAAAGAAGATGTTGCCTGAGGGCCACCAGACAATCCCTTTGTCACGCTCGTCAGATTGCCGCGTGGGCCAGCCACTGCTAAATGTTGCGGCAATCCGGAGGTAGCTGTCGGCGTATTCTGGTCATAGTTGAAAACTGTTTGTCCGAAAAGTACGCCTTTGAAATACGTGCTTTCGCTCGTGAGGAGGGCAGCGCCGTTCACTGTGTAGCCATAAGTGAAGTCGGTCTCTCGGGCAGGTGTTCCACTGGGAGTTCCCGCGATGTAGTCCCATTGCTGAACTTGAGACGGTTTCCCTATCCAAGGCTGCGCATATGTGTACGAAGTTTTCGCAGTTTGACCGACATCGTCCAAAGTGACTGTCGAGGATGATGCGGTAACCCATTGTGCGCCCTGGCAAATTGCTGGATCACAACTGTTGGTAAAGTTATATCCGGTCACCGTCGTCAGCTTCTTCGCGCCACTCGTCACCGAACCACTGTAAAAATCTGTCTGAGTATCCCAAGCACCATTGTTTAGGGTGAGGGTGTAGACGGTAGCGTCATTGCTTGCGCGAGTAAGTGTCATTTGCTCCTGACAACCTACCGTAGTTGATCCACTGGTTGTGCACTGTGAGAGAACCTTTGGCGCAAATGTGGTGTACCCTCCTGGTCCGGTGTACGTGGTGATCCATCGATTCACGTTCTGATAAGAATCAAAAAAGCTGCTCCAAGCAAACACTACGTCGCTGTCGATTTGCGGAGCAAGTGGCATGTTCATGCCAGTCAATTCGCCGTATTGTCCTGGGAAGCTCTGATTGGCATCGTAGGTAAACTGATAGCTGGACCCATCAGGCAGCCCAATGCTCTTAATTCCTGTCAGAGTACCAGTAAACTCCTGTACACCTTGTTCCCCAAATGCCGTGTTGACGCTCAGCGGTTCAGTTGTGACGGTAACTGTATTGCGTCCTCCTCCGGTCGTAAGGATTCCATATTGGATCGTATTCCCGGTAGCTGTAACCGTAACCGGGGAGCGGCTGACTGTGTCGGTAATCGTAGGGTTACTTTCTGTCCCCGAATACGTAATTGTGTTCCCGTTTGCATCTTCCTCGCCGATGTTGGGAACCGTTCCATCGTAGTGATAGACCCGCACTCCATTACTATCGTAAATAGTAATGTTGGTATAGTTCGTGACAACAGCATAGTAGCCGCTGCTGTCTGTGGCATAACCGCTAGCAGTGGTCGTGCCGGTACCGCTGCAACCAGATAGATATTCGATCGTCTTAAAAGGGAATACATGCGGCGTGCCATGGTTATCGACGAAAGCAAAATGTTGAAATTGAGTAGTGCAGGGAATAGTCGAGGACTGGTAGCTGTATGCGCCAGCGCCGATCGAGAGCCTCCAACCGGCCATCGAATTGTAAATGTTATTCGGCTGCCACGAGTAGGTTGAGAGATTCTGGTTGATTCTCCAAATCCGGCTGTCGTACACCAGTTTAATTGTCAATGAAGGCAGGTTGCCGCGCTGGGTGAAAGTGCCCAAAGGGATCTCCAGATGAACGTTTCCGTTGGCGACATTGATAAAGCCGTTCGGAACTGGGAAGCTCACCCCGTACGTCGGACTCCCGGTATCATACACGTAATTCTGCGCATTGGACTGCTCAGCCAGGCAAGTCAGCAGAACTGATAGACAGACGATCAGACCATTCCCAACAGGAATTCTTCTCATTGCAGTCCTCGATCTAAAACTGGAAATCTTGGGCGCTTAGGCCGGTGTTGATATGGAGTTCGTTCAACTGTAGGGTCCAAGCAATCTGCCCATTGAGCGTTTCGCGATACATCATCGGCAATAGCGTTACATCGACCTTCTGATACTTGCTGTAAGTTAAGACGCGCAACATGGTTGCTGGTCCATCGCCGTGCACACAAGTCGCGCTCTTTTCAAGCAGGTGCGTATTCAAGTTGAAATAGAGATCGATTGTGACCCAGGAAGTGAAGGCATTGGCATTGCCTATCGAAAGAGGAGGCCGCTCCACCGTGATGCGATGAAGGATACTGCCATCAATACTGATGGTGCCCTGGTCAATCAGAAGATCCATCGCATCAGGGAAAGATCGTTCTTCAATGCGTGGGAAGGCAAAGAGACCCACAGCTGCATCTCGTGAGTCGATTGCTTTGGAAAGCTCACCTCCTCGGTGCCAAGTGCCGCGAGATTGCGCAATCAGCACCGTCCTCTGTTCAGAGACATTGCCTCCCATGTCTAGCCGGAATTCTCCCGGCTGGCGAATCTCCAACCGGGCGTGCTCTTCCGAATCCTGATCGTTGCCATATCGAATCATTCCTTCGCCTGCCAAATCGGTCCAACTCTGGATGCCGGTGATCGCTCGAAAAGCATTGATCTCCTTCAGTGCGCCCTCATCTCGACGTCCGGCGGAGACGATCACAAACTGCGGTGTGGGAACTTCCTGATCGTAGTTACCGCGAATTGCAGTAAACGAGTTCAAGCTTGCTGTAGTCTGCTCACCGACTGTCATCTGCTGGGCCCAAGATGACGGCGCGAACTGATAGCCGATGGCCAGTAGGACACACAGACGCAGGCCAACCTTAGTCATGCGATCGAGCATGCAAATACACCTCTAGCCTGTCTCGAGACAAGCTGAATTCGATAGTTTTTACGGCGTGGGGAGGATAAGACGCAAACGCAGCAGAAAAGTACTGCACTTTGTTTTTACTGTTGGCCTAGGGTACAAGATGCTTTCGAACTTGTCGAGAATTTTCTGCGTTAGTCAGAAGATTACAAGACACACTCTTTCGTCTCAGCCTTTCCGGGCCGCTATTTGGAAACCTTAGTCAAGGGAAGCGCGAAGCTCTCTTGATATGCAGAACACGCAACTAGTGAGTGCACACATAGAGTCACCGGATTTCTTCCGAGGATCATCTCTTCAATGGCTGGTGAGATGGCTGCGCCTCTGACTGCTATTTGTGAACGAAGGGTCGAGCGAAAAAACATCGGGATTCCATCGGAACGAGTCGCCAGAGCGTCACCGATAATCGAGCTTTACTCGCGCGTATCTCTCGGAAATCCCAAGTTCGACGGATCAATCTCTGCCTCGCGCGCGAGCGCGCACCTACGCCCGCACTTGTCGCATAATTCCAGTCCCCAATAAGTTGACAGATCGTAGTGACACCGGTAGAAAGTGGGGATCACGAACTGCGCATTAAGATCGATTGGTGCGGATCACAATCCGTTGAGTTCAGCATCGGTGAAGAGGGACTCGCTGCCTTTCAAGCAAAGTCCGGCTTACGGGGTGGCCGGATCGTGGGCGCACTCTGGTGCGTTTTGTTCGCGAGGGATTCTTGGGTGAAACTGAATCGAGTGAACTAGCCTCACT
>Ga0157369_10007257_pt1 | contig 12759 bp, 10 predicted proteins | sample C25metaG_FD_113461 | JGI IMG/M metagenome (GOLD analysis project Ga0157369, IMG submission 113461) | Corn rhizosphere microbial communities from Kellogg Biological Station, Michigan, USA - C2-5 metaG | ecosystem: Host-associated > Plants > Roots > Rhizosphere > Soil | place: USA: Michigan...
CGGATGACGTTGATGGTGATCGGGCCGGACCGGGAGGTGATATGGGAGCAGGTCCTCACCCGGAACCGGATGTCCGGCTCCCACCCGGAAGGGGTCAACCTGGCGGTGTCGCCCGCCGGGCACCTGCTCGCCTGCACCACCGGAACGTCAGCGGTCTGGGTGTTCAATACCGCCACCGGACAGCAGGTGCGGCAATTCGACGATCACTCGCAGACCGTGACCGGCCTGTGCTGGATCGACGACGATTGGCTCCTGTCTGCTTCTATGGACGCGACGCTGCGGGTCTGGCGCTCGGATGACCCGGTGTCCGCAACCGTCGTGGAGACCATCGCCGCGGCGGGGCTGGTATTCGTACGGGAGCGGCGCACCGCGCTGATCTGGTCGCCGCGGGGCGAACTGCTCGCCTGGTCCCTGACGGAGACCCCGGCCCAGATGTGGGACAGGAATCCGCCGTCGCGGAACGTCGCCGCGTACTTCACCCGGCCGGCGGTGAGCGCCGTGGCCGGACTGCTGGCACTGGTCGACGCCGGGTCAACGGAACTCCTGCTGGTCAACGGCTGGGACCGCGTCGATAGCGCGCCGCCCGCCACCACCACCTACGCAAACGCCAAGGTCCTGCTGCTCGGTGACTCGGGGGTCGGCAAGTCGGGCCTGGCCATAGTCCTGGCCGGAAAAGAGTTCCGGCCCACCGAGTCGACGCACGGGCGGCGGATCTGGCGGCTCCCGGCGGCCGACGAGCAAGAGCCCTTCGGCGACAGCCGAGAGGTCATGCTCTGGGACCTGGCCGGCCAGCCCGGTTACCGGATCGTTCATCAGCTGCACCTAGAGGGTGCGGCCCTGGCGCTCATCTTGTTCGACGCGAAAAGCGAGATCACGCCGTTGGCCGGAGTACGGCACTGGGCGCGCGCGGTTCGGCACGCCCATCCGGCGGCGGACGGCGGGCTGCCCACCTTCCTGGTCGCGGCCCGGGCCGACCGGGGCGGCATTAATGTTTCTGACCAGAGAATCCGGAAGCTGATGGCGGACTTCGGGGTCGCTCAGTACTTCAAGACCAGTGCGAAGGAGGGGATGGACACCGACCTGCTGCGGTCCCGGCTCCTGGCGGCGATCGACTGGTCACGGATTCCCGAGATCACCTCGACGACCCTCTTCGCCGCCGTGAAGAAATTCGTCATGGAGCAGAGACCCAGCATCCTGCTGGCCCCGGTCAATGAGCTGTGCCGGCTATTCCTGGCGGAGGTGCCCAGCGGGGTGCAGTTGCTGACCGGGCGGGGGAGCACACTGGAGTCGACCGGTGATGACCCGCCGGTGCCCTCTCCCGCCGGGCTGACCTCGGTCTTCGAGGGGTGCATCGCCCGCCTGGAGTCCGCCGGGCTGGTGAAGCGGCTGAAGTTCGGTGACTACGTGCTGCTGCAGCCCGAACTACTTGACGCCTACGCCGGCGCTATGGTGAACGCCGCCAGGGATGAGCCGGACGGGCTGGGCAGCATCCTGGAGACCACGGTGGTGAACGTCGGCTTCCCGGTCCCGGCCGCGGAACGGGTCCGCGACCCAATGCAGGAGCGACTGCTCGTGCTCGCCACCTTGGAGGAACTGCTCCAGCGCGAACTGGTGCTCCGCGAGCCGACTAAGGAGGGCGTTCAGCTGGTCTTCCCCTCGGCCTACCGGCGCGACCTGCCGACGTCCGAGATCCCCAGGGGAGACGGAGTCGTCTTCCGGTTCGAGGGGCCGATAGAAAACATCTACGCGACCTTGATCGTCCGGCTCACGCGCAGTGACCGGTTCAGGAGAGTGGACACCTGGCAGTCGGCCGCCAGGTTCGCCGCCGAGGAAGGGACCTGCACCGTCGCCCTGAGGTTCGAGGACGAGGGCGAGGCCGAGCTGCTGATCGGGTACGACCGGATGCCTGATGACACCCGGAAGCAGTTCGAGCGCTTCGCGCATACGCACCTCGAGCGCTGGGCCAGGCCGGGAACCATCGTCAGGGAACGCCAGTACAGCTGTCCGGACTGCAGCTTGGCGTTTACCCCGGAGATGGTCCGCCAGGTCAATCGCCTCGGCCGGCAGAGCATCTTGTGCCCAGTCTGTGAGGAGAGAGTCCCGTTGCGGGACGACTACGAGGCGAACGGCACCGATCAGTCCACCGCGCAGATGGACGCTTCAGCGGATGCCGGCCGGGAGATAGAGGCCGCCACTGCGGTGTTGCGGGGGAAAACCGCCGTGCTGCGGGGAAAAGAGGATGTTGCGGAGTACGACGTCTTCCTTTCCTATAACTGGCGTGACAAGGACGTCGTCCGCTCCATAGCCTGGCAGCTCCGGAACCGCGGGCTGCGGCCGTGGATGGACGAGCGCCAGCTCCGCCCGGGATTTCCCTGGCAGCCAGAACTAGAGGAAATCATCGCGCGCGTCCCGGCAGCGGCTGTGGTCATCGGAGCGCAGCGCGGCCCCTGGCAGACCAGGGAGATCTACGCGTTCATCCAGCAGTCAGTCAGCCGGGGCTGCGCCATCGTCCCCGTGCTCCTGCCCGACGCCAACACTGCCGACCTGCCGGTCTTCCTCCAGGGGCTGACCTGGGTAAACCTCGCTGTGCCCGAGCCAGACCCGATCGGCCAGCTGGTCTGGGGCATTACCGGCCAACAGCTGAACCAGTAGACCACGCGCTAAGCTTCGAGTTTTTAGTAGCAGAACAGCACGAGACCGCGCCCCGTGTCGCGGCTCTGCCGCAGCCAGCCTGCAACCTGCATGACGGTGCGCCGCCACGGGGAGTCGGCCAAGGCCGGAATCGCCGCCGCGTACTGGGCTGCGCCGCCGCGGCACTCCTGCACATCGAAGGTGGTGATCGAGGGGAAATCCGGCCGCTCGGAAAGCGGGATCGGCGGGTCCCAGCCGATGAAGGATGCGGGAAGGAGTTCGGTCACACCGGTCTCGCGCAGCATTGCGTCAAGTTCCTTGAGCGCATTGAACCCGAACGGGCACATCTCGGTGTTGACCTGCATCTTGCCGTAGTAGTCGCAGAACTGTTCGACCGCATATCCAAATGTCGACCCACCGGTACCGTCCTCGTAGAGGTGGCCCCGCACGATCGCTCGCATCGCGTGCTCCACCCCCGGTTTAGCGTGATCGATACGGTCGCGCTGGCGGGCCACGATCTCCTCGATCACGCACGCGCCGCTGGTCTGCAGCCGGCGGATGGCGGCCAGGTCGGTGAGGTAGGGCATGATGCCGATCGACATTGGGTCGGCTCCTATCCCACTGTGATCTGGCACGCGCCGATGCCGTCGACGTACTGAAAAAGCAGGTAGTCGCCGGCTTGGACCCCATCCATCCCGACGGCAGGCAACGCCAGATCCGCAACCTGGTCCCCGGTCGCGGGGTCCCACAGCCGCAGGTGATCGTCCGCGTCCGCGGTCGAGGCAAGCAGGTGAAGCCCACCGACATGCACGGGGAAGAGGTTATGCGCGCTGCCCTGGTGGCCCGTGATGGTCGCGACCTTCTCGCCGGTGGTGGGGTCCCACGTGGACAGGCCCCCGAAACAGTCAGATGTGGCGATGAGTTGATCGCCCACGGGATCGCCCACGGCACAGATCGCCGCGGTTCCCCCGCGCTGTCCGTCGAGCCGGGCCCACTCCTCGTTCTTGGCGAGGTCCCAGATCTGGACGTGGTCCTCGTCTCCGTTGGCCGTGGCGAGCAGTCGGCGACCGTACGAGAGCAGGGTGCACATCATGGTCGGCGAGATGTCCAAGTTGCCAACGGCCCCGGCCCGTGCCCCGCCGTCGGGGTTCCACAGCGACACCATGCTGTCCGCGTCGCAACCGGCACCGATCAGCTCGGTGTCCCTGACCTGCACGGCGCCGATGGCCCACAGTTCCCCGGTGTCGAAGGCGGCGGCATGCGCCTTGGTGGCAAGGTCCCACACCTGGATGTGGCCCTCCCTGGTGGCCGTCACGACCAGCTCCCGGCCATTGCCAATGACGGCACACAGTGACTGGACCTCCGCGGGCGCACCGGGCAGCTGGCCTACCGGAACCGGTCCGTGCGCCGGGTCGTAGAGGTCCAGTCGCTGTACGCCATCGACTGAAATTGGCACCACCGGACGGCCATCCATCTTCGGCGCGCGCAACTCGTGATAGGCGTCGCCAGCGAGGGGAGACGTCCAGGCCAGCGTGAGCGTGACCGGGCGGGAATTCATCGCGTAGTCCATCGAAGCCGCCTCGCGTGATTGCCGTGCGGGATTCCCCGGCGGGGTTGTCACCAGGCGACTTGCCCGGCATCGGGGGCCGGGGGGATCGGCCGGGTGTAGCCGGGGCCTATCGCGGAGATGGCGGCCAGCTGGCTTGTCCGCCCGTCTGATTGCCAGCGCCCGGCCACGATGACGCTGCCGTCCGGGCTTGCCCATTGTATGCAGGCGTAGGGCGGGATGGCGGCGTGCTTGTCCTGGACCGGGGCGAGCAGCCTGGCCTGCTTGCCGGTGACGGCGGAGAACTGAGCGATGGCCGAGACCGGGTGGCCGTCGGGGGTGCTGCCATTCTTGACGCCGTTGCAGAACACGGTCTGGCCGTTGCTGGTCATCACCAGGGCGCCGAGGCAGGTGAAGCCCGGGGCGGGGACCCGGACGGCCAGGCGGCTGCCGGCCAGCAGCGCGCCGCCCGTCCCGCGGGTGTCGAGCAGCCGCAGGCCGCCTAGCGACAGCCCCGGGTCCTGCAGCCCCGGCCCCTGCCAGTTGAACGCCAGGGTCCGGTCATCGGCGGCCCACGACAGCGCCTGCGGGCCGAGGGGCTGGTCGCCGAACGCGAACAGCGACGGCATCCGGGTATCGGCGCTCCAGGTTCCCTGCAGCGTCCCGCCGGACGGCAGGCCGCCGACGGCCGCTGCCCTGGCCAGGGCGTAGACGCGGATCTGGTGCACCCGTTCCGAGGGCACGACGGCCACCGCGAGCCGGCTGCCATCCGGTGACAGCGCGGCGCCCCAGATGGCCAGCGCTGGCATGGCCGGCCCGGGCAGCGCGGCGATCCGCGTAGTGCGGGTAACCGGGTCGAACGCCAGCAGGTACAGCCGGGTTGGTCCCGCGCCCAGGACGCGGGAGGCGGCCGGCACCGCCTGGTACCGCGCTGATTGCCGGGAGGCGGCCACGATCCAGCTGCTGGCCGTGCTGGCCGCGGCGACCATGCTGAAGGTGGCGTACGGCGCCGGCGGCTGCACGGCGGCCACGACCTTCCCCGACCTGGTGTTCCGGATGGTGATGCCAGCGGCACGCAGCCCGGTGGCGGGCACCCTGGCCAGCGCCGCGTAGTACGCCGGCACCGCCTCGCCGGATCCCGGGGCAACGGCCGGCGCCGGCACGGCAGGCCGCGGTGCCGCCGGCCGGGAAAGCCCCGGGCCATTCAGCACGGCCAGCACGGCCAGGACCCCGGCCGCGATCACGGCCTGCCCGGCCAGCGCTGCGATTATCAGCGACGGCACGGGCCGGCGGCGTAGCTTGCTGCCCATGACTGGACAGTACCCTGCGCCGGGTACCCGGTACACGCGCCCCTGCCAGCAGGCGCGCGAGGGCGCCGGCCCGTCGGCCGGCACGTGCCGGGCCAGGTGGTCTTCAGCGCGGACGGGATGACCAGCGGATGGTCACGACGACCGAATCAGATAGCGCTTCCCAGGTGTTGGGGTGCGATCCTGGTTTACATCTGGTCCAGAGTTGGTGTTCTATGGAATTTCACCTCCGGGGGAGCGAGAAATTCGAGCGTAACACGTGTGGTCTGCGAGCGACGCCCGCGCACAGAATGTTCATTCGTGGGATGATCCTGGTGGTCAGGCCGAATGTTATGGGCAGGCCGACGTTGGCATTCCTGGTCATTCGTCGAGATCCCAGAATCTGTTGCTGAGATCTAAGGGTTTTCGATAAGCTCCGATTCAGTGAAGCGGGCCGGGGCCGCCCGGTGACCGAGCACAAGGGGCGGGAATGGGACTGTTTGGAAACAAGAAGCCGAAGCTTCCGAGCTACGCCGGTGCGGGCCTCGACGCCCTGCTCCAAGACCCGGAGTGGGCCTACGCGATCAGCCAAGCCGGGATCGACGCCAAGCGCTGCGAGATCGTGCTGCGCCTCGCCGACCCGACGGTTGGCACGGGGGGTATCCCGGAGAATCCGTCGCCCGCGATCTTGTTCGGTCAAGGCAACACCCTGGCCCTAGCGTTCCCGGCGGAGCGCGAGATCAGGGTAATAAAGCGTGACAAGTCGAGGGCTCAGCTGCAGACGCAGCGGTCCGGCTGGTTCCAGATTCTTTTCGGGCCGGCTAACAGCCTTGACGGCTTCATGTTCTGGGGTTCACAGGACAACCTCAAGCTGGGCACTCCCGAGGGTGACAAGTTCGGGAGCGCTATGTCCGCGTTCCTGAAAGGTCAGTTGAAGCCTCAGCAGGTAGTGGGCACACCGCAGGCTCTTGTTTCGGCTGGATTTTCGGTCGCGCCCCCCGTGCCGGCCTTCGAGGATCCGGAAGACGCTTTGCGGGCGAAGATGGTGTACTCGGTTCACGGTGCGCTCGAAGAAATGATGAACAGGTACTCGCAGTGCTTCGAGAAGGCGGAAGCCGTCGAGAAGGCGTACGGCATGGCCAACACCGCGTATGTCAATGGCGTGCGTCAGCACGAGCTGTCCCAGGCTTCTTTTCGTGGCCTTGGCGTCAGGTCGGAGCGTGAGCTGGAGGGCATGCTGGCCGGTCTCCGGGAAGCGACCGTCGCGGCCCAGAACCAGTGGAGGGACCTGCTCTTTCTGCTTCCTGGCACCGAGCACGACATCATGAGGGTCAGCACCTGGTGCCTGTCACACGGTATCGATTCAGAGGTGGTGGGTTCCCTGCTCGGCAACAGCATGTTCGTTCACGCGGACTTTGGCCTCACCAGGGATTCCTTCTGGGCCGAGAACGAGCGCGTTATCGCCGCGGCGCAGAGCGGCGGCCAGTAAACCTGCTCGATGCATCGGCCCGTCCCCGGCTCCGGGAGCGGGCACTCGATGGCACCCGGCCGAGCGGGTCCGGTACCGGCACGACGATGCGGGCCCGGATTGCGGCGACGGCAGCTGCGGGGTCAGCGGCGTAGAAGCGGACGGTACTGGCGCAGTCCGGCTTGCCCAGCGGGCGGGTGAATGCCACCGGCCGTGCCAGCTGCACGGTGACCGTGGTCTGGCCGCCCATGGACAGCGCGGCGCAGCCGTCAGCGTCGACGGCTGCCAGCTTGCCGCGCGCGGAGCGGCGTTCGACGCGGGCGGCGGCGATCTCCCCGGCGGGAATGCGGATGTCGAGGAGGGCGCCGTAGCGCAGGCCCAGCGAGCCGTCCGCGTGGATGACATGCGGCCGGACGACGCAGGACGCGAACAGGGCGATGATGAAGTACACCCCCCACACGTCGAGGATGAGCGCGATATCGCGGACGACGGGCCAGGGGATGACGAAGGCAAGCACCACCGTCTCCACGGCGGAGACGTAGGCGAAGGCAAGCAGGAGAGCCGCGCCGCCCGACGCGTACGGGATTGCCATGTCTCCGCCGCGCACCCCCTGCCGCCAGCGGCCGGTCAGCAAGCGCAGCGTGCTGGTGAAGAGGCTGAACTCGTGGATCATGAGCTTGAGCACCGGCAGCGAGACCAGGTCCACGGCGACCGCGAAGAAAGCAGCCTGCTGTCCCAGGCCGTCGCGCCGGTAGCGGCGGTAGGCCGTGCCCAGCCTCGTCACCAGGAACACGAGGGGGACAGCCATCGCCAGTTCCACGGCGAGGCGGGCCGCGGATCCGACGCGGATTCCCGCGGTGGCGCACAGCGCCAGCACCAGTGCGCCGGACGCCCTCAACCCGACGGACCACCACATGGCCCTGCGCAGGGAGCGGTTCGCGGTGCGATCCGTCATGACCGGTCGCCTCCCACGGACCCAGCCGGGCCGGCGGCCCGGCCCGGCCCACCCATCAGGCCGATGGCGCGGCGGATCGCCGCAGCCTGGGCCGGGGCGAAGTCCGCGTAGAAGGCCGCAGCGAAACCCCCATCGGTTTCCTCAAGGTCCCCGTCGGGAAACCGGATCGCCTGCCGGGCCGGCTCCGGGATGGCCGCCACGATGGCCTGGGCCGTCGCCTCCACCCGAGGGTCGTCGGCTGGCGAGCCGGCCAGCTCGTCAAGGCGCGCGTAAACCGCATACGCCCGGTCGACGGCCCCGGGATCGGTCAGCGTCCGGGTGAGCACGTCGACCCAGCCGGTGCCGTCGGCCGGGGACGCGGTCTCCAGCAGGGCCATCAGGTCGCGGTCCTTCGCCGCCATCGCCGATTCCGGCCCGGGCTTCGCGGAGGCAACATGGGTCATGCGGTCGAACAGCTCGGCCAGCCCGGGAGAGACAGGCGCCTGCACGGAGAGTTCGCCGCCTGCCTCGGCCTGCCTCAGCAGCTGGGCCAGCTGGGTCCGGCGCTGGCGCAGGCCGGCCTCCTGGCGGGCCAGGTCGGCGTCGAGTTCGCGGAGGATCTCCACCAGGTCCCGGCCGGCGTCACCGGCCAGCGCGTCGCCTACCTCGTCCAGGCTCAGGCCCAGCTCGGTGAGGCGCCGGACGCGGGCCAGCTCGACGGCGTCCCGCAGCGAGTACTCGCGGTAGCCGTTCGCCTTGCGCGCGGGCTCAGCCAGCAGGCCGATGCGATGGTAATGCCGGATGGCCCGCGTGCTGATGCCGACGAGGCCGGCCAGTTCTCCGATCCGCATGCCTCTAGGAGACACCTTGACGCTGCGACAAGGTCAAACGGTGCCCGGCCGACCCGTCCGCGGCGGCCATGACACTGTGCCGCGACCACCCGCCGCCACGGAACATGATTTCGCAGGCCACGCCATCGCCGTGGCCAACAAGGTTGCTCCATGATGCCGCGAGGCAGGGCGTGCCCGTTATCGCGTCGTCGCGAAGGCCCTGAGCCTGTCGGCGAACGCGATGACAAGCCCGCGGAGCTCGCCGGGCTGCTCGATGACGAATGGCAGGTCGAGTGACGCGAGCACGGCAGGCAGCCAGTCGAGGCGCTCCGCCCGCACCTCCACGCGGTGCCAGCGGCTGGCCTCGGGACCTTCGGCGGAACCGGGCTCATCCGGCGATGGGCGCTCCCGGGGCGTTAGTTCCTCGATGGTCGCGACGCTGGCGGGAAGCCGGGCGCGGATCTGCCCGGTTGTGCCCTGGACCCGGAGGATCACGTGATGCCGGTAGGCCGCCGTGGCGAACCCGGACAGGACCCGCTGGGCCGGGTCGAGGCCGGGCGGCGGTTCGAACGAGCCGGGCAAGGCCCGCGCGTCCGCGATGCGGTCCAGCCGGAAGGTCCGCTCTTCGCCGGTCCCCGCATCCGCGCCGGTGAGGTACCAGCGGCCGGAGTGGGAGACCAGCCCGTAGGGGTGCAGGGTGCGCTCGCTGCGCCGGCCGTCGGCGGCGGTGTACCTGATGAAGGCCGGCCGGTGATGGCGCACGGCATCGGCGAGGGTGAGCAAGACGGCGGCGTCGGGGGCGGCGAGCTCGCCGGGCGGGGCTGGCGGCGCGGTGAACGCGAGCGATCCGAGGACGCTGTCGAGCCTGCGGGCGACCCGGTCGGGCAGCACCCGCCGGATCTTCGCCGATGCCGTCTCGCCCGCCGTGCTCGCCGCGGTCATCAGCCCGGCGCGGTGCCCGGCGGCCAGGCCGAGCAGCACGGCGAGCGCTTCATCGTCGTCCAGCATGAGCGGGGGCATCCGGTACCCGGGGGCGAGCCGGTACCCGCCATAGCGGCCGCGCACCGACTCGACGGGCACGCCGAGGTCGGTCAGGTGATCGACATACCGTCGCACGGTGCGCTCATCGACGCCGAGCCTGCCTGCCAGCTCGGTCATCGTCCGGATGCCGCCGGACTGCAGCAGCTCCAGCAAGGTGAGCACCTGGGTAGTAGGCCGGGCCATGCACCAGAATCTAGCCGTAATACTGGACCGTTTCTGTCCGGTATTAGTCCTAGCGTGGGCTGCAGAACGCTTCCGCAGACCCAGGGGAGAACAGCATGGACTTCGTCTCGATCCGCATCATCACCGCCGACGTCGCCCGCCTGGCCGGCTTCTACGAGCGGGCCACCGGAGTGCAGGCGGACTGGGCCAGCGCGGACTTCGCCGAGCTGCGGACCGCCCACGGCACCCTGGCGATCGGCAGCACCCGCACCGTCCCGCTGTTCGCCCCCGGCTCCGCCCAGCCCGCCAGCAACCGCACCGTGATCATCGAGTTCCTCGTCGATGACGTGGACGGCGTCTACAAGAACCTCACGGGATACGTCGGGGACTTCGTGAACGAGCCCACCACGATGCCCTGGGGCAACCGGGCGCTGCTGTTCCGCGACCCCGATGGCAACCTCGTCAACTTCTTCACGCCCGTCACCCCGGCCGCCATCGAAAAGTTCAGCCGCCGAGCGTAGACCAGCAGATCAAGTGCGGCACGCTGGTTTTGGCGCGGCACAGGTCACGACGGCTTTTCCCCGGATGCCACCGGGCGCACCTTCGAACGCGGCGAGCATCACCGTGCCCTAAACGGGATCAACCGCGCGCGCTTGTGGGATCATCTGCGGAGCAGACCTTGGCAGATTGGACATGGATGGCCGGACGACAGCGGCAGGGCAACGAAGTATCGTCGGATATCCGCACCGACATCCCGCACCCTGCGCGCGTCTACGACTACTATCTTGGCGGCAAGGATAACTTCGCAGCGGATCGGGACGCCGCCGAATGGGCGCTGCAGCTGCTGCCTCAGCTGCGGGATTACGCGCGCGGCAACCGGGCGTTCATGGTCCGTGCCGCCCGCCTCCTGCGCGAGGCGGGCGTAAGGCAATTCCTCGATATCGGCTCCGGCTTCCCCACCAGCCCGAACGTGCACGAAATCGCCCAGGAGGCCGACCCGTCCAACCGGGTCGTCTACGTCGACAACGACCCCATGGTCTTCCAGCACGCCGAGGCGCTTATGGCCCAAAGCACCTCGACCGGAGCCGTCCGCGCCGACCTGCGCGATGAGGAGATCGTCCTCGGCGAAGCCGGCAAGCTACTCGACTTCACTCAGCCGGTTGCGCTGCTGTTCGTGGCCTGCCTGCACCACATACCCAACGAGGACAATCCGGCGGGCATTGTCGCGCGTTACCTGCGGCATGTCGCGCCAGGCAGTTTCATGGTCCTGTCGCACTACACCGATGAATTCGCCCCGGAACGCGTGCGCGCGCACGAGGAGGAAGCCCGCCGCAGGCACTCCTCGGTGACCGGCCGCAGCAAGGAAGCGATCACCGCCATGTTCAACGGCCGCGAACTGCTCGACCCAGGGTTGGTCCTGGTCAACTACTGGCGCCCCACCATAGGCCCTGGACCGAACGCCGACCGGGCATGGGCCTATGGCGGCGTAGCCCTGATCTGACCCTTGCTGGGAGCCGGCAGACTGAGACCATGCGCATCGTGCAGATCTCGGACACTCACCTGAGCCATCGGGGCGGCGTCGGCAACCGGAACTTCGAGGAGCTTGCCGCCTTCATCAACGACCAGTTGCGGCCTGATCTGGTCGTCCACACGGGGGACGTGTCGATCCTTGATCCTGATTCGGGTGACGACCGCCAGGCCGCCCGCGAGCTGCTGGGACTGATCAGCGCGCCGCTTCGCGTCCTGCCCGGCAACCATGACGTCGGCGAGCCAGGAGACAAGCCCTGGGCCGGATTCAGCGCCACCAGCGACCGCGTCGCCGCATTTACCGGGGTCTTTGGCTCGGACCACTGGGTTGAGCTGCTCGACGGTTATGCGGTCATCGGGTTCAACAGCGAGATCCTCGCAACCGGCCTGCCCGAAGAGCAGGCTCAGTGGGACTGGCTGGGCACGCTCGCCGGGCAGGCCGCAGGCCGGCCGGCTCTGGTGTTCTGCCACAAGGCGCTGTGGCCGCCGGCGTCAGAGTCGGCCGACGTCGCATTGAGCATTCCCGGCAGCGTGCTGGAGCGGCTTTTGCGTACCCTGGACCCCATCGATATCCGGGTGTACGGCAGCGGTCACCTGCACCGCTTTGAGGTCGGCCGGCACGGCGACGCGCTCACTGTCTGCGCGCCGTCCACCGCCTTCGTCACCAGGACCGGCGATGACCTGGCAGGACCCGGCCTGAGGCAGCTCGGCGTCGTCGAGTACCGCTGCGGACCAGGCGTGGAGGTGTTCTTCCGGTCGGTGCCCACCCTCACTGAGGGCGGCGCGCTCGCCTCCGAGCAGTTCCTCGCCACGGCAGCGGAGATCGGCGTCAACGTGATGCCTTAGCCGGCCGGGCGAGCCACCCGAGGTCACCTCTTTCCGGCGCGGAAAATGGGTGATGTGCGCCCGATGGGTCCACGACGATCGGCAATCTCGGAGGGGGCTGTCCGCGGCTGTCCGCGTATGTTGGTCTTCGGTAGCAGGGTCAGCGTGGGCGGTGACCAGCTTGCCGAGCGCACACGGGCGGTCGCCATGAACCAGCTATGAGCATCGACACCGGAACCGGTCAGCGCCGCCGCCAGCGGCTGACCCCGGTGCGGTCGATCCCGGTCGAGTTCACCGGAAAGCGGGCCAGCGAGGGACCGCTCACCCTGGGCCAGCTCGACCTCTACACCTGGCTGAGCCAGAACCCCGACCACCTCTACGCGATCCTGTGCGTCGAGCTCCCGGTGCCGGCGGTGGTGTCCGTCGACGACGTGGCCGCGGCGGTCGCGGTGCTGATCGCGCGGCACGAGTCCCTGCGCACCACCTACCTGCCCGGCGAGCAGCCGCGC
>Ga0157369_10007258_pt1 | contig 12759 bp, 12 predicted proteins | sample C25metaG_FD_113461 | JGI IMG/M metagenome (GOLD analysis project Ga0157369, IMG submission 113461) | Corn rhizosphere microbial communities from Kellogg Biological Station, Michigan, USA - C2-5 metaG | ecosystem: Host-associated > Plants > Roots > Rhizosphere > Soil | place: USA: Michigan...
CGCGGTCCATCAGGTAGTCGACGTCCTTGTTCTCCTCGGGCCGGTACGTGCCGGGGATGTTGCGGCTGTGCACGCCGTGCCCTGCGCGCATCGCGCTCACCTCGGTCTCCGTCAGCGCGCGCGTCGGGTGGTAGTCGAACGTGTAGACCCAGCAGTTGTGGTCGTCGATCGGCACCCAGAAGTGTCCGTGCACGGGGTGGTCGCCGCGCGGCGGCACCATCGTGAACGCCGGCATCACCCACGGCGTGATCCGCCAGTAGTACTTGCCGTCCTCGGCGTTCCGGCGCGCGCCGACGAAGAGCCCGCCGTCGGCTTCCGCGACCTCGAAGAACGGGCGCAGGTCGTTGAGGTTGTACTCGTTGCCCTTCGCGCCCTTGAACAACGGGTCGCTCTTGAGGCCACCGGAGTGCAGCCACGACACGTGCGACGAGTCGATGCCCCCCTCGAGCGCCTGCAGCCAGTTCGACTCCTGCCACCGCTTCGAGGTGTACGTCTGCTCCGGCGCGACCTGGCAGAACTCGAACTCCGGCAGCGGCGGCTGCGTCGCGGGGTCGCCGAGATACGTCCACAGGATGTCGCCGACCTTCACGAGCGGATACGACGTCAGCTTCACCTTGCTCTTGAAGTTGCTGTTCTCCGGCTCGGACGGGACGTCGATGCAGTTGCCGTTCACGTCGTACTTCCACCCGTGGTACGCGCAGCGGAGGCCGCACTCGCGCACGTTGCCGAACCAGAGCGACGCGCCGCGGTGGGCGCAGAACTCGTCGATCAGGCCGTACCGTCCTTCGCTGTCGCGGAACGCGATCAGCCGCTCGCCGAGGATCTTCACGCGGACGGGCGGCGAGTCGTTCTCGGGCAGCTCCTCGGCGAGGAGGGCGGGGAGCCAGTACTGCCGGAAGAGGTGGCCGCACGCGGTCCCCGGCCCCGTTTCCGTCAGCAGCTGGTTGATTTCGGTCCTCAGCATGTGAAGGTCAGACCATACTACCTCAGGTCGTGCAGATCCTCGACGCTGAGCTCCCGCATCAGCTCGGCCAGCCGCTCCACCAGCGGCATCTCCACTCCGACCTCTTGCGCAACCGCGAGCGCCACCTCGAGGTCCTTGTGCGGCCAGCGCAGCCGGTGCTTGCCCCACTCGGCGAGGGGCCGGTTGGCGCCGCTCCCGATCGCCATCGCCGCGCGCAGGTCGGCCGGCTCGACGCCGAGTGCGCGGCCGAGCCGGAGCGCCTCGACGTCGGCGCGGATGTTCGCCCAGAGGAGGATGTTGTTCGCGGTCTTCGCAACCTGGCCCGCGCCGATCTCGCCGACTCGTACGACCGCCTCGGTGAACGGCTCGCACGCCTCTTCGAGCGTGCCGATCGCATCGGCGTCGCCGCCGCAGTAGAGAACGAGCTGGCCTTCTTCCGCGCCGCGCTCGCCGCGGACGAGCGCCGCGTCGACGACGCGGACGCCGCGCTCGAGCCCGGCCGCCTCGAGCTCGGCGCACGTGTCGGGGCGGATCGACGCGCACAGCGCGAGGACGGTTCCCTCGCGCGCGCCCTCGAGCGCCGAGGCGACGGCGTCGCGCGTCTGCGCGTCGTCGACGACGACGACGAGGACGACGTCGGACTGTGCGGCGACCTCCTCGGGCGAGGTGCAGGCGACGGCGCCGCGCTCGACGAGCGGGGCGTAGGCGTCGGCCGAGACGTCGAAGACCGCGAGCGGCCTGCCCGCCGCGAGCAGATGGCCGCCCATGGCGGCTCCCATGCGTCCACAGCCCACTAGACCCACGCGGTTCAATGGTCAGACCATAGACTAGGCCGCCGGGTGACGCTCCTCCTCGACAACGCCGACGTGCGCAGCGTCTTGCGGATGCGCGACGCCATCGACGCGCTCGACGCCGCGTTCGTCGATTACGCAGAGGGTGTCGCGGTCAACCGGCCCCGCTCGCACACCTACACGCATCGCGGCGGGGCGCGCCACTACCTCTTCAAGACGATGGACGGGAGCGTGCCGCGGCTCGGCGTGCACGCGCTGCGGCTGAGCTCCGACCTGACGGACGAGACCGGCGGGAAACGGATCAAGATCCCCGCAGCGCCGGGAGACCGATACGTCGGGCTCGTCCTCCTCTTCGACCTCGAGACGCTCGCGCCTGTTGCGATCCTGCACGACGGCTACCTGCAGCGCGTCCGCGTCGGGGCGACGAGCGCTCTCGCCGCTGCACGCCTCGCGCGCAAGAGCTCCCGCGTCGTCGGGATGATCGGCGCAGGTTGGCAGGCGGGCCCGCAGATCGAGGGGCTGCGCGAGGTGCTGGACGTCGAGGAGGTGCGCGTGTACGCGCCGACGCGCGAGAAGCTCGACGCGTTCGCCGTCGAGCACGACGCAACGCCGGTCGGCAGCGCGCGCGAGGCGATCGAGGGCGCCGACGTCGTCGTCCTCGCCACGAATTCGCAGCAACCCGTGCTCGACGGCGCTTGGCTCACACCGGGGACGCACGTCAACTCGGTGCAACGGCACGAGCTCGACGCGACGACGCTGTCCCGCGCGGAGCTCATCGTCGTGCGAAGCCGCGAGGAGCCGACGTTCCATTTCGCGCCCGGTCACGCGCCGCGCGCCGCCCGCGACCGGCAACTCGAGGACGTCGTCGAGCTCGGCGACGTGCTCAAGGGCCTCGTCGGCCGCACGCGCGACGACCAGATCACCCTCTTCACCGGCGGCGGCGGCCTCGGCATCCAGTTCGCGGCCGTCGCGCATGCCGTCTACGCAGCGGCGCGCGAGGTCGGCGCCGGGCGCGATCTGCCGACGGAATGGTTCACACAGGAGGAGAAGCCCTGAAGCGCTACGGCAGCGATGTGATGGTCGACGCCATCAAGGCGTGCGGGTTCAAGTACGTCTCGCTCAATCCCGGCTCGTCGTATCGCGGCCTGCACGACTCGCTCGTCAACTACGGCGGCAACGACCCCGAGATCATCACCTGCAACCACGAGAAGCTCGCCGTCGGCATTGCGCACGGCTACACGAAGGCGGCGCGCGAGCCGATGGCGTGCATCCTCCACGACATCGTCGGTCTGCTGCAGGGGACGATGGGCATCTACTACGCGTGGATCGACCGCGCACCCGTCGTCGTCTTCGGCGGCGCGGGGCCGATGGCGTACGACCGCCGCCGGCCGAACATCGATTGGATCCACACGGCGAACGTCCAGGGCAACGTCGTTCGCGACTTCACGAAATGGGACGACCAGCCTGCGTCCGTCGCCTCCGTTCCCGAGTCCGTCATGCGTGCATACCGCATCGCGACGGCGTCGCCGCAAGGCCCCGTCTACGTCGCACTCGACGCCGGGCTGCAGGAGGACGAGGTCGGCGACGACATCGTGCTGCCGAACTGGGACCGGCTGAAGACGCCTTCGCCGGTCGGCCCCGACCCGCGCGCGTTGCGCGCGCTCGCCGACCGGCTGTGCGCCGCCGAGCGCCCACTGATCGTCACCTCGTACGCCGGCCGCGACCGAGACGCGTTCGCGCAGTTGACCGAGCTGTCGGAGCTGCTCGGCGTCGGCGTCATCGACACCGGCTGGCGCCTCAACTTTCCGAACCGCCATCCGCATGCGGTGACGATGGAGCTCATCCCCGAGTCCGACTGTGTCCTGTTCGTCGACGTCAAGGACATGGGCAAGTGGACGCAGAAGCTCGATCGGACGACCCGGCAGATCGAGTCGCTGATCCCGGACGACGCAGCGATCCTCGACGTCGGCTTCAACGAGCTCGGCATCGGCGCGTGGTCGCACGATCACGCGCAGCTGCACGAGACGGACATCCAGGTGACGGCCGACACCGCCGTCGCGCTGCCGCTGTTGCTCGACCTCTGCCGAGAGTTGAACGCGAACCCACGCGACGCGTGGCGCGCGCGCCTGCGCGAGTTCCATGACGAGACGTGGGCGGGGTGGGGGAGACAGGCACAGGAGGAAGCGTCGCTGTCGCCGGTCGCCACCTCGCGCCTCGCCGCCGAGGTCTGGGAGGTCGTCAAGGACTACGACTGGGTGCTCACCGCGGGCACGGCGAGCGGCTGGGTGCCGAAGGTCTGGGACTTCGACCGCGAGTACCGCCATCCCGGCGCGTCGCTCGGCACCGCGACGCAGATCGGCATGTCGATCGGCGTCGCGCTCGCCCACAAGGGCAGCGGCCGCCTCGTCGTCGACCTGCAGCCCGACGGGGACCTGATGTTCGACCTCGGAGCGCTCTGGATCGCTGCGTACCACCGCATCCCGATGCTCGCGGTCATGTTCAACAACCGCGCGTACTACAACGACTGGGAGCACCAGGAGCGGATCGCGCACGCACGCGGCACCGACGTCTCGCGCGCCTACATCGGCATGGAGATCGACAAGCCGGCCCCCGACTTCGCGGCGGCCGCGCGTGCGATGGGCTGGTTCGGGGAAGGCCCGATCGACGACCCGGACCGGGTGCAGGCGGCGGTGCGCCGCGCAGCCGACGCGGTGCTGCAGGAAGGCCGGCCGGCGCTCGTCGACGTCGTCTGCCAGTACGACTAGAGAGGAGCTGCGATGGACGAAGACGAGGAGGATCTGCCGGACCTCGACTACGCCGGCCCGCTGAAGCGCCGTCCCGACGACGAGGACGAAGAGGGGGACGTCGGCGGGCTCGACCCGGCGATCACGATCCCGCCAGAGGATTAATGGTTAGTCCAAACTGTGGTAGCCTGGCCCGCGCCAGCTGATCGCAAGCTTTCGAGGAGGACGACATGGGCGAGTGGCCCGAAGATTGGGACATGCCGGATCAGGTCTTCGTGCGCGACAACGTCGACGCGTCGGAGATCGCGGCCCGCGACGAGTTCAACCGCAACAACCCGCCCATCCGCGGCCTCTCGGTCCCGGGCGACCTGCGCACGATCGACCTGATCAAGCGCCCCTGGCGCAACAACAAGGGCCTCTGGTTCGAGCTCGCCGAGAACCGCGTCCTCTCGTCGCACCTGGCGGAGCTCGCACCGGGCGGCAACTCGGTGCGGCATCGCCACACGACGGAGGCGGTCATCTACATCGTCAAGGGCCGCGGCTACTCGATCGTCAACTACGAGGGTGAAGAGGAGCAGCGCATCGACTGGCAGGAGGGCACGCTCTTCTCGCCGCCGGTGTGGGCGTGGCACCAGCACTTCAACGCCGACCCGGACGAGACTGCGCGCTACCTCGCCATCCAGGACACGGGTCTCATCCGCCACATGCGGTTCCACCAGATCGAGCGGCACCCGACGCAGCTCAAGGAGGGCGGCGGCACCGACTACTCGGTCAATGCCGTCCCGGCCGAGACGCGCGAAGCCGTGGCTGGAAGCGCCGACGGCAAAGCCGCCGGCGCCCGGCCCGCAAGTCCCGCCGCCGTTGGCGGCGGGGGCGGCGAACCGGCCGGCGAGCAGTAGTCCGGAGGGGGAGAGCGCGGCGCAATGGTCGCGGTCGCTGAACGGTCGGTCCACGCAAGGGGGGAGGCGCTTCGGCGCCTCCTCTCCGCGCGCAACCTGATCGTCGTCGTCGTCGCGATCGCGATCGCGTATCTCGCGCTCGTCCCGGTCGGCTTCCTGATCTGGCAGACGTTCGTCCGCGGCGGCCACTTCACCGTCTCCGCCTTCCGCGACGCGTACGCGACCGTCGGGCTCGGGACGATGCTGCTCAACTCGTTCGTCTTCTCGTTCGGCTCGACGATCTTCGCGCTCGTCGTCGGCACGGCGCTCGCGTACTTACTCGTGCGCACCGACGTTCCCGGTAAGGCGCTGATGTACGCGGCGTCGATCGTGCCGCTGATCATCCCCGGGATCCTCCATTCGATCTCGTGGACGTTCCTGCTCGACCCGCACAACGGGATCGCGAACACGTACTTCATCGAGAAGCTGGGCTTTCACGCGTTCAACGTCTACAGCCTGCCCGGAATGATCTTCATCGAGGGGCTGCACCTCTCGCCGCTCGTCTTCCTGCTGATGGTCGCGTCCTTCCGCTCGATGGACCCGTCGCTCGAGGAGTCGGCGATCATGAGCGGCGCGCCGATGTGGCGCGTCTTCTTCCGCGTCACCCTGCCGCTCGCGCGGCCGGCGCTGTACGCGGCGATCCTGATCATGGTCGTGCGCGGGCTCGAGTCGTTCGAGGTGCCGGCGGTGATCGGCCTCCGCAACCACATCTGGGTGTTCACCTCGCGCATCTACGACGCCCTGCATCAGCTTTCGCCCGACTACGCCACCGCGGGGGCGCTCGCGATGACGCTCCTCGTGCTGACGTCGCTCGGCATCTGGTGGCAGTCGCGGCTCGCACGCCGCGCGCGCGCGTTCCAGACGGTGACGGGCAAGGGCTTCCGGCCGCGGCCCATGCCCCTCGGCAAGTGGAAGTGGCCGGCCGTTGCGTTCATTCTCGCGTATTTCTTCGTCTCGATCGTGCTGCCGCTGCTGACACTCGGCTACGCATCGACGCAGCCGTACTACTCGCCGCCGACGCACTACACGCTGACGCACTTGTCGGGCGCGAACTATCCCACCGTCTTCCACGACCCGCTCTTCCAGCATGCCGTCAAGAACTCGCTCATCCTCGGCATCGGCTCGGCGACGACGGTGATGCTGATCTGCGCGGTCGCCGGCTGGGTCGTCGTGCGGACGAGCCTGCCCGGACGCTGGCTGATCGACAACCTCGCATTCACACCGCTCGTCATCCCCGGGCTCGTGCTCGGCGTCGCGATGCTCGACGTCTACCTGCGGCTGAAGTGGCTGCCGGTCTACGGAACGCTGTGGATCCTCTTCATCGCGTACCTGACGCGCTACATGCCGTACGGGATGCGCTACGCGGTCACGTCGATGTTCCAGATCGGCAGGGAGCTCGAGGAGTCCGCGCAGATGAGCGGGGCGGGCTGGTTCCAGGCGTTTCGGCGGATCGTGCTGCCGCTGCTCGTGCCGGGCTTCGTCGCCGGCTGGATCTACATCTTCGTCGTCTCGTTCCGCGAGCTCGGGAGCTCGGTGCTGCTCTACTCGCCCGGCAAGGAAGTGCTGTCGATCGCGATCTGGCAGCAATGGCAGGACGGCCTGCTGCCGCAGCTCTCCGCGCTGGGCGTCATGCTGGTCGGCTTCCTCGTGGTCATGGTCGCGATCGCGTACAAGCTCGGCGCGAGGATTGGAGTCAGAGAGACGTGATGCTCGACGTGCAGGATCTCGTCAAGACCTTCGCCGGCTCCAAGGGCGAGGGCCGCGGCCGCGTGCACGCCGTCGACGGCATCTCGCTGCACGTCGAGGACGGCGAGCTGTTCACGCTGCTCGGGCCGTCGGGCTGCGGCAAGACGACGACGCTGCGCTGCATCGCCGGCCTCGAGACGCCGGACGACGGCGTCATCACCGTCGCCGGCCGCACGCTGTTCTCGCGGGCCGACCGGATCCGCGTCCCGGCGAACGAACGCGGTCTCGGCATGGTCTTCCAGTCGTACGCCATCTGGCCGCACATGAACGTGCGCGAGAACGTCGCGTTCCCGCTGCAGGTCATGTCGCGCGGCAAGCGGCCGTCGCGCTCGCAGATCAAGGAGCGCGTCGAGCGCGCGCTCACGGTCGTGAAGCTCGACCATCTCGCGTCGCGCCAGGCGACGGATCTCTCGGGCGGCCAGCAGCAGCGGCTCGCGCTCGCGCGCGCGCTCGTGATGGAGCCGCCGCTGCTCCTGCTCGACGAGCCGCTCTCGAACCTTGACGCGAAGCTGCGCGACGACATGCGCTTCGAGTTGAAGCGGCTGCAGCGCGAGCTTGGGATCACGGGCGTCTACGTCACGCACGACCAGGTCGAAGCGCTGGCGATGTCCAACGTCGTCGCCGTCATGCGCGACGGCAAGATCGAGCAGGTCGGCCGCCCACGCGACGTCTACGAGAAGCCGAGCTCGCGCTTCGTCGCCGACTTCATCGGCACGTCGAACTTCATCGACGGAACGATCGAGGCGGCGGAGGGCTCGTCGTATCGCGTCCGCACCGACGACGGGGTGCTCGTCGTCCCGTCCGATGCGACGTTCCATGTCGGCGACAAGGTCGTCGTCGCCGCGCGGCCCGAGCACATCGAGCTGACGACGGGCGCGACGAACGGCAGCGCGCCGAACGCATGGCACGGACGCGTCGCCGTGCGCTCGTTCCTCGGCGAGGTCGTCGACCACGTCGTCTCCGTCGGGTCGCGCGAGTTGCGCGCACGCTGCAACTCGAAGGTCTCGATCCCACCGGACACCGACGTGACCGTGCGGTTCCACGAGGAGGCGTTCTCGCTCATCCCCGCGGGTGAGTAAGAGCGGTCCGTCGTACCGTCACAGCTTCGTCACGAGAATGGCGACGCGAGCGTGACGGCACCGCCGATTCGGCCGCAACGTGCGCTGTGGAAGGTCTTTGACGCTTTCGTGACGGTACGTCGTACCGGTTGTCCGGCGTGATGCGCCGTCGGCTCTTCACGGCGCTCGCGCCCGTGTATCTCTCCGTCTTCCTGTTCGTCGCGGGGAACTCGGCGCTCACCGTGCTCATTCCCGTTCACCTGGCGCGGAACGGCCATCTGTCGACCGCGGCGATCGGCCTCGTCGTCGGCGCCTTCGGCCTCTCCTCGCTCGTCGCGCGGCTGCCGGTCGGGCTCGCGTACACGGCGCGCCGCGGGAATGCATTCCTCGTCGCGGGTGCGGTGCTGAACGCGGCGGCGTATGCACTGCTGCCGGTCGTGCACGGCGCGCCGCTCTTCGCGTTGTTGATGGCGCTGAACGGGATCGGCTGGTCGATCGCGACCACGGCGCAGCTCGCGCTCCTCGTCGCGCGCCCGCCGGGCGGTGTCAGCACGGCCGCGGCGATGGGGTGGTTCTCGGGCGCGACCGGGCTCGGGAACATGGCCGCCGGAGTGCTCGGTGGATTCATCGCCGACCAGATCGGGCTCGGCCCGACCTTCTACGTGCTCGCAGTCACGCCGCTCGTCGGCGCCCTGCTGATGGTGCGGACGTCACAGGTGCTCGAGCAGCCGGCCGAAGAGGCGGAACGGCCGTCGTGGCGGCTGCTCGGACAGATGCCGCTCGCCCTGTGGGCGGGCGTGCTCGTCATGTTCTTCATCAACGGCATCAACGCGCTCCAGAACACCTTCTATCCCGTGCTCGCCGTTGCGGCCGGCCTGTCGCTGACGCAGATCGGCGCCGCGTCGAGCCTCCGCTCCTGGGCCTCGTCGTCGTCGCGCTTCGGCAGCGGGCCGCTGTTCCAGCGCTTCGACCCAGCCGGTCTGACGCTGCCCCTGATCGTGCTCGGGACGCTCGCGACCGTTGCCATCCCGTCGGTGATCGATTCGTTCCTCTTGCAGATCCCGCTCTTCCTCTTCACCGGGCTGTCGCGCGGCCTGCTCCGCGTCACCGGCAGCGCGGACGCGTTCGATGCCGTCGGCGACCGCGGCCACGGGCTCACGTCGGCGCTGCTCTACGGAGGGCTCGATCTCGGGAAGATCGTGCTGCCCGTCGTGGGCGGCGTCGTCGCACACGCCTGGTCGATCGCGACGATGCTGCGCGTCGTTCCGATCGGCTTGCTGCTGCTCTACCTGGCGCTGGCGCTGCCCGCGCGCCGCCGCGCGGCGATCAACGCGGTGTAGAGCATCCGCCACGGGATGTCGGCGTTCTCGAACCCGCCGGCTTCCATCCACGCCGCGTGCTGATCCGCGCGCGCGAGTGGGTAGTCGTGGCGGTGCGGCTTCAGCTCTTTCTTCCGCTCGCCCGTGAACCGGCCCCGGATGCGGCGGTACGCCTGCTCGAGGTCTCCGGTCGCGCCGACGTGGTCGAGATTGAAGACGAAGCCTCGCGGCTCGACGATCTCACCGACGACTCGGTACACCTCGGCGAGCGCCTCGGGCGAAAGGTGATGCAGCGCACGGGAGCTGCAGACGACCGATGCCGGCTCGATCACGGCCGACGCGAGGTCCTCGACGTCGGTGAGGACGTAGGTCACGCGGTCGCCGAAGCGTGCGAGCTGCTCGCGCGCCTCGTCCTGCATCGGCGCCGAGACGTCGACCCACGTGCCGCGCGCGTTCGGGAAGGCGTCGAGCCACTCTGCGAGATACGGCCCGTGTCCGGACCCGAGATCGACGACGTGCGAGACCTCGATCCCCGCGTCCTCGACGAGCGCGAGCGAGATGCGGCGCGGCAGGACGAGCATGTCGGCGATCACGTCCTCGCCGAGCCACTGGCCGACGTATTCCGCCGACTCCCAGGAACCCATCTCCGTGCTCACGACGCGGAGATTATCAGTTTGGTATAACCTTTCTACTCTTGCGAACGACTCGCGACAAGCGTTTTTCCCGCAGCGAGCTGCAGCGGCTCGGGATCCTCGGCACCGCCGTCGGCTCCCTGCACCTCGTCGGCTGGTCGCTCTTCGTCTGGTACGCGCGGTCGAACCCGGCGCTCGCCGGCCTCGGGACGCTCGCGTACACGTTCGGCCTCAGGCACGCGTTCGACGCCGACCACATCGCCGCGATCGACAACACCGCGCGCAAGCTCCTGCAGGACGGCCGCCGCTCGATGGGCGTCGGCTTCTTCTTCTCGCTCGGGCATTCGTCGATCGTGCTCGGTCTGACCGCGTCGCTTGCGTTCGCGACGAAGGCGGTCGGAGCGCATATGCCCTCGCTGCAGTCGTACGGCGGCGTCGTCGGCACGTCGGTGTCGGGCGTCTTCCTGCTCTTGATCGGCATGCTCAACCTCGCCGTCCTGCTCGACGTGCTCGGCGTCTTCCGGGCGATGAAGCGCGGCCGCTACGACGAGACGAAGCTTCAGCAGCGGCTGCTCGAGCAGGGGCTGATGTCGCGGATGTTCCTGAAGCGCATCGGCGATCGCATCGACAAGAGCTGGAAGATGTACCCCCTCGGCATCCTCTTCGGGCTGGGCTTCGACACGGCGTCCGAGGTCGCGCTGCTCGCGGTCGCCGCCGGCGTCGCGACGCACCACGTCCCGTTCCTCGCGGTCCTCTCCCTGCCGATCCTCTTCGCCGCCGGGATGTCGCTGATGGACACGATCGACGGTGCGTTCATGAGCCGCGCGTACGGATGGGCGTTCTCGAGCCCGGTCCGCAAGGTCTACTACAACATGACCGTCACGACGCTCTCCGTGCTCGTCGCCCTGGTGATCGGCGGCGCCGAGGTCGTGAAGGTCCTCGTCCACCGCGGGCCGGACATCTCGAAGCTCGGCTACGTCGTCGTCGGTCTGTTCGCCGCGACCTGGCTCGTGTCCGCGGTCGTCTGGAAGGCGCGTGGGATCGAGCGCCGCTGGACGGCGCAGCTCGACCGATGAAGGCGCACACACACGCGCCGCACATGCTCGCAGACGTGACGGCGATCCGATCGGGTGGGAGGCGCGTCACACGCCAGCGTGCGCTTATCTGGGACGTGCTGATGCGGGCGGAAGGCAGGCATCTTTCGGCGCGCGAAGTGGCCGCTGAGCTGCCGGAGCTCCACCAGGCGACGGTGTACCGCGCGCTCGACGTGCTCGTGGCTGAAGGTCTCGCGCGGCGGACCGAGATCGACGGCCGCTCGCTCTACGAGGTCGCGGCCGAGCATCTTCACCATCACGTGGTCTGCACGTCGTGCGGCGCGGTGCACCACGTGCACGACGAGACGGTGCGCAACGCCTTGCAGAAGGTCGCGCGCGAGTCCGGCTACGCGCTCGCGGACGAGGAGCTGACGTTCCGCGGGGTCTGTCCGGCGTGCGCTGCTACTTCTCTTCCAGCTTGAGCGCGGCGCTGTTGATGCAGTAGCGGATCCCCGTCGGGTGCGGCCCGTCGGGGAAGAGGTGGCCGAGGTGGCCGCCGCAGTTCGAGCACATCACTTCGGTGCGGACCATCCCGTACGACGTGTCGGTTTCCTCGTCGATCGCGTCACCGTTCGCGGGCGCGTAGAACGCGGGCCAGCCGCAGCCGGAGTCGTATTTTGCCTCCGACTCGAACAGCGTCGCGCCGCAGCCGGCGCAGACGTACGTGCCGGGTTCGAACGAGTGGTCGTACTCGCCGCTGAAGGGCGCCTCGGTGCCCTTTTCACGAAGGACGCGATATTGCTCCGGCGTCAGCTCCGCCTGCCACTCCGCTTCGGTCTTCTCGATTCGGCTCATGACCGCGAATGGTACGAATGGGGGATGAGCCAGGTCGAGCGTCCACGGATCCGCCTGATCTTCGGCGCGCTGATGCTCGTCATCCTGCTCGCGTCGCTCGACCAGACGATCGTCGCGACCGCGCTGCCGACGATCGTCGGCGACCTCGGCGGGCTCCAGCACCTCTCGTGGGTCGTGACGGCGTATCTCCTCGCCTCGACCGTGACCGGGCCGCTGTACGGCAAGCTCGGCGATCTCTACGGCCGGAAGGGAACGCTGCAGGTCGCGATCGTCATCTTCCTGATCGGCTCGGCGCTCTGCGGGATCGCGCAGAACATGCCTGAGCTGATCGGGTTCCGCGCGCTGCAGGGGCTCGGCGCCGGTGGCCTGCTCGTGACGACGATCGCCGTCGTCGGCGACATCATCCCGCCGCGCGACCGCGGTCGCTACCAGGGCGTGTTCGGCGCGGTGTTCGGCGTGTCGACCGTGGTCGGGCCGCTGCTCGGCGGCTTCTTCGTGGACAACCTCTCGTGGCGCTGGATCTTCTACGTCAACCTGCCGCTCGGCGCGCTGGCACTGTTCGTGATCGGCGCCGTCTTCCATGCGCGCACGAGCCGCGTCGAGCACGCCATCGACTACCTCGGCGCTGCAACACTCGCCGCCGGCCTCTCCTGCGTCGTGTTGTTCACGAGCCTCGGC
>Ga0157369_10007259_pt1 | contig 12758 bp, 8 predicted proteins | sample C25metaG_FD_113461 | JGI IMG/M metagenome (GOLD analysis project Ga0157369, IMG submission 113461) | Corn rhizosphere microbial communities from Kellogg Biological Station, Michigan, USA - C2-5 metaG | ecosystem: Host-associated > Plants > Roots > Rhizosphere > Soil | place: USA: Michigan...
ACCCGCTCTCAATCGGGCGCAATCCTTGGTCCGACCGGCGGCCTTTTGCGATCAACCCGCAAGGGGTCCGGTCGCTGCGCTACGGCTTTTTGGGCTGCGCCAAAAAAGTGATCGCGGCCGCCGGCCGGACACGTCGGGCGCCAGTCGAGCGGGACGGACCCGCCGGCGCGCAAAGGAGCCCCGACATGTTCACCGACATTGCAACCGCTCGTCGTCACGCCTTCAGTCTCTCGCGCAGCCTCATGGTGGTCACCTTCGTGATCGCGATCGGGCAGCAATATGGGGTCATCACCGCGGAGGATGCGGACGGCAGCGTTGCCTTGGTGGCCGAATATGATCCATTCGCCTGATGGCTCCTCCGGGAGCCTACGACTCCCGGCTTTGCCATGGAGAGCGCGTCGTTGATTCAACGAAAATAAAGACAGCAGCGCTAGGCATTTGGCATGGATGACAGTGCGCCAATCGAAATTGCCAACGATGATCCCTTGTGGAACCAGGCGATCCAAGATGTGAACGCGTGGCGCGGCGCGTGTTTGCAGCATTTCTCGGCGGCGGAAGCGGCCGTCACCGAAACGCTCCTCCTTCTCAAGGCCATTCCGGGTAGAGGGGAGACAGTACGGCTGCGGCATTTGATCGGTCAGCGGTTCGATGACCTCAGCAAGCTTATCGAGGCAGAAGGCGCTTTCGCTCAGGAAGGCAAGGCGGCCGCCAAGGCCCTTTCGGATCTCCGCACACTTGAGGGCCTCCGGTCGTTTCTTGCCCATGGTCAGGCCAAGATCGCGCTCGAGCGAACCGGAAAATGGATCGTGATCTTGCGCCATGTCTCGATCCGCGGGCAGCAGGCTGAACGCCTGATGCTGCTTTTCGAGCAAGCCGAAGCCGAAGAAAGGCTCGCCGATCTGAAGCGCAAAAGCCAGAAGCTGTGCTCTGTTCTCGGCAATTTTCGGCGAACCGTTAAGAGCTGAACGGGCGGCTCCGGCGATGCCGGACCGGGCTCTAGGCTTCGCCCTGAGCCTTGGATTTCCAAGTCTCAGCCCATTCGGGTGACGATCCCTGCCGCGCGGTACCCGCCTAACGCGCAAGAGATTGCCAACGCTCTGCCTGCCGATTGACGGCCAAGTGCTTTTCAGGCGGCCATTCGATCGCCGCCAGAAAGGCATTGAGCTGATCTACAGGGTCAACGGCGCTCAGCACCCGGGCATTATTCCAACGCTTCGCGCCTGCTGGCGCCGCTGCCAGGACATTGGCTTCAAGCGAAAGCAGCTCGGCCCCGGAAAGACCAGGAAGCGCGATCGCCACCGCACGGCAATGTTCCCTGACGAAGAGCCGGCGTAATTCCTTGGCGATCTTCCCGTCTCTCGGGCAGGAGGTCGGTGCCTTGCGAGCGTGAAACATGCGGCCCGCATTGTAGACGGTCGAAAATTTGTGGCTGTTGTCATCGCCGCCCACATGACGCTTGAAGATCCGGTCGTTCAGGCATTTGGTGGTAATGCCGATGTAGCGCGCATGGCCCTCATGATCGTAGAGCGCGTATATGCCCTGGCCCTGCGGAACCGTCTCAAGGCGGGCGGGCGCCGTCTCCAGCAATTGGGCGAGGATCGATGTTGGATCGTACATAGTCTGTCGCTGAAATCAGATGAGACGGCGCGCTGCAAGTGTCCCAGATGCCGTCGTGATCCGGAATGGTCAGTCCGGATGGGTGATCAACTTGGCCTCCGCGATCGCCCCCGTAGGTGACGACACGCCTTCAGCCTGTCTGGATCTGCTGGCTGAGCTGGCTGTAATGACCCAGCAGACGCTCGGTTTCTTCTGGATCAATGTCAAGCGCGCCGTCCAGCTTGCGGACGAAATCCTGTTCGGCGCTGCCGTCAAGCAAGGGCCAGTTCTGGGTGGTTTTCCAGATGGCAACCGTGCTGCGGGTCACGAATGCCGCAAGCTGCGTTTGCTTGCTGCCATCGGCCGCCATTACCGAGCGGGCAAGTGCCCAACGGCTCAATACGATCAGAGCGAAACAGTCATAGGGCAGCTCGGTTTGATGCTGCCCGATAGAGATACGGGATAGCAGCGCTGCTTCCGATCGGCTTCCCAGCCACAACCGTTGAAGGATACGCCCGGCGCGAACGACGAAGGCACGTTCACGATCGTGCTGCTTGGGAACGAGGTCGAGCGCGAAGAGCTCGTCGCGCTGATCGTCATCCTTGATCTGGAGGGGACGGCGGCAGGCCTCGACCATCAACCGAAGGATGAAACAGACTTCGGCCGTGAGCTTGCGTGGCGGGGGCGTCTCTTCACTGGCCAAGCGGGCAATATAGGCCTCGAAGCTATCCAGGGCCTTCAAAATGTCGAGGCTTTGCCTCTCGGCTTCATCGCGGCGGTAAACCCGTGGTTCTCGCGCAGGCGGATTGCCGTCTTGGCCACCCGATGGATCCTCTAAGCGGTTGCCATGATCCGAGCCGGGATCATCCTCGCTTTGCGGCATCTCGTCGGTGTAGAGCGTACCGTCATCGGCATCATCACCCTCTTCTTGCTGGGGCTGGTTGATCCCACGCAAGATGATCCTGAGGAGATTGACCGCGTCCGGATCATCAAAATTGAGCCGCGCGCTGTCGCCCGTCGCCGGGACACTTGCTGCCATGGCCGTTCGGAAAGCTTCCGGGCTATCATAATCATAGACCTCGTGCTCGGCGTCGCCGCCGCTGCTCTTCGTTCTTGCCCGTCCCGCCGAGGTGGCAGATGTCGCCGCTTTTCGGCGGCTCTGCGGCGTCTCGGAAAATATGATGGCGGCCAGACTTGCCAGCTCAAGAAAGTCGCCATCCTCCAGTTCAACCTTCGCAAAGGCTGATCGCAGGCGCTTGTCGCCCATGCCAGGCGCGGCATGGGTCAAGCTGACCTCATCGTTGACGATGACGGCGCTGGTCAGCGTTCCATCGGCCAATCGCACCCGCGCGATCAGAGGAGGGCGCGGCTTGATGGGTAGCTCGACTGACCGGCCACGGCTGCGGGTAGGATGGAATGGAAATTCACCGTCTGCTATGACAAGGACGGCGCCCTCCGGCTCCGTAATGCGGTTCGAGGGTGTCCATCGGATGGTGTTGCCGGCCGCTTCCAACGTTCCAGGAGGAATGCCCGCGTCGGACTTGGTGTCGGTTAGTTGCTTGGTTTGCGGATATAGATCCTTACGATCAATCGGCACCGAAATATCGAGACCCAGAGCGCCTAGGCCGGTGCCCGCCTTGAGCCGGCGATAGATCGAACACTCTGCGTTGCGCGCCGCTTTCTCGGCGAGGCCAAGGGCATCATCCGAGCAATTCGCGCTACCATAAACGAGATGATCCCAGTGCTCGGTCTGGATGAGGAAAGCCTTGGCATGGATAAAGCGCGCGCGGTCGTTGCCATCGAAGACGCTTGCGAACCGGGCATCGGGTATGAGCGGCAAGCCATCCAGTGGGAATTCGGGTCGGTGGGCGCTGAGCGCGATAACGATTTGCTGGGGGCGCAGGGCATCGATCAGGCCAAGCAACCCGTCGAAATTTGCGTCCCAGTAAGGGGACATGACGATGAGCCGGGTTACGGGCACGGTGCCGACAAGCCCGACCAGGCGCGAGAGGATGCCAGTCTCGCCTTTTCCGGCTTCGCACAGCAAATCGACAAGCGAGCCATCGCTTAGCGCGAGCGGCGCGTCATTGGCGTCCATCTCAAACAGCCAGGCCGCATCGCGTTCGATCAGATCAAGCTTGCGCTTCACTGCTTCAAGCCCAGCGCCCTTCAACCAGGGCGCGACATAGTCGAAGGCCTTGCGGATCAGCTGGCGACTGGCGTTCGCATCCTCATCGTCGCGCTTGCGCCACCATTCGATTTGACCGACGATCTCTCGGTTGCGTCCCCAACCCGCTGCCGTCGCATTGGCTGAACCGATAATCACGCAACCAGCATCGCTGCCCAAGCGGATGCTGACCTTCGGATGGAAGGCGCCGGGCACGGAAATCGGTAGCAGGGCATAGGCTGATCCGGCTCGCGCAAAGGATTCCGGTGTCTGCACGATCGCGCGCTGCAGCATGTTGGCATCGGCCATGAGGATGTTGTTGTCGCAGCCATAGCTGCGCAGCCGATGATGGAGCGATCCATCATAGAATGCCGCGTCTACCGAGTAGGTCGTTGTAATCGATGTATGGAATCCGGTCCGCGCCAGATCCTTAAAGAGGCTGATTCTGTTCAAGGAACGCCTCCCCGTCCGCTGTCACGCCACTGGCATCCAGATATCCCGCATCGCGCAGCACCCGGGTCAGATTGAAGAGCCGGGGCGTGGTGTAGCCATACTCCCCCAACCGCCCTTCGCTCAGCAGTCCGTCTTCAACGAGGAAATGATAGGTGAAGGTGCCCGCCGCCGAAAGCTTGCGGCCGGCGATGATCTGATGATCGATGATAATATGCCTGAACAGAACGGCGGCGATCGCTTGCTGAACGGGCTCCTGTCGTGCCGTATCGAGCGTGCGCAAAATGCCGTCCAGCGACCGACCGTCACGCCCGGCTGCGGCGGCGATGATAGGTCGGACGTTTCCGTCGTTCTCGGCCCATTTCGCCCAGAGGATGCCGAGCAGTTTGAATGCATCGAGTAGTGTCTCCGGTGTTGGCTGCAAGCCCGACCTCAGATTTTCAAGGACGACTTCGGCGTGAAGCGCCTCGTCATTGTCGGCGAGCCCGACCAGAGCGTTCGCCCAATCCGACCAGGTTGATGTGTTCTGCGGGATCGCCTCATCCACCAGTTTGGCGACGAGTTGTCGTGGTTCGATGCCGTCGGCGTAGCTCTCGCATTGCAGGCCTATCAGGCCATTGAGGGCGCACTCCAGGGCAATATGTCCATATTCATTGGCTTGATAGGCGCGCCATCGGTCGACGGTCTTGCCCGGGGGCTGATACGGTTGCTCGTTTGGAAGCGCGCGCGTGTAAAGCGCTTGGCGCAACCCGTCGATGTCGCCAGGCTCGATGCCGTTACGATAGAGGTCGAGCACGAGCCAGATAGACGCCCGGCGCGCTAAACTCGCCTTGGATTGGTCTCCTTGCCCGAGCAGAAAGTCGCGCAACGCGGCCTGTTCGGGCGAACCGTGCGGAATGTGCGCAGGGTGGATGGCCGAACCAATGTTTTGTAGCTGCTGCGATGTCGCTGTTCCAGAAAGCAGGACGGTCTCGATCTCATCTGCGATCGGACCGATCGAACCTGCAAAAGCGGCAGAAACCAGCTGGCCCTGACCTTGGGTAACCGGCACGGAGGATGCGGTGAGCCAGCCCATTTCGGTCAAAGTGGGCGCATAAGCCGCTCCATAGTTCCCCCGCGCCGCTTGCAGATAGGTTTTCTCGGATGTTCGGTCGTCGGTGAACGGCCTGAAGTCGATGCCATTGCTGCGCGCCACGTCGCGCTGCTGGTTGGCCCAATTTGCTCCACCCAATCCATCGCTGCCGTCCATATCATTGACGACCGTCGCGAGCGCGTAAAGCGCTTCGCCCCGTCTCATGAAGCGGGCAAAGCGGGCTGGATCATCCGAGTAGTGCTTCTTTTCGTAGAGTTCAATCAACCATGGGAAATAGGCATAATATCTGAGGCGATTGGTAATGTTCGTAATGTTCGGAACCAGAGATTGGTAAATCCTGATGCTCGTCGCCTGGAGGCCAAGAGGGTCGAGGCCCATCGTCCAGCTGCCGGTCTTCGTCCAATAGGGATCGCCGTCCTGTTCAAATAATTCGAGTGCTACGCTCACTTCGTTCCCATTTTCCATTATATTGACGCTGGAGAATGCCACTTTGATACTTCCACGATCATATTGGCGTGGTTCTAGGCGGTGGCTCGGCAAAGAATGTGCGCGAGCATCATGTCATCTCCGGCCCGATGAAGCTGGGTTCCATCCGCACCAGCGGCGTGATGGAGGGCACTTGTGATGGCAGCTTGATCTCAGGAAGATCTGGTAGATCGCGGGTCAGGCCATAGGCGAGCAGCAGCCGTGATCGATCACATGACATGTCGGTCATGGCCTTCGGCGGGAGCGGGTGGATCGTCGGGGCTGCGCCCAGCACCCTTTCCGTCGGCATTTCAGCGATGAACCGGTCATGGACTTCTGTTTTGCAGCCGCCACCGGTCACTAACAGTTGGACCGGCTTTCTGCGGTAGGCGGCGTGAAAGCCGTCCTGAGCGCGTTCAGGCGAGCGCGCCCGGCCATAGACCTCCTCGAATTCATGGTCGCATGCGCGCTTGAAATCTCCGGCGCTCAGCTGGCGACTGAGCGCGCTGTCCAGTGCAGCGGCGCCGAGAAGTTCGACGGCGGCTGAGAACACCGCGACACGCTCGCGGCCCACGAGATTGAAAGCGACAATATCGAGAGTCGATGCTCCAACATCGACAAGCATGTGGGAGCCTGGTTGGGAGGTCGGCGCGAACGCATAGCCCGCGACTGCTGCGGTCAATTCCGGCACGAGGTAAAAGCCTGCCGGCAATCGGTCCGGCGATCGAGAATGTGTCTGCCGCACCAGATCTGAGGTCAATTGCGAAGCAAAAGGGGCGAGCTCGACAGCTGCGGCAACGATCCGTTTGAAGATCGAGAAAGATCTCGCATCATCATGCGCGGCAACCGGGATACCGACATTCACGGCCATGAACTGATCCGCACCTGCTGGACCGAGCGGCTTGGCCTGCCTGTACCATCCGAAGAAATGCGCGAAATGAAGGGCGAGAAAGGCGGCAGCCGCCTCGACCCGGGTGATGCTGACGTCGGGCCTCACCAGCTCGCCCCCATGGGCTCCGATGATACCGGTTTTGAAGCCCTCCAGCGTTACCGCGCTAGGCAGGGGGTAAAGCGAAAAACGGCCAGTTTTGGGGTCAAGCCACAAGGCGGTCTGCCAAAGATAGGGATGGCCGAAGGACTGTAGGCCTTCGGGTGCGGGCATGGCCTTGGTCGGGTTATCCGCATGGTAGGGCTGGCTCACGGCTAGCTTGACCGAACTCGTTCCAAAATCGAAGCCGACGATGAAGCCGTCGTCTAGGTTGGGCTGGAGATTTTCCGCGAGCTGCGCCGCGCCATCAGTAATTGCGCGTTCGATGGCCACCTGGTTCTGGGGCGTGATCGAAACCGGACGTGGCTCGATCATTGGCGTGGTGTTGCGAACAGCCGCAATGATCTGGCGGAATATTGTCTCCCTCGGAATGGCCGGCTCCGCTACGACTCGAGCAGGCTGCTTCACAGCGGCGGCGGCCCGCTCGGCTTCCAGGATGGCCTGATACGCGGCCTTCATCCCTGGGCCTTTGAGGATGATTTTCTTTGGGCCTTTGGACTTGGGTGGTGGCTGGGCCTTCTTGTTTTTTGCTTTCGGCGCTTTGGCCCCCGGTTTGGAGGCTCGCTGGCCTGCTCCGTTTCGCGCCGGAAAAGTTGAAAGAGGAGGACACGCCGTCGATTCGCCTTGCCCTACCGCCTGCTTCGCGAGCATTTGTTGCTCGATATCGGCAAAATCGCCGTCCGCTGCCGGGGGCTTTCGGTCGGAGCTTTGGGACGGGGCATTTGTTCCGGCCAAGCTCGTGCGCAGGTCCATCAGGGCGGAAGCGGCATCAGCCAGGCTTGCGAAGCTCTTGCCTTTCTTGCTCATGCACTGGCCTCCGCGACCTCGACCACTGCGATACCGACGAGCATTGGCTCGTCAAAGCTCAGGTCATTTTCCTTACGGTTTATCTGCTCCAGCTTGAGATCCATCCGCGCGAGAAAGGCATTCAGCTTGCCCTGTATGGCATATGTGATGTTCATTTTCTTGGCGCTGCCCGAGGCGCGCAATTCGCGGATCTGGGTTTCGGCCCTGCTTTTCTCTCGTTCCTTGTGCTGCGTGATGAGCGCGCGCTGGGTGGCGACGTCGTCATAGTGCCGGGCGGCCTCCGCCCCTTCGAAGTCGGTTCGGCGTTCCTTGAGTGCCGGCAAAAGGTGCGATTCCATCACATCCGCGACATGGGGTAGATCGGCAGGTTCGAGATGTCGGAGCTGAGGGGCGCTGGCCAGCGATTCCATCAGCACTTGCTCGACGGCATCTTCTTCCAAGCTTGTGCCGGTGGCGAAGTCGACGCCAGCGAATGCTAGGCGATCGACAGGTAAAAGGCCATCGATCGACCAACGCTCGACTGCCACGACATATCGGCCTGCGGGCAGAGGCCAATGCGGCTGACGAGGCACGCGATATGCGGTTACGGGCCGTGGCGCGACACCGACTTGCCGACCGTCGAGGAGCTGGGCGCAAAAGCGCGCCAGCGGATGGGTCATCGGAATCGCTTCCAGATTGCGATGGCGCAGCGGGTCTGGGTTGCTGCCGAACACGGCTTTCACGCCGCTGGCGGCGTCTCGAGAAAAGCGGGTCGGGTAGCGCCGGGCCTTCAGATTTCGAAAGTGCCCAAACTCGGCCTGCGCTCTTGGCGACAGGCGAATGTCATATGCTTCGATATCGATGCCGTTGATCGGTTCGAAGCGCGTGCCCTCAAACGTATTGACCAGAATGCCGGCGATATAGTCGCGCAGGTCGCTTTCGGTCAGCCGCTTGTGCGGCGCATAGGCTTCCTTGACCTTCTGAAGAATGCTGTCGCCATGCGCCACCAGCCCTGGGGCTTCTCGCTCAAGCTCCTCTGCCTGCATTTTCCGCTGCTCCGCAGCCTGGATAGAGCGATCGAATTCGCGTGCCCGTGCCTCTGGAGAAAGCTCGGGGTTGGTCAGGATGAATTCGATGTCGCGGATGATCTCGCCCAGAATGGGTTCGAAGTCGCCGAGCGTCTCCTGGATGATCCCCAGCCTCAGATAGAGCCGGTCATAGACCTGCTCCTCGATGGTGTCCGCGGCGATCAGGTTGATGATGTCGATTGACGGCGATCGCTGGCCAATACGGTCGATACGACCGATCCGCTGCTCCACCTTCATGGGGTTCCAAGGCAGATCCCAATTGATCAGAATGCGGCAGAATTGAAGATCGAGGCCTTCACCGCCGACCTCGGACGTCAGCAGGATCGTGCCTGCGGGAGCATCGGCAAAGCGCGAGACGATTTCCTGGCGGTCGGCTTTGACGCCGCCATGCAGTTCCATGATCGCAAAGCCGGCAGCCTGGAGCTTCGTGGCGAGATAGCTGATGGTGCGGCGAAAGCTCGAGAAGACGATGAACTTTTGATCGGGATCCCGCTCGCGCAACTGGCGGAGCCAATCGAGCAGCTTTGCAAGCTTGGTATCGGCGGCTTCCAGTCCCGCTAGTACGGCAGGGTCATCGCAGATTTCGCCAAGCGCGCTAATCAGCGGGCCTGGCAACGCTCCAGGGGGTGATGCATCGTCCTGCTCGTCGAGCGTGAGGTAGCCGCTGCGCTCGCCCCAATGGCGATAGGCTGTGGCCAGGCTTGAGGCGAGGAGCCGCTGGGTTTGGGCGAGCAGGAACCGCTCGTTGATGTCGTTGGCAAAGGCATAGGCCTCGATGCGCTGTGTCGCCCGCTGATAGAAGGCGTCTTCCGCCTCATTCATCGGCCATTTTACCGTCTGGGGGCGGCGTTCGACCTTGAATTCCGCAACATCGCGGCGGCGCGTGCGATTGATTGTGGATCCCAGAAGCGACATCTCTTCGATCCGCGCTGCCAATTTTACGCGGTTTGCCGGGGTATCAACGATGCCTTTTTCGAGCTCTTCGCGCAGACGTTTCAGCCGTTCGCCGGTCTTGAGAACCCGCCCCTCGGGCAGATCCCCGACTAACTCCGCCAATTCGTGCATTGGCACGCGCGTGTCGCGTGCCGCTTCCCAGGCCCGCACCAGCGGGACATTTTCCTCCTGGAGGATGTCGAAGAGATATTCGCGTTCGAATGTGTCCGGATCGATGAGCTTCAAAAGCGCGCGCAGGTCGTTGGCGCGCAGATTGATCGGGGTGGCCGAAAGGAACAGCGAATAATCGCTCACATCAGTCACAAGCTTTGCCAGCTTGTGGTTCATCGTCTCGGCATTGCGCAGATGATGCGCCTCATCGAAGATCGCGAGATCGAACAAATCCTGAGCCGAATCATTGAGTAACCGCGCGAGGTCTGCGCGCGCACCCGAGGCGGGCTCGTCAGGATCGTCCCATCCGCGCGGCGGACGGATGGCGGACAGCGATGCGATGACCTGAAAACCCTCGCGACGCTCCTGGTCGTCACGCAGCGTGTCGAGCAACTCGGCGGCGCTGCAGATACGCGCGTCGACATTGAATTTGTTGCGCAACTCCGCCCGCCATTTTTCGACGAGCGGCTTTGGGCAGACCACCAGCAGTCGCCGGCAATCGTGATTCCGTGCCACCAGCTCTGTCCATATGAGCCCCGCTTCGATGGTTTTACCGAGACCGACTTCATCGGCGATGAGCAATCCACGAGAGGGCGCGTTCAGCAGCTTGAGAACCGGCTTGAACTGGTAAGCGTGAAACTCGGTGTTCGTCGCGCCCATGCTGTAGATCATGTCGGCAAGGCGGCCGGTCATGCGCAGATGGGTCAGAGCGCGCCGCAGATCGGTTGGGGCGGAGAGCTTGCCGTTCCGCAGATCCACGAGCGCATCGGGGGCGGCCAGGACATGTTCGAGCTGGTTTGCCGGCAGGCTTCGGCGACCGGTCGGAAGCTCAATCTGGAAGAAGGTTCGTCCTGCTCGTTCTTCGGGCGGCCGGTCGGTTACGACACCGACAACCGCCGGATCGTTTTTCAGTCGTACCCGCTCGCCTGCCTCGAACATAGTGAAACTTCCCCCCTCACAGGATGATCAATAGAAAGCCGGCAGCGTCAAGTGTCAGGCGAATGTTAAATCATTCAAAATCTGCGCCATTCACTTTGGTCGATGCCGACATTGATAGATGTGCGCCGTCCTCTTGCGACGGGCTGAAGTAACTTTCCGGACCGTTCGGACATGCAGGAAATTCATCGAGTCGACCTTTCGTCGTCCTGAGCGGGGCTATTATAGCTCGAATGGGTGACAAATTCTGTCGTGGTCGATAGGCTGTGCGGCTCGGCGACGGTCAGCGTCTGCCAACTGGGTGCGATACCCGGGGCGGAGCAACGCCATAGGGTTCCTTTCCGTTGTCGGCTTCCTGGTCGGCGCGCGGGGGCGAGCAAGCCCGCTTCGCGGGCTTCTCCACTACGTTGCGACCCTCCGGGTGCACGACCCCGCTATGACGCCGCCCTTGGGGCGCCTGTCGGAAGGCCCCGATGGTCGGGGCTGATCCAGACCGGAGTCACAGCCATGTCGCAGCCTTCCCAACAATCGGCAGACCGAGCCGAGCGGATCGACCGCATCGCCGCACTGAATGACAGTCTGCGGAGATCCATTTGCAGCCCTGGCAGAAACGAGATCGTCATGACGGCGGGCGTTGCCGCGCTGGTTGGGGATGTGTCCCTCTTCCGCGGATTTCGCAGGCGCGCCGAGATCCTACGCACGGTGCAAAACTATGACAGCTTCAATTCCGACAACGATCCATTGGGTGAGCATGATTTTGGCCGCTTCGAATATGACAGCGCCATTCTCTACTGGAAGATCGACTATTATGATCTCGAGCTTGCCTGGGGCTCACCCGATCCGGCCAACCCCGACGTCACCACTCGGGTTCTGACGATCCTACTCGCCGAGGAATATTGAATGCGCGGCCATCCCTCTGACCGGGGGGATGGCCGTGAAAAGTCTGCTTGAGCAGACTGCGCGCAAAGGATGTCTACACGTCGAGCGCGCTCGGGGAGGGGAGGGCGCACCGGAGCATCGCCCCCGTGCGGCCGGTGCAAAGCTGTGAACCAGACACGGGATCAGACCATTTGAGGAGCTACCGTCATGTCCGCCTATTTCGCCGCGCATCCCGATCACGCGATCCTCTTTGCGTTCGGCTGTTTCGCGCTCACCGTCTATCTCTTCCGCTATGTCGGTCCCGGCATTGGCGGTGGCGGCGACTGGTCATCGCGTGACCATTATGAGCGCAATCTGCGCGACGGTCCGGACGACTATTGCTGAGCTGGCGTACCAATGAGAACGATCGCCGTGAGCCTTCTCAAGGGCGGGGTAGGCAAGACTTTCCTCGCCACGCATCTCGCCTGGTATCTGGCCGAAACGGCAGGACGCCGGGTCGTGTTCGTCGACCTAGACCCGCAAGGCAGTTCGTCGCGCCGTCTAGCCCGCGAGCGGTCGGGTGGCTTCGCGGCCGATCTCTTCGATCCATCGGCGGCGTTTGCCGCCGATGGCCAGACCGGACTGACGTTGCTCGCCGCCGACCAGCGCCTGCAGATGATCAAGGCGGCGCAGGATGTGCGTGACTTCCTCGGCCGCTTTCGTGCGCTTGCACCCCACTTCGACCTGTGCGTGATCGATACCGGTCCCAAATGGGATGAGCTGACCCTGAGCGCTCTCGCGGTCGCTGATGCGGTGATCGCGCCCGTCCAGGTCGCCGAAGATTCGGTCGAGTGCGCCAAGATGCTGCTGACCGCGCTGCGCAAGGCCGAGGCGGCGAGGGCAGGGCGCAAGATCGATTTCCTCGGATTGCTGCCATCGATGGTCAACCCGTTCGACCGGCGCGAAATAGACAATGCCGTCAAGCTCGCCCACGCGGTGGGCGAGCGGCTGATGTTCCCTGCCTTCATCAAGGCGCGACCGACCTACAAGCATGCCGCGGAAAATCATCGGCCGGTCTGGATGGAGGGTGGCGGCGGGGCCAAGGCAGCCGCCGAGGAAATTCGGCCGATCCTCGCCGAGATCGAACGGCGGCTCGTTTCAGCGCCA
>Ga0157369_10007260_pt1 | contig 12757 bp, 6 predicted proteins | sample C25metaG_FD_113461 | JGI IMG/M metagenome (GOLD analysis project Ga0157369, IMG submission 113461) | Corn rhizosphere microbial communities from Kellogg Biological Station, Michigan, USA - C2-5 metaG | ecosystem: Host-associated > Plants > Roots > Rhizosphere > Soil | place: USA: Michigan...
GCTCCCGATCAGTCTGATGTTTTGGGGAGGTCCAGGTTATGACTCCAATGTGATCAAGGTGGCCTCTGCGTACGAGGCCGCGACGCACCATCGCACTCCGCCCCCCATGTTCGGACCAGTCCCGGGCGAGATGACGTCGTCCATGAACGCAAAATCCAAAGGAGCAATCCAATGATCGCAAAACGCAGGCAGCCGTCTTCCCGAGGCACCAGCTTCTAGGTGAGTCGGATATTCCAGCGGATGTGACCATCCCCTCAGCTGTGAAGCAGAGGCGGCACAGAAATCGGCGGCGGAGGAAGAACTCGATGAAGACCAACATCGTCAAGATTCTGCTGCTGTACTGGACGGTCATGGTGGGGGTCGATATGGTGGTCGACCTGGTCTATCCACTGCAAATGCGCCGCTCTCCCCCCATACGAAAAGCCATCAACTCCGCGATGGCCATGTTAGGGGAGCGGCTCTCAGAGGCTTATGAAACTCAAGGCTGTGACGCAACGAAGCCGTATTCCACGCCGGCGGGGGACAGCCTCTACCTCGCGGACACCAACGGCCGCATACTCTGCGGAGACCCAGGGATTTCTGGGCTGGAGCCGCTCGCCGCCGATGTAAGGGGCACGAGCCGTGTTCTGGCTCACAGTTACGACAAGTTTCAGGTTGTCGGCACTTCGATGAAGAGTAGCAGCGGTCGCCAATATGTGCTCTTTCTAAAAAATGACGTCGTCAGGCCGAACTTCTTCACCTGGATGTTTCCGGGGCCAACCACTGTCGCGGTCTCTTGCACTATCGCGCTCGTCTTTGCCATCCTGCTCAGCCTGCCGCTACGCCGGCTCAGACAGGCAACAAGGGAGATGGCGTCGGGTAGGCTGGATGTCCGCGTGCCCAACCGCCATAGGCTGACTGTCTTCGGCAAGCGAATCCTTGACGACGATCTGGACCGTCTAACAACAGATTTCAACCGCATGGCAGAACGGATCCAGGGATTGGTAGAAGCCCAGAACCTCCTCCTGCGCGATGTCTCGCATGAACTGCGATCGCCCTTGGCAAGGCTGAATGTAACCCTCGCACTCTCCAGGCGTGAAGCTGACAGTCAAATGCAAATCCACCTCGATCGCATTGAGCGAGAAGCCAACAAGCTTGGCGATCTGATCGCGCGCCTTCTCTCGCTGTCTTACATGGAAACTACGCGGGAAATCCGCGACGCCACCGCTGTCTCACTGGGCGATCTCGTTCGCAATGTGCTGCCGAACGTCCAATACGAGGCGAGCCTTCGTCGATGTTCTATCAAAACCAGATTAGACCGTGACTGCGCCATCCGTGGCGACATAAATCTCCTGGAAAGCGCGTTGGAAAACATTTTGCGCAACGCGCTTCGTTACACGCCGGAGGATGGCATCATCGAGGTCGTCCTTACTCAGCTGGAAAATGGACAACGTACGCTGGCGGAGTTGCGCGTTTGCGATCGCGGCCCCGGCGTTCCCGAGGACGAACTGGAAGCCATTCTGCGCCCGTTCTATCAAGTCGACAGGGCCCGCCAGAACAAAGCAGGAGGATATGGTCTCGGGCTTGCCATCGCCAGCCGCGTCGTACGCCTTCATGGCGGAAATATAGTTGCAGCAAATCGAAACAATGGTGGATTGGCCGTGCGGATGCTCTTTCCCGTTGCCTGAACAAGTTTAGGCGCCCGCACCGCGCAGGAGAGTTCAAACGGCCGAATGGCGTGAGCGGCTCTCAGTTCGTTCCTTGGAGGTAATTTCGAAAATGAGCGTTGTTCTTAAATGGTCGGGTTCTGCTGTCGTAACTCTCTGGCTGGCAGCATACGCCTGCTTGGCTCAGTTCCCCATTCCGGCTGTCGCTGGGCCGACCAGCGCGCCGGTGCAAGTCGGGGTAAGACTTTCTCCGGAGCTCGCGCGCAGAGTAGAAGTAATGATCCGCAACAAGGCGCAGGTTCCGCAGGACTACAGCATTTCCATCGGCGAGCCCACCCCAAGTGCGACTCAAGGCTTCGACCAGATTGTCGTCGACGTCAGGCCAGTTGGCCAGGCTGGCGCGCCCATTCCGTTTCTTCTCTCCACCGACGGCAAGACGCTGGCGCAGCTGAATAAGTTCGACATAAGCCTCGACCCCAGAGACATAGTGCCTTCCGCCGGCCGGCCCGCGCGCGGTGGCGACGAGAATGCGCCCGTGTTGATTGTCGGCTTCGACGACCTGGAGTGCCCGTTTTGCGCGAAAATGAACGCCCTTCTGTTCCCCGCGGTTCTCGATCGCTATAAGGACCAGGTGCGCGTCGTATATCGTGACTTTCCGCTGAGCGAAATCCATCCCTGGGCGATGCACGCGGCGGTTGACGCCAACTGCCTCGGCGCCGCCAACGCGCAGGCCTACTGGAGGTTCGTCGACTACGTCCACGCCCATGCCGACGAAATCAGCGGCCGCGAGCAGACCGTCGCCCAGGCCAATCAGGCACTGGACAAGTTCACCCTGCAGGAAGGAGAGGCCTCAAAGCTGGACGCGGCGGCCTTGACCGCATGCGTTGAGAAGCAGGACGAGACTAGGGTAAAAGCATCCGTCAAGGATGCCGAAGCGGGTCCGCTCAATGTGAATGCCACCCCCATACTCTTCATCAACGGCGAGAAGGTGGACGGCATCTTGCCCATCGAAACGATTTATCGGATCATCGATCATGTCTTGATCGCCGCCGGCAAGCGTCCTCCGCCTCCCTCGTCAGCAACTCAGATCGCCGCCGGCCAAGCCGAGCCCTCAAGATAATTCGCCAGCCGGCGCGCACCTGCTTCCCGCCGCGCTCGTCGATCCTGGTTTCATTCGAATCCTTGTTGACCACTGCGCGAGAAGGACAATATAATCTAAATATCCATCTCTAACAGAGCAATCCTCTACCTCGAAACGGTCTCAAGCAGTTGAGAAAAGGCCCTTCGGAGCTTACGGGATAAGTGTCATTACGCCGTGTCGGTTTAACCCAAAACCTGTCTCATAAAGGGGGCCGCATATGACTCGGATACTCATCATTGATGACGACGTGGAACTGTGCGCTGTATTGCGTCTGTATTTTGCGGAGCATGGCTTTGAGTTAGCTGCCCACCATGATGCTCGCATGGGATTGGAAGCGGTTCGCAAGAGTAACGTCGATCTGGTCATCCTCGATGTCATGCTGCCCGGCGTCGATGGTTTTGCCGTATTGCGCTCGCTCAGGCAGTGGTCCCAGGTCGGGGTGCTCCTGTTGACCGCGCGAGGTGGAGATGGCGACCGCATGATGGGATTCGAGTCCGGGGCGGACGATTACGTTGCGAAGCCGTTCCACCCGCCGGAGCTCATCGCGAGAATGAGAGCGATCCTGCGCCGGGGACGGGTTCGGCCGGCCGCGCCCCAGCCAGAGCAGCGGCCCGCGAGACGCCTGCAGGTCGACAAGATTGCCATGGACCTCGACTGTCGAACCGTCTTGGTCGACGGGCAACGGCTGGATCTGACTACGGTAGAGTTTGAGCTGCTGGCGGCATTCGTCGAGACCCCCGGGCGCGTGCTCTCGCGGGAAGCGTTGCTCAAACGCGCTTTCGGGCGCTCATTCCATCCCGAAAACCGAAGCCTCGACATGTGTGTCAGCCGCCTAAGGCGCAAGCTTAACCTCGACCAGGCGACCCCCGGTAAAATTAAGACCATTCGCAGCGAGGGATATCTGTTCACCACAGGCGCCTGAACGTACGCATCATAGGTTTGCGACTCACTATACGTCTTCTCCCTGAGAATCAGGTGCGGGCGTCATTCGAACTGGTTCAGATCCGTATCGGGCGCGGGATGACCCAAATACGGAACATCGAGACGATCTGGCCCGGTGGTGAAAGATCAGTGCCGGAGTGCGAACGGCAGTGTCCCATCGCAAAACATTCAGTTCTGTATCTGCGTCGATCTGCTCGCCGGTCAACCCTGACAAATAGGCGAACGTGTTCGCGCTGATGTTACTCTGCAGAACTCTGGCATCCGCGACGGCGGGCCAGTCGGCGGCACTCTCATCATCGGACTGCGCCGACTGCACCGGGTGGATCCAGAATGCTTCGCACGAAAATCGCGCGCACGCTGGTTAGATTGCCCGGCGCCATTGATCTGTAACTTGCATGACTTCATTCGTGACTCGCAGAAATACCAGGTGATTAGCGGCAAGCACCGAGGATTTGCCCGCCGCATGCGGCACTGCACTGCGGAATTTACAAATGATTTCTGGAGCATTACTGCAACAAGTAGTCGGCGGGATGCACCAGCCGGCCTTTGCGGCTTAGCTTCGAAACCCATTCCCTAAGGTCGTTGAAGAACAGATAGACGACCGGAGTGGTGAAGAGGGTAATCGCCTGGGAAACGAACAGGCCCCCGATAATTGTGATGCCGAGTGGCCGCCGGATCTCGCTGCCCGGACCAGTGCCGAGAGCAAGCGGAACGCCTCCGAGCATGGCGGCCATCGTGGTCATCATGATGGGGCGGAAGCGGAGTAAGCACGCCTCGTAGATGGCTTCGCGCGGGCTTTTGCCGCCCTGGCGCTCCGCTACAAGGGCAAAATCAATCATCATGATTGCGTTTTTCTTGACGATGCCGATGAGCAGGATGATGCCGATCATCGCGACGACGCTGAGGTCGAAATTGAAAAGCAGCAACGCGACGAGCGCACCGACCCCGGCGGAGGGCAGCGTCGAGAGAATCGTGATCGGATGCATTAGGCTCTCGTACAGCATCCCAAGCACGATGTAAACCGTGACCAGCGCGAGCAGGATCAGCACTGGCTGATTCGACAGTGAGGACTGGAAGGCTTGTGCAGTGCCCTGAAAGCCGCCCTGGATGTCGGAGGGTAGGCCGAGTTTGACGCGCGCCGCCTCTACTGCTGTTGTGGCCTGACTGAGGCTGGCACCGGGCGCTAGGTTGAAGCTGATGGTTACCGCCGGTATCTGCGACTGATGATTGACGGTCAGCGGCGTGCGCTTTTCTTCAACGTGAGTTACGGCGGAAAGCGGAATCATGGCGCCTGTCGTGCTCTTAACGAAGATGCTCTTAAGGGCGCCGGGATTGTCGCGGAATTCGGGAGCGACCTCCATCACCACGTGGTATTGGTTGAGCGGCATGTAGGTGGTCGCAACCTGCCGCTGTCCGAAAGCGTCCGCAAGCGTGTTGTCGATGGACAACGGCGTGACGCCGAGGCGGCTGGCGGTGTCGCGGTCAATCACGATCTGTGCGCGCAGTCCATTGTTTTGCTGGTCCGTGGAGACGTCCTTCAACTCCGGAACCTTTTGCATCGCCGCCATCAGCTTCGGAGCCCATTCGTCCAACGCATCGAGGTTTTCGCTCGTGAGCGAATATTGGAACTGGCTTGCGGAGCTGCGTGCGCCGATCTTGATGTCCTGTGACGATTGGATCGCAAGTGTCACGCCGGTGACAGCCGCCGTCTTTCTGCGTAAGCGCTCCAGGATGGCCTCGGCGGTGTCGCCGGTTTTTAGGCGCTCGCTATCGGGCCTGAGGAACAGGCTCATGCTGCCCTTGTTGCCGCCACCCCCTCCGGAGTTGCTGCCAACCTGCAGCATCACGTTTCGCACGCCCGGCTCATTGTGAGCGATCTCGGCCAGCGTCTGCGCCTTCTGCATCAGGGCAGGGAAGCTGACGTCCTGCTGGCCGCGAATCTCGCCCATCATGCGGCCTGAGTCCATCTGCGGGAAAAACCCCTTCGGGACGATGTTGAACAGGTAGATGTTCAGTGCGAAGGTGAGGACGGTGATCCCCAGGACGAGCATTTGGTGGCGAAGGACCCAGCGCAGGCCGAGGTCATACTCGCGCGTCATCCAGGCCAGCCAGCGCTCGCCCCAGCGATAGATTAACCCGTGCTCCCCAACATTGTGGGTCTTGAGGAACTTTGCGCTGAGCATCGGCGTGGTCGTCAGCGAGACAGCCAGCGACACGATGATGGCAACCGAGAGAGTGACCGCAAATTCGCGGAAGAGGCGGCCGACAAACCCGCCCATCAGAAGAATGGGTAGGAAGACGGCAATCAGCGAAGCGCTCATGGAGAGAACGGTGAAGCCGATCTCCCGCGAGCCGAGCAGCGCGGCATCCCAGGGTTTCATGCCCGCCTCCAGATGGCGGGTAATGTTCTCGGTGACCACGATCGCGTCGTCGACAACAAAGCCCGTCGAAATGGTGAGCGCCATCAGCGAGAGATTGTCTAGGGTGTAGCCGAGTACGTACATCACGGCAAATGTGCCAAAGAGGCTCAGTGGCACCGACACGCTGGGAATCAACGTGGAACGGACGTTACGAAGAAACAGGAACACTACCATAACCACCAGAACAATCGAGATGATCAAGGTGATAGTCACATCTCTCACCGACTCGCGGATGGACAACGTTCGATTGAGCGCCACCTGAATCTTCACCGAAGGCGGCACCGAGGCCTGTAACAGCGGGAGCATCTCGATGATATGGTCGACGGTCTCGATCACGTTCGCGCCGGAGCTCTTGTTGATGTTGATCAGGATCGCGGGCTTGCCGTTGAACATGCCACCGTTGTAGATGTCCTCTACGCTGTCGACGACCTGCCCGATATCGCGAAGCCGGGCTACGTTCTGAACAGGCGTCAGATTGGCTGCCGCCGTCGCGGCGGTAGTGCCATTGACCGCGGAGGCCGCGTTCGCCGGCAGTCCAGTGCTCGCTGCGGCCGAGGTGACTGGACCGCGATTGGTGGCAACGACGAGCGAGGCATACGATTCGGCTCCGAACAACTGGTCCGTCGCTGCGATGCTGTAGCGACGTTCTCCGCTGGTCAGATAACCCTTGGGCTTGTTCACATTCACTGATCCGATGGCCGCACGCAGAGCTTCAAGGCCGAGGCCGGACTGTGCCAGCAGCATCGGGTTCGCTTCGAGTCGCACCGAGGGCTTTGCGCTTCCCCCGACGCTGACCTGCCCAACACCATCGACCTGTGCGATCTTCTGCCCCAGCACCGAGTCTGCCTGGTCGTAGAGTTGCGCCTGGGTCATGGTGTCGGAGGTCAACGCGAGCGTCAGAACGGGGACGTCCGCCGGATTGACCTTGCGGTAGCTCGGATTCTGCGGCATGTTCGCAGGCAACTGGCTCCGGGCCCCATTAATAGCCGCCTGCACATCGCGCGCCGCACCATTCACATCCCGATCCAGATCGAACTGCATGGTGATGCTGGTGCCGCCGGTTGCGGAGGTCGAGGTCATCTCATTAATGCCGGCAATGCGGCTGAACTGGCGTTCCAGCGGCGTGGCTACTGCCGAAGCCATCGTCTCTGGATCCGCCCCCGGGAGTGAGGCGGAGACACTGATCGAGGGATACTCCACCTGCGGCACGCTGGCGACGGGCAGCAGCGTATACGCGAGAATGCCGGCGAGGATCACGGCCAGCGAGAGAAGCGAGGTTGCCACTGGGCGCCGAATGAAAACCGCAGAGAAGTTGACGCCATCCATCACTGATCGGAGCGTTGACGGGTGATCGGCGGACAACGGTTCAAGCGGTTTCGTCATTGCAATCAGCCTCCCGCGACCGTCTGGTGCTGCAGCCGGGTGGCGGACTCGACGGTTGCGCTTCCGGTCCTCAGATATCTCTGGCCGATCCGGTCGAAGAACAGGTAGACAACTGGCGTGGTGAACAGCGTGAGAATCTGGGAGACGATCAGGCCGCCAACTATCGTGATACCCAGGGGACGGCGCAACTCACTGCCGGTCCCGGTGCCGAGTGCCAGAGGAACGGCACCGAGCAACGCGGCCATGGTCGTCATCATGATAGGACGGAAGCGGAGGAGACAGGCCTGGTAGATCGCCTCCTCGGGCGGCAGGCCCTCGTCGCGTTCGGCCTCCAGCGCAAAGTCGATCATCATGATCGCGTTCTTCTTCACGATGCCGATCAGCAGGATGATGCCGATGAGTGCGATGATGCTGAGGTCGATGTGAAACAGCATGAGTGCGAGGATCGCGCCGACGCCGGCTGAGGGGAGAGTGGAGAGAATCGTGATCGGGTGGATATAGCTCTCGTACAGAATGCCTAAGACGATGTATACGACGATGAGTGCTGCCAAGATAAGGATGGGCTCGTTCGCAAGTGCGGTCTGAAACGCTGCGGCCGAGCCCTGGAAGCGCGCATTGATGCTGTTCGGAAGATCCAGTTCGGAGCGTGCGCGGTTGACGGCGGTCACTGCATCGCCGATGGATTTTCCAGGAGCGAGATTGAACGAGATAGTGACAACTGGAAACTGGCCCTGATGATTGAGTGCCAGCGCCGCCGGAACCGGCACGAAGTGGGTGAAGGTGGACAGTGGGACCTGAGTGCCGCTGGAGCTCTTGACGAAGATGTTGTCGAGCGAGGCTGGGTTTTGCTGGAAACTCTTGGCGACTTCAAGGACGACGTGGTATTGGTTCAACTGCGTGAACATGGTCGAGACTTGGCGCTGGCCAAAAGCGTCATACAGCGTGTCGTCGATGTTCTGTGGTGTGATGCCGAGCCGTGATGCGGTATCCCTGTCGATGACTAACTCGGCCTGTAGTCCATCAAGCTGCTGGTCGCTGGCAACATCGACCAGGGCGGGCTGCCTGCGAAACGCTTCCACAAGCTGGCCTGCATATGTGGCTAACTCGGACGCATTGGCATCTTCAACCGAGTACTGATACTGGGTGCGGCTGACGCGGTCCTCAACCGTCAGGTCCTGAAGCGGCTGTAGGAAACACTGAATGCCCTGGACTTTGGTGAGTTCGGGCTTCAACCTGCGGATGATGTCGCTGGCGGAAGCGCTCCGATTCTCGCGATCCTTCAGGTTGATCTGAATGCGGCCGCTGTTGAGGGTGGTATTGGTCCCGTCGATGCCAATGAACGAGGACAGGCTGACTACGTCAGGGTCCTGCAGGACGACTCGCGCCAAGGCTTGTTGACGACCGGCCATCGCACTGAAGCTGATGGTCTGGGGCGCCTCGGTGATGCCTAGCAGTACGCCGGTGTCCTGCTCCGGGAAGAACCCTTTGGGCACGATGATGTAGAGGTAGATGGTGAGGATGAAGGTCGCCAGAGTGACAATCAACGTGAGTGCCTGGTGGTTCAACACCCAGCGGACAGCTTCGCCGTATTGCGCGATTACGTACCGGAAGAACTCCTCGGACTTGTGATAGAAGACGCTCTGCTCGCTCTCGGGTTTATGCCGGATGAGCTTGGCCGACATCATCGGTGTCAGCGTGAGCGAGACAAAGGCGGAGACCAGAATGGTGACCGCCAGCGTCACGGCAAACTCGCGGAAGAGGCGTCCGACGATGTCGCCCATGAACAGCAGAGGAATGAGAACGGCGATCAGGCTGACCGTCAACGAGAGAATGGTGAAGCCGATCTGATCCGAACCCATCAGCGCGGCGTCCAGCGGGCCGAAGCCTTCCTCCAGGTAGCGTGAGATGTTCTCAATCATGACGATCGCATCGTCGACGACGAAGCCGGTGGAGATGGTTAGCGCCATCAGACTAAGATTGTTGAGGCTGTATCCGAGCAGATACATCACGCCAAAGGTGCCGACGATGGAAAGAGGCACAGCGACAGAGGGGATGATCGTCGCCTCCAGCGATCTTAGGAAGAGGAAGATCACCATTACTACAAGAGCGATGGTCAGTATCAACTCAAACTGGACATCTTTGACGGAAGCGCGAATTGTGTTGGTGCGGTCGGTAAGAGTCTCGAGCGTAATCCCCGCGGGAAGCGAGGCCCGAAGCTGAGGCAGGAGCACTTGCACGGAATTGACAACTGCGATGATATTGGCGCCGGGCTGGCGTTGAATATTGAGAATCACCGCGGGCTTAAGCAAAGCAGGGCGCACCCCATCCCGTTCCGCTCCAGTCGCCGCCGTTCCCATCCACGCCGCCTGGTAGAGGTTCTCCGTGCTATCGACCGCATTGGCGACGTCCGCCAGACGTACCGGCGATCCGTTGCGATAGGCGATGATTACCTTGTTGTACTCGGCGCTGGACAACAGTTGATCGTTGGCACCGATGGAGTAAGCCTGACGGGCGCCATAGAGATTTCCCTTAGACAGATCGACGTTTGCGGTGCCCAGCGCCGCGCGAACGTCCTCAAGGCTGAGACCGTAACCTGCCAGCGCAGTGGGGTTCGCCTGAATGCGCACTGCGGGCTTCTGTCCGCCGTTGATGGAGACAAGACCGACGCCCGAAAGCTGAGAGATTTTCTGTGCCAGCATCGTATCGGCAATGTCTTCGACCTTGCTCAATTGCATGGTGCTGCTGCTTAACGCGAGTGTCATGATCGGCGCATCCGCAGGGTTGACCTTGCTGTACACCGGTGGGTTGGGCAGGTCGCTGGGAAGGTAACTGTATGCCGCGTTGATCGCGGCCTGTACATCCTGCTGGGCGATGTCGATTGATTCGGAAAGGGCGAACTGCAGCGTAATGACACTTCCACCGCTGGAACTGGTGGAGGTCATCTGGGTAAGGCCCGGAATCTGGCCGAACTGACGCTCAAGTGGCGACGTGACCGAACTGGCCATGACCTCCGGACTGGCACCAGGATAGAAGGTCTGGACCTGGATGATGGGGTAGTCCACCTGGGGAAGCGCCGAAACGGGCAGTTGCAGATACGCAACTGTCCCGGCAAGCAAAATGGCCACCATCAACAAAGAGGTGGCCACGGGCCGCAGAATGAAAGGCCGCGACATGCTCATGGCTGTGGTCCATGATGGTGGTGCTCGCGGCTTGTGCCGTCAGCAGCGGCAGCAGCTTTGGGGTCGGGCCCACTCGGTGCACTATCGGCGGATGAGTCGCCTGCCCTTGAGGATGACCGGCTTGATTTCGCTACATCTCTTGCTGGAGCCACTCTGCTGCCGTTCTTTAGTTTCTCCATGCCGTCGATGACGACTTGCTCGTCGGCCGCGAGGCCGCTGCTGACGATGACCTGTGATCCTTCGGTCAGGTCGACTACGATAGGGCGCAATTCGACATAGAACTTCGCCTGGCCCGCTGATTTGTCTGCAGCCTTGTCTCCTGCGCCGGCACCTTCCGCAGCCGGAGTGGCAGCGGGCTTGTCCGCGTGCGTGTGCTCCGAGCCTGCAGCATTCCGCGCGGTCTTCGTGTCTGACGCATCGGGATTAAGCGGATCGCCCTTTTTTACAACGTAGACGAAGTTGCCCTGCGATCCCATCTGAACAGCTGCAGCCGGTATAACAATTGTGTCCGGCCGCCGCTGCAGGATCAAACGCACGTTGACAAACTGATTTGGGAATAACGCGCCATCCTTGTTGTCGAAAATGGCCTTTGCTCTATCCGTGCCGGTGGCGGTATCGATCTGGTTGTCCAGAGTGAGCAGTTTTCCAGTTGCGAGCAGTGTGGTCTGCGAGCGATCGTAGGCCTCGACAGCAAGCATTTTGCCTTCGACGAAGGACCGTCGTACCTCGGGAAGCTGGTCTTCGGGAAGCGTGAAGATGACGGAGATTGGCTGCAACTGCGTAACCAGCAAAAGCCCGGTTACATCCGAAGCATGAACGATATTGCCGGGGTCCACCTGGCGCAGGCCAACCACACCGTCGATCGGCGAGGTGATGCGAGTGTAATCGAGACTGACCTTTGCTGCCTGGATTGCTGCCTGATCTGCCTGGATCGCTCCGGCGATCTGGCCCGCGCTTGCAACCAGCGACTGCTGAGTCTCCTGCGAGACCACGCCTGCGTTAAAGAGCGCGGTATAGCGTTCCGCTTCTTTCCTGGCGAAAGAATCCGCCGCTTTGTCTTTGCCCAACTGACCCTCCGCTTGGGCGAGCGCCGCAGCGTACGGGGCTGGATCGATCTGTGCGACTAACTGTCCACGCTTTATCCTCTGGCCTTCCCGCACAGTTACTGCTGTCAGCTGGCCGTCGACACGGGACTTGATCGTTACCAAATAGTAGGCCGTAGCCGTTCCCAACGCGGTGACGTAGATTGGCATGGTCTTCTGCTGCACGGCTGCAGTCATTACTGGAACGGCGCGATCGCGTCCCGCTGGCTGTTTCTTGCCTGAGCCCGCCGGATCGCTGAAGTCGAGATTACCGTGAATTTTCCAGGCAACGAAACCAACTGTGCTGAGAATGACCAGCAGCACTACTGCTTTGCGCAGGGTTCCGCTGCCCCCGCGCGCATCTGGATCCGGCGGAGGAACGATGATTGCGATCCGAGAGGATTCCTGGTTGTCGAGATCGATGGATTCAGCTGAATGAGCAGGTGACATGATCGGCCAAGGTCCACAGAGATGAGCTTTGATTGTTATTGATGCGTTGGATAGGACGACGAACTTCCCACCAGGTGGCGATGTGGGCTAGTAGCAATCACTCATCTGCGAAGGACGTTTTGTTAAACCGATCATCGGTCGCGTTGTTCAGGCGTTAGGAAACAGTCAACACAAGACTCATCGTAGTGGTGACTATGACAGAACAATCGTCTTTGGAAAAGAGAAGATTTGTCACAAATTGTCACAGAGAACGTGGCCATACGTAAGTTATGCGTCTGCTTCGGGGCGCAAGTTGTTCGCGAGCGCAGGTTGAGTAGCTGCTCACAAATACGTGGTTACAAAACGTTACAAAATTATCCTTTACAGTCTGTAGCTGCGCCGACATACTAATTTCATCGCATGCACAGCCGATGACGGCTCTGGCATCGTGGCTTCTGAACAGTGAACGTTATCTGCCTCATTTGCATCTTGAGTAGAGTGATTGTTCACGTTACCTCTGCGCGCAAATGGTGGA
>Ga0157369_10007261_pt1 | contig 12757 bp, 12 predicted proteins | sample C25metaG_FD_113461 | JGI IMG/M metagenome (GOLD analysis project Ga0157369, IMG submission 113461) | Corn rhizosphere microbial communities from Kellogg Biological Station, Michigan, USA - C2-5 metaG | ecosystem: Host-associated > Plants > Roots > Rhizosphere > Soil | place: USA: Michigan...
GCCGAAACAAAATCGCATTACAAGACTTGTAGTTGGCGGCGTGCCGATTCATGTTCGTTACGGCTTCAACGCAGCGAAAGGAGGTGATCCGATGTCTCATGGTTCAGCAGGGAGGTCGGAAAGAGGTGTTCGTCGGCCCTAGGCGCTGGACGGACGGCCAAATCACTTCCGGCCGCTGACCATGTTCGAGGGGATCGCTGCATCGCGCGGCGGTCCCCTTTAACGTATCTTGAGCAGCGGAGCAGAAGCGGATGATTGCGACTGCAATCGAAGCTTCTGTCGACAGACGCGAAAGCGGGCGGCCTGCGAGCGTAGCTCGACAGGACCGACGGCGCGGATACTCCGCGTCGGCTTCGCTACTCGAGGCCAACGGCGTAACGCGAATGAATCGCGTGACGTCAGTCCGGTTCAGCTACGCTGACCCGCTGGCCGGTCTTTGTGCTCTCTTCGACATAAGCTCTACTTGCGCTGCAAGTCTTCGCTTATGCTCGGTCACTCAGCATGTTTTCGGACCCGCAACGGAACTGTTGTTACGCTCAAGTGTCTATTGAGCCGATCAAGGGAGGTTTGTGATGGCCAAATCCAGCAGAAGCACCGGGTCCCGATCCTCGGGTGCAAAATCAAAATCAAAACCGAACACGAAATCCTCCGGCTCGACATCGAGATCCTCGGGCTCAAGCTCCGGATCACAGAGCAGTTCGAAGAGCACGGCCGAGAAGCTCGCAAGCGCGGCGATGAGCAAGGAAATGCTCGCCGCCGGCCTCGCCGCAGCCGCTGCCGCGATCAGCGCCAGCCCAAAGGCTCGCAAGGCGATTCGGGACGCGGGAATGGAGGCCGCCGACACTGCCGACAAGGCGGCGAAGTCGGTGCTTTCGAGCGCGACGAAACTGGGTGCGCTGATTGCCGACGCTGTCTCCGATGCCGCCAACCGGGTGATGAGCGGCAAATGGTCGATGGAGGCTGGAACCTCGTCGGGCAGCGGCGGCGGCAGCAGAGGTGGGTCCAGCAGGTCGAGCAGCGGCAAGTCCGGAACTTCGCGGAGCTCGGGTGCTAGCAAATCGCGGTCCTCCGCTTCGCGATCCAAATCCTCGGCTGCGAAATCGGCGAGCGGTGGTTCGAGCAAGAGTACGGCCAAGCCCAAGGCCTCGGCGAGCCGAAGCTCAGGGTCGAAGAGCCGGTCGTCTTCCCGCTCCACTTCGTCGCGCTCGCGCGGCGGCAAATCCGGCGGAAGCTCGGGAGGTTAAGGGAGCTCCGGCGGAGCCGGTGACGGCGGAGCGCAGAGCTAGGCGGCTTGGCCGGCGAACTGAAGCCGGGCCAGGCTGGCGTAGAGCCCGTCGGCCTTGTTCAGGGAGGAGTGAGTCCCTTCCTCGACGATCCGGCCACCGTCCATCACGATGATCCGGTCGGCGGCGCGGGTGGTCGCGAGGCGGTGCGCGATGACGATGGTCGTTCGCGTCTTCATCAGCCGCTCCAGCGCTTCCTGCACCAGCCGCTCGCTGTGCGCGTCGAGCGCCGAGGTGGCCTCGTCGAGAAGCAACAGTGGTGCATCACGAAGGAGCGCGCGGGCAATGACGATCCGCTGGCGTTGCCCCCCTGAAAGCCGTGCCCCGCTCTCCCCCAGGAATGTGTCGTACCCGTCGGGCAGGTCCTTCAGGAATTCGTGCGCATTCGCGGCCTTCGCGGCTTCGACAATCTCCCCTTCGCTAGCGTCCCAGCGGCCGTAGCGGATGTTATCCCTCGCGCTGGCGGCGAAGATGATCGTTTCCTGCGGGACCAGAGCGATTCGCGAGCGGACCTCGGCAGGATCGGCATCGCGAAGGTCCACGCCATCGAGAAGCACGCGGCCGTGTTGCGGGTCGTAGAAGCGAAGCGCCAGCTGGAACAGCGTCGACTTGCCGGCACCCGACGGGCCGACCACCGCGACCGTCTCGCCCGGTGCGATATCGAGGCTGAGGTCGTGAAGCGCCTTCTCTTCAGGTCGCGTGGGATAGCGGAATTCGATGTGGTCGAAGGCGAGCGATCCTTTTGCGGCAAGCGGCAGCGGAACCGGATTCGCGGGCGCGTGGATTTCCGGGCTTTCCATCATCAACTCGTGGATTCGGGCGGCCGCACCCGCGCCGCGAAGCAACTCGCCATAGGTTTCGGTGAGCGCTCCGAACGAACCGCCCACGATCGACCCGAGGTAAATGAACGCCGCAATCGTTCCGCCTGAGAGCCGCCCGGCAGCGACATCGCTCACCGCTTCCCAAAGCAGGGTTACGATCATTCCGAACATGATCAGCATCAGCGTGAATGTGAGCACAGCGCGCACGCCGAAGCGGCGGCGGGCCACCGAAAACGCCCGTTCGACGGTTCCGCTGAACCGCCCGAGTTCGCGCCGTTCCTGCCCGAATGCCTGGACCACTTTCATTGCTGCCAGAGTCTCGGAAATGGTGCTTCCGACATCGGCGATCTTGTCCTGCGAGGACCGGCTCAGCGCCTTCACCTTGCGGCCCAGGAGAATGACCGGCGCGACGACCAGCGGGATCGCGAGGAGCAACAGTCCGGTCAGCTTGGGGGACAGGATGAAGAGATAGACGAGCCCCCCGGCGCCGTTCGCGAAATTGCGGAGCGCCATCGAGGTGCTGACGCCCACAACCTGGTCGAGGATGGTCGTGTCGGCAGTAAGGCGCGAGGCGATTTCCGAGGGGCGGTTTTCCTCGAAGAAGCGCGGGGGCAGCGTGAGCAGGTTGCGGTGCACCGCAATGCGGATATCCGCGACGGTTCGTTCGCCGAGCCACGAGAAGAAATACAAACGGCATGCGGTCGCGAGCGCGAGCACGACGACGATTGCGAGGAGAATCTCGAACGCCTCGCTGACCGCCGCGGCATTGGCCCCATTGCCGACGAAGCCGCGATCGATCACTCGGCGAACGCCCCAGCCGATCGCGAGCGTCGAGGCCGAGGACAGGGCGAGGAAGAAAACCGCCGCTGCGACGTGCCCGCGATATTTGCTGGCCGCGCGCCAAACGATCGACAGGTTGCCGAGGCTGCGGCTGGCTTTCTCGGGTTTCTCGGCCATGCGCTGCCGACTAGCAGGGGGAGTGGCTTCGCTCAAATGGAGCGGCTCGCCCTGCCTCGAAAGTTCACAATGTTCATGAGCCTACGCGTGCGCGCGGGGAAGCGCACGACCGCTCGAAAATTGGGGGCGAGAGATTCGGCATCCAATGCGAGTGCATGCCTCAGGCTTACCACCGCTAAGTTGTTGTAGGACACCCGTGCTGGCGAGTCGATCAGGCGGCCTTGGCGGCGGGCTTGATGGCGACCTGATCTCCGGCAACAGGAGCGCCGAGAGCAAAGCCCTGGCCCACCTGACATCCCATCGTTCGGAGCAGCGCCAGCTGCTCATCCGTTTCGATTCCTTCAGCAACCGACTGCACATTGAGGCTGTTGGAGAGGTTGATCACCGCCGCGACGATTGCGGCGATCTCGGAATCCGAGTTCATCGCCTGGACAAAGCTTTTGTCCACCTTGACCACGTCGACGGGAAAATCGCGCAAATGCGACAGGGACGAATAGCCGGTTCCGAAATCGTCCAGAGCAACGGTCACCCCGGCGCCTTTGAGCATGGTCAGCGCACGCTCCACATACTGGGAGCTTCGATCCATAAGAGCGTGCTCGGTAACCTCGACCTCAATGAAGGTGGCGGGAATGTCATATTGCGCCAGCAGCACTAGCAGCCGCTCGGCATAGTCGTCCCGAAGAAACTCGGCCGGTGCGCCGTTGAGCGAAATGCGTCCGAAATCGACGCCGCAATTCAGCCAGCTACGCACCTGTTCGAAAACCCGCTGCTGCATCAGAGTGCCGATTTCGCTCGCCAGCTCATATTCCTTGAAGGCTTCTTCGATGGTTTGCGGCTGCTGAAACCCGTGTTCACTGTCCTGCCACCGGAGAAGCGCTTCAAATCCGACGAGTTGGCTGGTCTTCAGATCAATCTTGGGCTGGAAGAATGGAACGAGGCTGCGGTCCCGGATTGCAAGGCGGGCAAGATTGAGTTGCGAGGCGACGCGCTGCGATTCTTCGCGCATTCGCGAATGGAAGAGCCGGGTGCCGCCGCGCCCGTCCGTCTTGAGCGCGTACAGCGCGGTATCCGCCACGTTGAAGAGGTCGTTGGCGCTTTGGGCATCCATTGGAAACATCGCCCCGCCGATGGTCGCACCGGCGCTCAGGCTCCGTCCCTCAAGCCTGATCGGTGCCTTTAGAACCTTGCCCGCGGACTCGCCGATCCGCAGAAGATCCTCGGCACTGCCGATATTCTCGACAATGATCGCGAACTCGTCTCCGCCGATCCGTGCAATGAAATCGTCGCTTCGGAGCGATCCCCGGATGCGTTTGCCGAATTCCCGAAGCAGCCGGTCGCCAGCAGCGTGGCCAAGCGTGTCGTTGACATGTTTGAAATGGTCGACATCCAACAGCAGCAAGCCGACTTTGGTGCCGCAGCGCATCGAGCGAACGACCGACGCCTTCAGCCTCGCCTGGAACGCGCGGCGGTTTGGAAGGCCGGTGAGGGGATCGTGCTCGCTGGCCCACAGCAGTTGCTGCGAGCGCTCCCGTTCCTCGCTGCAGTCGCGGGAGATCGCGAGAACCGAGGTTACGACGTTGTTCTCATCGCGGATCGGCGAGACGACGACATTCCACCATTTTTGCTTGCCGGCCAGCGTCGAGAGACAACCGCTGAAACGAGACGTTTCGCCATTGGCGGCGCGGTGAAGTGCATTCGCAACCGTGGGCCTCATGTCTTCCGACCAGGCTTCCTGCCAGCTTGACCCGACGAAGTCATCGGCGTTTGCGCCTTCCATCAGCTGGACACCCGGCGAATTGATCAGTTCAATCATTCCGTCCAGCGCGATGACCTTGATGCAGTCGGCGCTCGCTTCGAGAATGCTCCGGTAAAGCTCCTCCTTTTGGGCAAGCCGCTGCTCGGCGACCACGCGGTCATGGATTTGGATGCAAGTCCCGAACCAGCCGCGAATCGCGCCATCGCCGCCCAGTTCGGGCTTGGCGCTTATAAGGACCCAGCGATATTCCCCGCCCGGATGCCGGAGACGGAATTCCGCCTCATAGTGCTCCGACTTTTGCGCGGCCGCTGCCCAGTTGCCGAGAGTGCGCTCGACATCGTCCGGATGAACCCTGCCGATCCATCCCTCGCCGATCATCTCGGAAGGGTTGCCGCCGTACTGAGTCCGCCACTGGTCGGAAACAAAGTCCACGATGCCGTCGGCACCCGCCGTCCAGATGATCTGCGGGACCGAATTCAAAATGTGCTCGAGTTCCTGGACTCGGCTGCCGTGTCGCTGTTTGCCCGGCTGACTCACGCTCGAACTCGCTCCTCAAGCATGCCCATGTGATCCTTCCTCCCTATCGGGCGGTTAAATATCCAACCGAAATGGCTGTAACCGTGAAGGGCTTTCGCCGCGTTGCAGCAATGCCCTTGCGCGGCGCACAAATAGACGCCACATCGCTCATGGTGCTCTACGACGCTTATGAAATGCAGCGCTCCTGGCTGGCCGGAGCGAGCCGCCTCGCTGGAATGGGCGCTGGTTGGCTGAGCAACCCCTCCAATCCCTTCGCCTACGGTGGTGTCAGCCCGCTGATAGCCGCGAGCCTGGAAGTGTTTTCCCACGCTGCCGCGCCGCGCGGGAAGCCGGAATTCGGGATCACGAATACTATCGTCGACCGCAAGGAGGTTCCGGTCCGTGAGGAGATCGTGCTTCGAAAAGACTTCGGGCAGCTGAAGCACTTCGTGCGCGAGGGGGTGAAAGCGGGTCCCCGGCTGCTGATCGTGGCGCCGATGTCCGGCCACTATGCGACGCTGCTTCGAGGCACCGTTGAGCGGATGCTGCCGCGGCACGACGTCTACATCACCGATTGGCGCGATGCGAAGCTGGCGCCGATGGCGGACGGGCATTTCAATCTCGACGATTATATCGATTACCTGATCGAGTTCCTGCAAGCGATCGGCAAGAAGACGGGGGAGCGGCCGCACATGCTGGCGGTGTGCCAACCGGCGGTTCCGGCGTTCGCTGCGGCGGCACTGATGAATGCCGACAAGGATCCGTGGACTCCGAAGACGCTCACCTTGATGGGTGGCCCGATCGATGCGCGCGAGGCGCCAACCGCGGTCAATCGGCTGGCGAGCGAGCGGCCGCTAAGCTGGTTCGAGCAGAATGTGATCGCGACGGTTCCGGCCTGGTATCCAGGCGCAGGACGGCGGGTCTATCCCGGTTTCCTCCAACTGGCGGGGTTCATGGCGATGAATCTCGGTAGTCATCTCATCAGCCATTGGGAGATGTTCAGGCACCTGGTCGAGGGGGACGAGGAAAGCGCCGGAGCAACCCAGAGCTTCTACGACGAATATCGCTCGGTCTGCGACATGACCGAGGAATTCTACCTGCAGACGGTCGATGTCGTCTTCCAGCGATATCTGCTTCCGAAGGGGAAGATGACTCATCGCGGCAAAAAGGTTGATTCGAAGGCTATCACCGACACGGCGCTGCTGGCGATCGAGGGCGAGCGCGACGACATCAGCGGGATCGGCCAGACTAAGGCGGCCCTGAAGCTCGCGACAAAGCTGGCGGAAACGAAGAAGCGCTACTTCTTCGCCGAAGATGTTGGCCATTATGGGATCTTCAACGGCCGGAAATGGCGGGAGAAGATTGCACCGGTGGTAGAGGACTGGATCGCGGAGAACGCCTAGCCGACGCGCTGCGCGATCGCGGCCTCGACCATGTTCCGCCAGGTCCCGACATCGCCCGCCGCCGCCATGGCTTCATCGGGCTCGCGCATCGTGTGGAGAACGGCAAGCGCCTGGTTGACGTGTTCGGGCCAGGTGCGGTCTACTTCGGGCGCAGCGGAGCCGTTGCTTCCTTCGGCATTGCTGCTGAGCTTCGCGCCGGCGAGCACCCGGGCGATGCGTTCAACCAGCGGGCAATTGGATTCGGGCATCTGTGACCTCCCTGCTTTTCCAATCAAACCCGCTGGAGGCGAACCGGTTCAATTACGCGCGCTGGGGAGTCGTGGGATAGGGCATCACCAGCTTGCCGTCCGGGGCGGCGGTGAAGGTGGTCTGAGTCGGATAAGCAAACTCGATTTCTTCCTCCGCAAAGGCCTCGATGATTGCCATGATAACCGCGGTGCGGTCGGCGGCGATCACGTTGAAATCGACGCTTCGGCTGTCGAACAGGAGCTCGAAATCGAGGCTGGACTGCGCAAAGCCTAGCATCGAGCACCGAACGAGTGTGCAGCCTTTCCTGGGGTCGATTGCCGCCTTGGCGATTTCAGGGATTCGAGTGAGCTTCTCTGGACTCGTCTGGTAGACGACCCCGAATTTCAAGGTGGTGCGCCGGGTCCGGCCTTGGTTGAGGTTGCGGATCTCCTGCTCAAGGAGCTTGGTGTTCGCCATCACCAGTTGCTCGCCGGTCGCCGCCTTTAAGCGCGTCGTCTTGAGCCCGATCCGCTCGACGGTGCCAATGCTCTCTCCATACCGGATCACATCGCCGCGCTTGAACGGCTTGTCGAACAGGATCGACAGCGCGGCGAAGAGATCGGCAAAGATGCCCTGCGCAGCCAAGCCAATGGCAATGCCGCCTACACCGAGGCCCGCCACAAGCGCTGTGACATTTACGTTGAGATTGTCGAGGATGACGATGATCGCAATCGCGAACAGGGTGACGCTGACCAGCACCCGAACCACTGCGCGCGCATTGTCGAGCGCTGTTTCGCCGGGAGTTTCGACCGTCTGCCGGCCGATGATCCCCATGATCAGCTCGCGCGCCCACACGGCTGCCTGGAGCGCCCAGGCGATCACGAATCCGATATTGATCACGTGTTCGAGACGGTGGGGTGTGTCGGTGTAACTGGCGACAAGATCGAGCGCCGCGAGTGCCATGAAGACAATGCTGGTCTTGGCAAGAACTTGCCCGATCACTGCCTTCCAGCTCTTTACCTGGGGATCGGCGGCAACGATCCGCCTGCCAATGCTCCGCAGGGTGATCATGATCCCTACGAGGACGAGTGCCGCCGCCAGTCCGGCGAACAAAGCGTCGCGATTATCCGCGATCCATGCGGCGATTTGCGCCGGCCAGACGATGCTCCCCTTCATCGCCGCAGGTCATGGCCGTTTACTGCAGGCGAAATCAAGCGGCGGCGCGTTTTCTGCTCTTGTTCTCCGCCTCAAGGAATTTCAGCAAACCGACCTCGCTCGCCGACAGGAACTTGCGTTCGCGCGGGGATTCGAAATCGGGGAGCGGGTCGCGCGGACGATCCTTCGCCGCCTCGATCAACTTCGGGTGGACGTAGGATTTGCGGCTGATGGCGACTGTATTTCCCAGCGCCTCAGCGACGGGCTCGACCATCGTGACGACGCTGATCTTGCGGTGCTCGTCGCTGGCTTCGAGCAATTTTTCGAAGGCGATCACGCTCGCTGCCCATGTCCGGAAATGCTTCGCGGTGAACGCTCCGCCGCTGGCATCACGGATGTAGTCATTGACGTCCGCCGAAGTGATCGGGTGGGGCAGGCCATCGCCGTTGATGTATTGGAACAGCGCCTGGCCGGGCAGATCCTGGCAGTTCTTCACGATGCGGCCGAGGGTGCGGTCGGTGATCGTCACCTCGTGGACGATCCCGTGCTTCCCGGTGAAGCGCATCTTCACCTTTCCGGCGTCGCTCCGGACGTGCCGGTTCCGAAGGGTGGTGAGGCCAAAGCTCTTGTTTGCGCGCGCATATTGCTCGTTGCCGACGCGCAGATGCTCGGTGTCGAGCAGCCTCACCGCAGCGGCGAGCACCTTCTCGCGGCTGAGGCTTCGTTTGCGGAGGTCCGCCTGCACGGTTCGCCGGATCTTCGGAAGAGCCTTCCCGAAGCTGACAAGACCCGCGAACTTGCTTTGCTCGGCGCTGGCCCGGAAATCAGGATGATACCGATATTGCTTTCGGCCGCGCGCATCGATCCCGGTCGCCTGCAGATGCCCGTTCGGGTCCTTGCAAAACCACGCGTCTGTATAGGCCGGGGGGAGCGCGACCGAATTCAAACGGTCAATCGTGTCACGGTCGCTCACTCGGTCGCCATGCTCGTCGAAATAGGCCCAGTATCGGCCCATGCGCTTGCGCGTGAATCCCGGCTCCTGATCGCTGCTATGGCGCAACTCAGCGCCGGTACGCTTTTCATCACTCATTTGGACGCATAAGCGACCGGCGAGCGGGGCAAGTTCCTGAAGGAGGAGCAATGCCGAACATCCAAGATGCGAAAATCCTGATCGTCGCCACCGACGGCTTCGAGGAGTGGGAGCTGTTCGGGCCGAAACAGATCCTGGAGAATGCGGGCGCCACCGTGAAGCTGGCAGCGCTGGACACCAACCCGATCCAGGCGACCGTCCACGACGATCCCGGCAAGACGATCCGCCCCGACATGACCATCGACGAGGCGAGTGCAAACGATTTCGATGCGCTGGTGCTTCCCGGTGGAGTACGCAATCCCGACCACCTCCGAACCCACCAAAACGTAATTCAGCTGATCCGCGACTTTGCCGACCAGGGGAAACCGATCGCCGCCATCTGTCATGGGCCCTGGCTGCTGGTTGAAGCCGACCTGATCCGCGGCAGAACCGTCACGGGCTGGCCATCGATCCGCACCGATCTTCGGAATGCGGGCGCCCGCGTCGTCGACGAAGCAGCCGCGGTCGATGGAAATATCGTCACCGCCCGCAAGCCCGACGACGTAGACGCGTTCACGAATGCGCTGATCGGTTTGCTGGATAACCGGCAGCAATCGGCCGCACCGCAAAGGGCTGACGCGTTTCAATCCTAACCGGCTGGCAAGGATTGCAGGCGTAAGAGGGGCGGATGGAAATCCGCGCCCTCAGCAAGCTTCAGCAATTGGCAGCGCCGCGCTTCCGACTGCGCCCGTTCGAACTCGTCCCGCTGGAGTTCGAAGAAGACGTGCTTCTGCTGGAGGATGCTATTCCGGCTGCGCAAGACTCCAAGGTCGTTCCGATCTTTGGCGGCTCCGCACCCGCGGAACTTCGAGATTGCATAGAACGGCACCTGGACGCGCAGACGGCGCAGCAGCCGAAGTCAGCCACCGACGAACTCGCCGAAGCACTCGCCGAGCTGCGCCGGTCGCTGCGTTAGCCTTCTCGCAATTACGAGTCGGCGACGGTCAGCGCTTCAACTCCAAGTTCGACCGAACCATCATCACGATCGAACGGCCCTTCCGAGACGGTGATGTCAGCGACGAAGTGGCCCCACACTTCGAGCTCGGCATCTTCCAAGCCGTCCAATAACCGGCGTGCGATTTCTCTTGAATCCGGGCCGGTAATCCGAATCCGGATTTGATGGCGCTCGCCCACGAAGGTGAGAGATTGCCAATCGGCGGAGCGGAACTCGGTAAGCAGAATCCTATCGCGCTCCACACCCGCCCTGCCAAGCAACGACCGCAATAATGCGGCCGCTGCCGGCGACATCGCCATTTTCATCATCACGCCGTCTCCAGGAAGGCGCGCACTCGCGCAACGGTTTGCGGCCGCGGCTCTCTTCCATTTCTGAGATCGAATACGAAACGTGGATCGCGAACGGCTTCCCGGCCGAAACGGGTAGGCGGCACTCCGCGATTGCGCAAAAAATTCGGTGTTTATCCCCTTGACGCATGTAAACGTAAGGGGTACATATGATGCATGAGCAAAGCCCCGACCCTTCGCCAGTTTCAGGACCGCTTCCCGACTGAGGATAGCTGTCTCGACCACCTGTTTCAGGTTCGCTACGCGGGCACTAACTGCCCTAAGTGCAGCCGTCCGGTGAAGTACACTCGCGTTCGCGGTCGCCGCGCCTATCAGTGCCAGTGGTGCGCGAACTTCCTCTATCCGACTGCGGGAACGCCGTTTGATCGGACGCGGACCAGCCTTCGCGACTGGTTCTATGTGATGTTTCTGTTCACCACCACGCGGAACGGCGTTGCCGCCAAGCGTGTCGAGCGTGAGATTGGCGTTACCTACAAGACGGCGTGGCGCATGTGCCATGAAGTCCGCAAATACATGGCAGCGCTGGACAGCGACGATCCTCTCGGGGGCGTGGGCCAAGCCGTTGAAGTTGACGAAGCACTGATCGGCGGCGTCGTTCGCGGCAAGGGCTCAGGCCCGCAGATGGAGAACAAGACGATCGTTCTCGGGATGCTGGAAAAGGGTGGCGAACTTGTCACCCGCGTCGTTCCGAACCGTAAAGAGCACAACCTGAAGCCGGTTATTCAAGCTCACATTCTCCCCGGATCGATCATTCACACTGACGAGCACTCGTCCTTCCAGAACCTTGGCGAGTGCGGCTATCTGCACCATCGGGTGAACCACAAGCTGCACCAATATGTCGGGGCAGACGGTTGCAGCGTGAACTCGATTGAGGGCTTCTGGTCGCAGTTGAAGCGGGGCATCAACGGCACGCACATTCACGTTAGTCCGAAGCATCTCCCGAAGTATCTCGGGGAGTTTGAGTATCGCTGGAACATGCGGGCTGTTCCGCATCTGATGCTTGATCGGCTGCTTTACTCGTTCGCTCGCTAGCTTTGTGCGGCTCGCCTTCCGTCATGGTTTTGAGGAGGCGATCAAAGCGGTCTTGCCAGCTCATTGAACTTCTCCAACCGATAGGACCGGAGGGTTTTCGGGAGCGTCGCAAATCAACCGAAAGGGAATTTGAGTCGCCGCCGTATCGTGTGCCGTAATCACAATCAGGCCTTCATATACCCCCTTTGGCTCGATCATGTGAACCATCGGAAAAGGTATCCGGTCCGTCACCAAGCCGACATGGTTGTTCAGCGCCTTAAAGACGCACAGTGACCTCTTCCCCTGAGAGGGAATATCAACGACCAGGCTGATGTCTTCCCCGACCGGCAACCAACAGAGTCGGACCGATTCCCAAACCCTAGGCTCGGTAGCACCCGCTTCCTGAAATTTGGCTAGATAGGCCTCGCAGCCGCGTAGAGTGACTGCGGTTCCGTTGAAGATCGGGATATCGAAGACGTTATTGGACTGCGTTGCCAAGGTGTAGACTTGGCCGCCCCAAGTGCGCGTTACATGACCGTAAAGGATTTGTTCGGGTTGCCTCTCGTCGGAGGGCGGCGGAACCGTGAAAACGGGCTGCAATCGGCGTTCGAGGGCGTCGAGCCGATCATCTTTGACTTCGAGCAGGTGATAGGGTGCGCGAAACACGAAATTGAAGATCAGCAGGACAATGAAAACCGCAAGGAAACCCACCGGCCCAACAAACACCGGAATGAACTGGTCGCCGGGAAAATCGCGCCCGAGCCCCAGATCGATCCGATACGAGCCATAGCTGACGAGACCGGCACCAAGCATCGACGCCACTAGGCGCGGATTAGATCCCACAAGCTCCGCCTTGGTCATCTGCCATGCCAATTTGAGCGCGGTTGTCCGGGTACCCATATGGGCCGGCATCCTGCCGCGCTCCGCTTCCGTTGTGGAGTCCTGCAATTCGCCATATCAGACACCGGTCCTGATAACATGAGGATAGGAATTTGCCTAGTAATCGGTGGCCCGAAAAGAACAACGACTAATCAATTACTTAAACACTACATGCCCCAAGGGGATAAACGCCAAAAATTCTCGACTTCTCGAAGCAGATACACTTTTGATGTCCTTGGTTCTGGCGACTCGGCCTCACACTAAATTCCAATGCGTTTCCTACTTGTCTAGGCTATTTCCTATGCTTAAAGCAGCAA
>Ga0157369_10007262_pt1 | contig 12755 bp, 11 predicted proteins | sample C25metaG_FD_113461 | JGI IMG/M metagenome (GOLD analysis project Ga0157369, IMG submission 113461) | Corn rhizosphere microbial communities from Kellogg Biological Station, Michigan, USA - C2-5 metaG | ecosystem: Host-associated > Plants > Roots > Rhizosphere > Soil | place: USA: Michigan...
GCGCGATCATTGCGATCCGGTTGGGACGCCGTCGAGCCCGTGCGAGACCGAGCCGCCTCGCGACCACAGAACGCAGTCCGTCCGCGCCGATCACCATGTCCGCGTGCCGCTCCGCCGCCTGGCCACGGGCATCGAGCACCTCGACGCCAGCCACCGCGCCTCGTGCGTCCCGCACGAGGCCTGTCACGCGCTCCTCCTCGATCACGCTCGCGCCTTCCTGTCTCGCTCGCTCGAGGAGGATGGCGTCGAGTAGCGCGCGCCGGAGCGCGAGCCCGCGATCCCGGAACCCGCGAAACCCGTGCGCCGCCGCGAAGTCGCCCCGCAACAGCGCTCCGTTAGGCGCACGGACCATCATCCCGGATAGCTGCGCCGCTCCCGCGTGTTCGCACGCGTCGAGCGCGCCCATGGTGTCCAACAGGCGCGATGCTTCGGGGCTCAGGTATTCCGCACAGGGTTTGTCCCGCGGGAATCGCGAGCGATCCACCACCAGCACGTCGATACCCCGCCGCGCCAGGTGCCACGCCGTCGAGCTGCCGGCGGGCCCCGCGCCCACCACGATCACCTGCGCGCGTGTCACGAATCGGACTCCGCCTGAACTGGTGATAGCATCCGTTGGGCATGTCTCGTCAAGAAGAACGGCAACTGCCGTTGCCGTTTTTCTTGACGACTCCCACCCGCGAACCGTGCTTCACCTCAAAGTATAGATAGGCCTGCAGCCGTCTCGGCCGACCCCCACCGGGCCTGCGATCTGAACTTCAGACGCAGTCGACTAGCCGGCGCGGAGGCGGTCGCCCAACCGGGCGACCCGTTGGAACAGCCCCATGTACCGCCAGTGCGGACGGGGCAGGTGCAATACCGATGCGAGCCGCGTCAGGTACGGTAAGATCGCCGACCGCGAGTCGGCCGAGAACATGAACCGCGGATGCCGCGCCGCCACCTGGCGAAGCCGAGCCACCGCCGCGTCGAACGACAGCGCGCTGGAGAAATAGAAACGCGGCGCGAGCAGCGGATCGTCGCGTTCCACGACGCCTTCGTCGAGCGCGATGCGCTGCAGCGTCGTACCGGGATACACCCGCAGCCCAACGGTCAGGTACACGCCATCGCCCCGCTCGAGCCGCTCGGCCGCGAAGGCCAGCGTCTCGTTCAGCGTCTGCATCGTTTCGCCCGGACCGCCCACCAGAAAGATCCACAACACGCCGATGCCGGCCCGCTCCACCTGGAGCGCAACCTCGCGCACGCGTGCCGCGTCGAATCCCTTTTCCAACCGCTCGAGCACGGCGTCGCTCGCGCTTTCGGCGGTGATGCCTAACCAGCGAAATCCCGCGGCGCGCATCGCGTCGAGGAGATACGGCGGCACCGCGGCGGGCGTGAAGTTGGTCGTGTCCAGTTGCACGTGCAGCGGGCGCCGCGTAATCGCTTCGCAGATCGCCGCCGCATGGCGGGGCGGGGCATTGAACGTCGAGTCGACGAACTCGAAATGTCGCACGCCGGCCTCGCGCACCAACTCTTCCATTTCGTCCACGACGTGTTCGGGGTCGCGCAGGCGATAACCCCATCCCTCGACGTTGAGATACGTGCAGTAGATGCACTTGAACACGCACCCGCGCTTGGTCTGGATGGGTACCGTCCCGCCGCGCCGCTCATACTTGGGGAGATCGAGCCATCGGTGCATGCGCGCCGAGGGAAACGCATCGACGTCGGAATCGCCGCCGGGCGGCGTCACCACCGTGGTCGAGCGGTCGCGATACACCACGCCCGGAATGCCGGCTGGGTCGCGTCCGGCGGACAGGGCATCGAGCAGCACGGCCGTGGCGCGCTCACCGTCGCCGGCAACGGCGAAGTCCACGCCTAACTCATCGAACAGGGATGCCGGCGCCACGCCGAACGCCGCGCCGCCGGCGATCACCCGTGCGTTAGGCGCGGCATCGCGCAGCGTGCGCAGCACGGCCGCCGCCTCGGGCGTGTAGTGCTCGAGCGCGATGAGGTCGCTGTTGTCGATGTTGCGGACCGAGACGCCGATGACGTCCGGTTGGAAGGCCGTTGCCGCGGCGCGGGCGGCGGCATGTGGATCGGAGGCGAAGCAGAGATCCGCCACCCGCACCGTGTACCCTGCATGGTCCAGCGCCGATGCCACACACGCCACGCCGTTAGGCACGACGGGCATCGGCTGCCGCTCCCGGTTGGTGCTCACGAGGAGCACCCGGGGGCGCGACGGCGGCGAGGCCGGCCGCCGGCGCGCTAACGGAGCGGACGCGCGAGCGACGTCACCCGGTTCGCACGAACTCCGTTTGTCCGAGCAAGAGTGTGCTGCCATTGATAACGTATGTGAACTGCTCCGAGCCCGTGTCCGGCGCCTGGAACGTGATCGTCACCGTACTGCCGTCGGCCGTCCACGTCCCGTTGGTGACCGTCGTGTCCGACACACTCGTGGTAAGGTCGAACGTTATCACTGTGCGCGACGCGGTGCCGTCGGCGTTGAATGCCCAGATCGTCTGCTCGTTGGTCGGATCGCCGTTCACCGTGTCGACCACCGTCTCCGACCACGTCCCGACGAGATTGCTGTCGAGTTGTCCGCCGCCACCGCCACCACCGCCGCCCGTCCCGGTGTTGAAGCCCCCGCTATTGAAATACTGCGGCGTGGTCGTGTCGATGCAGGCCACTGCCACGACCGCGAGTGCGACGAGCGCTGCGCGCGTGAGCGCCGTCCTTATCGCGCTCCCGCCAGCATCAGTGCGACCGCTGCTCCGGTGAGACCCGCCAGCAGATTCACCCCGTCGTTGTCCAACCATGGAATGCCTCCGATCCGTTGCGTGACGTCGCCGCAGGTGTGCACGGCCCGTTCGGTCAGCACTCCGCATCGAGTGCATCCCCGTCGAGACTGCAGAGTCGCGCCGGCGAACGAATCCGCCAACGCGCCCGCACATCCGCCAGCGGCCGCGGCGACCGCAACGTGTGGTGGCCAGTGCACGAGCCACGCCATCACCCCAACGAACACCCCCCCGGCGACGCTTGCGAGGAGGCCGGCGATCGTGACGCCACCGGACGTTCCGGCGGCGACGCGTCGCCACGTTGTGATCAGTCGCGGGGATCGGGACGAAAGTGTTCCCACCTCCGTACCCCATGTATCCGCCGAAGCGGCTGCAAGTGCCCCACCACCGATCGCCATACAGGCAATGGCCGGAGCCACGAGAGACGCAAGCGCTGCGAGGGCAAACAGCCCGCCGTTGGCCAGCACCTGCACCGCGTCCCGTGTTCCGCCTTTGGCGACGACGGATTCGGTGCGGCGCAACTTGTTGGCGCGTTGGGCGCGCGAAAGGGCGGTACCGGTCACAAAGAACGCAAAAAGAAGTGCACCCCAGGACCAGCCCGCGGCGACCGCTGCCGTGCCGACGACGACTGCGGCAATGCCGCCACTCGGCGAGAGCGTACGCATGCGCCACGCGACCAACGCAATCGCGCACGCCAACGCGAACCCGACCGCCGTGCGCGCGATCACTCCAACGGGCGCGAGGCTTCCTCGTCGATCAACATTTTCATGATGCGGCGGCGCAGGGCGGGAGGAGCTTTGATGATCGTGGCGCGCCGTTCGAGAAATCGCAAAAAAACTTGCTCGTGACGGAAATGCGGAAAGCATTGGCGGCAGCACGCCAGGTGGTCGCGAATCTGCAGCTCGACTTCCGCCGTCAACTCACCGTCGAGGTACTCGTAGATCCGCTCGAGGACCTCGGTGCACGAAATGTGAGACCGGTCGTCTGGGTGTGGAGTGGTGCTCATCCTGCTCTCGATTATAGGACGCAAGGCCCGAGTTAGTGAGTCCCGCTTTGCACAAGCGCCCGGGCGATGCGCACCAGCGCGCAGTACCCCGTTGACGACGCACGTATGTGCGCCGCACACAACCCGATCGATCGTTCCGATGTTGAAGCATCAGGGTGGGCGATCGGTTCCCAGAAAATCTTGAACCCCCTTCTGCGGGCCGTTACCTTGGGTGCTGCCATTCAGCGTTCCCGCCTCTCCAAATGCCTACAACGGTCGACGCGCTTCTCCCGCTGAGTTTTCTCGAGGCGGTTCGCAGCGTGGATAGCCCCGACGACGATCTCGATGCGGAGCTCGTGCCCGAGCTGCGCAACAAGCGCCTTGGCTTGAGCGAAACCGTGTACGCGCAGATCCAGCGCTTCACCGATGCGGCCAAGAAGCATCAACGCACCGAGTACGAGGAAACGGTGGCCATCGCCAAACTGCTCGGGCGCAGGCCGGACGCGGAGGCGGTGTTCCGCGCGGCCGGGCGATATCTTGCCACGCAGACATACCAGTCGATTCGTCCGGCGTCGCGGGGACTCATCTCGTCGTTGCCGTCGCTGCTCGCGCGTCCGATCGCGCTGCGCCAGACGCAGCGCATTGCGAGCAAGTACCTCAACGGATCGGTGCGGCGTCATGGCTCGTTCCTCATCCTCGAGGTATCGCGATCGGCTACCGTGGACGTGCCGCCGCGCGGCGTCGGCTGCGCGTACTACGAGTCGTTCTTCCGCGAGCTGCTGCGGCTGCTCGGGGCGAGCGGCGGCTCGGTGGATCACGTGCGGTGCGCGGCGCGCGGCGAAGGCACGTGCGAATGGCGCGCCGAATGGCGCTCGATCCATCGCGACGAGACCGCGGCCAACGCCGGGGCCGCGTGACGCGCTTCGCCTAACTTTCAACGACGTGCCCATGCTGACGAAAGAAACGCTGCCCAACGTGCAGCGCGCGTTGACCGATGCCGGGGTGGATGGCTGGCTGCTGTTCGACTTCCAGGGCACGAACCCTGTGGCCAGCGGTGTGCTCGGGCTCAAAGGGTTGGTGACGCGGCGCGTCTTCGCGTACATCCCGCGCGAGGGGAAGCCCGTCGCGATCACGCACGCCATCGAGCAGGGGCCGTGGCGCGAATGGCCCGCCGACTGGGGACGCGAGCGCTACAGCACGTGGCGTTCGCTCGAGGACGCCGTGGCCACGCTCGTGCGCGGGAAGCGCATCGCGATGGAGTATTCGCCGGGCGACGCGGTGCCGTACGTCGATCGCGTCCCGGCGGGCGTGATCGATCTCGTGCGCGCCGCGGGCGCCGACGTCGTGCCCTCGGCGGAGCTCGTGACCCGATTTTACGCACTGTGGACGGCGGACCAGCTGGCGTCGCACATTCGCGCGTCGGAGATCGTGGCCACGGTGGGCCGCGACGCCATCGCCGAAGCGGGGCGCCGTATGGCAGCGGGGCAGCCGATCGCGGAGCACGAGTTACAGCGGTGGATCATCGAGCGATTCGAGCGCGCCAACCTCGAGTTCGACCATCCGGCCATCGTCGCGGCCGGGCCTAACGCAGCGGATCCGCATTACGCGCCGTCGCCCAGCAGGCCGCGTACCATCCAGAACGGTGAGCTGCTGCTCATCGACCTGTGGGCCAAGGAGCGCGGCGGTATTTTCGCCGACCAGACCTGGATGGGTGCCATCGGTGCGCCGAGCACGCGCGCGATCACCGTGTGGGAAGCGGTGCGCGATGCGCGCGACGCCGCGATCGCCACGGTGCGCGAGCGCGCGTTAGGCGGCGCCCCGATTCGTGGAGCCGACGTGGATGATGCGGCGCGCGCCGTGATCACCTCGCGCGGTTTCGGCCAGTACTTCACGCACCGCACGGGGCACTCGATCGACTCGATCCAGCTCCACGGGGCGGGCCCGCACATCGACAACTTCGAGACGCGCGAGGAGCGGCGGCTCATTCCCGGCGTGGCGTTCTCGATCGAACCCGGGATCTACATCGCCGGCGAGATCGGTGTCCGCAGCGAAGTGAACGTGCACATCGGCGAGACGGCGGTCACGGTCACGCCGCGCGAGTACCAACGCGACCTGATCGTCGTCTGAGCCCGGCCGCGGCGTCCCCGGTGGACGCCGAGCCGCCCGGCCTGCGCCGGGAGCTCGGCGTCTTCTCGGCGGCGATGCTCGTGGTGGGCGGCATCATCGGCAGCGGCATCTTCTTCACACCGTCGGAGACCGCCAAGGAGCTGCCGACCGCGGGCTGGGTGCTCGTGGTCTGGGCGTTAGGCGGCGTGGTTGCCTTTGCCGGCGCGCTCACGTACGCCGAGCTCGGGGCACTGATCCCGGATGCCGGGGGCGCGTACGTGTACATCCGCGAAGCCTTCGGCGCGCTGCCCGCGTTCCTGTATGGCTGGATGTCGCTCCTGCTGATTGCATCGGGCGCGATCGCCGCCGTCGCCGTCGGCTTCGCCGGCTACGTGGCGCACTTCGTGCCGCTCGATGCGGGGGGCCAGTTAGGCGTGGCGGGCGTCACCATCGCCGCCTTGGCGGTGGTGAACTATCTGGGCGTGAAGCCCGGCGCCGTCGTGCAAAACGTGATGACCGTCGCCAAGATCGTGGCGTTGGGCATCCTGATCATCGGCGGCGTGTTGCTGTGGGGGCGGCTCGGCACGCCGCCGCCCGTCGCACATCCGCCGGCGCCACGCGCCACCATCGTGGCCGGACTCGGCGCGGCCTTCGTGCCCGTGTTGTTCACCATCGGCGGCTGGCAGCAGATGAACATGGTGGCGGGTGAAATTCGCGACCCCGGCCGCAACATCCCGCGTGCACTGGCTATCGGGATCGCCATCGTCGTCGTCTGTTATCTGGGCGCCAACGCCGCGTATCTGCGCGCGCTCGGCCGCGACGGACTCGCTGCGTCGACGGCCGTGGCAGCGGACACTGCGACGCGCATGTTCGGCACCTCGGGCGCGACGTTCATCGCGCTGGCCGCGATGGTTTCGATCTTCGGGTTCGTCAACGTCACCATTCTCGCCAATTCCCGCATCGTGTACGCCATGGCTCGTGACGGGTTATTTCTGGACGCGGCGGCGCGTGTGCATCCGCGCTTCGGCTCGCCGCACGTCGCGATCGTGGTGATGGCGGTGTGGTCCATCGCGCTCCTGCTCCTGAGCGGCGGCAACCTCGGCACGCTGCTGAGCGGCGTCGTGTTCGCGGACTGGATCTTTTTCGGCCTCGGCGCGGCCAGCGTCTTTGCGCTGCGCCGCTTGATGCCTAACGCGATACGACCGTATCGCGCGCTGGGCTATCCCGTGGTCCCCGCGTTCTTCGTGCTCGCGGCGGTGGCCGGCATCGCGAGCTCGTTCTACAAGTCGCTGCGCATGTCGCTGTTGGGCAGCGCGCTCGTCGCCCTCGGCATCGTCGTGTTCATGGTGTTGCGGAGGCGGCGATGAGATGGTCGTTGGCGGCCGTGATGGCCGTGTGCGTGGCGTTGGGCTGTGAGGCCGACGGCCAGCGCGTGTCGCGGGCCGTGCCCGGAGCGCCCGCGCACACCGCGGGTGCGGTACAACAGGATTCCGCGTATCGCGTGGTGCCCGTCCCCGAGGGCGGACGGATCGCCGGCCGCGTGCTCCTGCACGGCCGCGTTAGGCGTGACAGTGTGATCGCCGCAATGCCCGATACCGGCGCGTGCAGGGCAGCGCGGCGCGTGACGCTGGTCGAGGGCAGCGCGGATCGCGTTGCCGGCGCCGTGGTGTGGTTGGAGGGCATCCGCGCCGGGAAGCCGCTGCCATCGCTCCGGCGGTACGACCTGGCAACGCGCCACTGCGAGGCACGTCCCATGACGCAGGCGGCGATCGCGGGCGGCATGCTCGACGTGCAGAACCTGGATCCCGTGGCACACCGGACGCGGTTCACGATGGCCGGCGCGACGCTCGACGTGGTCGACCAGAGCGATGCCGGCCAGGTGGTGCCGACCGCCGCCGTTATCGCGCATCCCGGTCTCGTGGCAGTGCGCTGCGACGTGCACCCTGGCACGCGCGCGTGGATCCGCGTGTTCGACCACCCGTATTTCACGGTAACCACGCGCGAGGGCAGCTTCACGATCGACTCGGTGCCGCCCGGCACCTACCGGTTGGCGGTGTGGCAGCCTTCGTTAGGCGAGCGCGACACCACCATTCACATCGCGGCGCGACAGAGCGCGAGCGCAACCGTCACCTTCACCGCCGCGCCCTGAGGTCGTCGTCCGGCGCGACGCAGCGGTCAGGTCGTGGTCGCCGCTGCTTCGGGATACTGCACGCGGTACAATCGCGCGTACACGCCGCTACCCGCCAGCAGCTCGGCGTGCGATCCTTCTTCGACGATGCGGCCGCCGTCCAGAACCAGCAGCCGATCGGCGCGACGCACCGTGCTCAGGCGGTGCGCGATGATGAGCGTCGAGCGTCCCGTGAGGAGCTGCTCCATCGCGCTGTTCACGAGGCGTTCGCTCTCGCTGTCGAGACTCGATGTCGCTTCGTCGAGCAGCACCACGGCGGGGTCCTTGAGGAACACGCGCGCGATCGCGATGCGCTGACGCTGCCCGCCGGACAGCTTCACGCCGCGTTCGCCGACGCGGGTCTCGAGGCCCTCCGGCAGGCGCGCGATGAACTCCCACGCGTGCGCCGCCCGCGCGGCGGCCATGACATCGTCCTCGCTGGCGTTAGGCCGAGCATATGCGATGTTGTCGCGTACAGTGCCGCTGAACAGGGTGGGCTCCTGCGGCACCAGGCCGACCGCGCCGCGGAGGTCGAGCAGCGACAGGCGCCGGATGTCGATTCCATCCAGCATCACTGTTCCGTTAGGCACGTCCCAGAAGCGCGTGATCAGCGACGCGACCGTCGTCTTGCCCGCGCCCGAGGGACCCACCAGTGCCACCACTTCGCCCGGCGCGATCTGGAACGTCACGTCGTGCAGCACCGCGGGGAGGTCGGGCCCGTAGCCGAACGTCACGTGCTCGAAGCGCACGTCGCCGCGCACGGGGCGCGGCAGCGCCACGGGCGAGACGGGGTCGACCACGGTCGGCTTCGTGTCGAGCAGCTCGAACACACGGCGCGCGGCGCCGACGGCTTCCTGATAGTTGCCGAACAACGATGCGAGCGACCCGACCGCCGCCGCGACGAAAAACGCGTAGAACAGGAACTCGACTAACGCACCAGGCGTCAGCTCTCGCGCCAGGACGAGGCGCCCGCCTTGCCACAACACGATCACCACGCCCCCGAACGCGCAGAAGGTGATCACGCCGAAGAAGGCACCGCGAATTTTCGCGCGCCGCACGGCAGCAATGACCACGTCGCGCAGCTGCGTGCTGAACCGTCGTGCTTCGACGGCTTCGCGCGTGAAGCTCTGCACAGTGCGAATCTGCGCAAACGCTTCGTCCGCGCTGCCCATCGCGTCGGCCACGCGATCCTGCACGCCGGTGCTCGCCTTCTTGAGCGCGCGCCCGAAGAGCCACGCGGTGCCGACGATCACCGGCACCACCGCAAGCGTCGTGACGGTGAGCTGTGGATGCGTGAGCGTGAGCATGATCACGCCGCCCACGAGAAACAGCACCTGGCGCGACAGCTCCGTCGCCTGATACGTCATCACCGATTGCAGCAGCGTGACATCGGTTGCAAGACGGCTCGTGAGCTCGCCGGACCGCCGCTCGGTGAAGAAGCCCGGCGACAAGCGCACGAGGTGCGCGAACAGGTCGTCGCGCAGTTTGGCGATGATGCGCTCCGCCGCGGCCGTCAGCACCCATACCTGTCCGAAGTTGAGCAACGCCTGCGCGGCGAAGAGCCCAACGAGAATCAGCGCGATGCGATTGAGTGCCGGCGCGCTCGCGCGCACGAATGCGGCGTCGAGCAGGTAGCGGACGACGAGCGGAAAGGCGAGGGTGATGCCTGCGCTCACGAGCAGCGCGACGGAGGCGAGCGCGATCTGCACGCGGTAGGGCCGCATGCGCAGGAGCAGCGGCCTGAGCGCGCGCGGCGACGGAACTCTGCGCGCGCCAGCTGTCGACGCGCCCTCGAGACTCCTGTCGGCGCTCAGAGGGGACGGCCGTCGAGCCATGCGCGAATCTGTGACAGCGCGGCGCTCATGCGCCGGCGCGCGTCATGCGCGCGCTGAAACACCGCGAATGCGTCGGCCACGGCCACATCGCGTTCGTCAGGGGGGCCGGACCAATTGTGCGACGACCATTCGCGGACGTGCACGCGGCCGTTCGCCGGTTTGCCGAGCATCAGCAGCCGCTCGCGCTCTCCGTCGCCCGCCGCCACGAGGATGCCGAGCTCGTCGGGGCCCGGCGCGCGGTTCCGATCGTCGCCGGACATCACCGCGACACGGCGCGGTCCACTGCCATGGCGACGAACAGTAGCGCGAGGTACAGCAGCGAGTATTTGTACACGCTCCACGCCGCCGCCGTCCACGGGCGGGCACGCATGACACGCACCACACCCGCGAGCAGCAGTCCGCCTAACGCAGCCGCCGATACCGCGTAGATGAGCCCGAACGCTCCGAACGCCGCCGGCAGCAGCGTGATGGGGATGAGGATCAAGGTGTACCAGAACATCTGCCGCATCGTCTCGCGCTCGCCCCACACGAGCGGCGCCATGGGTACGCCGGCGCGACCGTAATCGTGCTGCTTGAGCAGCGCGAGCGCCCAGAAATGCGGCGGCGTCCAGTAGAACACGATGAGGAACAGGTACACCGCGGCCAGATCGATGCGCCCCGTGACCGCCGCCCAACCGACAAGGGGAGGGAAGGCCCCCGCCGCGCCGCCGATCACGATGTTCTGTGGCGTCCGGCGCTTGAGCCAGCGCGTGTAGACGAACACGTAGAAGTAGAATCCGGCCAGCGCGAGCGCGGCGCTCAGCACGTTCACCGCGAACGCGAACAACGCGGTGGCGCCGGTGGCGAGCGCGAGGCCGTACGCCAGCACTGCCCGCGGATCCATGCGGCCGCTCGGCAACGGACGCAGGCGCGTGCGCGCCATGCGGTCGTCGATGTCGCGGTCGAGGTACATGTTCACCGCGTTGGCGCCGCCGGCCATCAGGTATCCGCCTAACGCAACCGCCAGCACCAGCAGCAGGCTCGGCGAACCGGCCACGTACATCGGCGCGATCGTCGTCACGAGCAAGAGCGAGATGATGCGCGGCTTGGTGAGCATCACCAGGTCGTGCGCGAGCGACGCCGTGCGTTCCTTGGCGACCACGACACCCGTCATCGCGTTGCCTCCGCGGCGGCGTGCAGGCCGCGTGCTGCGGGAGTCTCCGCGGCCGTACTGCGGAGCGGCACCGCGTCGGCTGCGCGCGACGCCATCCGCGCGAGATAGGCCGCCGAGAACAGCGAGAGCCAGATGAGCGCGCCGGCGCTCTGGTGCAGCGAGCGCAGCACCGGCGGCAGCCGCAGCGCGATCATCGATCCCGCGATCGCGATCTGCACCACGATCAGCGCTGCCGCGATCGTCAGCGCGCGCACGACGACGATCGCTTCACGCCGCCGGCGCACACCCCACAGCAGGCCGAACACGTGCAGCGTGAGCAGCAGCGCCAGCACGCGATGCGTCATTTGGATCGCGCGTCCCGCCGGCACCACGGCCGACGCGATCCCGGCGCCGCACAGCGGAAATCCGGAGCACGCGACGTTGGCTCCGGGGTACGTCGCCGTCATCCCCCCCAGGAAGATCGTGACTAACGCAATCGCGGCCCCCGCGATCGCGCCGCGCGCCGACCGCGCCGAGGCGCGCTCGTTCCGCGCGCACGCTCCGCCTAACCCACCGGCCCGCATCACCGCCGCCGACAGCGCCGCCAGCAGCGTCGCCGCCAGCAGCCAGTGCGACGCCGTCGCGTACCACACGTTGCCGAGCCAGACGGTGATCGCACCCAGGAGCGCCTGCGCCGGCCACATCGCGAGCGCGAGGAGACTCGCGCGCAGCACGCCACCGCGCCCGCCCACGCCGGGCTGGCGCCGCGTCGCGTATGCCGCAGCGGCCAAACTGCCCAACGCCACCAGCAGCAGCGCGGCAATCAGCCGGTGCGTCCATTCGATGACCAGTGTGGGTTGGTCGAACGGCGGGAACCACCGCCCGTAGCACTTGGGCCAGTGGTTGCCGCATCCCATGCCCGATCCGCTGATACGGACGACGGCGCCGAACACGATTTGTGCGACGGCAACGATGAGCGCGGCGTAGGACAGCCGCCGCAACGGCGCCTTCATCGGACGATGCTCACGAGGGGTGCTCTACGACGACGGAGCTCTGCACGGGCTGTATCGCCTTCGCTTGGCCGTGCGCCTCGACGGCGCGCCACGTGAACACGAGAACCACTGCCAGCCCGACCGCCGGTATGAGCGTCCACACAACTTCGCTCCACCGCGACGGCGCCGGAACCGCATTATCGCTCGCGGGAGGCGTCTTGAACGCGGAGCGCAGAATCTCGATCTGCGCGACCACGCAGCACCCCACGGCGAGCCAGAATAAGTTGAGACTCAACGGGATTGAATTTTGGAGTTGAAACACCGTAAAATCGCCGTAGCGAACTGCGGAAGCAACCCGCGGACCACGTGCGCGTCAAAGCGAATGATTGCATTTTCACCGTCGCAGTCTCGCTGTTGCTGCTCTTGGTTTCTTCCTATTCTCCCATCCCTCAGTCCGCCGCCGGGCGACGCTTCCCTTTTCCGCAGGTCTTCATGGCCCTCCGCCGACAGCTCGGACTGCTCAGCACCGTCGCCGTACTCGTGGGATCCACGATCGGGTCGGGCATCTTTCGCTCGCCGGCAGGAATCGCGCAGAAGCTTCCGGGGCCGCTGCCGCTCATCCTCGTCTGGGTCACCGGCGGCTGCTTCGCGCTGTGTGGCGCTCTCACGCTCGCCGAGATCGCCGGGGCGATGCCCGCCACCGGCGGCATTTACGTGTTCCTGCGTGAGGCGTGGGGACGCCTACCCGCGTTTCTGTTCGGTTGGGCGGA
>Ga0157369_10007263_pt1 | contig 12754 bp, 9 predicted proteins | sample C25metaG_FD_113461 | JGI IMG/M metagenome (GOLD analysis project Ga0157369, IMG submission 113461) | Corn rhizosphere microbial communities from Kellogg Biological Station, Michigan, USA - C2-5 metaG | ecosystem: Host-associated > Plants > Roots > Rhizosphere > Soil | place: USA: Michigan...
AGAAAATCTCTACGGCTGATTTGAAATGGGGAATATTTCAATTGGTTTTCCGGTTATTGTTGGCAATCCTCCGCGTGGCGGCCCTGCGAAGTGGGACATCTTCATTTTCTTGGACGCAGCCACAGATGTAAACGTCTTCGCGCGGGAGAGAAACCCGCTTCACGTTCGAGTGAGCTTAAAGATGCAGTGCATCGACTATTGGTTTGCCGCAGGGCGCGGATGACTCGCCGTGCTTCCATTCGTCATCCAGAGTGCCCATTTGATCGCCTCGAAATACATCTTGCGAATATCGGGATCGTTCCACGACTCCTCCGTATGTCCGAGGGTGGAATAAAAGACCCGTCCTTTGCCGTACATCTTGCTCCAGGCCACAGCGAAGTCGTGATCGGTGCGGTGCACGCGGGGATTGTTGGCGTAATTTAGCTTGTTCGGATCAAGGCTGAGCAGCACGTTCACCTTTTCGCGCGACCATTCCTTAGGCTGGTAGATCTCGTCGTATTTCACGAAGGACTTTGGGAGATGACGAACCGCCGGAAAATCCGGATCCTCGTTGATAATCGGCGCGTTGAATGTCATCCACGGATGCTGATCGAACCAGCCGCCGATCATCTCTCCGTATTCAGGCCACTGGTAGTTGGTGTCCAGCGCCGCATGGATGCCTACGAACCCCTTCCCGTCATCGTGCACGAAGGAGAGAAAATCCTGCTTTTGGGCTGCGTCCAGGTCGAGCTCTCCCGTGGTGCTGGCAAAGACCACGACGTCGAAGTAGCTGAGGTTTTTTGCATTGCGCCCTAGATCTTTCTTGGTCAGGAGTTCGGTGTCGGTGCGGATGACAGTGTCCCACAACCCACTCTCCTTTCCCATTTGGTAGACGGCGGCCATCGCGTCCGGGATTGAGTCGTGCTCAAACCCTTTCGTCTGCCCGATGACAAGAACATGCTTGAGATGAACCTGCTTGGCGCGTGGTGCCGGTGGCATATCCGGCGAGGCCTGGGCACAAGCCCGCGTGAGATGAGTGAGTGAAAGAGCTGCAAGCAGCCCGCAGGAAGCGATCAGTAGATTACGTCCAAGGCGCAAAGGATCTCCTTTTCGGGCAGCAGCCAGTCCGAACTGACTGCTCCCTTTTTTGACGCCTCAATTCTAATGCTTCGGGCCGGGCCGGGGATTGAATACGTCGCGAGCAGCGATCTTCCCGCGACCGTGATCGGAGTACCCTGCACGTATGACGTTTTTTGTTGGTACTGCAGGCTGGACAGTGCCGCGACAGCACCATTCCTTGTTCTCAGAATCAGCGGAAGGCGCGAGACTCTCGCACCTCCACCGATACTCGACTCAATTACGGTGTGTGGAGGTAAACTCCAGCTTTCACAGGCCGCATCGCCGGGCGACATGGGAGCGTTGGGCAGCGGAAACCCCGGAAGACTTTCGGTTCTCTGTGAAGGTCCCCAAGGCTGTGACCCACATCGCAGGACTGGTGAATACTGGTGGCGCACTCCTGGAGTTTTTCGACGCCGCGTGCGGCCTTGGCGAAAAGCTCGGTCCAGTGCTGGTGCAGCTCCCACCGAAACTTGCTTTTGACGAAGGTGTCGCGCAGGAGTTCTTCAGCACCCTGCGAGAGATCCATAAGCGCGGGGTTGCGTTGGAGCCGCGCCATTCAAGCTGGTTCAGCGCTTCAGCCGACCGTCTGCTGATGAGCTTCGATATAGCTCGAGTGGCTGCTGACCCGCCGAAAGGCTCCGAGCGTGCGGGGCGTCCGGGTGGCTGGTCCGGCCTGGTGTACTGGCGTCTTCACGGCGTGCCACGTACATACTACTCAGACTATGAAGAAGGCTGGTTGTGCGCGTTCGCTGAGCGAATGCTGTCGCTCGAGTGGTCGTCGCAGGAGAGCGAGAGGTGGGTAATCTTCGATAACACTGCGCAGGGTCACGCCGCGGCCAACGCGGTGTGGTTGGACAGTGCTTTGCGTCGAAAACAGATCGTGAAGTGATTTTGGGAGACTTCGGCACTGAGAAGCGACGCTGTACACTTCGTCGTGTGCCGGGGGGAGGGAGAAAGCATGAATACAACCGGATCGCCTTTGGACGAAATGCTGGATGTCGCCTGGGTCCGTTCGCAATTCCCATCGCTAGAGATGCGGGTCAACTATCAGCCTGCGGCCTTTCTGGACGGCCCGGCTGGCACCCAAGTTCCAGCCTCAGTTATCGCTGCGATTCGAGACTATCTTACGCACTCCAACGCGAACCACGGGGGTGTATTCCATACCAGCCGGCGCAGTGACGAAATGATTGCCGACGTGCGCGCAGCGGTGGCGGACCTCTTCCATTGCAGCAGCGAAGAAGTTGTTTTCGGTCAGAATATGACGACCCTCACATTCGCAATTGCACGAGCCGTCGGAAGGGAGCTTGGTGCTGGAGACGAGATCCTCTTAACTACCCTTGACCACGACGCCAATTTCTCGCCATGGAAAGCTCTCGAGGAGAAGGGTGTGACAGTTCGCGTGGCCGATATCCGAGAAGATGACTGCACGCTTGACCTCGAGGACTTGAAAAGCAAATTGAGCAAACGCACGCGGCTGGTTGCGGCTGGTTATGCCTCCAATTCAGTCGGGAGCATCAGCCCAGTGGCTGAGATCATCAGACTCGCCCACGAGGCGGGAGCCCTTGCGTATATCGACGCGGTTCACTATGCGCCTCATGGCTTGATTGATGTCGAAGCGCTCGATTGCGATTTTCTTGTCTGCTCGCCTTACAAGTTCTTTGGGCCGCACATGGGGACACTCTTTGGCAAACGCCAACACTTGGAGCGATTTCGGCCCTATAAAGTACGCCCTTCGAACGACGAAGCTCCAGAACGATGGGAAACAGGAACCCTGGCACACGAACTGATCGCAGGCGTCGGAGCAGCAGTCGACTACATCGCCAGCGTCGGCCGGCGAAGTGATTCAGGTGCGAACTCACGCCGGGACGCCTTGGCAGCTGCCTATCGCACTACCGTGGTCTACGAGCGTCGCATGATATCGACACTGATCGAGGGATTGCAGACTATCCCTGGGTTAAGGATTTACGGAATTACGGAGCCCCGTCGATTCGAGGAGCGTTGCTCAACAATTTCTCTGCGGATTGACGATCACCACCCGAAGACAATCGCGGCGTTCCTGGCCGAGCGCGGGATTTTCACGTGGGACGGCAACTACTACGCGCTTAATTTGTCGGAGCGACTTGGAGTCGAACACAAAGGTGGGATGCTGCGCATCGGACTCGTGCATTACAACACGCTGGCTGAGGTTGAGCGCCTGGTTGAAGCGCTGCACGATTTCACCTCAAAGTGAATTTGAGTACCCACAACCCATTCGCCATCGGCTGTCCCGCCCTTATCTTGGTATTACTGAATGGCTTAGGTCCGCTAGCAATCGGCTTTGTAGCCGATGCTGGACGCGTTCGCCACAACATATATACTTTTTGAGACCGTAAGAACTTCAAGGGGAAGGAGTCCGTCTGCAGCGTTTCACTGTTTTGGGGAGCGAGCTGTTTCTCAAACGAAAGAGCGACTGGTTACTTTCCGAGTGACACTCCAACTTCGGCATCAAGCCTGGTTTGTGGCATCTCGGACTGACAGTGAAAACGAGAATGGGCAGAGGACGACGAGAGAGAGAAGAAGAAAGAGCAGGCCATGGCAAAGTCAGTAAATAAAGTCATCCTCTTAGGAAACGTTGGGAAAGACCCGGAAATTCGCTCCACCGGCGGCGGCACAATGGTCGCCAGTTTCGGTCTTGCAACAAGCGAGCGATACAAGGACCAGCAAGGAAATTTTCAGGAACGTACCGAGTGGCACAATGTTGTCGCCTACGCGCGCCTGGCGGAGATCATTCGAGACTACGTGAAGAAAGGGTCGAAGCTGTTCATTGAGGGGCGCTTGACCACCCGTAACTAGGACGATAAGGAACATCCGGGGCGAAAGGTATATCGCACGGAGATCGTTGCGAACGATATTTCTCTCCTTTCCGGCCGCGACGAAGCCGGCGCGGGCTCGAGTCCTTATAACCGCCAAGCCGGTTCCGGAAACATGGATCAACGCCAGCCGGCTAACCATGACGACTACGGCCAATCCGCCGAGATTTCCGACGAGGATATCCCGTTCTGAGGCCGGTCCAAATTCCAGACGACTGAACCGCCCTTTCGGGGGCGGTTCAGTCGTTTAAGGATGACATTTTGGTGCACTTCAATGAGTGTCACGATCGTGGCATACAGGGGCCAGGCCGAGTGCCACTATAATCATCGGAACCTAAACCGGCTACAACCTATGTCCACAGCAGATTCCGAGACACTCCAGGCGCCTGTCGTCCCTGAGGTTGCGCGTAGCGAGCGCGGCTTCTGGGCCCTGATCGCCACACAGTTTCAGGGCGCATTCAGCGACAACATTCTTCGCAATCTTTTGCTGGCGATGATCGTGGGGATGGGACTTGGCAGAGACGAACGGGACACCTTCGTCTCCATGGTCACGTTCCTCTTCTCGGTGCCGTTCGTGCTTTTCAGCATGACTGGCGGCTGGTTTGCGGACCACTTCAGCAAACGCCAGGTCACTATCTGGACCAAGGTGATGGAGATCGGCGCGATGACGATAGCCACTGCCGGGCTTGGCCTGCACATGCGCACATTGACCCTCGTGGCTCTCGGCCTCGTCGCCACACAGGCTGCGCTCTTCGGTCCGTCGAAGTACGGCCTGCTTCCCGAACTATTGCCTGCCAAACGCCTCTCTTTTGGAAACGGCGTCATCGAACTTGGCACTTTTCTCGCAATCATCGCGGGAACGGTTGCGGGAGCGGCAATGGCGGAACGCTTCGCGGGCCATGAAATCTATGCCGGCTACGCCCTTCTCGCGCTGGCCTGCATTGGACTGGGCACAAGCTTTGGGATAGACCGGGTCCCGCCGGCCGCACCCGATAAGGAATTTCGTGCCAACTTCATCGGCGATCTCTGGCAGCAGGTGAAGATCATGCGGCAAGATCAGCCGCTCTTTCTCGCTGTACTTGGCAACACCTACTTCTGGTTCCTCGGTTCGCTTCTTTTTTCCACGGTGGTCGTGTACGGGCCCGACGTACTCCATAGTGGGCCGACCAAGACCGGATACCTGAACGCGGCTCTCGCCGTCGGAATCGGTATTGGCAGCATGGTTGCCGGTCTGGTCAGCAGCAACAAAATTGAATACGGTCTCATTCCGCTCGGCTCCATCGGAATGACCTGTACCGGCATTGCTCTTGGAGCGATGCACGTTGGTCTCGGCGGATCCGCAATTCTTCTCGCCACTCTTGGCTTCTGGGCCGGCTTCTTTGCTGTTCCTGTTAACGCACTTATTCAGCATCGCCCCGCCGAAGGGAACAAGGGTGGCATTATTGCTGCCGCCAACCTGCTCTCGTTTGTGGGCATCGCAATATCGTCCGGCGCCTACTTTGTCTTCACAAAGTTTGTCCACCTCAACCCGCGCGGTGTGATGCTTGCGGCATCGGTCATCACCGCGGCAGGAACAATCTACGTCCTGATCCTCTTGCCCGAGTGGTTCGGCCGCCTTATCCTTTTCTTCCTGACGCACACCCTCTATCGGGTCAAAGTTCTTGGCCGCGACAATTTCCCCGAAAAATCCGGCGCGCTTCTCGTGTGCAATCACATGTCATTTGTCGATGCAGCGTTGCTGATCGCATCGACTGATCGGCCGATACGCTTTCTCGTTTACAAGGGCATCTACGAGAACCGTCTCGTCTATCCGTTTGCACGGATGCTAAAGGCCATCCCCATCTCCGGTGAGCAGCGCCCGCGCGAGATGATCCGTTCCCTGCGGACGGCGAGCGATGCGCTTCGCAATGATGAAATTGTCTGCATCTTCGCTGAAGGCCAGATCACCCGTACGGGCCAGATGCTTCCCTTTCGCCGTGGACTCGAGCGCATTATCAAAGGGATCGAGGTTCCCATCATCCCGGTAAACCTCGACGGCGTGTGGGGTAGCATCTTCAGCTTCGAACGAGGCCGGTTTCTGTGGAAGATGCCCCGTCGCATTCCCTACCCGGTCACTGTCAGCTTCGGCACTCCCATGCCTCCCACGTCCACGGCGCTGGAAGTCCGCGGTGCGGTTCAGAGTCTCCAGGCTGAGGCGTTCCATCAGCGCAAGAGCCGCATGCGCACGCTCGATCGCGCCTTCGTTCGTACCGCTCGCCGCTTTCCCATGCGCTTCATGATGGCCGACGGCAAGACGCCGAAGGTCCGCTTCTTCTCCGCGCTCACGAAGACAATCTTCATCGCGCGCCGCCTGAGCAAGGCCATCGGCAACCAGCCAATGACCGGCCTTCTGCTCCCGCCATCCGTTGGTGGGGCCCTCACCAACTACGCGCTCAGCATGCTGGGGCGCGTCCCAGTCAACCTGAACTACACCGCGTCCAGCGAAGTGATAGCATCATGCGCAAAGCAATGCGAAGTTGAGGTTGTGATTTCTTCTAGAGCGTTTGTAGAGCGCTTCCCCAAGCTCGAGATTCCCGGCCGCACCATCTTTCTCGAAGACATATTGCAATCTCCGGGGATATTCGAAAAGATTCTCGCATTCGTCCTCGCCGCAGCGATGCCGCAGACTGTCCTTCGCAAAATGATCGGCGCTGAACCTCGCCGCTGCATCGACGATCTCGCCACCGTGATCTTCTCAAGCGGCAGCACAGGCGACCCAAAAGGGGTCATGCTGACGCACTACAACATTGGCTCGAACATCCAGCAGGTTTCGCAAGTTTTCATGCTCGACAGCAGCGACCGCATACTTGGAATCCTGCCTTTCTTTCATTCTTTCGGATTCATGGCCGCCCTGTGGATGCCGGCAGCAAATGGCACCGGTGTTGTCTATCATCCCAATCCGCTCGACTCCAAGGTCATCGGTGAACTCGTCTCGCAGTATCGCGTCACCTTCCTCATTGCTACTCCAACATTTCTTCAGGCCTATATGCGCCGGTGCTCTCCCGAGAGTTTCGGCAGCCTGCAATACGTTCTTGTCGGGGCTGAAAAGCTACCTGATCGGGTTGCGCTTGGCTTCGAAGATACCTTTGGCATCCGCCCGCTCGAGGGCTACGGCTGCACCGAGTGCTCGCCCGTTGTGACCGTGAATACGCGCGACTTCCGCGCGCCAGGTTTCAGGCAGGTCGGATCGCGGCGCGGTAAGATCGGCCATCCTCTTCCGGGTGTCACAGTGAAGGTCGTCGACATAGAGACAGGTGAGCCGGTCGCGCCAGGAACACCGGGCATCCTTCTCGTCAGAGGTCCGAATGTGATGAAAGGCTATTTAGGTCGAGCTGAGAAGACCGCTGAAGTTCTGCGTGACGGCTGGTACACCACCGGGGACGTTGCCCTGCTGGAAGAAGATGGTTTCCTCACCATCACTGACCGCCTATCGCGGTTCAGCAAGATCGGGGGCGAAATGGTGCCGCATGTCCGCATTGAAGACAAGCTGCAGGAACTGGCCGGTGTCACAGAGCAAGTCTTCGCCGTCACCTCATTGCCCGACGAAAAAAAGGGCGAACGCATCGTCGTCATCTCTACGCTTTCAGACGACAAGCTCACCCCGGTCGTTGAAAAGTTTGCGCAATGCGACCTGCCAGCACTTTGGAAGCCGCGTGCGAACCAGTTCTTCCACGTTGACGCGCTTCCGATTCTTGGAACCGGGAAGATCGACCTGCGTGGAGTGAGGACCCTTGCCTCGTCGATAGCCTGATCGAAAAAATCGGCCTCACATCGCGTCCCATTGCCAAGCAGGCATGCGATGTGAGGCCTCGCTCAGAACTATTGATCTTCTTTTACCAGCGATACACCGTCAGTTTGTCGACGTATGCCCTCGCAGTGCCATAACCGCCTAGTCCATCAATCTGGAAATTGGTCAGCAGCGTCGTTCCCCATCCGAGCGCGAAGGCTGAGGGAACAGTCTCATTGATATTCTTCTGCACGCTGTCGAGTGTCACGTACTTGTAGGTCACATTGCCGCTGTCGTCACGCGAGTACGCGATCTGAATGTGGTGCCACGTATTCCGAGCCCAATTGCGGGGATTGCAGCTGACCGAAGAGTGCACCCACTGATCGGCCGGGTTTTCCGGGCTGCCGGCATTGGTTGTGTAGTCCCACGTGCTGGTGTACCCATCGCACTGAAATCCGTAGATGATTGTCTGTCCGTTTCCGATCACCTGGTTCATATCCATTTCGATATTCGCGATGTCGGCCGCTGTGGAATCGAGATAGAGATAGACGTCATAGAGGAAGTTGTGAGCTTTCGTGTCTGCACCGAATGAGGTCCAGAAACGCTCTCCACCCGCGTTGCGATAGCTGGTCACGAACTTGCGCGTAGACCCGCTCATACTTGGAGAGGACGTGATGCTCATCGTGCCGCTCGCCGTGCCGTTAGTCCCCGAGTCCCCGATGGCTTTCCAGTAGTAGTTCTGCTTCTGGATACCGTATAGAGCGATTGCCGTTGAAGGAACATTGGGGACGGTTGCTGCCGACGAGAAGATCGTTGCAACCGAGATCGACACATCCGTCACACACGAAGCGCCCTGATTTCCCCATGACTTGACGTGCAGCACGTGCGAGCCCGTGGGGGAAGAGATGGTTGCATTCACTGAGGTGCTGTAGACAACCGTTGTATTTGTACTGTTATCGATCGAGTATCCCATCGACGCGATCGACTGGCCAGAGCACGTCGATGCCGTCGCCTTCAACAAAAAGGGCGAATTAACCTGGGAGCCGTTTAAGGGCGAGGTGACCGTTACGCTTGAAAAGGCCGGCGCCGAACAAATCAACAGAGCAAGACCAGATATAGCAGATAGATATTTCATCAGAGTGCTTCCACTTCTCCGAGCGCAGAAACGGCTTGCAAGATCCCCGTGCTCGAGAAAGCAGGCGCACGCATTCTAGCGGCGCGACTGGCACTCTCTGATCAGATCTACTCGACCCGCAATCTCTGGATTGATGTTTTTGAAATTACGGGACGGAAAGCTGAGGGTCAAGATGGAAAACCGCGATATGAGCATCTCGCGTGACCATCGTCACTTGTAAGTAGAAGCTTGCTGCCTGAGGGCAGCGCAGAAGAGATGGCCCTACACCTGGTTCCCTCGGGAAGGCACTACTCCGTCGTGTAGCGGATCTCCAGCCGCCTCATCCTCACGCAACAATACACAAGCACCACCGTAACCAGGGCTAGAAGGCCGATCACGGCCACCCATGCGGCTACAGGCTCCGTCTCGACGGTTAGTAGAGCAAAGATCCCTTCGGCGGGAACGCTCACCGGCATCAGGTGGCGCAGGTACGATGCGACGCTGCACTTCTGTAAGAGCGAAGGCATCACGGGATTGATCGCTTCCCATCCCCACAGCAGCAGCGCTCCCGGCATAGGGTTGCGGAACATCAAGCTAAGCATCAAGAAGATTGACCCGTACCCCAGACACGCGAGCACACTCACGAGCAGGTAGGCCTGGTACTGACCGAACCCCGGGCCGTGGAGCATGAAATCCTGCCCAGCTCCGCCATATCCGATGTACATCAGAAAGAAATCGAGTGTCACTGCCAGGCCGAACAAAACCACTGCACTTACCGACCCCGCGAAGAACTTCGCCAGCAGGATAACTTCACGCCTCACCGGTGACAGCAGGTAATAGTGGAGGCTCCGCTCGATCATTTCGCCCCGAATAAGCCGTGAGAAAATTCCGAGGCAACCGAAGAAAATCCCGAGCCGCACGTAGTAGAACTGGACGATGCCCGCGAGGATGGTCGTGTCCTCGGTCATTGAGGATGGCTGGTGCTTGTCGACGAGCAGGTGGATGGAGATGATGACCGCCGGAACAAATGCCAGGAAGTAGATCCACCACGCGCGCTTTGTGATCAGGTTGCGCCTGATCTCGATCCGCGCGAAGCGACGGAACTGAATCCACCACAGCGACCAGGGCTGTTGCCGAAGAGTGCTGATCAGGTCCGTCATGCCGTGCTCCCGTCTGAACCAATCAGGTACTGGTAGATGGCGTTGGCGTTATCGTCGAAGGGAGCAACTGCCTCGATCTTCACCGCTCCCTCGATTGCGATTTCATTCAGCAGCCGGTAGAACTGGTCCACATCGCCGGTTCGCAGAAAGATTCCGCGTCCATCTGAATGCAGGCGCGCCTCGACGCAGTGATTCACTGCGAACATCCTGGACGCCAGCAAGTCTGGCCTGTCGCAACGGATGAGCAGTTGCATCGGCTTGTCGCGCACTTCCTGCCGAACCTCATGAATGTTTCCCTGCGCGATGAGATACCCGCCGGTAATCAGCACAACCCGGTCCGACACGCGATCGACTTCATCCAGAATGTGGCTTGAGATCACCACGTGCATTCCCTGTCTGCCAAGTTCCTGAAACAGCGCCAGCGATTCGGCCCGCGCCATTGGGTCTAGCCCGTTCAGCGGTTCGTCCAGCACCAGCACTCGCGGATGATGCGCAACGGCCTGGGCGAGCCGGATCTTCTGCCTCATGCCTTTGCTGTAACCGGCTATATTGCGGTGCGCCGCTGCTGCGTCCAGTTGCACTCGCTCCAGCGCCTCCGCTGCAAGCCCGTGCGCATCCTCTTCAGTCATGCCGAACAGCATCAAGCTATCCAACACAAACTGGAATCCTGTGAGCCCCCGTGGGAACGAATCGAACTGTGCGCAATAGCCGACATTGCAGAAGAACTCCGTCGCATTTGAGGGCTCCAGCCCCAGGACCGAGACCCTTCCGCGTGAAGGCTGCACCAGCCCCGTCATCAGGTTCATCAGCGTCGTCTTGCCCGATCCATTCGGACCTACCAGAGTCGTGATGCCCGGCGAGAGCGTCAGTGTGATGCGGTTAACGCCCAGCACTTCGCCGTAAAATTTTGAGACGTTTTCGAATCGGATTGTATCCGTCGCCGCGTTCATCCGCGCACCACCTCTCGCGCGCGGATTCGCGCATTCAGCACCGCGACGCACGCGAGGCTGGCTGCGATCAGCACAGCCGCAATCGCAAGATTCGGCAGATCCACACGGTTTGGTAAGATGCTCGGTGCACCAACCAGTCGCTGCCAGAGCTCCGACATCACAACAGGGAAGTTCAGGAGCATTCCCCACTTCGTGCGCAGAACTGTGCTCGCAATGGCTCCCACGCCGGCGGGAACGAAGATCACTGCAAACATGGCTCCTGTGGCGATGACGCGCCATTTGACCCACGATGCAACAGCGAGGCCAATGAGTGAGAGCAAGATGATCCACACCGTTGCACCGGCAAACATGCCAAACGCGATTCCCAAGTGTCCCATGACCCACGGGACCGGGGATGCGTAGGACTGGTAGACAAACAGCACCAGCAGCGGAATCCAGGTCACGTATGAGAGAGATAGTGTGAGCGCGATGAACTTACCAAGCACATAGCCGAATCGAGAGACAGGATGGCTCAGCAGGATCGGCAGCGCATTATCTCCCAGATCGAACGAAACAAGTCGTGGCGCGATCCACGCAGCCAGCACAAGAGCAAACCAGCACTGGGTTTCCATCACACCAAGAAAGAACCGCTCGTTGATCTCCAGCACCTTGCTGCCACCCACTACCAGCATCTTGGCGACGGGATTGTCCGCGAGATACATCAACACGAGGTCGACAACGCAGGGCAGCAATGCCAGCACCCCCAAGCCTACAGTAATCTTCGATCCCCACGCTTCTGCCAACCCGTAGCGCGCGAGCACTAGCGGACGCTTCCACAATGCAGTGGTGGGTCCTTCGTAGGGGCGGTAATCATGCTGGAAGACTGACATGCTCTATCCCTTCACCCCAGCAACGAAGACCTGTTGCTGGGGGCCCCGAGGTTGCCCTCCGTCATATTCCATTGCTCGCAGGAAGATGTCTTCCAGCGAATCGCGTCTCGTCTGGATTCGACGAATCTCCGCGCCCGTTTCAGCGGCGGCCATATAGAGATCGCGCTGGCTCAGAGCGTCAGGCATGACAACCTTGACGCGTCCGCCGGCAAACCGCGCGCACTCACAGCCCATCGCCTTCATTTTCTCGGCGAAAGCTTCCGTCTTCCCCGTCATCTCCATCTCGATGAAGTTGCGATGGGACCTGCGCTCTTCCTCGATGTTGGAGATCGCGGCGATGCGCCCCTTGTTCAGGATTAACACCTCGTCGCAGGTCTCATCTATATCCCGCAACAGATGCGACGAGATCAGCATGTGCATACTGCCCTCTTTGCGGATCTCCTTGATCAGTTGCACCATGCGCTGCCGCGCGGTCGGATCGAGACCATTTGTAGGCTCATCCAGAATGAGCAGCTTGGGACCATGCGCCAGAGCCTGCGCCAGTTTGATCAGTTGCTTCATGCCGAGTGAGTAGGTGCTGATCTTTCGATAGCGCACTTCGCCCAGGCCTACATAGAACAGAGCCTCGTGAGCGCGCTCCAGTGCCGCCGCCGGCGGCAAGCCGGAAAGCTCCGCCATGTAGCGCACGAAGCGTACGCCGTTCATGTTGCCGATGAACGAGTCGTTTTCCGGCATGTATCCGACGCTCTGCCGGATGCGCATCCGGTCGGTCCGGGCATCCAGCCCGAGAACCTTCGCACTTCCGCCAGCTGGGTCGTGAAATCCCAGCAGCGTGTTGATCAGCGTAGATTTTCCCGCACCATTGGGACCGAGCAGCCCTACGGCGTGACCGCGCAACTCTCCTGTCAGCCCATTCAGGACGGTGCGGCCGCCAAGCCGCACCTCCAG
>Ga0157369_10007267_pt1 | contig 12751 bp, 7 predicted proteins | sample C25metaG_FD_113461 | JGI IMG/M metagenome (GOLD analysis project Ga0157369, IMG submission 113461) | Corn rhizosphere microbial communities from Kellogg Biological Station, Michigan, USA - C2-5 metaG | ecosystem: Host-associated > Plants > Roots > Rhizosphere > Soil | place: USA: Michigan...
CCTTGTCCAGTTCGCCCATCTGCGCCTTCAGAAAGGCGGTGACGTTCGCGTCCGGCTGTCCCGTCAGCGTGCCCGCGCCGGCTGGCGTATAGGTCACGCCGCCGACGGTCACCGCCGTGCCGTTCTGGAAGGCCTGAATGTTGCGGAACACCTCGGTCAGCGGCCCGCCGATCTCGCTGGCCAGAAACCCGGTCTCGACCGTTGTCTTCTCGTCGATGCGCGACGTCTGCTTCAGCGGGTCGTTGGCGAAGGTCGCGGCGACCGAAGGCGCCGTCGCCAGGTCGGCCATGGTCGCCGCCGTCGCCGGCGCGATGTCGCCCTGACCGCCTGCGAACAGATAGGATCCCTGGTGCTCGGCGTTCAGTCCGCCCTGAACCGTCTGATAGTTCAGACCCAGCTCGACCATCAGATTGTCGATCCGTCCGGCGGCCAGGCCGGTGGCGATGGCCTCGCGCGCGCCGGTTCCGCCTTCGTAGATGCGGCTCATGGCCAGATCCTGCGCACTCAAACGCGCGGCGACGGCTTCCCCGGTGGCGATGAAGCCGTCCAGACGCGCCTGGGTCGAAGTCAGGCTGGTCAGTTGTTCGGCGCCCCGGCCATAGCCGGACATGTCGGTGGCGATCTTCTCGCTGTCGATCCGCTCCTGCGCCTGTTGTGCGCGGCCTTGCGCGTTCATTAGACTGAGTAGGGCCGACTGGTAGTTCCCGTGGGTCGCGACGCGCGTCATTGCAGGATTCCGATCAGAACGTCGTACATGTCCTTGCTCGCCTGGATAAGGCGCGCAGAGGCGTTATAGGCTTGTTGGAAGGTGGTCATATTGACCAGTTCCTCGTCCATGTTCACGCCTTCGGCCGAGGTGCGGCGGCTGTCGGCTTCCTTGGCGAGGGCGGTCGCGGTTTCGCTGCGGGTCTTGGCGGCCGAGGCCTTGCCGCCGATCTCGCCGGCGAAGTCCGCCGCATAGGACGACAGGGTCTTGGTCCCGCCGGCATTGCCGCCGGCTGCGGCGAAGGCGACGTTCTTCTTTCCCACGTCCCCCAGCGCCAGGCCGCCGCGCCCATCGTTCTTGCTCAGGGCCGGCGTCCCCGCCGCGGCCGACAGGTTCAGCTGCGCCAAGGCCAGCTTGCCGGGGTCCTGCTGGATGTCGCTGCGCACCGTATAGGCGCCGGCCCGCGTCGATCCCGTCGTACCCAGGCCGAACAGTTGCGACATTGAAACGCCGGACGGATCCTGGGTCGTATTGTCCTTCACCACGCTCATCGACGTCGCAGACGGGTCGTAGGCCTTGAATGACAACTTGCCCGCCGCATCCAGGCTGAAGGCGCCATAGCGGCCGACGCCCGTGATGGGATCGTTCAGCGCGCCCAGCATCTCGCCCATCGTGCCCGTCCCGGCAGGCACGGACACGGTTATGTCGCGAAGGCGCGCGCCGGACGGGCCGGCAAAGCGCAAGGTCAGGCTCTCGCCCGGATCAAACCCATGCTGAGACGTCAGGGTCAGGCCCGTCTCGTAGAAGGTCGGCGTGGTCGTGGCGACCAGGTCGTTCAGGCCGAACCAGTGCGAAAATCCGCGCCCGCCCTTCGTGCTGGGCGAGGTCGCGTCGCCGGCGATCGCCACGCCGTTTCCGCCCGCCCCGTCCAGGCGCAGTCGGCCGTCCGAGAAGCTCGCCGTCGTTGTGCCGCCCAGCTGGGTGTTCAACACGCTGAGGAAGGTGGTCGGATCCGCGGCTGCGCCGTTGATCGTCATCGTGCCGCCGGAAAAGACGATCCGGGCCGAGGCCTGCACCACGCCCGACGCATCGACTGCCGATATGGTGGTCGTGCCGGTGAAGCCGGTCAGGGCGTTCTCCAGCGACTGGCCGGTATTGCGTCCCGTCAAGGTGTTCGGCGCAGGAACACTGCTGTTGGCGTTGTGGGCGCGGTTCAGTTCGTCCGCGAGCTTGGCCGTCAACTCACCTAGGCGCGCAGCGGCGGCAGGCGCATCGACATCGCGCATCTCGACCAGACCCCGGATCTGACCGGACGACACGCCGTCCAGCAGCGGCCAGCGCGTGCCACTGGGCTCGGTGATCATGATGTCGGAGAAGGCCGTCATGGCGTCCACGGTGCCGGCCGCCTGGTACGACAGCGTCGCCGCGCCTTCGCCGACCAAGGTCGTGCCCGTGTTTGTGCGCAGGGTGACGCCGCCGTTGGAGCGCGCCTCGACCTTCACATCCATATATTTGGACAGTTCGTTGATCAGGCCGAGCTGGGCGTTCTGGGCGCCGGTCACATCCTCGTTCGTCACCGTGCCGGAGGCGATAGTCTTGTTCAGCTTGGCGATCTGTTCCAGCAGCGGATTGACCGTCTCGACCGCGCTCAGCAGCCGGCCATCCGCCTCCTGACGCGCCGACTGGATTTGGGACGCGATGCCAGCGGCCTGATTGAAGATCGCCTGGGTCTTGTAGATCGTGTCTTGGCGGCCGGCGGACGAGGTCGGGCTTTCCGCCAGGGTGGCGTAGCTGGCGAACAGCTTGTCGACCTGGGCGAAGAAGTTGCTATCGCTGCTGGGATCGCCGAATTGGTTCTGGATCTGGTCGTACAGTTCATAGCGCACGGTCTGGCGCGCGGCGTCCGCCCCGGCGCTGAGGCTGGCGGCCTGCAGAAAACGGTCTGTCGCCAGACGCACCCGCGTGACGTCGACGCCCGAACCATAGCCGTTGGTGACGGCGGCCGACTGATCGGCGACCTTGCGGATGTATCCGGGCGTATCGACGTTGGCGATGTTATCGGCGGTGACGCGCAACTGGGCCTGGGCCGTCTTCAGCCCCGACGTCGCAATATTCATGATCGAGTTCAGCGACATTGACGCGTCTCCCCCGCCCTACCCGGCAACCGCTGCACTGTCGCGCGCAGTTCTTGCCCAGCCACGCGCCGCGCCCGCTGGAACAGAGCGTTGTTTTTCCACAGGATCGTTGATCGGGCGGCCGTCATGATGAGAAAGACGCGCAAAGGTCAGGCCAATCGGATTGCGGGCATCCCGCGCGTCACGGATCGGCAGCGCGCGAAGCCGGGCAAAAAGTGGCGAGAGCGCGGCAATAACGACCGCCATCCTTCAAACTCGTAGCCTCCAACGCTACACTTTCCATTGTTTTTACTAGCTTATTTTCTTGGCCCGGCCCTTGCGTCGAGGGTGGCGAACTCTTGGGCGCAGCAGGCGCCGTCGTCGCTCCTTACGAAAGCCGTCGCGCTTCCATGTCCACCGCTTCCGCCCTGCTCGCGCCTGCCGCTCTGGTTTCGACCGGAACGTCGGCTGCCGCCCTGGGCGCAGAGTCAGCCGATGCGGGCCTGTTCTCCAGCAAGGTCGCCGACGCGCTGAACGCGGGTGTCCACGGCGCGCCGGTCGAACGGATGACGCCCGGCCGTCTGACGGGCGCTCGGTCGCTGGGAGTCATCATGGGCCAGCCGATGGCGGCCAAGCCGGACGCCAACACGCCGACCCCGACGACCGACGCCGTCCCCACGATCTCGGGCGAGATCGCTTATTCCAAAGCGCAGCCTTCCCTTGCCGACGAGCAGCAGATCGCGACAGCGACGGCCGCGAATGACGACGATAGCTCTGGCCTCGTCGCCGCAATGCCGTTCACAGCCGCGCAACCGACGCCGGCCGTTCCGGTCGCTCAATCGCTCGTCCTCGCGGGCTCGCAGGCCGTTTCCGAGGATACGGCGGAAATCCCTGTCGAACCGACCGCTCGCCAAGACGTGGCGTCAGTCGCATTCGTTGCACCAGAGGCCGCGACGTTCACGCCGATAGTCGCCACGACTGCCCGTTCCGGAACGGATGTGACGGACAAGCCTGCGTCATCACCTGGCGAACAGGAAGTCGAAGCGCGGAACGCCTTGGCTGGCGCGACCGCTCAAACGGTTCTTTCCGAACTCAGCGAAATCCTGGCGACCGAGGCTCCAGTCACTTCTCCCGCCGTGGCGAAGACAGCGGTTGAAATCGGAAATGACAAGGCCCCGACCGCCTCCCATCAGACGGTGACGGTGAGCGATAGTTCAAAACCTGCCGTTACCGTCATGGCTGATGCTGGGCCGCGCTCGACCGAAGCGGCGACGCCGACGACCGCCACGGCCGTCAAAACGATCCAAACCGCTGTCGCCACCACCGACAAACCGGCCGCTCCCTCGCCCATAGCGCAGTCCTTGGCGGCCGCTCAGATCCCGGCCGCTCAGGTCCAGATCGCCGTCACCTCGACGACGCCCAAGCCGTCCCTCATCGCCCCGGCTGACGTCGTCGCTGTGGTCACTGAAGCAGCGTCGTCTATGACAGCCGAAGCGGCTGAGATGTCCGACCAGCCGGCAGAGACAGCCCGGGCCGATACGCCGAAGTCGCCGACCTCGCTTCCGCCCGCTGCACTCCTTCGCGGCACCCTCCATGGCGCGTCGGACCAGACCGGGGAAACCGTCGTCCCAGCGGTTCAGACCGCGACGCCCGAAGGCGCCACCCCTTCCAGCGCCGCGATCCAAGTCGCCGCCAAGCCAGCGTCGCCATCCGCCAAGGCAGCCGAGGCCGCGACCGCCGCCGTCGCCACGCCGGAGCCAGCGCCGCCCGAAGCCCCGACCGCAAGCCCCGCGCCGGTCGATGCGCAGCCTGCTCAACAGGCCGCCGTGTCCAGCCATGCTCAGGGTCTGTCCACCCTGTCGCGCGCGACCGTCGAGACCACCGCCCAGCTCGCCGCCCAGATCGCCCGTCGGCTGGACAGCCGTTCGACCCGGTTCGACATGGTGCTGACGCCGGAGGACCTGGGCCGCGTGGATGTCAGCCTGGAGATCGGCAAGGACGGACAACTGTCCGCTCGCCTGGCCTTCGACAATCCCGCCGCCGCCGCCGATCTGAAGGGTCGCGCCGACGAATTGCGCCGCCAGCTTCAGGACGCCGGCTTCCAGGTCGCGGGCGATGCGCTCGACTTCTCGCAACGCGATCCCTCCGCGGGCGGCGGCGCCTTCGAGCGCCAGCAGCAACGCAACGCCCTGTTCGCCGGCGGCTCTCGCCTGGCGGCCCAGGCCGACACCCCCATCGTCCCGGCGCCCGGCGCCTGGATCAACCATTCCCTGACGCCCGAGCGCGTCGATCTGAAGGTCTGACCCCATGGTCGACGCCGTCACAACCTCCGCCGCAGCGGGCCGCATCACCGGTGGCACCAAGGCCCTGGCCTCGAACTTCGAGACCTTCCTGACCCTGCTGACCACGCAGATGAAGAACCAGGATCCGCTGTCGCCGCTGGATTCGAACCAGTTCACGGCCCAGCTGACCCAGATGGCCGGCGTGGAACAGCAACTGCTGACGAACGACCTGCTGACCAGCCTGCTGGCCGCCCAGGCCGGCGGCGGTCTGGACAACGCCGCCAACTACATCGGCAAGAGCGTCACCGCCGCCTGGACCGCCACCGAGTTCAACGACGGCAAGGCGGCCTGGGCCTACGAACTGGGCGCCGACGCGGACAAGGCCACCCTGCAGGTCGTCGACAGCAAGGGCGTCGTCGTCTGGGAGGGCGCCGCGCCCGACAAGACGTCCGGCCTGCATACCTTCTCCTGGGACGGCAAGCTGAAGGACGGCGGCACGGCCGAGAACGGCGGCGTCTATACGCTGAAGGTCGCCGCCACCGACGCTGCCGGCGCCAAGGTGGATGCTCAGGCCCTGATCCAGGGCCGGGTCACCGGCGTCGAGATGTACAACGGCGCGCCGTATCTGGTGATCGGCGACTCCATCCTTCCGCTTTCGACCGTGATCTCGCTGAACGAGATCAAGGCCCAGGCGGCCAACGATACCGACGATACGGAGAATCCGAACGTCCCCACCGAGGAGGCGGCCGCATGATGCGATCCGCCGCCTTCCCGATGACCCTTAATTAAGGAGCGTTCTTCCATGAGCCTCAACAGTTCAATGCTGGCCGGCGTGTCCGGTCTGGCCGCCAACTCCGCCGCCCTGGCGGCGATCTCCCAGAACATCGCCAATGTGAACACCGTCGGCTACAAGCGCACGGCCAGCGAGTTCCAGACCCTGGTCAACAACCAAACCGCATCGGGCGGCAGCTATGCGGCCGGCGGCGTCTCCACCCACACCCGCTCCTACGTCAGCCAGGAAGGTCAGCTTCAGCGCACGACCTCCAGCACCGACCTCGCCGTCAATGGTCAGGGCTTCTTCGTCACGACGACCCAGGCCGAGAATGTCGGCGCAACCGAGACCCGCCTGTTCACCCGCGCCGGCGCCTTCACCGTCGACAAGCAGGGCTATCTGAAGAACAGCGCAGGTCTGTATCTGCAAGGCTGGCCGGTAGACTCCAATGGCGAGATCTCGACCGATCCGTCCGATCTGTCGCGCCTGCGCTCGATCAACATCGGCTCGGTCGGCGGCACCGCCGAACCGACCACCCGCGTCCAGATCAACGCCAACCTGCGTTCGAGCCAGGAATTGTCCGCCGCCGCCAGCGCCCAGTCCTATAAGGGCGTGTCCGATACGGCGACGCCGGCCGTGACCCACGACGTGTCGGTCCGCTACACCCGCACCGGTGCTAACAGTCATGATCTGGTGATCAAGTCCGGTTCGCAGAAGGTCGACGCCTCGGCGACCTTCGACCCGGCCACCGGCGCCATGACTGGACTGACGATCAACGGCGCGAACGCCGGCTCGGCGACCGCGATCGGCACGCCGCCGACCCAGATCCAGTTCACGCCGGCCAGCGGCCCCGCCTACACGATCAACCTCTCGGACGTCGGCCTGGGCAACGAGAACGTCGCCAAGACGAAATACGACCCGTCGGTCAACTCGATGGCAATGTACAATGCCGACGACGACAACCCCGTCGGCGTGAAACCCGACTTCAAGATGAACATCCCGGTCTCGGACTCAAAGGGCGGCCAGCGCAATCTGGAACTCCGCTTCCTGAAGAGCGACGAACCGAACATCTGGTATGCGGAAATCGTATCCGTTCCGGCCAGCGACGTGGTCGCAGGCGCGCCCTACGCCAACGGCCAGATCAAGACCGGCAAGATCGCCTTCACGCCGTCGGGTCGCCTGGACGTCGATACGATGAAGGCCTGGCCGGCGGGCACGGGCCTGTTCGACGACCCGACCATGGCGACGTTGGACTTCGGCAAGTCCGATCCGAACAATCTGACCATGCCGGCCGGCCAGGTCGCCTGGGCCGACGGTCTGGGCATCGCCGCCCAAGCCGTCACGCTGGACCTCAACACCTCGGCCGGCGGCCTCAGCCAGCTGAACACGGCCTCGGTCGTCCAGTCGACGGTGACCAACGGCACGGCCTTCGGCAATCTGAGCGAAATCAAGATCGACGAAGGCGGCTTCGTCACCGCCGTCTTCGACAACGGCGTAATGCGTCGCATCGCCCAGGTCGCGGTCGCCACCTTCCCCAGTCCCGACAGCCTTCGTGAAGTCTCTGGCAACGCCTACGCCGTCAGCCTTCAGTCCGGAACCTTTAACCTAAAAGCCGCCGGCACGGGCGGCGCGGGCGAGATCGCGGCCAAGCAGTTGGAGGCCTCGACAGTCGATCTGTCCGCCGAGTTCACCGGTCTGATCACCACCCAGAGAGCCTATTCCGCCTCGTCCAAGATCATCACCACGGCCGATGAAATGCTGGCCGAGCTGATCAACATCAAACGCTGATCGGCGAGTAAGTAAGCGTTAGTCTCGATGAATCGTCGCGCAATCAAGGTTGACAGAGTCGTTCGCGGAGGGACGGATTTTATCCGTTCCTTCACCACGACGCTTAAACGGACCTTAGTCGGGACCGCCTACCTTCATGACACTACGGTGTTGGTGAAAGAGGCATAAGCCCATGTTGCAAGAGCGACGCCTGAATAGCAAAGGCGAACAATACGTGGTCGGACCGACTGGCACGCCCCTGACCCTGAACGATCTGCCGCCGTCCAATACGGACCGGTGGGTGATCCGCCGCAAGGCCGAGGTCGTCGCCGCCGTTCGCGGCGGCCTGCTCAGCCTCGATGACGCCCTGGCGAAATATCGCCTGACGGCCGAAGAGTTCCTGGCCTGGCAGAAGGCCATCGACAAATGGGGCATGCAGGGTCTGCGCACGACGCGGATCCAAAGCTACCGCTCCTGAGGGTTTCCCCAAAGACGTTAAGGGCCGCATCCGCGACGGGTGCGGCCCTTTTCGTTTGCGGGCCTCGAAATCGCGCCGGTTCCGCACTAAATGGCCGCAATGACCCTGGTCGAAGACATCTGCGCAGTTCCAAGCATCGTCCGCACCGACATGGATGCGGCGGTCGAGAGCGCGCGGGCGGCGGTCGGCCTGCCGGTAGGGGCGCGCGTCGTGGCCGCCATGTCGGGCGGGGTGGATTCCACCGTCGTCGCGGCCCTGCTTCACAAGGCGGGCTACGACGTCGTCGGCGTGACCCTGCAGCTCTACGATCACGGCGCGGCGTTGAAGAAGAAGGGCGCTTGTTGCGCGGGTCAGGACATTCACGACGCGCGTCTGGCCGCCGACATGATCGGCATTCCGCACTACGTCCTGGACTATGAGAGCCGGTTCAAGGATGCGGTGATCGATCAGTTCGCCGACTCCTATCTGAAGGGCCAGACCCCAGTCCCCTGCATCCGCTGCAATCAGACGGTCAAGTTCCGCGATCTGCTAGATGTCGCCCGCGACCTGGGCGCCGAGGCGATGGCCACCGGCCACTACGTCCGCCGCGCCGTCGCCGGCAATCGTTCGCAGATGCGCAAGGCGATCGACCATTCGCGCGACCAGTCCTATTTCCTGTTCGCCACGACGCAGGACCAGCTCGACTATCTGCGCTTCCCCCTTGCTGATCTGGAAAAACCCCAGGTGCGCGGCGTCGCCGCCGAACTGGGCCTGAAGATCGCCGCTAAGCCGGACAGCCAGGATATCTGTTTCGTCCCGTCTGGGGACTATCGCACCCTGATCGACCGCCTGCGTCCGCAAGGGCGTGAGGCCGGCGAGATCGTGCATATGGACGGCCGGGTGCTGGGCCAGCACGCGGGCATCACGGACTACACGATCGGCCAGCGCCGCGGCCTGAACGTCGCGGTGGGCGAACCGCTGTTCGTGACCAGGCTGGAGCCCGAGACCCGTCGCGTCGTCGTCGGCCCGCGCGAAGCCTTGCTGACGGCCAGTCTGACGCTGGAAGAAACGAACTGGCTGGGCGACGAAGCGACCATCATCGAGGCCGCCGAGGCCAACATCCCGGTTCTGGCCCGTGTCCGCTCGACCCGCCAGCCCTCGCCAGCCCGTCTCGCCATGATCGACGGCGATATCCGAGTCGTCTTCGACGATGGCGAAGAGGGCGTCGCGCCGGGCCAAGCCTGCGCCCTGTACGACCCGACGGACACCGAACGCGTCCTGGGCGGCGGCTTCATCCGCGACACGACGGCGGTCGTCGTCTAACGACGATCCATTAAATCGAAGACAGTTTGCATCCGACGTGATGTTCTGTCGCCTCCTACGGTCATCCCACCGACGAGAGGCTCCGATGCGCACCACCGCCTGCCTGGTTTCCGTACTGGCCCTGATGGCCGCCCTTCCCGCCGCAGCAGCGATGGCGCAGGCGGCGCCCTCGCCAGCCGCCAGCCCGGCTGCGCCCACCTATACGGCGGCCCAGTTCTTCGACACGACCACCTATGGCCTGGCCTACGGCGGGGCCAAGGCTTTCTCGCCCGACGGCACGTCGGTGCTGATACGGTCGGACAAGACGGGGGTGTTCAACGCCTACGCCCTGCCCATCTCGGGCGGCGAGCCCGTCGCCCTGACGACCTCGACCACCAGCGCGGTCAATCCCGTCAGCTATTTCCCCTCCGACGCACGAATCCTGTTCACTCAGGACGGCGGCGGCGACGAACTCAGCCATCTGTTCGTCCGCGCCGTCGATGGAACCGTCACCGACCTGACGCCTGGCGACAAGGTCAAGGCCGACTTCCTGAGCTGGAGCCAGGACGGCAAGACGTTCTTCGTCACGTCTAATGCACGCGACGCCTCGGCCTTCGATGTCATCGCCTATGATGCGACCACCTATGCGCATCGGACGGTCTTCGAGAACACCGGCGGCTTCTCGCCCGCCGCCCTGTCGCCGGACGGCCGCTGGCTGGTCCTGGACAAGTCGCTGACCAGCGCGAACAATGATCTCTATCTGGTCGATCTGACGGCGCCAGGCGAGCCGAAGCTGCTGACTCCGCATGAGGGGAACGTCGCCTACGTCGCCTTCGACGTCACCCCCGATTCGAAGGCCGTCTTGATCGGCACCGACCAGAACGGCGAGTTCCAGCAGGCCATCCGCCACGACCTGGCGACCGGGACCGACACGCCCCTGATTCAGGCCGACTGGGACGTCAGCTTCGTCTTCTATTCGCCCAGCGGCCGCTACCGCGTCTCGGGCCTGAACGCCGACGCCAAGACCGAGCTGACGCTGCTGGACACGACCGCAGATCGCCCCGTGGCCTTGACCGGCCTGCCCGACGGCGACATCGGCAATGTGCGGTTCAGCGAAGACGAGAAGACCATCGCCTTCACCGTTTCTTCCGATACCTCGCCGGCCGACATCTTCGTCGCCGACCTGACGACCGGGCAGGCCCGCCGCCTGACCCACGCCCTGAACCCGGCGATCGACGAAAACGCCCTCGTCGAGGCGACCATCGTCCGTTACCCCGGCGAAGGGGGCGTGATGATCCCCGCGGTCCTCTACAAGCCCAGGGGCGCATCCGCCGACAACCCAGCCCCCGCCATCGTCCTGGTCCACGGCGGCCCTGGCGGCCAGACGCGACGTGGCTATTCGGCCATGATCCAGCATCTGGTGAACCATGGCTATGCGGTGCTGGGCGCTAACAACCGGGGTAGCTCCGGCTACGGCAAGACCTTCTTCCACATGGACGACAAGCAGCACGGCGAGGCCGATCTGCGCGACATCGTCGCCGGCGGCGACTGGCTGAGACAACAGGACTGGGTCGCCGACGACCAGGTGGCGGTGATGGGCGGCTCCTATGGGGGCTATATGACCGCCGCCGCCTTGGCCTTCCATCCGGACGCCTTCGCGGCCGGGGTGAACATCTTCGGCGTGACCAACTGGGTGCGCACCCTGGAGTCCATTCCCGCCTGGTGGGGCGCCCAACGCATCGCCCTGTATGACGAGATGGGCGACCCCGCGACCGACGCCGAACGCCACCGCCGCATCTCGCCCCTGTTCCATACCGAGGGCATCACCAAGCCTCTGCTGGTCGTCCAAGGCGCCAACGACCCGCGCGTGCTTCAGGTCGAGAGCGACGAACTGGTCGCCGCCGTCCGCGCCAACGGCGTGCCGGTCGAGTACGTCCTCTTCCCCAACGAGGGCCACGGCTTCACCCGCCGCGACAACCGCATTACCGCCCAGGACGCCTATCTGGCCTTCCTGAACAAATACGTGAGGAAATAGGCCCGACCGGCCGAGAGGCGCGCCGATTGGCCGCGCCCCTTTTCCAATTGTGGAGATGGAATGGAGCCGGCGTGGACGCACGCCGAATATTGGTCTTTGGTCAGGACATCAAAGATGCATCTGAGTGTTGCAGGCCTGTAAACTGCGCATCGCAATGGCGCCGTAATCCCCGCCCCGACTAAGCAGGGGATAAAAATGCATCGTCAGACCAAACTGCGCCTTCAGCTGCTGCTGGGGACCGCCCTTCTCGCCGCGCCCGTTTCCGCCTTCGCCCAAACCGCTGCGGTACAGACCGCGCCGGTCCAGACCGCGCCGACGGCCGCCAGCGCTGAGCCTGCTGGTCTTGACGACATCGTCGTGACCGCGACGAAGCGTGAAACCAACCTCCAAGATACGCCGATCTCGATCTCGGTCGTCAACGCCGAGGCACTGGCCGATCGCCACGTGCAGAGCCTGATGGATTTGGCCGACGGCAGCGTCCCCAGCCTGCGCATAGCCACTTTCGAGGCCCGTCAGTCCGCCCTGACGATCGGCATCCGCGGCATCGTGCCGAACGACGCCAACCAGCCCGCCCGCGAGCAAGGTGTCGGCGTCTATGTCGACGGCGTCTATCTGGCTCGCCAGCACGGCCTGGCCGCCGCCCTGCTCGACATCGAGCGCGTCGAAGTCCTGAAGGGTCCGCAAGGCACCCTGTTCGGCCGCAACACCGAAGGCGGCGCCCTGTCGCTGGTGACCAAGAAGCCCACGGGCGTGTTCGGCATGCGCGCCATCGCCGGCGTGGGCAATCTGGAGTCCTACAACTCCGAACTGCACGTCGACTTCCCCGCGCTGGGCGACTTCGCCTTCAAGGTCGATGGCATCATTTCCGTCCAGGGCCCGGTGACCAAAAACATCCTGCCGGGACAGACGGGCTTTGGCGAATATGACCGTCGCGGTCTTCGCTTCCAGACGCGCTGGACGCCGGCGGACAACTTCACCGCCACCCTGGCGGCGGACATCAGCAAGGACAAGAACACTCCGTTCTACAGCCAACTGCTGAACTTCAACCCGAACGGCCTGACCGTTGTGCCGTTCACCTCGGCATCGGTCCCGTCCGGCAGCATTCGCGCTCTTTCGCCCTTGGTTCAGGTCGAAGGCTCCAAGCGCATGACGCAGGCCGACATCGGCGTGCCTCAGCAGTTCAGCGTCGACGACACGCGCGGCATGGATCTGCACCTGTCGTATCGCCCGACCGACTCGCTGGAAATCCGCTCGATCACGGCCTACCGCGATCTGGACGTCGAACAGTATGACAACATCGCTGGCGCCCACCGTCC
>Ga0157369_10007268_pt1 | contig 12749 bp, 14 predicted proteins | sample C25metaG_FD_113461 | JGI IMG/M metagenome (GOLD analysis project Ga0157369, IMG submission 113461) | Corn rhizosphere microbial communities from Kellogg Biological Station, Michigan, USA - C2-5 metaG | ecosystem: Host-associated > Plants > Roots > Rhizosphere > Soil | place: USA: Michigan...
CCAGCATGAAACGTCAGTCGACTACCCCGCAGTGATCGAGCAACGCCAGGCCCTGGGCTGGTCGACACCGGTGGCGCAGGCCTTGCTGATCGATACGCCTCGCGCGTTATTCGGCTTCCACCACCCGTAGCCAATCCTCTTTCACACGGCGGTCCAGCTCCTCCCAGTCGGCCATGCCCAGTACCCGCGTGGTGTTCAGGCCGCGCAGGTAGCCGCGCAGTTGCTGGGCACTGGCGCTGATCCGATCCGCGTCCGCCGCCTCGTCCTGCAGCACGTGTTCATAGTCGACCAGGTAATCGGCGACCCGCTCGCGGAACTCCGGTAGTACGGCTTCGCGGATGCGGTCGAAGGTTTTCTGGTAGGGCTTCATGGCGTGGTCCTTATAGGTTTTATGTCAGCACTATCGGTTCAGATAATAGTCACCATCAAGCATCGCAAGTTCTGTTTTTGCAGGAAAAGCGGAAAATCGCCCCATCGAGACGCTGTTCAAGGAAATGCGCGATGAGGACGTTTATTCAGGTGGCTTTGATGGCTCTGATGCTTGGCACGGTGGTCATCAAGAACGCGGCAATCGCCGATGATCTGCATACCAGCCATTTGCTACCTATCATCGGTAGCGTAGACTCCCTGCAGCACGCGCAGTCAGTGGGTGTGTTGTTGAGCGACAACACCCGCGACAACCTCAGCTACCTCGAACGCTACCACGATATGGCCTTGAATGGCGCCAAGGATGCCCTCGACGGACGTATCCGCCAGGCGTTCGTCAACAGTTCCGACCCGGAACTGGCCATCGATTGGTTGATGAGCTCGCTGCAAGGCACCTTTTTGTCGGTAACGGTCTACGACAACCTGGACGCCCTGGTGCAGGCGCACCCCGATATGGTGGTGATGCTCGATACCCATAACCAACTGCTGACCCAGCGTAACGATGTGGTGGAGGCGCGTTTTATCGCGCGGTTCTACGACGCGAACCTGCAGTACATCGCCAAGGCCGATGGCTCGGTGCACAAGCAGGTGCCATCGGTGTGGGTACATGACAAGGCCGCGCCGGAGATTGCCGCGCAGATCGAGCAGCAGCGTGATGTGCAACTCGATGCCTTGAAGCAGTTCGATGCGTCGCTCAAAGCGTTGGTCCGTGCCGGTTGATGTGAACCTTTATTTTTATAGTCAGGAATTTTTCATGCGCGCTTTTTTCGCCCCGCCCTTGGCCATTGCTTCCCTGTTGTTGGCTGGTTGTGTAACCGCCCCCAACGCCCCGAGCCTGACCCTGCAAACCGGCAAGAGCCCGGAAGCCTATGTGCAGTGCGTGCTGCCCAAGCTGGAAAAACACGGGATCACCTCGACCGTCACCCAGAACTCGCGCCATGCCAAAGTAGTGCTGACCAGCAAGATAGCCGCCGATGATGTGCTGGAAGCCTACAAGGCCGGAGAGGGCGCCAAGGTGTTCTTGTATGAGCGCAAGCCGTTGGCGTCGACGATTACACCGTCGCGGCTGGAGCTGGCGGCAAAGGACTGCCAATAATCCCAGGCATGCATAAAACCAAATGTGGGAGGGGGCAAGACCCCTCCCACATGTAGATCTATGTATGGCTCAGGGCTTGGCTTCGTTGCTGAAGCTGTTCACTGTCTTGACCAACCCCTGCGCGGCCAGTGCCACCAATTCCCCACCTTTTTCCACCGTCGCCAGCGCCGGGTCCGAGCCCATGCGCCCATCCGGGAAGCGCGCGCGGAAGTCCAGGGCTTCGCGGATCGGCCCGGTGTTGGCGATTTGCGGCGAGTAGTCGGCGGTCTTGATCGTGTCCGGGTAGGCCCATTGGGTCACCGCAATCTCCGACGGCGTGGCATGGCTGCCGTGGCCCACCGGGAACTGGCGCTGGGCCAGGTCGGTCACGCCTTCCAGGTCCCACCAGTTCACCAGCTTCAACGCAAACCCGGCGGGGCGACGGGCGAAGCTCGCTTCGGCGTACAGCTCGGAAAACGCCGCTTCAATCGTGGCGATATTGCCGCCATGGCCGTTCAGAAACAGAATTTTCTCGAAACCATGCCCGGCCAGCGAACGCACCCAGTCGCCAATCGCGGCGATAAAGGTGGAAGGGCGCAGGGAAATGGTGCCGGGAACCCCCAGGTGATGCTGAGCCATGCCGATATTGAAGGTCGGGCCGATCAGGATGTCGGCGCTCTTTTGCGCCTCATGGGCGATGATTTCCGGGCACATCCAGTCGGTGCCAAGCAGGCCGGTGGGGCCGTGCTGCTCATTGGAGCCGATGGGAATCACCACCGTGCGGCTGCGTTCCAGAAACTGCCCGATCTCGATCCAGGTGGACTTATGTAGAAGCATGCGGCGCTCTCTTATCTATGGGGACAGGCTATCCGCCACGGATTGTACGACTACTCGCCACCTGTTGGGGTTTGCAATTGAGGTAGGTCGAAGACTTCAACCAACGCTGGTCGGGGTACCACGAAAACATGAACTGCCCATCCTTGAGCTTGTCCACTACCTGGCGGGCTACCTGCGGGCGCACGGCCGGGCAACCCTGGCTGCGACCGATACGACCTTCACGCTTGCTCCACAGGGGGCTTACGTAGTCGGCGGCGTGGATCACAATGGCGCGGTCGCGGGCCTGATCGTTGAAACCCGGCTCCAGGCCGTCCATGCGCAACGAGTAACCGTGGGTGCCCAGGTAGCTTTCCTGGGTGCGGAACAGACCCAGGCTGGACTGGTGGCTGCCTTCCAGGTTGGAAAACTGGGTGGCGAAGTTTTCCCCGGACTTGGCGCCGTGGGCCACAAGGTCGCGCAGTACCAGGGTCTTCTTGCGCAAATCGAAGATCCACAGCCGACGGGCGGTGGAAGGCTGGGAGTAGTCAATGACCGCCAGGCGTTCGGAACGCTCTTCGCCGTTATTGACTGCGCACTGCACCGCGTTCAGGGCGCTTTTGAGGACAGTGGGATTGAGTTCTGGAGACGAGCGCGCCAGGCTGCTATACAAGTTAGGAGAGGTCTGATTGGCGGCGAGCGCAAAATTGCTCAGCGTAGCCAACGTCACGGTCATCAAGCCGAGGCGGCGCATAAAAGTCAGCATCTACAAAGTATCCCCCCGCTGTGGATTGGAGCCAGGTCAATTGTTCAAAAAACACGCATGTTACTTGAGCATTTGCCTGCTCGTTGCACCATTGGTCGCGACAGCCGATGCGCTGCCGGTCGAGCCGTTGCCGGTGACCACGCCCGCACCGGTCGACCTGGCACCCGTGCAGCAGGCCTTGGCGCAACTGCCGAGCGTCTGCCCCAGCCTGGTGCCGCAGATTGACGCGGCTGCCCAACTGCGTCTGCAAGCGTTCTACCAGCAGCAGGGTAATGGGCCACTGTGGTCCGCCGACGAGCGCCGGCAAGCCCTGCAATCTCAGTTGCTGATGCTTGCCGATGACGGCCTGGACCCCACCCACTATAGCCTGCCTGCGCCAGATGCCACGGCCAACGTGCTGTGCAGCGACATCGCCAGCAGCCAGCACTACCTGCAAGCCCTGCAGGATCTGCACTATGGGCGCCTGCAGCAATCGCGCTTCGAGCCGCTGTGGCATTCCCAGCCGCCGACCCGCGACCCCAATATTGAAGTGCTGGCGTTTGCCGCCACCGGCCTGCAAGACATGGCCCAGGCGTTCGATCAGGCTCGCCCCAGCGCGGACCTCTACCGTAGCCTGCGCAATGCCTATGCCACTGTGCGCCAGCAACCATTGCCGCATTGGGACCCGGTCGCCAACGGCCCGCTGTTGCGCCCCGGGATGGACGACCCGCGCGTACCGGAACTGGCGCGGCGCCTGATCGGCGGGGGTTACCTGGCCAAGGCCCCCGGCGGCAGGCAGTACGGTGACGAGTTGGTCAAGGCGGTCAAGGCCTTCCAGCTGAGTCATTCGTTGCAGGCCGACGGCGTGATCGGCGCCGGTACGGTGGCCGAGCTCAATATCAGCCCGGCGATCCGTCGCGAGCAACTGCGCATCAACCTCGAACGCTTCCGCTGGCTGGCCCAGGACCTGGAGCCCGAGGGCGTGCTGGGCAACGTCGCGGCGGCGCAATTGAGCGTGTACCAGAGCGGCATCCCGGTGTGGCAGACCCGCCTGCAAGTGGGCCGCGCCGAGCGCCAGACGCCATTGCTCAAATCGCGTATTACCCGGCTGACCCTCAACCCCACCTGGACCATCCCGCCCACCATCATGCGCGAGGACAAACTCCCGGCCATCCGCCTCAACCCTGAATACCTGCGCCAACAGAACCTGCAAGTGCTCGATGCCGAAGGCCATCCGCTGGCGCCGGAACAGATCGACTGGGCGCGCCCGGGCAACATCCTGCTGCGCCAGGAAGCTGGCCCGCGCAACCCGCTGGGCAAGATCGTGATGCGCTTTCCCAACCCGTACTCGGTGTACCTGCACGACACGCCGAGCCAGCCGCTGTTCACCAAAGGGCCACGGGCGTTCAGTTCGGGGTGTGTGCGGGTCGAGCAACCGCTGCTCCTGCGCGATCTGCTGGTGAGCCCGGCCGAACGCGCGCGCACCGATGAACTGCTGGCCACCGGCGTGACCCACGAATTCAGGCTGGCCACGCCGGTGCCGGTGTTGTTGAGTTACTGGACGGTTGAGGTCAACCGTGAGGGCGGGTTGGTGTACGCGCCGGATATCTACGGCCGGGACCTGGTGTTGATGAAGGCGATGGGCAGCGTGTTGTAGGCGGCTCAACCTCGTGGCGAGCGGGACTGTTGTGGCGAGCGGGCTTGCCCCGCGTTGGGCTGCGCCGCAGCCCCGGTAAGCCCCTGCATTTCCCCTGTCAGAACGCATTGCCTGGTTTCAGGGCCGCTTCGCGCCCCAACGCGGGGCAAGCCCGCTCGCCACAGAGGTGAGGTTCGCCATCGTTGTTGTCACGGCTTGCTCCGGTGTCATGCAGGCGGTATCGAGCGGCAAGGGCACTTCATCCCAAACCTCATACTCATGCGCCAACACAGACGCCCAGGAGGGCGGAACCAGGCCGGGAATATCCCCCGTGCGGGTTTCCACCCGTCGTTGATGTTCCTGCTGGTCTGAGCAGATCACCCGAACATTCAGTAATGCCGCCTTTGCTGCTACAGCGACGGCCTTCCACGCTTGCCGGCTTTCCCTGACCGGATTTACGCAGTCCGCCACCACGGTATGGCCCAGTTGCAGACTGCTCAGCGCCAGTGCATTCGCCACGCCATAACCGCTGGCACCCACGTCCCCCGCCAGCACACCGGCCTCGCGTATAGCCTGTTCAATCACGTCGATACGCAGGTAAACCGCCGCGGTCTGGCGTGCGAGTTCGCGGGCAATCGTGGTTTTGCCGGTGCCGGGCAGGCCGCTGAAGACAATTAGCATAGGTGGGTCTCATAAGAGTGGGCCGGTTCAGAGTATCCTTCAGTTCCCCCACAGGTCGACCACAGGACAACCGATGCTTTTGCCGTTCGTGAAAATGCACGCCCATGGCGATGACTTCATCATCATCGACCGCCGTGGCTTGCACGATCCCATCACCGCGCAGATCGCCCGCCGCCTGGGCGACCGTCACACCGGTATCGGTTTCAACCAGCTTGCCGTGGTACTCGACTGCGATGATGCCGCCGCGCGCATCAAGTTCTGGAACCCCAACGGTACGCCGCTGGCCACCTGCGGCAGCGCGACCCGTGGCGTGGCTGATCGCTTGATGCATGAGGCCCTTACGGATTCGTTGCTGTTGCGTACCGATCGGGGCCTGCTGACCTGCGTGCGTGCCACCGGGCGGCAAGTCTCGGTGAACATGGGCGAGCCGTCGCTGGACTGGCATGCAGTGCCGTTGGCCGAGGCCATGGATACGCTTGTTCTGCCTATCGAGGGCGACCCGGCCGCGTGCAGCATGGGCAACCCGCACTGTACGTTTTTCGTGGATGACCTCACCACAATCGACGTCGCCGCCGTGGGCCCTGCGCTGGAAAAACATCGGTTGTTCCCGGACAAGACCAATGTGCATTTCGTGCAGGTGCTGGACCGTGGCCGTATCCGCCTGCGCATCTGGGAGCGTGGCGGCGGCGTGCCGCAGGGCTCCGGCTCGTGCTGCTGCGGCGGGGTAGTCAATGGGATCCGGCGCGGGTTGCTGGATGCCACGGTACAGGTGGAGTGCGACGGCGGCATCGTGACCGTGCACTGGGCGGGTGAGGGCGGTGTGGTGCTGACCGGCAGTGTCGAGCCGGTGATGCAAGGCAGCGCCTACGTGTTCTGAAACGTCACGGTGAAGGTGGTGCCGCCGGTGGCGCAGGAACTCACCGCCACATCCCCGCCGTGCACCTTGGCCAACTCGCGCACGATATACAGGCCCAGGCCCACGCTTCGCACATCACTGCCCTGGTCGGTACCTCGGGTCATGGGTTCGAACAGCCCGGCCAGCAACGCTTCGGGAATGGCCGCGCCGTGGTTGTGTACCGCCACTTCGCAGCCGCCAACGCCCAGGCGTGAGGTAATCCGGATCGGTCGTTGCAGGTCGCCATAGGCCACGCTGTTGGCCACCAGGTTGCCGATGATCTGCTGCACGCGGTCGGCATCCAGGCAGGCGTCGCCATGGCCTTCTGCGTGATGTTCCAACGTCGCCTTGGGAAACGCCACGCGCAGTTCGTCCACGGTGCGATGAATCACGCCATGCAAGTCCAACGGCAGGGCCTTGATGGAGATGCCCTGGCCGACCCGGGCCTGGGTGAAGTCAAGCAGGTCGGCGATCATGCGTTGGGCGCGTTCGGACGACTGGCCGATGTGCCCCAGCAACTGGCGCTCCTTGGCCGTGCGTTCGCTGCGGCTGAGAAAGTCGGAGGCCATGCGGATGGCGGTGAGCGGGGTTTTCAGGTCGTGGCTGACAATCGCCACCATCTGCTCGGCGAACAGTGCGCGGCGCTGGGCGATGGCATAGGCCTCGCGCAATTCGGCCTGGGCTTGCTGCAAGGCCAGTTCGGTGGCGGTTTTTTCCTGCAGCAGGGCTTCGGCCAGGTTGCGTGCGTTGAGCAGCTCGCGTTCGTACTTGTCGCGGTCGGTGGTGCCGAACAGGGCCAGGTCGTACACCGTAGCGTCGGCCTGCTCGCGCTTGTTGCCGTTGAGCAGCACGGTGATCTTGTGGCCGTCACGGTGCAGCATGTCCAGCTTCACTTCGGTGACGCTGCCATGCATGCGCAACATGGGCGCCAGGTGGGTCTGGTGGAAAATCCGGCCGCCCATGGTCAGCAGGTCCTGGAAGCGCTTGCCGCACTGCTCGGCGGCACTGAACCCCAGCCATTCGCTGAAGCGTGCGTTGGTTTGCACCAGGGTGCCATCTTCCGAGGTGACGGCCAGTGCGCAAGCGGCGCTATCGAATAGATCAGCTGGCACGTGCAGCTGCCCACGGCGCAAGGAAGCTGTCCATGGCCGCCGCGCAAGCCTGGGGCGCGCTCATGTGCGGGCAGTGGCCGACGTTGTCCACCAGGTGATAGGTGCTGTTGGGCAACACGCTGTGCAGGTATTCGCCGACAGCCACCGGGGCGATCAGGTCGTCGGTCAATTGCAGGATCAGCACCGGGGTGGCCAGGCCGATCACATCCTGGCGGTTGTCCGACATGAACGTCACCCGTGCGAATTGCTTGGCGATATCCGGCTCGGTGCGGCAGAAACTCTTGGTCAACTCTTCGCCCAGCGCGGGCTGATCAGGCGCGCCCATGATCACCGGGGCCATGGCGCTGGACCAGCCGAGGTAGTTGCTGTCGAGGGTGTCGAGCAGGTCTTCGATATCGCTACGCTTGAAACCGCCGATATAGCCGTCTTCATCGATATAGCGCGGCGACGGGCCGATCATCACGTGGGCGGCGATCCGTCCCGGTGCCTGGCGGTCGGCGAGGGTGCCGATCATCGCGCTGACCGAGTGACCCACCAGAATCACCGGGCCTGCGGCATGGGCGTCGATGATCTGATTGAGGTCCCGGGCATAGCCGTCCAGCGTGCTGTATTTGTCTTTGTCGTACGCGCTCAGGTCCGACAGGCCTGCGCCGACGAGGTCGTACAGGACCACACGAAAACGCTCGAGGAAATGCGGTGCCAGGTAGTTCCACATGGCCTGGTTGCAGCCAAAACCATGGGAGAACACCAGGGTCGACGCGCCGGTGCCCATTATATTGACGTTGTTGCGCTGACGTAGATCCATCGGCTTCTCGGTTATGGCGTATTGCTATGTATGTGCGCAGTTTAGATAGTCAACGCCGTGGGGTCACGCGTTATAGCGTTGATAAGGTAAAGTCGGCGCCTTCAGGAAGAAAATTCAGGTAACAAAGCATGATGGCGATTTTTCGGCAATCGATCCTGGGCCTGGTGGGGCTGGTGCTCATCGGCCTGTTGAGCACCGCCCATGCAGAGGATTCGCCCATCGGCGTGGCCCTCGACCAACGGGTGATCGACCTCACCAACACCCTGGACGCCGCCACCGCCACCGGTCTGAAAAACCAGCTCGCCGACCTTGAACAGCGCAAAGGCGCGCAACTTGCGGTGCTGCTGGTGCCCACCACTGGCGGCGCGAGTATCGAGGACTACGCCAACCAGCTGTTCCGTGCCTGGAAGCTGGGGCGCAAGGACATCAACGACGGCATCCTGCTGGTGGTGGCCAAGGACGATCGCAAGGTGCGTATCGAAGTGGGCTACGGCCTGGAGGGCACGGTGACCGACCTGCTGGCCCATCGCATCATCGAAGAACACATCACGCCGGCGTTTCGCCAGGGCGATTTCGCGGGCGGTGTCTCCCAGGGCGTGAACGATCTGGTGGTTCTGGTCGACGGCGGGGACTTGCCTGCGATTGCGGCGCCGGGGCTCAATCCGCAGTTCATTGCGATACTGCTGGCGTTTGCCATCGGAGCCATTGGCGGTGTGCTCATCGCCGCCGGCAAGCTGCATTGGCGCCGCGCGTTGATTGCCACCGCGGTAGTGACTGCGCTTCTGGCGATCTATGGCGGCGGGCGCGATTGGCCGATGTACCTGTTTGTAGTGCCGCTGACGTTGCTGATCGGCGGCGCTACATTCGGCGCACTGTGGTTGGCGCGTGGGGTGTTTTACAGCGTGTTGGGACTGCTGGCGTACATCGTCGCGGTGCTGGTGGCGAACCACTTCGTCGAGGTCAACTTCGTCCATTGGCTGGTGTGGCCGTTTGGCAGCGCCATGGTGCTGGGATTGTACGTGGGGCTGTTTTTCGTCATCCGTGAATCCTGGAAAAAACGCCCACGCTTTTTCATCCTGCGTGTGTTGGTGGTGCTGGCGGTCTATGTGGCCGTGGGGATGTTGCTGGGGCAGGGTTACCAGGGCTGGATAGTGGCGATACCGGCTGCGACCATCGTGGCGTTTATTGTGTTTATCCAGAGTATTTCCGAGGGCGGCTCGGGGGCGGGCGGTGGTTCCGGTTCCAGCTCCGGCAGCTCCCGGTCCAGTTCCAGCAGCAGTTCATCCGGCGGCGGTGGTTCCAGTGGCGGCGGCGGGGCGTCAGGGAGCTGGTAAAACATCACAGCGATTTAGACAGGAACACCCGGCTGCTGCCGTCCGGTTCGCATGGAATCTCGCCAAAGCGCACCCAGCCATGCTTCTCGTAAAACGCCGGCGCCTGGAAACTCAGGGTGTACAGCACCGCATTGCGACAGCCACGGCGCCGGGCCTCTTCTTCAAAGGCATGCAGCAACTGACTACCCAGGCCTGAGCCGCGCAACGTGTCGGGCAGGTGGAACAGATCGAGAAACGCCGTGCCCAGCGTGGTTTTGCCGGTGATACCGCCAAGGATTTTCCGGGTGTCGGGATCCTTGATCAGCACCGCCAGCAAGCGCCGGTCGTTATAGCCCGTGATGGCCTCATTGAACGCCGCCAAGCCGGCGCCGAGGATACGCTCCGCGTCGGGGTTGGGCTGGTCGCTGACTTCAATGTAGTGGGCGGTCATCACGGGTTCTCGTCTGGCTTATGCGCGCTGCCATCCTCCCATGTTATCGGCCTTGATCTCAAAATCCATTGGTTCGCGGTACGGATTGCCCAGCGGCGTATGTTGCCCTTTGCCCGCCGCCTGGGTGGGTTGCCAGCTTTGCGTATTGGGGTCGAACACTTCGGCATCATCCCCGGCGGTGTCATCCAAGGGGTTGTGGCGTGCCTGGTCGTTGTCGATGTGTGTTGCAAGCGCTTGATAGGCAGCGGGGTAAGGGTTGAAGCCGTTGATTGAAGACATGGCAATACCTCTCTGATAGTGAAAAAAACCAACCCGTCAGCACCTGTCTGGCGGGTTGCATCAGAGGCTACAGAGCGTGCAAAGGCTGTTCAATCAGGCGGTTTGCGGCGGATGTAACGGGGTGAAACCGCTACCGGGTGCACTCATGCAATGGCTTGTGTGGCTGTACGACATGTCCGGTTTTTTGTTTGCCGATGCAGGTGGAGTATCAGAGGGGGTGCATCTAGATCAGGTATTTGCATGCTGAAATACATTGGCGTCTTTTACTGCCCGTGACTGGCTTACGTTCGGACACACAAGTGCCGCCTTGACTCTGGGGCCTAGAACACCATCACCATTTCATGCCACGCCATGCCACCGTGATCCGATGGCGACGGCTGCACATACTGGTAGCCCATGCGCTCATACAGCGGCACGTGTTGCTCCTTGCACATCAGATGAATCGTCTGCTTGCCCATGCCGCGCATGCGCTGCACAAACTCGGTCATCAGTATTTTCGAATAGCCCTTGCCCTGGTGCACCGCGTCGACCACCACCGACATGATCACCACATTCGGCGCGTCGGCCGAATGGCCGACCAACTCCTTGAACGCCTCGTCCGACTTCACCACGTGGTGGGCGCAGCCGCAGTTGATGAAACCCACCACTTCGCCAGCCGCTTCCAGGATCAGAAAGCCTTGCGGGTATTGCGCAATACGCGTGCCGATCTTTTCCAGGGTGGCGGCTTCGTCGCCTTCGTAGGCGCCGATCTCGATTTCAAAGCAGCGGGCGGCGTCGGCGGGGAGGGCGTTGCGCAAAGTGAGGGCGGGCATGGGCGTTTCCTGAGGCATTGAGCGAGAGGCCACATGATAGACAAACATCGACCCGAGCGACACAGCTCCCCTGTGGCGAGCGGGCTTGCCCCGCGTTGGGCTGCGAAGCAGCCCCAAATTCAGCACAGGAGACCTGCCTGGCACACCGCATTCAACCTTACTGGGGCCGCTGCGCAGCCCAACGCGGGGCAAGCCCGCTCGCCACAGTGACCTCATCACTCAACTCACAGCGGGTACATCAAACCCCACCCACCAACTTCCCCCCGTCCATCCGGCGCTTATACGCGCTGTCCCGACTCGCCAGCCAGAAGTACAACGGCGACGTCACCACCAAGCCCACCACCCAGGACAGGTCCGCCCCGTTGATGTGCGCCGAAATCGGCCCCACATACAGCGGTGTGTTCATGAACGGAATCTGCACCACGATCCCCACCGCATAGGCCAGCAATGCCTGTGGGTTGTATCGCCCATAGATCCCGCCATCCACGCGGAAGATCGAGGCAATGTCGTACTGGCCTTTGTGGATCGCGTAGAAGTCGATCAGGTTGATCGCTGTCCACGGCACCAACACCACCAGCAGCACCAGCACCATGTCGACGAAATGGCCGATGAAATCCTTGGAGGCAAACACCGCCGCAATCGCACAGGCCGCCAACACCAGGATCGAGATCACCGCACGGCTTTTGGCGGTGGGAATCCAGCGGTACGCAAAGGTCTGCACCAGGGTGATGATCGACAGCACCGCACCATACAAGTTGAGCGCGTTGTGGCTGATCACGCTGAGCAGAAACAGCACCAGCATCAATGGACCGATGGCGCCGGTGGCGAGTTTGACGGCGTCCATGGTGTCCATGCCGACCGGGGTGGCGAGTACGGCGACGGCGCCGAAGATGAACGACAGGCTGGAGCCCAGGGCCGAGCCGAGGTAGGTGGTCCAGAAGGTGGAGGCGACTGGCACGTCGGCCGGCAGGTAGCGCGAGTAGTCGGAGACGTAGGGCGCGAATGCGATTTGCCACAGCGCCGCCAGGGACACCGTTGCCAGCCAACCGGAGATGTTGAATTCACCGCGGGTCAGGAAGTCGGTGGTCTGTACATGGGTGAAGATGTAGCCGAACCCCAGCACAATCCCGGCGCCGAGCACCCAGGTGCCGATGCGGTTGAGCACGTGGATGAAGCGATAACCGATGATGCCGATGATGCCGGAGCCGATGGCGCCGATCACGATGCCCACCGGCACGGGCACGGCGTCGACCACGCCGTGCAGGGACTTGCCAGCCAGTACGATGTTGGAGGCGAAAAAGCCGATGTACATGACGCCGGCAATCACCACCACCAGCAGGGCACCGAGTGAGCCGAACTGGGCACGGCTCTGGATCATTTGCGGGATGCCCATCTGCGGGCCCTGGGCCGAGTGCAACGCCATCAACACCCCGCCGACCAGGTGGCCGACGAGGAACGCGACGATGCCCCAGAGCAGGTTGAGGTGGAACAGTTGCACCCCCAGCGCCCCCGTGACGATCGGCAACGGCGCGATGTTGCCGCCGAACCACAGGGTGAACAGGTCTCTGACCTTCCCATGGCGGTCTTCCGGGGGCACGTATCCAATCGTGTGTTTTTCGATAAGCGGGGCGGAGGATGTTGCAGTGGTAACCATGACGAGCTCCAAGGCAAGGTGAGTACGTTGACGTACTTCGCTGTGCGCCACC
>Ga0157369_10007269_pt1 | contig 12749 bp, 14 predicted proteins | sample C25metaG_FD_113461 | JGI IMG/M metagenome (GOLD analysis project Ga0157369, IMG submission 113461) | Corn rhizosphere microbial communities from Kellogg Biological Station, Michigan, USA - C2-5 metaG | ecosystem: Host-associated > Plants > Roots > Rhizosphere > Soil | place: USA: Michigan...
AATCGCTAATAGGAGGTATAAACTTTATGGCTTACAAGCACACAAACTCGAAGGGTATTACATATTACCTACACAGCACCGAAGTAACACTACGTGGTGGCAAACCACAGACTATCTACTTCTTCGCTAAGGTAGAAAAGAACGCAAAGGGTCAACCTACTGATCTTCCAGAAGACCGCGAAGTTAAGGAAAACCCACGTAACGGTTTCCTAACTATTTCTAAGAAAAAATAATCTTGAAACATTAGCACGTTTGGTGGTACAGTAGTATCAAACAAACAGGTGCCAACTAAGCCCCAAGGGTACGCAAATTGCCCAAGGGGCTTTTTTGATGGCTGATTGACTTTACATTGTTCTTATGTTATAAGTAAAACATGAATGAACATTATCCTGATCAGCCTTCAGATGAAGAGTCGATCGAGATTGAAATCGGACACTTGATGGATACGCGGGGGCTTTCTCGAGCGGCTGCAATTCATCTTTTGGGGCTCGACTATGTTCCTCAGGCAACACGCACTGAATCTCGATATGAACATCCTGCAAGGAAGGGTCGATCATCGCGCGGTCGCCCTCCGGTTGGTGAAGATAGTCAAGATATCTTTTCTGGGATCATTAATGAAGTGCAGGCACGTACTAACATGATAGGCGCCGCATCTCTCCGTGCAGCAAATCGTGTTCCGGATAGCGAATTAACTTCCCAAGAGCGTGCACAGCGACGTTCAAGAGACGAAAGACGCGGACGACGATTTTAGAGTGAAGTTATATTTCAACTGCATACACAATAGCACGGTGATCGAATGTCTGCTTATCAGGAAGCCATGCGCCTGTGCAGGTGTATAAATTCAGACCGTGCCGTGCTGTACCATACGGCAGCGAGACTTTATTCATATCAACGTCCTCTAGTGGAAGTGTTTCGCTGTGCACGACCTTATAACGCAGGCGTGTCGCATCACCTTTTTCTAGAACGATCTCATCACCTTCTTTAAGCGTATCAAGCTTGCCAAGCAACCCCTGACGTGTTGGACCAGACGAATGGCCATTAAGCACTATAGCGCCTGTCTCACCAGGTCGTGCACTGCCGGAATACCATCCTGCATCATAAATACCGAGTGGTGCCTGCATACTCCCGTCATCGTTCACGCCCATTGGTAAGATGCGGGCGGCGATATTAAGTTTATCTATATAGAGGGCACGGGGGAGGTTTGGTGCTACCTTGTAATCAGCAAGGGCACTCTTAGGTAACGGAGATTCGTCTTTACCCTCGTTGCTTTTATAATCGGCTGACGTGCTTGAAGTTTCGGTCGCGGGGGTATCCGTCGTGAACGCCTGTTTTGCTTGGTTGTTTGTTTGCCAAGTGTCAAAACTAATGAGTCCTGTCGTTATTAGGATAAGAGCAATAACTAAGCCGGTGATTAACGAGCGCTTGTTAAGTCGTTTAAGGGCATGTGCTGCGCGTGCGCCTGGTTTTGCGTGCGACTCTTGCTGGCGGTCATGCAAGCGGTGCAGTAAGTGTAGTTTGTGAGCAGAGTGGGCCAGTGCTTTGGGTAGCTGACGGCCTGAAGGCGTGCTCGCAGGTCTGACTGTTGCTGGCGAGGAGTGATGTTTCGGTTGAGGTTGTGGCCGCAATGACTGCGCGACCACGGGATTGGGACTCGGCTGAGCGGGTGACGGGTGAGGTGGCTGCAATGGCGCAGGTGAGGATGGACGCGCAATTGGCCGTCTTGTATTCGGATATGCACGCTGGGGGTTTGTCCTAGCGGCGGGGCGAATCGTACCTCTCGTTGGGGGAATAATATCCTGCACTACATGTCCCTGTTGCCGTTGTCTGGCTTATCGTTTAGTTACTTTGCGGCGGGTTGCAGCGAATAGAACTGCAGCACTTGCAATGATACCTAATACGGCAATAACAATAGGATTAGCAAGCGTAAGGTGTGCCCCGGTGTTTCCAACTGTAGGCGCGCTTCCGGTCGTAAGGGCTGTCAGGACGACATCGTTTCCAGTACCACCTACGTAGGTGATGTTAAAGGTAATGCCATTAACAGTGAATTGCTGACCTTCTGACAGGCCATTAAAGGTGCCACTGACAGGTTGGTTGCCGCGGTTATCAATAATAGTAAATGTATCACCAGCGGTCACAGACCAGCCTGTATAAAGACTTGCGTTCAGCGTTGAACCGTTTCTTAAGAAGACAGTTGTCGTGCCAGGTGTTGCACCTTCACCGGCAATAACCTTGTCATAGCTTGAAGTGTTGAGAATTTCTGCTTGGTAGCTGCCAGATAGATCAAATACATCAGTAACAGTTAGGGTGCCCGGGCTATTACCTGGTGCAACTGTAGATCCTGTCTGGGCGGTGACATTTTGAGCTGTTCCTGTCCCTTTTAATACACCAGTTGAGCTAACGGTGATGTTTTGACGGCTACCGCTAAGGGTAGCGATTTCATTTGCTGCCACTGTTTCGTTTGTTGTTGGCTGGGTGCCGCCATAAGTAACGGTTGTTGGCGCTGGTTGAGCTGATTGATCAGGGACGATCAGTGTCCCCTGTGAGCCACCAGTTTTTGTAATCGTATGGCCGTTTGCAGTAATTGGGCCGGTAAACTCTACTGTTGTGCCGCTTGGGATGTCGATAGCAAGATTTGAATTAAGTGTAACTGCACCTGAAAGGGTGAGAGTTCCTGTGGTGTTTGCAGTGATCTGTGAACCAGCTGCACTGCCGATGATGAATGGAGCGTTTAGGTTTCCGTTGAGGAATAAACCACCATCATTCAATGTTACTTTTGTCATGCCAGCACCAGACTGAGCATTACCATTTGTTATGGTCACTTCACCTGCGTAGCTGATAGTACCTGCCTGGGCAAGAAGTGTCGGGTTAGGTCCGCTAACAGTAACGTTGCCAGTTGCAATAAATTTGTTCGATGAGCCTTGGTAGCCAACATATACAGAAGGTTGGAAGGCGAGTGTCGCACCTGGCGCGAGGCGGAAGTCATTTGTAAGGAAATAGTAATATTCGTTAAATCCAGAAGACGCATTGGTTGAGATGCCGCCGTAAAGAAGATCAAGGTCGTTATCTAGGGTGACGCTAGCGCTACCCGGTTGATTAAACACGAGTACGTCACCAGCTTCTGGTAGGGCGCTTCCTTGCCAGTTGCCTGCGGTACTAAATTTATTATCACCGGCCGTGCCAGTCCAGGTTGCGGTGCCACCAGCTGCATGGGCGGGCTGCATCTGTAGGAATGGTCCGCTGATCATTGCTGCAACAAATACAAAGGTCGTTATTACACGGCCCCACTTTAACCCTCTAATCGTCATATTCTCTCTTTTCTTTTTATTTTGTGTTTGTTTTTACAGATGTAATTAAATCTATTGTACAACAGATATGCAGGATAGTGTATATGCTTTACGCTAGATTAATGATGGCATGTGGATAATTTCAAAGGTTAAGGCATGGCTAGGATTAGCAAAAGACTCGTACTGTGCCTATAATTGAGCCATGAATCTTCACCGGACATCAGGCAAACCCGATTGGGATAAAGTTACCCCATCTGAACGCAACAGCTTCCAAAAGCTCGCTGCTGCAACGCATGGCATTGTTTCGCCGGCTAATGTTATTTCCCTCATTGGACTTGGACTGGTTGTAGTTGGCTTGATGGAAGTTATTAACCAACAGTTCTGGATGGGATTAGGATTGCTTGCTGTTGGCAGGCTGCTAGACATCGTAGACGGTGCTGTTGCAGAGGCGACGCAGACAAAATCACCATTAGGTGAATTATTTGATGCTGCGGCTGATAAGATTGGCACACTACTAACGATCGTTGCGCTTTTTGTCGCAAATGTGACGTATTGGTGGGTAATAGCGGCGCTACTCATTCCTCAGGTTATTATTCCGATAGTGATCTATTATAAAAGGCAAAAAGGTATCAATGTTCACCCAACGCGCCAGGGCAAGCTGAGTATGGCAGCCGTATGGGTTGGTATTGTCGGACTGTTATTTGTTAAAGCGCTGAATGACACAGGACTGTTAAACATAGGTGTCTATGCTGTAATTGGACTGTCATTAATACTCGGCCTGTACGCACTTTGGCAGTATTCAACCGGCCGTGATTAGATAGGGTCTTTTTTAAGTCCTAGCTTGTAGCCGATGTATGTGGCAGCGATATGCATCAAGAACCAGACGATAAAGATCCAGGCGTACTGCATTGGTGTTAGTATGACGAAGAAAAGCGTGACAATAACACTGCCGATAATGTAATCGATTTGATCAAATGGTACCCAGGTTCCACCAGATTTGATGTTTTGCTGGCGTTTAAAGAAACTTTCGACTGCATCACCACCAAGGGCACCTATGGCGAATAGTGGTCCAAGTAACAGGACAGGAAGGGCTGCATAGTCGATTCCACCAGCAGCGAATTGTGCCCAGGCGAAGTTCGCGACTAGTATCTGCTGGATCCATAGGACAAGCGTTGCAATGATAATGCCGGCAATAATACCGCGCCAGGTTTTGTGCGGTCCTAAGATTTTGTGGCCACGGAATGTGTTGCCACCGTCAATCGGTGCATCGTACTTTTTTAGGACCGGTACGGCTGCAGCAAAGACAGGAATTGCATTGGCGGCTGCGGCTGGCAGTAAAAACCAAATGGCGAGAAGTATATCTTGAAGCATATATTAAGTATACTTGATGTATGACCTATTCTCTTATCGCTGTAATCTATAATCCAAATAGCACCGGCTCGAGTAAAACTATGGCCGAGAAATTTGTAAATGACTTGCGCGCTCGCTTGCCAAAACAAAAAATAGAACTGATTGCAACCGAATATGCTGGTCATGCAGGTGAGCTGGCTTATGAAATCGCCAAAAAGGCCAAAAGCTCTTTAATCGTTTCATCTAGTGGCGACGGTGGGTATAACGAAGTGGTGAATGGGGCAATGAAGGCTCAGCAAGAGGGTGCTACTGTCACAACCGGTATCTTACCGGCTGGTAATGCCAATGACCACCATCGTAATTTATCCGACGGTAATATTGTAGATATGATCGCAGATGGCAAGACTAAAACGATTGATCTGCTGAAGATCAAAGGCGTATCAAATGGTACGGCGATTGAGCGGTACGCTCATTCCTATATTGGTGTCGGGTTCTCGCCAAAGATTGCCAAAGTTCTGAATAAGAATAAATTGAACATTTTTAACGAAGTCTGGCTAGTCGCCCGCATGCTGATTATCGTCCGGCCAATTCGGCTAAAACTTGGCACAAAGATAAAACACTACGAAAGTATTATTTTTAGTAATGTAGATTCGATGTCCAAGTATTTAAAGATCTCGCAGCCATCACCGCTTGATGACGGTAAGTTTGAAGTCACGATCTTTAAGCGCCGCGATAAGCTAAAATTTATTTTAACTCTTCTAAAAGCATCATTTGGCGGTGTGAAAGAAGACAAGCGCGTGACGGAATTTACGTTTGAAACGGTTGATAAGACGCTCGTACAAATGGACGGTGAAGTTCTTACGCTCGATGCAAATACATCGGTTACGACGACTATTGAGAAGCAAGTGTTAAACTGCGTCGTTTAAACTATAGGATATCGAGATTAGGCATGCTTTAATATGCTTATGTCAAAACAAACTAAACTATCACCTAAATTCAAGCGACCTTCATTTACATTAATTATTGCCACGGTTTCTTTCGTGGGCATGGTACTGACGGCATTTGTGCTTGGGACGTATATCTATGCACAACAGGAAACTGATGATCATAACGCACAGGAGTTTTTCAAGCAGACGATGCGCCTCACTCGTTTAGAGGTTTGTTATGAGAATAATATCCATCCATGCACACAAGAGACAATTAATAAATTTTACGATTCACAACCATAGGTAAGATGTGGCTGTTTATGTGAAGTTAAAGCAATTTTATAAAATTGGCAACGCGAGCCCTGATATTCTCACGTACTTCGCGGTGAAAATCGATTGATTGATGTTGCGGGTCTGGAACTGGCCAATACTCAATACTGGAATGCTCTTTAATAAAATTAGGCAATTCCTCTGCTGGTTTGAAGGAAATGATTTTGTTAGCTACGTGAGCCATTGTCTCACTGGCATACTTTCGCTTTGCAGAAGATAAATCGTATCCTATTTCATTCATAACTTCTACAACTAAAGGATCGATCGGCTTATCAAGCTTTACGTTGATGCCTCCACTTGTTGCTATATCTCGCGAATTATTTTTTGTAGCGTTAAAGAAAGCTTCAGCCTCCTGGCTCCGAGCGACATTACCATTGCATACAAAAAGCACGTTCATTATTCAACTATAACAAAAATCATTTCCATTAAAGTCCTTTTCTTATGTATAGGCTCTATGCCGGGTCTGGATAGAGGGCGGTTATTTTAATACGGTAAACAAGGAAGACGCCAGACGGATCGTTTGTTATGATTACTACATGAAGCAAATTTCCGTTATAGGTTGCCCAGGTGCAGGTAAATCAACCTTTTCAAGAGAGCTTGCAAAGATAACAGGGCTACCACTAGTGCATCTAGATATGATGTATCACGATCAATCGCACCAATATGCAACCGATAAAGAGAGTTGGCGTGCTCGAGTCTTGATTGAGGCCGAAAAGAAACAATGGATTATAGATGGAAATTATAAGTCAACGTTTGACATACGTTTACCAGAATCTGACACAATTATTTATTTGGATTATCCGACATACTTAAGTATTTGGCGTGCCATTAAGCGACGTGTACAATTCCGAAAATTAGGAAGAGCAGACATGCCTGCAACCTGGAAAGAGCAATTAAGGTGGGACTTCTTTGTGTTTATTCTAAAGTTTAACTATTCTATTGCACCGCGGATACGGCAATTACTAAAATCCTATTCTGATAAAGATGTTGTCATTTTACGAAGTCCTCACCAAGCAGAGAAATATTTAAATAACATTCATCAAACTTTATAAAAATAGTGGGGCTGGATGGAAGGCGGTTGGCTTATGCCTTCCTATTTCCGCTTGTTTGCAAAATGAGTAAACTAATTTTGCTGCACGGCGCTGCACGAACCACTTTTGCAGGGCAAAAGATGATTCGCTTCCAATCCTAGCCTTCATAGAAAATAGCAGACCAGAAGATCTGCTATTTTCTATGGTGGGGCTGGATGGAATCGAACCATCTACCAAGTGGTTATGAGCCGCCTGCTCTAACCGATGAGCTACAGCCCCGTACCTAGACAGATTATACCGTATCGTCATCTGTTGCGCCAGCACACGTATCGGCGTATAGTTTCTGCTATAACAAGGAGTGTAATGTGGAAAGAATAGAGCAGTCAGTTGATCAACCCTCGGAGGCAGTGTTAGATTCTGAATGGGTATCTTTATCAAAGTCTGAACAGGCACAACGAAATCACGAGCGTTACTGGAATAGCGCGCGTCGCATGGCTACTTTTGATGCTCAGCAGCAAATCCTCGAAGAAATGGCAGAAGAAGGGGAGGCTGCGCATCAGCATAACTCACAACAAAACTTGGGTATAAATGCAGTTAAGTTTGCATTTCCACGACATCGCGCCTAAACAGAATATCTAGTGTATTTTCGTTATGTAGCGTACAGATAACCACTAGCGTATAATAAGCGGTGAAACGCAATGAAAAAAATAAATATCCGTCGCCTTTACTACCATATTCGCCACCGCTATTTTACGATGAACAACGTCGTTATAGCCGTAGCTTTATTAATTGGTGCCAGTTGGGCGTGGTCATCGATTGGTGCGATGCAGCGTAATTATGAGCTGCAAAAGACAATCGATAGCAAACAGCGTCAGCTAAAACTTGCTGAATTACAGACACAGAACCTGCAATACGAGCAGCGCTATTATAAAAGTGCCGAGTATCAAGAATTAGAAGTGCGCAAGCGACTAGGGCTGGCTAATCCTGGTGAGCACGTTCTACTACTTCCTCCTAATAGCGAAATAGCAAAAAATGCTGATGCTAAGCTAATGAAAAAAGTTGAAACCCGTCTTGAACCAGTCAGCAATTTCCAGCAGTGGATGAATTTCTTGTTTGGTGGCAACCAACGCAGCTTGCAAAAGTAATTCTGATCTGTTAAGATGAGTTATGTATCGCGGTTTGGAGTAGTATGTAAGCTCCCGTTTGATCAATCGCTCATAACCTTGGTTATGTAGTAGACGATAGACCATACAATACGACATATATCGCGGGGTGGAGCAGTCTGGTCAGCTCGTGTGGCTCATAACCACAAGGTCGTAGGTTCAAATCCTACCCCCGCAACCAAATTTATTAAAAGAGACTTCTTCGGAAGTTTCTTTTTTTGTTTGGCTGTATTTTGATGCTAGAAAGAATAGACGGTATAATAAAGTATAGACATGTTTGCGAGATTAACGCTCCGAATGTGCTAAACGTATGACTAAAAAGCCTACTATTTCCTCTACCGAAAATGCATTGCCCGAACCGTATTATCGAGCTGTCTTTGAGTCGATTCCGGGGCTTTATCTTGTTCTGAAGCCTGATGTGCCCAAGTTCACTATCGTGGCGGTCAGTAATGCCTATGCCGAAGCTACCATGACAAAGCGTCAGGATTTGCTAGGTAAAGGCATATTTGAAATTTTTCCAGATAATCCAAATGAAAATGGCGCTAGCGGAGTAAAGAATTTAACCGCATCTCTTATGAGCGTCCTAGAAGATAAGCAGCCGCACAAGATGCAGATCCAAAAGTATGATATTCGACGCCCTGATGGTGAATTTGAAGCCAGGTACTGGGACCCTTTGAACAGTCCAGTGTGTGAAAATGATGAGGTGACACACATAGTCCACTCTGTTGTTGACGTAACTCGACTGATGGTAGCGGAAGAGAAAGAGCAGCAAGCAGAGAAGAACGTTCGTCAGCTTGAAAAGCGTGCAATTAGAAAAGACGCTGAAACTCAAGAATTATCCCATGCACATATTATCGCCAAGGATAGCGAGAAAGAACTTGTTAGTGTCCTTGAGTCGATGGGTGATGCCTTTGTTTTGCTCGATAAAGACTACACGATCCTTCGTCTTAATAAAATGCATGAAAAATTATTTGGCATAAAACGAGAAGAGGCATTAGGTAAGAATTTTTGGGAAGTATTTCCTAATGCTGCTCAGCCTAACTCGCCTTACCGGATTCATTATCACGAGGCAGTAAAAACAAAACAACCGGTTCATTTTGTTGACTATAATGAACCACTGAATCTTTGGAATGAAATTGACGCCTATCCTACAGAAGCGGGTGGGCTATCTATTTTCTTAAGGGATGTTTCCGATCGCAAGCAGGCCGAAGAAAAAGCAAAATATAGTCAGGATAATCTGGCATATCTTGCAGAGGTAAGTACCGCACTGTCACTTTCGCTTGATTTAGACGATATTTTTCCAACTATCACCAAACTGGCAGTACCACATATATCAGACTGGTGCGTGGTCGACATACTCAATGGTGATAAGTTTGATTTGGCGGCTATTGCTCATGCCGATCCCAAAAAGGTGCAGTTGGCTAAAACCTTCCGTCAGCTTAGTCCGGTGGATATGGATGCGCCTTACGGGCTGCCAGCGATCGTTAAGAATATGAAGCCCGAGTTCCATCCGTTGATTTCAGATGATCTACTGGTTACGGTAGCAAAAAGTAAAAAGGAGCTTAAGATTTTACGTAGCTTGGGTATGTCATCAGCGCTGAGTGTCCCATTGATTGTGCGCGGAAAAGCGATTGGGGTAATTACGTTTGTTACGTCTGATTCACAAAAGCGATTAACGGAAAACGATCTGCAAATGGCTCAGGAACTCGCCAACAGGGCGGCAACATCTATTGAGAACAGCCAGCTTTATCAAGAAATTAAAAAATCTAGGGATGAGCTTGAGAAGCAAAAACGATTGTATGAGGCGGTGACCGACAACACGCCTGATTTAGTGTATGTCTTTGATCTCAATTATCGATTCACATTCGCAAATGAAGCACTGCTTACGATGTGGGGTAAGAAATCACTCGATGAAGCCAGGGATAGGGGGTTGCGAGAACTGGGATATGAAGAATGGCATGCGGCCATGCATGAACGTGAGATCGATGAAATTCAAAAAACAAAGAAAAGTATACGAGGAACCGTGTCCTTTCCGCACGCCGTTTTAGGCAAGCGGGTATACGACTATCTCTTGTCGCCGGTATTAAACAAGGATGGCAGTGTAGTGGCTGTTGCCGGCATTACTCGTGATATTACTGAAATTAAAAAAGCCGAAGAGGAATTCCGCGAACTTTTGGCCGTAACCGAACAGCGTAATGCTTTATTAAAGATTAACCAAACTAAAGATGAGTTTATTGGCATGGCTTCACATCAGCTACGTACTCCAGCGACGGCGGTCAAGCAATATCTTGCGCTTGTACTTGGCGGAATTGGCGGCGAACCATCGCCGGATCATAGAAGATATTTGCAAATAGCGTACGACAGCAATGAGCGTGAGCTTGATGTCATTAACGACCTTTTGAGAACGGCTCAGCTTGATTCTAGCGAATACATGCTAGATCTTAAGAGGCATGATATTAGAGACATCCTGAATGGCTGTATCGCAAATACGAATACTGCATTTAATATGCGTGGGCAGAAAGTTCGATGCAAGGCATATGAAAAGCCTGCCAGTGTCAAGGTTGATGAGTCTGAGATGCGCTTGGTCTTTGTAAATCTTCTTGAAAATGCAAGTAAGTATAGCCATCGGGGTAGTACAATTGATGTCGCAATTAAGGAGAAGGATGGTCATATTAACGTCTCGTTTACCGATCAAGGCGTAGGCATTAGTAAGGATGATCATAAGCGAATTTTTGAAAAATTTACCAGGGTAGATAATGCACTATCGGATACCGTTTCAGGTACGGGGCTAGGATTATTCTGGGTCAAGCATATTGTTGAAAAACATGGTGGACAAATAGACGTTGATTCTGCACATGGTAAAGGATCGACATTTACTGTGAGATTGCCTATATGAGCCACTCTGTCTTGATTGTTGAAGATGAAAAGACCCTGCAGGATGTTTACAAAATCATCCTAACGCTTAGTGGGTATAAGGTATTAACGGCGAATGATGGTGTTGAGGGGCTACAGTCGATTAAGGAACATCGACCAGATCTTGTACTGCTTGATATTTTTATGCCGAGGATGAGCGGTAAAGAAGTGTTGAAGCAAATCGACAAAGCGAAGCACCCGGCAATGAAGGTCATTGTCTACAGTAATCTATCGGATTCTGAGACGGAGCAAGAAGTGCTTGGTAATGGTGCGGATAAGTTTGTACTCAAATCAAGCATGACACCACAAGAGTTGGCGCGCATGGTTAACGAAGTAATAGCCTAGCGATTATTTTGCTTTTGCAATTAACAAAGCAACTAACCCGATAATAACGCCCAATACCAGTGTCACAAATCGCATAATGAGTGTAAGAGCGACCGCCGCAGGCACTGATGCCCCCAGAAGGACAAGGATACCGACGGTCCCTTGTTCGTTGACTCCAATTCCGCCAGGCAAGAAACTAATGTTCTGTAAAACCGTCGGCAATGTAAATACAACCACCGCATGAGCAAAGTCTAGGGGGATGCCAATATCATTTGCGACAATAAATAGCAGCATACTGGCGATCAGTGTAGATATAAACCCACTCAGAATCAGTGTCACTAGACTCTTGCCACTTAGGAGTGTCTTGTTCCGAAGGATGAATGCTTGGTATTTTGAACGATCAAAATTAACAAATGGTAGCTTATTCAAGATTTTGTGACTTTTGACTGCTGTGCGTCTAGCGCTAACAAGTACAAAGACGGCGAGATAAAGTAGTAGCAATCCAAATACGATCACCACATATTGATTGAGGATAATCGCGCTAATCAGTGCAAGGACGATCATGGCAATGTTTTCGGTAAAGGATTGGATGAACACGATCGAGATGCCTTTTGATTTTGGCACATCACCATGCTCTTTCAATGTGACGACACGGTACGCTTCACCAGCGGGCAACAGTGAGATCGGTTGTGCGGTGAAATATGCCATGACGGTTTTCGACAGTGAGCGAGGTTCGTTTAAAACACCGAGCATGTAGTAGTAACGGACAATCCTTGCAACATAATAAGCCACTCCCATGACTAAAATAGAGACATAGCTCATCATGTTTAAACGAGAGAAATAAGGGACGACATCAGACCAGGGTACGAAAAATGCCCCCACGCCAAGTAGCAATAGCCCGAATGCAAGCGGCATGTATTTGAGGAGGTTTGTGACTGTAGATTTCTTCATAGTACGTTTCTATATAATAGTCGACATCTCTTACTAAAGACAGTGTAGGACGAAAGACTATAGTATAATAAGTTGCAGTAAGTATTAAATTATTTCGGAGGTTAGGTATTTCTAAAAAAGATATGCCCGCGCCTCACTCGAAGGCCGAGCTACAAACTGAGCATAAAAAGACTCTCACCGAGCTTGAGCGATACAAGATACTTGTTGAGAATGTCCAAGATTATGCCATTTTCTTTATGGATCCTAAAGGTTATATTCAGACCTGGAATAAGGGTGCTGAAAAAAATAAAGGCTATACGCACGATGAAATTATTGGAAAACACTTCTCGATATTTTATTCAGATCAAGATAACGCCGACCAAAAACCTGCACGCGAATTAGAAATTGCTAAAAAGGTTGGCCGTGTTGAAGATGAAGACTGGCGCTACCGCAAGGATGGTAGTAAATTCTGGGCCAATGTTGTTATTACAGCCCTGT
>Ga0157369_10007270_pt1 | contig 12747 bp, 5 predicted proteins | sample C25metaG_FD_113461 | JGI IMG/M metagenome (GOLD analysis project Ga0157369, IMG submission 113461) | Corn rhizosphere microbial communities from Kellogg Biological Station, Michigan, USA - C2-5 metaG | ecosystem: Host-associated > Plants > Roots > Rhizosphere > Soil | place: USA: Michigan...
GCACGCGCTGCTGGAGGGCATGATCATCGGCGGATATTGCATGGGCGCGAACGACGGCATCGTTTACATCCGCGCGGAGTATCCGCTCGCGGTGCATCGCCTGCAACGCGCCATCGAGCAGGCCCGCGAATACGGATTGCTCGGCAAGAACATTCTCGGCCGCGGGTTCCATTTCGATATCCAGGTGGTCGAAGGCGCTGGCGCGTTCGTTTGCGGCGAAGAAACCGCGCTGATCGCGTCGCTGGAAGGCAAGGCCGGACGCCCGCGTCCGCGTCCGCCGTTCCCCGCGCAGAGCGGTCTATACGGTAAGCCCACGAACATCAACAACGTTGAGACCTGGTACAACATCGCTCCCATCGTGCTCAAAGGCCCGGCATGGTTCTGCGAAACCGGGAGTCCCAAGAGCGCGGGCACGAAGGTGTTCTCGCTTGTCGGCAAAGTCCAGGCGAGCGGGCTGGTCGAGATGCCGCTGGGCACACCGCTCAAGACGTTCATCTATGACGTGGGCGAGGGCGGCATCGAAGGACGCCGCATCAAGGCGGTGCAGACCGGCGGTCCTTCCGGCGGCTGCATTCCGCAGGAGATGTTCGATACTCCCGTCGACTACGAAAGCCTGGCACAGCTCGGCTCGATCATGGGCTCCGGCGGCATGGTGGTGATGGATGAAGACACGTGCATGGTCGACGTCGCGCGTTACTTCATCGAGTTCACCCACTCGGAGTCGTGCGGCAAGTGCGTCCCGTGCCGCGTTGGGCTCGACAAAGGCTTGCGCATCCTGACCTCGTTTACCCAGGGCTCCGGCGCTCTGGAACACCTCTCCCTGCTCGACGAACTCGGACGCATGGTGCGCGACTGCTCGCTGTGCGGGCTGGGACAAACCGCGCCGAATCCGGTGCTGACCAGCATGCGGCACTTCCGCCACGAGTTTGAGGACCACATCCTGGCGCGCCGCTGCGAAGCGGGCGTGTGCTCGGATCTGGCGCTTTCACCGTGCGAGAACAGTTGTCCGCTGCACATGAACATTCCGCGCTTCCTGCAGCTCTATAAGGAAGGACGCCTCGACGAAGCGTTCGAGTCGGTGATCCTCGACAATCCACTGGCGGCATCGACAGGTCGCGTTTGCCAACATCCGTGCGAACACCGCTGCAGGCGCGCCGCGCTCGATTCTTCCGTCAACGTTCGCGAGGTGCATCGCTTCATCGCCGACGCCATCCTGCTCTCCGACCGTTTCGAGGAATTCGCCGGACGAATCGCTGCGCGGCGGCTGCCCGCGACGGGTCGCAAGGTGGCGATTGTCGGCGCCGGACCGACCGGCCTGACCGCCGCGTTCTATCTCGCGATGTTCGGGCACGATGTCACTGTTTATGACTCGAAGCTCGAAGCCGGCGGCATGTTGCGCTATGCCATTCCCGAATACCGGTTGCCGAAGAGCGTGTTGCGGCGCGAGATCGAGCTGATCGAGCGCGTCGGCGTGAAATTCTGCTTCAACACGCGCGTCGGCATCGACGTCCCGTTCAGCGAACTCGACGAGCGCTTCGACTCAGTGATGATTGCCATCGGCACCTGGAAGGAAGCGCGGGTCCGCCTGCCCGGGACCGAACTGAAGGGCGTTTATCCGGCCCTGCCCTTCCTCGAGGCGGTCGCTGCCAAGCAGGCGCCATCCGTTGGGCGGAAGGTGGCGGTCATCGGCGCGGGAAATGCCGCCATCGACTCGGCGCGCACCGCGCTGCGCATGGGCGCGCAGGTGAACATCCTGTATCGCCGCGAGCGCGACGACATGCCGGCGATCGAAGAGGAAACCGAGGCCGCGGAAGCCGAAGGCGTCAACCTTGTATTTTGCGCGGCTCCGCACCGAATCCTCGGCGACGCCGACGGCAGGGTCCGTGCCATCGAAGTGGTGAAGACGCGCCTGGGCGAGTACGACGCTTCTGGACGCCGTAAGCCGATCTCCACCGACGAGATCCAGCGCTTCGAGTGCGACAGCGTGATCCTCGCCATCGGCGAGACCTTCGACCGCGACTTCGCGCGCGCCTCCGGCCTCAACCTGAAAGACGAGAGCTCGATCGTGGTCAACCGCTTCACGCTGGAGACGAGCCGGCCGCGCTTCTATGCCGGCGGTGACGTCGTCACCGGGGCCTCCAACGTGTCCAGCGCGATGGCCTTTGGAAAGCGCGCCGCGAATACCATCGACGAGCAGCTTATGGGCGCGCGCCGCTGGAAGGAACTGGTGCCGCAATTCCAATATGAGCAGGCGGTTCCGGCCGAACCGGTGGAATGCCGCCGGCATGAAGCTCCGGCCCTGGCCATGGCCTCGCGCACTCGATCGTTCGACGAGGTGATCCACGGCCTCGCCGAGGACGACGTCCTGGAAGAAACCGAACGCTGTCTCCGCTGCGACGTGAAGGTCGCGGCCACATAAAGGAGCAACGCTTTGCCGCAGAAAACAATTTCGCTGCGCATCGACGGCGAGTTGGTCCATGCCCTGGAAGGCGAGACCATCCTCCAGGCCGCCCGGACCGCGAGCAAGTACATCCCGACCTTGTGTTACCTCGAGGGCCTAAGCGCGGTGGGCGCATGTCGCCTGTGCGTGATCGAGGTCGCCGGCATGAACCGGCTGCTCCCGGCCTGCACCACGCCGGCGCAGGAAGGCATGTCGGTCATCACCAACTCGCCGCGCCTGACGCAGTACCGCCGCATCGCGGTGGAACTGCTGTTCGCCGAGCGCAACCACATCTGCGCGGTGTGCGTGGCGAATGGGCATTGCGAACTCCAGGCGGTCGCGACGTCGCTCGGCGTCACCCACGTGCGCTATCCCTACAACTATCCGCGCCAGACGCTCGACATGTCGCATCCGCGCTACGTGCTCGATCACAACCGCTGCATCCTGTGCACGCGCTGCGTGCGGGTCTGCGCGGAGCTGGAAGGGGCGCACGTTTGGGAGATGACGTCACGCGGGATCAACGCGCGCATCGTTTCCGACCTCAACCAGCAATGGGGTGAATCGAAGAGCTGCACATCCTGCGGCAAGTGCGTGCTCGCATGTCCGACCGGCGCGCTGAGTGAGAAAGGTCGCTGCGTGGAAGAGCTGGTCAAAGAGAACGAACGGCTGAGTGCGCTCGCTCAGCGGAAAGGAGCGCAGGCATGAGGAAGATCAAAGTCGCCACCGTGTGGTTCGACGGCTGCTCCGGCTGCCACATGTCGGTGCTCGATATGGACGCCGGCATCATCGCGCTGCTGCGCAAGGTCGATATCGTTTACGGACCGCTGGTGGACGCGCAGGAATTTCCGGAAGACGTGGACGTGACCCTGGTCGAAGGCGCGATCAGCACTCATGAAGACGTGATTAACCTGCAGAAGATCCGCGCCCGCACCCGCACGCTGGTCGCGCTCGGAGACTGCGCCGTGACCAGCAACGTGCCGTCGATGCGCAACACATTCCCAGTGAACAAGATTTTGCAGCGCCTTTACGTGGAAGGCGCGCAGGAAAATCGCGCGGTGCCGGTCGACATTCCGCAACTGCTCAAGCAGGCGCGGCCCGTGCACGACTTCGCCAAGGTCGACGTGCATGTGCCCGGCTGCCCGCCATCGCCCAAGGCGATTGCCGGCGTTCTCACCGATCTCGTCGAGGGACGCCGCACCGACGCAAACCCGAAATTGAAATTCGGCTAAAGCAAGGTCGCCATTAGCTAAGCGCTGATGGCTGAAAGCTGAGAGCTTCTCTTATGAGCCGCATTGTCATCGAACCGGTCTCGCGCATCGAAGGACACGCCCGCGTGACGTTGCAGCTTGCCGACGACGGCTCGCTCAAGTCCACGCAATTCCAGGTCACGCAGGTGCGTGGCTTCGAAAAGTTCACCGAGGGACGCCCGTTCTACGAGATGCCGGGCATTACCGCCCGCATCTGCGGCATCTGCCCGGTGAGCCACGAGCTTGCCTCGGCCAAGGCGTGCGACGCCATCATGGCGGTCCGCATCCCGAAAGCCGCGCATTTGCTGCGTGAGCTGCTGCACTGCGCCCAGTTCGTGCAGTCGCACGCGCTCAGCTTCTTCTACCTTTCGTCGCCTGACCTGCTGCTTGGCATGGATTCTGACCCGGCGCTGCGCAACATCGCCGGCGTAGTCGAGAAGTTTCCCGAGGTCGCGCGCGACGGCATCGAGCTGCGGCGCTTCGGGTTGCAGATCATCGAGGGCCTGGCGGTGGAGCGCGTGCATCCGTCGTGGGTCGTTCCCGGCGGCGTGAACGCGCCGATGACATCCGCGTTGCGCGACCGCATCCTCGCCGACCTCCCGGGGGCCTTCGCCATCGCCGAGCACGCGCTCGGGCTTCTGAAGTCGAAACTCGATTCGCTGAAGGAAGAAGCTGAGTTCTTCGGGTCGGCACCGACGCTTTACGCCGGTTTGGTCGATGGCCGCAAGCGCGCGCAGCTCTACGACGGCGCCATCCGTTTCCTCTCCGGCGACGGCGAAGTATTGCAGGAAAGCGTCGCGCCGGAGCAATACGCGGGCCTCATCGGCGAGGCCAGCCTGCGCGACTCGTACCTCAAGGCGCCGTACTACAAGCCGATGGGATATCCCGCGGGCGTCTACCGCGTTGGGCCGCTGGCGCGCATCAATGTCGCCGACGCGTTCGGCACGGCGCGCGCCGACGCAGCTTTGCAGGAGTTTCGCCAGCGGTTCGGCCGTCCGGCGCACAGCGCCCTGCTCTATCACTATGCCCGGCTGATCGAGATCTTCTACGCGCTGGAGCGCATCCGCGAGCTGCTCGACGATCCGACAATTCTCGAACAGCACATCCGCGCCACCGCCGGCGTCAATGCGCTGGAAGGCGTCGGCGTCATCGAGGCGCCGCGCGGCTTGCTTATCCATCATTACAGGGTTAACGAGCAGGGCGCGATCGTCTGGGCCAATCTTGTTGTCGCCACCGGACACAACAACCTGGCGATGGGCAAGAGCGTGCAGCAGGTCGCGGAGCACTTCGTCCACGGTCCCAAGCTCGAAGAAGGCATGCTGAACCGCGTCTCGGCGGTGATCCGGGCCTACGATCCTTGCTTGAGCTGCTCGACGCACGCGAGCGGCCAGATCGCGATGCGGATCACGCTGCTCGATCCAAGCGGGAACGTGGTGGATGAACTAGTGGCCGACTAGGAGTTAGGCCTTCGATCTATTGCGCTTCCGGCTTGAAAACAATGCCCTTCCCGCTGCGGCCGTTCATGACGATCGTCAGCGGCGCGTCGAAGTGCAGATGGCGCACGCAGCTCTCCTCCCCCACCGCGGGCTGCGCGCCCAGCCACTCCCAGTCGACAAACCCTTCGCCGATGTCGGGATTCACGGTGAAGTAGCCGACCTGGAAAGCCGTCAGGTTCTGGAAGAAGTGGCTGCCTTGCGACGGCGTGACGCGGAAGTCGCGGAATCCCGCTTCGATGATCGCGCGCGCACCGGAGATCTGATCCCAATCGATGGGGATGCCAAGCCAGGGATCGTTCGATCCCCAGCGTCCGACGCCGATCAGCAGGTATGGCTTATTGTCGGTGGTGAGCGTGGCGTTGAAGTGAGTCACGGATTGTGCCACTTCCTGGCTGCGCGCGCGCTCGAAGCGGTGGAAGTCGACAACCACGACGTCATTGACCTGGATTCGACCATTGCCCAGCACCTTCGGGCTGCGGCATACGAGCCGCTCCGGATCGACGTCTTCCAGGCGCAGTTCTTCGCCCTCGCGCGAAAGTACCAGCGGACGCATTTGCAGGAAGCCAAATTCCGAGCGGTCGAGGCTCATGTTCACCGCGAATTCAATTTCCACCGGCCGCCCGAGCGCGCCTTCGCCGACGCCCATCAGTAAGTCGAGAATCTGGGCCAGCGGAAAGACGCCGTGCTTCAAGACCGCCGCAAACGTCACCACACGCGGGCCGGGACGGCTCAAGCCATCGTAGATCGCGTGGTTATCCACCGAGTAGGTTGAGCCGACAATGTCCAACGTTCCATCCTGTTCCGCGACGGAAAGTCCGAAGCGCGCCTCGCGCAAGTCGAGCACCGGATCGTCATGGCGCCCTGCCTGCTCCAAATCGAGCGCCCAGAATTCCGTCTGCGAATTCGAGAGGATGTCCTCGACCGCCGAGAAGTGCAGCAGGTTCTGCGGATATCGCGGGCAGAACGAGAGACAGCGGCCGCCATCGACCACCGCGCGGCCGAGACCAAGCGCGACCGCGGCGATCCCGTCGGAAGATTCCATCGGCGCCGCCGGATAGAAGTTCCACGAGCGCACCACGCCGGAAAAATCGGGATAGAAACGCGCGCCATGCGTCCCGCCAACCACCTGCTGGATGATCACCGCCATCTTCTCTTCTTCCAGCCGGTAGGGCGTGGCGCGAACGTACGACTTCGCGTGCTGCGCGAATACCGACGCGTACACGCGCTTGATGGCTTCCAGCAGTTGATCGAGACGCACTTCGAGATCCTCATGCCGGTTCGCGAGCATGAAGGTTTCGTAGACGCCGGTGAACGGCTGGTACTGCGAGTCTTCCAGCAGGCTCGATGAGCGCACAGCCAGCGGATACTGCACCTGGGTGAGGAACGCGCGCAGGTCAGCACGCAGTGACTCGGGCACCTTCGCCTTGAGGAATCGGCGAACAATCTCCGCGTCGTCTTCGCAGCGAATGGCAAAATCGTTCAGCCGGTTGCGGCGAAGGAAGTCATCGAAAATGTCCGTCGCCAGCACGAGGCTGGGCGGAACCTTGATATTGACGTCGGGAAAACGTGCGCCGACGCGACTCCGGTGCAGCAAGTAGCGCACGAACGCAAGGCCGCGCGCTTTGCCGCCTAGCGACCCGCCGCCGAGCCGCAGGAAGAATGCATCGCTGGCATGAAACGTGGTGGCGTTGAAATCGCCGATCAGCGCCTGGCTCTGCTCGCGGCGGTATTCGGCGATGGAGTCAATGAGGTCGCGCCGTAGCTCCTCGACGCTGCCGAAGTCCGATACTTTACGCGGACGCAGCTTCTGCGCCAGCGCGAACTCCGTGCGCGCCGCCAGCCAGTGCGAAAAATGATTGCGCGAGCTGTGAAACGCGACGCTTTCGGCCGGCACCTGTCCGAGCGCGTGTTCCAGCTCGTTCATGTCCTTCGCGCGCCCGACCTCCTCGCCGCTTGGCATGCGAAACACGAAGTCGCCGAACCCGAGCTGCTCAATCAGGAACTCGCGCAAGTCCGCGAGCAGGGTTGGCGAGCGCTTGCGCAAGAAGGAATATCCTTCCGCCTGGGCGCGCTCCATGAAAGCGGTGCGGCTGGAGTGCAGCACGATCGGCGCGTCGGGAATCAGTTCGCGCACCATCTTCGCCAGCTCGAACCCGGAGTCGGCGTTCAGCTGTCCGTCGCGCGGAAACTCGACATCCGAAATCACCCCGAAAAGATACGGCTTGAACTCCAGGACATTCTCGACCGCTTCTTCGTAGGTCGAGCACAACAGAATCTTGGGACGCGCGCGCAGCCTCAGCAGCTTGTGCGCCACGTTGAACGCTTCTTCGATCAGGCGCCGCGACTGCGTGATCAGCTCGGTGTAGATCACCGGCAGGAACAGCGAGTAGTACCGGATGTTGTCTTCCACCAGGAGCATCACGGGCACGCTTGACTGGCGCGTGTCGTGCCGCACGTTGCGCTTGTCTTCGATGTACTTGACGATGGTCAGCAGGATGCGGACGTTTCCCTGCCAGAGGAAAATGCGATCAATATCCGTGACCGGCTTACGCGCGACGAAGCTCTTGATCTCGCGATAATCGTAGGCCAGAACCACGACGGGAACGTCGAGCCCGGCTTCCTTGACGCGGCGCGCAAGCTCGGCCGCGTCCATGTCGACGATCTTCAGGTTGGTGACGATCAGGTTGAAGCGCGGATGCTTCTTTGCCAGCGCCAGCGCCTCTTCGCCGCTGGCGACGTGCGTGATGCTCGGCACCTGCGTCAGGCTGAGTTCCAGCGATTCGCCAATCATCAACTCGTTGAGGCGGCCATCTTCGCGAAGGATGAACGAGTCGTAGAGGCTCGACACGAGCAGGATGTCCTGCACGCGGAACGGCATGAGGTTCTCGAATCCCTCAAACAGCCGATCCGCATCCAGCACCGGGTTTGGCGCGCTGCTCACCGCCATAGGCTACACGATTCATGCGCAAAACAAACGGGGCGGATCGCTCCGCCCCGCGTGTACAGCAAAGTGAATTAAACGAGGCCCTGATCCAGCATCGAGTTGGCCACCTTGAGGAAGCCGGCGATGTTGGCGCCGTTCACGTAATTGCCCGGCGTGCCGTACTTCTCGGCCGTTTCGAAGCAATTCTTGTGAATGCTGATCATGATGTTGTGGAGCTTCTGATCGACTTCTTCGCGGCTCCACGACAGGCGCTGGCTGTTCTGCGACATTTCCAGACCGCTGGTGGCGACGCCACCGGCGTTCGCAGCCTTTGCCGGACCGTACAGGATCTTCGCATCCAGGAACTGCTTCACAGCGTCGAGGGTGCTCGGCATGTTGGCGCCTTCGGAAACGACGGTCACGCCGTTCTTCAGCAGGTTCGTCGCGTCCTTGGCGTTGATTTCGTTCTGCGTGGCGCTCGGGAACGCGCAGTCGGCCTTGATGGCCCACAGCGGGTTGTGGTCGAGCTTGATGTCCGTCGGCATGTACACGGCTTTCTTGTACTTGTCGGCGTAGTCGCGGATGCGGCCGCGCTTCTGGTTCTTCAGTTCCATGACGAACGCCAGCTTGTCCTTGTCGATTCCATCCGGATCGAAGATGACGCCGTTCGAGTCGCTGCAGGTCAGCGGCTTGGCGCCGAGCTGGAGCAGCTTCTCGATCGTGTATTGCGAGACGTTGCCGCTGCCGGAGACGAGGCAGAGCTTGCCTTCCAGCGTCTGCTTGCGGGTCTTCAGCATTTCCTGCGCGAAGTACACGCAGCCGTAGCCGGTGGCTTCCGGACGAATCAGCGAGCCGCCCCAGTTCAGACCCTTGCCCGTGAGGACGCCGGTGAACTCGTTGCGGAGGCGCTTGTACTGCCCGAACAGGAACCCGATCTCGCGGCCGCCCACGCCGATGTCGCCGGCGGGAACGTCGGTGTCAGGACCGATGTGGCGCGCCAGCTCGGTCATGAAGCTCTGGCAGAAGCGCATCACTTCGGCGTCGCTCTTGCCCTTCGGATCGAAGTCCGAACCGCCCTTGCCGCCGCCCATGGGCAGCGTCGTCAGCGAGTTCTTGAACACCTGCTCGAACGCCAGGAACTTCAGGATGCCGAGGTTTACCGACGGATGGAAGCGCAGTCCGCCCTTGTAGGGGCCGATGGCGCTGTTCATCTCGATGCGGAAGCCGCGGTTCACCTGCACTTCGCCGCGATCGTCAAACCACGGCACACGGAACATGAGGACCCGCTCCGGCTCAACGATCCGTTCCAGGATCTTCGCCGCGCGGTATTCCGGATGCTTCGCCAGCACCAGGCTCAGCGAATCGAATACTTCGCGCACCGCTTGGTGAAATTCCGGCTCGGCCGGATTCTTGGCGACGATCTGCCCCAACACTTCTTCCATGTAATCGCCCGTCTTGGTCGGCGGGTTCATGATTCCAACTCCCATATCAATTTCCTCCAAAGGAGGCCCGTAGGCCTCTCAAGCGACCGCCTGTCCGGCGCACCGCTGCCAGCTAACAAACCGACTCTCATTTCACTCTCCGGGACGTTTTGCGGCTGTGACATCTGTCACCCGCGGGCGTGATACCCACCCATTGGCGGGCGAGAAGCTTAGCAGAAATGGGCAAAAAATGGGGCCGGCGTCGCCGCCGGCCCGTTACGTTGGTTCACTCTGCTTTACGGTTCAGGCACTTCCCCGGAATCGGGCTCCCCGCCGCCCGCCGCCGGGCCAGGACGCCCCGCACCGGGAATCACGATATGCGGCACGCCTGCGTCGTTGATAGCCTTGTTCAGCGTTCCCAGATCGTCCTGGGCGAGCTTGCGCACGTTGCCGCTGGCCTCGGTCACCAACCCTTGCAGTATCCGGATCTGGTCAAGCTGCCATGCGGTCGGACCAGCGGTAAAGCCCTCCATCTGTCCGATCACCTGCACCACCCGTTGCGTGAGCGTCGGCGGAACGTATTCCAGCGGAGGACCGGCGTTACCCAGTCCAGCCGCCCGGCCGCCACACTGCGCAACCGCGGCGAAGCGCTTGCACGTCTCGTCGACGCGCTTCAACAGTTCCTGCGCCGAAGCCTGGATGTTGTCCGGCACACGCGCGCCGCCCGGCCGCTTCGCGCCCTCGATGAAGGTGTTGAGCGACGTCCGCATACCGGTGATGGTGCGCGACGACGACAGCGCCATCCCCGCGAGGCGAGCCAGTTGATCCATCGCCTGCCGCCGAGCCGCGCGTTCCTGCGGCGTCAGCGTGATGCGCGGATCTTCTTCGACCGTGACCTTCGTAGACTGCTCGAGCTTCCCTGCCGTCACCTTGACGGTGTATTCGCCCGGCTCGGCGCGCAGCCCGCCGCCGGCGAATCCGGCGAAGAATCCGAATCCACCGAATCCTCCGGGTTCGCCCGCTTCCTGGCCGCCTTCGGCCTGTCCGCCGCCCGGGGTCTGCGTCAGCGACGCGCCACGCAAATCCCAAACCACGCGGTTGAGCCCGGCGTCGCCCGTGCCGTTGATCGTGCGCACCGTCTTGCCGTCCTTGTCCGTAACGGTGACACGGACGCGATCCTGCGCGCCGAGCTTGGCCTTCAGGTAGTAATTCACGATCGCGCCGTTTGGCGGATTCGCTCCCAGGAACAGTTTGTGTCCGACATCGCCGCCGCGATTGGCAATGCGCCACTCGGTAGCGGCGCGCGTGTCGAATAGCTTGAAGTCCTGGCTGGCGGTCGCGTCGCTCATCTGCTCGAAAGGCGAGATGTCGTCAAGGATCCAGATCGAACGGCCGTGCGTCGCAACTACCAGGTCGTTGTCGCGCGGATGGATCTGGATGTCGTCGACCGGCACCGTCGGCAGGTTCAGCGTCAGACGCGACCAGCGCGCGCCCTGATCGAACGAGACGTACAGCCCGTGCTCCGTACCAAGGAACAAGAGCTTGGGATTACGGAAGTGTTCGCGAATCACGTGCACCGTGCCCTGGTCGTCGGGCAAGCCATTGCGGATCGCCTTCCACGTCTCGCCGTAGTCCGTGGTCATGAAAACGTAGACGTTGAAGTCATTGCTGCGATGCCCGTCGAAGGTGGCATAAGCCGTGCCATCGGCGTGCTTCGACGCCACGACGCGAGAAACGTATGTGCCCTTCGGCACGCCAGGCACCTTCGAGACGACGTTCTTCCAGTTCTTGCCGCCATCGCGCGTGACTTGGAGATTGCCGTCGTCCGTGCCTACCCACAGCACGTCGCGGTTGGCAGGTGACTCGCTGACGGTGGTAATGGCCGGGAAATTCTGCACGCCGTCATGACGCGAGAGCGTGTATTGGCTCGGCACTTTGCCGAAGATCTCCATCTTGTTGCGATCGACGCCGGTAGTTAGGTCCGGACCGAGCCGCTCCCACGCGTCGCCCTGGTCGCGCGAGCGGAACAGGTAGTTCCCGCCGTAGTAGACCGTGTGAGGATCGTACGAAGAGATCACGATCGGCGAGTTCCACTGGAAGCGATACGGTGGTTCGCCATCCCCGGGAATCGGCCGAATCGATTTCGATTCGTGCGTGCGCAAGTTACGCCGCAGCACGTTGCCGTCCTGCGACTCGGCGTACACGATGTTGGGATCGGTGGGATCGACCTGCGCGTAGAAGCCGTCACCGCCGCCGACGGTGAACCAATCGGAATTGGCAATGCCCGCCGCGTTCATCGTCGCGCTGGGTCCGCACCACGCATTGTTGTCCTGCAAGCCGCCGCAGATCTTGTACGGCTTGGCCATGTCGAGACCGATCTCATAGAACTGGCCCAGCGGGATGTTGTTGTCGAAGTCCCACGTGCGGCCACGGTCGTAACTGATGTGAATGCCGCCGTCGGACCCGGCAATCATGTGGTTGGAATTCGACGGATCGATCCACACCGCATGGAAATCACCGTGAATGCGCTGCACCACGTTCTGGCGGAAGGTCCTCCCGCCGTCGTCCGAGGTGAACATGTTCGCGCCCAGCACCCAGATGCGCTGGTCGTTGTTCGGATCGATGCGCACTTGGCTGTAGTAGCTCGGACGCGGATTCGTGTCGGACATCTTGGTCCATGTATCGCCGCGATCTTCCGAGCGATAGATGCCGCCACCTGCGTGTTCCACCAACGCATAAACAATGTTGCCGTTGCGCTTGTAGAACTCCACCGCCATGCGGCCGATCTCGTCCTTCGCCTCCGCCGGGACTTGGCGCTCGGCAGCTGCCGCCGCCGCTCCTGCTGCTGCTGCGCCGCCTCCACCACCAAATCCGCCACCACCGCCGCCGCCTGGACCGCCAAACGCGGGCGTCGCCGGACGCGGGTTCGGATCCCACGGCAGACCTTTCTCCAACTTCTTCCAGGTTGCGCCGCCGTCTGTCGTCTTATATAAGCCGCTGGCTGGTCCACCGCCGTTGTAGCCAAACACCGTACGCCGCCGCTGGTAGAAGCCGGCGATCAACGTTCCGGGACTCTGCGGGTCCATGGCGATGTCGGTCGCGCCCGTGTCTTCATTCACGAAGAAGACTTGCTTCAACGTCGCGCCGCCGTCGGCAGTCTTATAGACGCCGCGTTCCTTACTCGGTCCCCACAGCCGCCCGACCGCCGCGACGTAAACGA
>Ga0157369_10007273_pt1 | contig 12742 bp, 14 predicted proteins | sample C25metaG_FD_113461 | JGI IMG/M metagenome (GOLD analysis project Ga0157369, IMG submission 113461) | Corn rhizosphere microbial communities from Kellogg Biological Station, Michigan, USA - C2-5 metaG | ecosystem: Host-associated > Plants > Roots > Rhizosphere > Soil | place: USA: Michigan...
TACTACTGCCTAAGCAGTGGAAGAGTAGGTCGTCGCCAGGCTTTGCTGGCGGCGTGAGCAGGAACCCATTCACGATGTTGAAAATGCCGCTGCCGAGACTATCTCGCAGCGGCGTTTTTGTTTCAGGCCCTCGTTTGGCCAAGCGTCGCGGGGTGGAGCAGCCCGGTAGCTCGTCAGGCTCATAACCTGAAGGTCGCAGGTTCAAATCCTGCCCCCGCAACCAACTTTGAAGCCCGCTTTCCGGCGGGCTTTTTTATTGCGCCGGTGGCTCCGGATGCCCCGCCTTCCACTCCATCGCCGTCCGCACCCGGCTTTCGACGGACGGGTGATCGTAGAAGATGATCTCCTCGATCCTGTTCGGCCGCGGGTAGCGATATTCAGCGGTCTTCACGAGCGCGGTCGACAGCGCATCAGGCCGGTTCTCGGTCCTCAGCGAATACATGTCGGCATTCGCCTCGAGGGTCCGGCTAAACGTGTTCGAGAACGGCAGCGTGACGACGCCAAACAAAGTGAGCATGAACATCAGGACCGGAAGCCCGCGCGGGTCTGGAAGCGCCGACGTCGATCCGAACCGCCGCGCGAACCAAGGGAATAGCCGGTCCACCAGCCAGAACAGAATGATCGCCCCGATCGTCGCGAAGAGAATGCCCCACCAAGTGTGCTTCAGTACATAATGGCCGATCTCGTGGCCGGTGACCGCGCGCACCTCGTCGAGCGAAGCGTTCTTCATCGCGACGTCGGAGATCGCGACCCGCGCCGTGCTTCCGACCCCGCCGGCGTTGGCTGTGAAATTGTTCGACTGGCGCGAGCCGTTGTACATGAACACGCGCTCGGGCGGCACGCCAGCCCGCCCCGCCATCTCGACCACAGCGTCGCGCACCTTCCCAGGCGGGATGGGCGTGTAGTGGTTGAATAAAGGTTCGATGAGTACCGGCGACATGAGGCTGAGGAATGCAAAGGCGATCGCGGTCAGGCCGCTGGACCAAATCCACCACCCCTTTCCGGTCCGCCGGATCAACCAATAGACGAACATCAGGAAGATCCCGCCGAGAACTGCGGTCACTAGCGTTGCGATTCCCAACTGCAGAAGCCAGTCGGAGAATGGCTGGCTGGTCCGGCCGTAGCCCTTCTCCCGCCACCAATCGGCGTAGATGCTCCACGGTAGCGTCAGGACCGCCGAGACGATGAAGAAGACGAGCGCGACGACGAACGCGCGAAGGTTCTTCCACCTTTCGCCGAGCTTCGCTTCGATCCAGTCGAGCACGCCCGAACGCACGATCAGCCAGGTTACGGCCGCCGCGACCAGCAGGGACCACAGGGTCATCCATTCTTTGCCGACGGTATAGTGGTGGGCCTTCTGAAGCGCGGCAGGTCCGAGGCTGTCGATGTAGCGAGCTGTCGCGGCGTTCGGATCGAATGGCATTCGCTGTCCTCCTGCGTTCGAACCGGCAGCGTAACAGCTGTTGCCGACGCGGCAATGGGAACGACTGCAAACGTCGGGCGATTGTCTGCGAGTGACGAAAAGCAAGGCAGCTCCCGTGCCGATGGAGGCGCTGCTCGCGGCGGAACTGCCGGCGGGCGAAGGATGGCAGTACGAGCCCAAATGGGACGGCTTCCGCTGCCTAGCGCGACGGCATGGCGACGAAGTCACGCTGACGTCGAAATCGGGCAAGCCGCTCGCGCGCTATTTCCCGGACGTCGCCGAGATGCTGCGCCACCTGAAGGATCGCGACTTCCTGCTTGACGGCGAGCTCATTATCCCGGTTGGCGACGCGTTATCCTTCGAGGCGCTCCAGCTGCGGCTACATCCTGCCGAAAGCCGGGTTCGAAAGCTGGCCGCGGACCATCCCGCCGAGCTGATGCTGTTCGACCTGCTCGAGATCGACGACAAGGACCTGACCGACGAGCCGCTGTCGGAACGGAGGAAAGCACTCGAGGAGTTCTTCGCCAAGAACGAAGCTCCGCCGCTGCATCTGTCGCCGATCACCCATGACCGCCGAACCGCGGTCAAATGGCTCGACCGAAGTGGCGACGCGCTCGACGGCGTGATCGCCAAGCGTACCGACCTCGAATACCGCTCAGGCGAGCGGGCGATGGTCAAGGTCAAGCAGCAGCGCACGGCGGACTGCGTCGTCGGCGGCTTCCGCTACGCCGAGAAAAAGAAGGTCGTCGGATCGCTTCTGCTCGGGCTCTACGATGATCAGGGCAAGCTCAACCATGTCGGATTCACCTCGGCGATCCCGGCGGCCGAACGATCCGCACTGACGGACAAGCTCGAAAAGTTGATCAAGCCTCCGGGATTCACCGGCAGCGCGCCCGGCGGCCCAAGCCGGTGGAACACCGCTCGCTCGATGGCATGGGAGCCGCTGAAGCCCGTGCTCGTCGTCGAGGTCCGCTACGACCAGGTCACGGGGGGTCGCTTCCGCCACGGCACGGGCTTCCTTCGCTGGCGACCGGACAAGGATCCCAGGCAGTGCACCTATGAGCAACTGGCACCGGAGCTCCGCCCCTCGGAGCTGAAGGAGCTGTTCGACGCATGAGCCTGCTATTCGACGCGCCGCTGATCGCCGGCCTCGACTATCGCGAAGAGGTGATCGATCGCGCCGAGGAGCAGGTCCTGATCGACCGCCTCTCCACAGCTGACCTCTCGCCGTTCCGCTTCCACGGCTTTCTTGGCAATCGGAAGACCCAAAGCTTCGGCTGGCGCTACGACTTCGACGACGCGAGCTTCACGCCGGCCGAGGCCATGCCGGACTGGCTCGCGCCGGTGCGCGAAACCGCGGCGCGCTTCGCCGGGTTGCGGCCCGACGATTTCGTCCATGTCCTCCTCGCCCGCTACGACCCCGGTGCCGGCATCGGCTGGCATCGCGATCGCGACGTGTTCGACAAGGTCGTCGGCATTTCGCTGGCGACCCCCGCGACGTTGCGTTTCCGCCGCCGCAAGCCCGGAGGCTTCGACCGAGCAACGCTCGATGTCGCGCCGCGCTCCGCCTATCTCCTGGCCGGCGAAGCTCGCTGGGACTGGGAGCACAGAATTACGCCCGGCGATCAGCTTCGCTTTTCGATCACCTTCCGCACCCTGTCCGACAAGGGCCGTCAGATCGCCGCCGCACGGCGCTGAAGGAACGGCTCGCTACCGGAACGGTTTTGGCTCCGTGCTGCGTCGATTCCTTCCGCTGTTCCTGATTTTGGCAAGCTGCTCGAAAGGTGCCCAAGCAGACCTGCCATATATTGGCGAAGCGCGATCGCTCGCGGCCGAATGGGCGCTGGTCAATGAACAGGCGAGCCGCGGCCACCTCACTGCTCATTACGTTCAAACCATGCGCTCAAGCGTCCGCGAACAACTGCAGACCGCGCAAAAAGCGCTGAGCGAGCCGAAGTCCGATTACGGTCAGGAAATCGCCGCCCTGCTCGCGGAGTCTGACGACGCACCGCCGCAGCAACTCCGCGCGCATGCGAGCAGGCTCAAGCGACAAGAGGACAGCCTTGAATCCGCTTGAGATCACGCTCGGCATCATGACGGCGGTCGGCGGTTTCGTTGACATCAGCGAGCTGGTCTTTGCTGCCCAGGCCGGTTCGATTTTCGGCTACGCGCTGATGTGGGTTTTCGCTTTCATGACCGTAGGAATCATGGTCTTCGGCGAGATGAGCGGCCGCGTCGCCGCCGTCGCTCACCAGCCCGTATTCAACCTCATGCGACACCGGCTCGGACTGAAGCTAGGTCTCGTCACTTTGTTCGCCTCGGTGATCAGCACCCTGATCACGACCGCTGCCGAGATTGGCGGCGTTGGGCTCATCCTTCATTACCTTACAGGCTTCCCATATTTGCTAATGGCGGTGGTTGGCGCCGTCGCGCTTGCTGCTTCGATGTGGGTGCTTCCATTCAAGTGGATCGAACGAACCTACGGCCTGCTCGGCCTGCTGATGCTCGTTTTCGCGGTCGCGCTGTTCAAGATTCACCCGCCGTGGGATCAACTGCTCGGCGGGTTCGTCCCTCAAATTCCGTCCGGCTTAAGTGAAAAGGAGCTGCTGAAGTTCGGCTATTTCGCCGTCGCGATCACCAGCGCCGTCCTGTTTCCGTATGAAGCCTATTTCTATTCGTCGGGTGGCATCGAGGAGGAATGGGGACCGAAGGACCTGCCGAACAACCGGCTGACGACAACCGTCGGATTCGCGCTCGGGTCGCTTCTGGCTATCACCATCCTCGCGATCTCGGCACAGCTGTTCAAACCCGCGAACGTCGGGCCGCAGATTCTCGGAAGTTCGGCGCTCGAGGCAGCGATCCCGCTAGGCCGGGCCGGGCTCCTCGCCGCTCTCCTCGGGATGCTGATTGCGATCGCCGGCGCAGCGATCGAAACGTGCATGGCCAATGCCTATTCGGTCTCGCAATTCTTCGGGTGGGAATGGGGCCGCCATCGCAAGCCGTGGGAGGCGCCTCGGTTCACGGTTGCATGGGTCGGTTTCCTGCTCCTTTCGCTGCTCATCGTGCTGACCGACGTCGATGTGATGAGCTTGGTCGAATATGCGATCCTGTTCTCGATCGTTGTCCTGCCGCTTACCTATCTGCCGCTGATGTTGCTCGCCCGGGACAACAATTACATGGGCCAACATGTGAACGGCTGGCTCGCGAACGGGCTCGGCTGGCTGTACTTCGTCATCATCACGGCCGTGGCTATCGCCGCCGTGCCGCTCTACCTCCTGACATCGGGAGGCCAGGCATGAGGCCAACCGACCGCGTCGAGCTCGTCGCCGACCTCCTAGACCTTCCGATTCAGGACAAGGATGGCCGCTACTGCGGCGTCGTAGACGACGTGGAACTCACGGGACGTGCCGGAAAGCAGACGCGGCTCGCCGCGCTGCTCGTCGGGCCCGGCGCATATGAAGGTCGGCTTCCGCGATGGTGCTATTGGTTCGTCCGCAAGATCGCGGGCGACCGGATCGTGCGTATCGATATGGGCAAGGTCGAGCAAATCCGCTCCGTCGTTCAGCTCAACTGTGGGGCTGATCAGGTGAAGCTGCACACGGTCGAAAATCGAGTGCGACAATGGATCCCGAAGAAAGGCGCGCTCTGATGCGGTTGTCGGAACTGCGCGACGCCAAGGTCTGCACGCTGGACGGCGAGACGCTCGGCCGCGTGCACGAAGTCCATTGCGACGAAGGCCATATCGTCGCGCTCATGTGCGGCGCGGGAAGTTTTATCGAGCGTCTGACTTCGCGAACGAAGGGCCGTCGAATTCCGTGGGAATATGTCCGCAAGATCGAGCCCGGACGGATTACGGTCACGCCGGATCCGCCGCAGCGCAAGTCTAGCGGTCCTCGAAGCCCGCGACGCACTCGGCAACCCAGCGCGCGGCGGTCAAAGCGCTGAGGTCGGTCGGATCGAGCGGCGGGTCCCATTCGGTGAGGTCGATGACGCGAACGCGGTGGTCGCTCGCGAGCCGCCGTACCGCCGAAAAGAAATCGATGACGTCCATCCCGCCAGGGCGGGCACCGGGAGCTCCAGGCATCTGCGCTCGGTCGATCACATCGATATCGCAGTCTACGACGATGGCGTCGGTATGAGCGAGATGCTGGAGTGCCTGGTCGATCGCCTTCTCGATTCCATCGCTCCGGACCTCGCCCATGCCGATGACGAGATTGCCGGCGGCGATCGCGTCGCGGTGCATCTTCTCGGTATTGGCGAAGCTCGCGAGTCCGATCTGGGCGATATTCCTGCCCGGCAGGCCATCCGCGATCAGCGCCCGGACCGGATTGCCGTTGCTGAGCCCGTCGTCGAGGTCGCGCATGTCGAAATGGGCGTCGAGCGTAATCAGCCCGACTTTATCGAGCGGAATTTCGAGCGCGAGCACCGCGGGCCGCGTGATCGCATTGTTCCCGCCTGTAACCAGCGTAAGCGCGTGATCGGCGACGCTGGCAGCGATGGCTTCGCGGATTGGATCGGTCGCCCGTTCGATCGTCAGCCCGCCAAGCTCGACATCGCCTCTATCGCGAATGGGCGTGAACAGCGAACGTCCGATCTCCAGATCGTAGCGACCGATGCGTTTCAGCGTCGCACGCAGCTTCCCGGGCGCCTGGTCGCACCCGCCGGGGGTGACCGATCCAGCGGCCAGGGGAGCTCCAACCAGCCCGATCGGGACCGTTGCATCGCCATCGACCAGCAGATCGGAAAGGTTGGGCCAGGCGCTCACGGCTTTGCCGTAGCAAGCTGCCCCGCTAAGGCCAAATCATGTGGGACCGGCTGCTTGTCGACTGCAACATCGCGACGTTCGAGGAATCGCCCGGCAATCCGCTGGGGATTGTCGAGAATGGCGCGATCGGAATCGCCGACGGCAAGATCGTCCGCGTCGGCAAGCGGACGGAGCTAGCCGGATTTCGCGCCAAACAGGTCGACGCGCTTGGCGGCGCATGGGTCACGCCAGGACTGATCGACTGCCACACGCATCTCGTATTCGGCGGAACGCGCGCGGACGAGCATGCGATGCGCCGCGCCGGCGCTAGCTACGAAGAAATCGCAAATGCCGGCGGCGGAATCGCTTCGACTGTAAAGCGAACGGCAGCTGCATCCGACGAGCAGCTGATCGAGCAAAGCCGGCAACGCCTGCACGCGCTGATGCTTGGCGGCTGCACGTCCATCGAAATCAAGTCGGGATACGGCCTTGATCCAAAAAGCGAACTGAGGCTGCTGAAGGTCGCGCACGATCTCGGTGAGGAGGAACCGGTACGCGTGGTTCCGACCCTTCTCGCGCTCCACGCGCTTCCGCCCGATCAACGCGATCTCCGCGCGCATTATGTCAGCGAGATCGTCGACAAGCTGATTCCCGCGGCTGCGAAACAGGGCATTGCAACGAGCGTCGACGCTTTTTGCGAGACGATCGCGTTCACGCCGGACGAGGTCGAGCGCCTGTTCAAGGCCGCCGCTCATCACGGCCTCCGGGTTCGCCTGCACGCAGAGCAGCTCTCGAACCAGCACGGAGCAGCGCTTGCGGCGCAATATCGGGCGCTGTCCGCGGATCACCTCGAACATCTCGACGAGTCGGGAGCGAAAGCCATGGCGTCAGCGGGTACAGTCGCGGTGCTGCTGCCTGGCGCTTATTACGCGCTTCAGGAAAAGAAGAAGCCGCCGGTAGCGCTTCTGCGCAAGCACAAGGTGCCGATTGCCATCGCCACCGACTGCAACCCGGGAACGTCTCCGCTCCTCTCGCCCACTTTGGCGATGAACATGGCTTGCACCCTGTTCGGATTGACGCCCGAGGAGGCGATTGCGGGCATGACGATTAATGCGGCCCGCGCGCTTGGCCTTGCACACAGCATCGGAAGCGTCGCGGCCGGCAAGCAGGCCGACCTTTGCGCCTGGCAGATCGAATCGCTCACCGAGCTCGGTTATTGGGTCGGCCTTCCAGGCCCTGAGCGGAGGATCTTTGCGGGGCAGGATGCGTAGGATCGCGGCGGCGCTCATCGCGCTCATTTGCTGGCTTGGGATCGGGCTTCAATTCTGGGCCAGCTACAGCTTTCGCCACTATGATCTGCTTCTCACGCTGTGGACCCTCGCGCGGTTCTTCACGATCATCAGCAACCTCGCGTTGGCGATCGTGATGACGCTCGTCGCTGCGGGCAAGCGTGTCTCTCCGCTCCTGCTCGGCGGACTAACGCTCGCCATTCTGCTGGTCGGCATCGTCTACCGAACTTTGCTTGCGGGGCTGCACCCGCTGAGCGGCTTGCCGCTTGCTGCCAACATCCTGCTCCACGACATCAGCCCGATTGCGATGACAGGCTATTGGCTGCTGTTCGTTCCACGCGGACGCCTGCGCTGGAGCGCGCCCTGGTGGTGGGCGCTCTTTCCGGCTGTCTACTTCGTCTATGTTCTCGCCCGAGGACAGTTCGATGGACATTATCCTTATCCGTTCATCGATGTCGTCAAGCTTGGCTGGACGCAAGTAACGCTCAATGCGGCCGGCATTGCCTTCGCCTTCGTCCTGGCCGGCTTCGCTCTGGTGTGGATCGACAGCTGGCGCCCGCTTGGGCCACGCGGCGGCAGGCGCTAAGGCGTGATCGATGACCGATCGACGCGACAACAGCCGCCACATCCGCGCCCGCCGCGGCAGCCAGATCAAGGCGAAGCAGTGGACAACCGAGGCCGCGGTGCGGATGCTGATGAACAACCTCGACGACGAGGTCGCGGAGGACCCGCAGAGCCTCGTTGTGTACGGCGGCATCGGCCGCGCTGCGCGCAACTGGGAGTGCTACGACAAGATCGTCGAGACGCTTGAGCGGCTCGAGGAGGACCAGACGCTCCTTGTCCAGTCGGGCAAGCCGGTCGCCGTGTTCCGCACCCACAAGGATGCGCCGCGCGTGCTCATCGCCAACTCCAACATCGTGCCCAAATGGGCGAATTGGGAGTGCTTCAACGAGCTCGATCGCAAGGGGCTCATGATGTACGGCCAGATGACTGCTGGCAGCTGGATCTACATCGGCACGCAGGGCATCGTCCAAGGCACGTACGAGACCTTCGCAGAGATGGGCCGCCAGCATTATGGCGGCGACCTCAAGGGGCGGTGGGTCCTCACCGCTGGCCTCGGCGGGATGGGCGGAGCTCAGCCGCTAGCGGCGGTGATGGCGGGCGCGCACTGCATCGCGATCGAGGTGCAAGAAAGCCGCATCGAGAAGAGGCTCGAAACGCGCTATCTCGACCGGCGCGCAACGAGCATCGACGAGGCGCTGGAGATCATCCGCATTGCGTCCGAGCCGACCAGCGTCGGTCTCCTCGGGAACGCCGCCGAGATCCTGCCGCAGATGCTAGAGCGCGGAATCAGGCCGGATGCGCTCACCGACCAGACCAGCGCCCACGACCCTGCCAACGGCTACTGCCCGGCCGGCTGGAGCGTCGCGAAATGGCAAGAAATGCGCGAGCGCGATCCGGCGGCCGTCGCCGAGGCGGCCCGGGTCTCCATCGCCCAGCACGTCGAGGCGATGCTCGCCTACAAGGCGATGGGCGTGCCGACCTTCGATTATGGCAACAATATTCGCCAGGAAGCGAAGGACATGGGCGTCACCCATGCGTTCGATTTTCCGGGCTTCGTCCCCGCGTACGTCCGCCCGCTGTTCTGCCGCGGGATCGGCCCGTTCCGCTGGGTCGCGCTGAGCGGCGATCCGGAGGATATCTACCGCACCGACCAGCGAGTGAAGGAGCTGATCCCCGACGACCCGCACCTTCACCGCTGGCTCGACATGGCGCGCGAGCGCATTGCCTTCCAGGGTCTTCCGGCGCGCATCTGTTGGGTCGGCCTCGGCCAGCGCCACCGCCTCGGCCTCGCCTTCAACGAGATGGTCAAGAATGGCGAAGTATCCGCGCCGATTGTGATCGGCCGTGACCATCTCGACAGCGGCAGCGTCGCCTCGCCCAACCGCGAGACCGAGAGCATGAAGGACGGCAGCGACGTCGTCTCGGACTGGCCGCTTCTCAACGCGCTGCTCAACACCGCGTCCGGCGCGACCTGGGTTTCGTTCCACCACGGCGGCGGAGTCGGCATGGGCTATTCGCAGCACGCCGGAATGGTGATCGTCGCCGACGGGACCGACGACGCCGCGCGCCGGCTCGAGCGCGTGCTGTGGAACGACCCCGGCACCGGCGTCATGCGCCATGCCGATGCAGGCTACGACATCGCCATCGATTGCGCGCGGGAACAGGGGCTCGATTTGCCGATGGTGGCAAAGTGAAGCTCGACCCGACGAGCATCGACGTCGGCACGCTGCGCCGATTGTGGCAGGGCGAAGCGGCTTCGCTCGATGATGTGTCGATGACGCGCGTCGCCAGATCTGCGGAGGCGGTCAAGCGCATCGTCGCCGGCGGCGAGACGGTTTACGGCGTCAACACCGGCTTCGGCCTGCTCGCCAACACGCGCATTCCGGGCGAGCGGCTTGCCGAACTCCAGACCAACCTCATCCTGTCGCATAGCGCCGGCCTTGGCGATCCTCTGCCGCGGCACGTCACTCGGCTGATGATCGTTCTTAAGCTGCTCGGCCTGGGCCGCGGCCACTCGGGTGTTCGGACGCTGGTGATCGACGCGCTCCAGCGCCTGCTCGACGCCGATGCCATGCCCGTCATCCCATCGCAGGGGAGCGTCGGCGCATCCGGAGATCTCGCGCCGCTCGCCCACCTCATTTCGGCGCTGATGGGTTACGGCCGGATCGACGCCGCGGGTGAAATCCTGCCTGCGGGTGACGCTCTCTCGAAGATCGGTCTCCAGCCGCTCCAGCTCGGCCCGAAGGAGGGCCTTGCGCTGATCAACGGCACGCAGGCCTCGACGGCCATCGCTCTCGACGCTTTGTTCCAGGGCGAGCGCGTGTTTGCGGCAGCCGTTGCGGCCGGCGCGCTTTCGGTCGATGCTTTGAAGGGCAGCGCGAAACCCTTCGACCCGCGCGTCTCCGAGCTCCGCGGCCAGCCCGGTCAGATTCGCGTCGCGGCGGCGATCCACGATTTGCTGCAAGGCAGCGAGATCCTCGTCAGCCACGTGAAGTGCAGCCGGGTCCAGGACCCGTACAGCTTCCGCTGTCAGCCGCAGGTTATGGGCGCCGCGCTAGACCTGCTCGAGAATGCCGCGCGGACGCTGACGATCGAGGCGGGCGCCGTGACGGACAATCCGATTGTCTTCGCAGATGAAGATACGGCGCTCTCCGGCGGCAACTTCCACGCCCAGCCCGTCGCCTTCGCCGCCGACATCATCGCGATGGCGCTTTGCGAGGTCGGATCGATTTCGGAGCGGCGTGTCAGCGTCCTCGTCGACCCTAAGATGAGCGGCCTTCCCGCGTTCCTGACCCAGGATTCGGGCGTGAACTCGGGCCTGATGATTCCACAGGTCACCGCCGCCGCTTTGGTCAGCGAGAACAAGAGCCTCGCTTTTCCTGCGAGCGTCGATTCCATTCCGACTTCGGCAGGGCAGGAGGACCATGTCTCGATGGCGCCCATCGCCGCTCGCAAGGCAGGCCAGATCGCACGCAACGCCGCTGGCGTGATCGCGGTCGAGCTGATGGCCGCCGCCGAGGGCATCGACTATCACGCGCCGATCAAGACCTCGCCGAAGCTTCAGGAAGTTCACGCGGCGATTCGCCGCCTCTCGCCGCACTTCACCGCCGACCGCTATTGGGCCGACGAGATGAGTGCTCTTCAGGAATCGGTATTGGCCGGAGAGATCGCGGCCAGGGAAGGCTTCTGGCTCAGCTGACCCGCGTGGTCTCTGTGTTGCCAACATGATACACCAGCGCGCCGAGTCGCGTTGGAGAAGATCCTATGAATGAGCAACGCAGTGAGTTCGGTGATGCTGCCGCAAAGATTGCGGAGCTCACCGACATGATCGCCGATCAGATTCGGAGGCTGTCCAAACTGCATGAAGAAGGAATCCTCACGGACGAGGAATTTTCTTCGAAAAAGCAGGAATTGTTGGCGCGGCTCTAGCTGACGCGCGTCCAGCGCTGCTCCTTGCAGACGAGGCCCCACATCGCGCAGCCCTTCACGATCATCACGTTGGGGCCGGCTTGGCGGACCGTCGCGGACCCGCCCATGTCGTGCTTGGGATCGTAGGCGCGGCCCCTGTAAACGCCGTCCCCTGTGGGCCGGAGATCGGTCAGCACTCGCGTGCCGAGGTCGACGCCCTTCTGGCGATTGTTGGCGTTTGCCCAACTGACGGTGCCGCACAGCGCACGCCCGCACGGGGCCACGTGAACGATCACGCTATGATGGGGGTTGGCCCATTTGCCCTCGAGCGATGTTTCCGCCGAGGCCATCGCCGGAACCGCGCAAGCGAGCAGAACAAGTCCTGCCTTGATCAGAATCCGCTTCATGATCATCGCTTTAGCCTGATTTTGTGGCGAAAATGGACCGGTCAGGTTGACGGTGCATGAACCGGGGTCAGTGGAAATCGCGGCTTTTCGGGATGATTTCGACGTTTCGCGGGTGCCGATTGGCCGGCCGGCCCCAGCTTCCCGCATGATCCGCTTTCTCCAGCCTGGATGGTAACAATGAGTCGTCGCTGAGCCGGCTGAGCAGGAGCGTATGGTCCTCAAGGCCGCAAGCGACGACGTGGATTACCTCGCTATCCGGATCGCGCTGGATGACTCCGTGAACCGCCATCAGCCGAGCGCCCATCACGATCTTGCGCTGCTTTTCGAACACGGCCGGCCAGACGACCAGGTTCGCAATCCCCGTCTCGTCCTCGATGGTGATGAAGACGACGCCCTTCGACGTGCCAGGCCGCTGCCGGATCAGCACCACGCCCGCCATCGACAGCCGGCGCCCATCCTTGAGCGATTTCAATTGCTCGGCGGTGACGAACTTCTGCGCGGAGTAGTGGGCTCGCAGGAATTGCATCGGATGCGCTTTGAGGCTGAGGCGGATCGTCTGGTAATCGCTGATTACATGCTCGGCGAGCGGCATTGCCGGAAGCTGCGCCGGCACCTCCTCCACTCCCTCGTCGCGGGCCTCGGTATAGGTGAACAGCGGAAGATCCGGAGCCTGCTTGAGCGCGCGCGAATCCCACAGCGCCGAGCGACGGTCGAGGCCCATCGATCGAAACGCGTCGGCCGCGGCGAGCCGCTGGACCGCATGAACCGGGACACGGCCCCGCGATCGAAGCTCCTCGACCGAGGCGTAAGGCCGCCGCGCAACCACACGATCCGCCGCCTCGCGCTGCAGGCCGTCGACCTGGCGCAAACCGAGGCGCAGCGCGCCATCCTCAAGCGTGCAATCCCA
>Ga0157369_10007275_pt1 | contig 12742 bp, 13 predicted proteins | sample C25metaG_FD_113461 | JGI IMG/M metagenome (GOLD analysis project Ga0157369, IMG submission 113461) | Corn rhizosphere microbial communities from Kellogg Biological Station, Michigan, USA - C2-5 metaG | ecosystem: Host-associated > Plants > Roots > Rhizosphere > Soil | place: USA: Michigan...
ATTCCCTTGGCTTGATTCGATTCGACGCGCAGTGTTGCAAGAAGATATGTCAGGGATGTTGAAAATCCTCGGGAGTTTTCGTCGTCAAGCCGTCAAGGACGGGGGTTAGGGTCGAGGGCTGTGTTTTGGTTTTGGGCCATCTATGCCTACGCGCTCCCGAGAAAGCGGATTCACCCTGATTGAAGTGCTGGTGGCGCTGGCGATCATTGCCGTGGCGATGTCGGCGGCTGTGCGCGTGGCGGGGTTGATGACGCAGAGCAGCGGGGTTTTGCGGGATCGCTCGGTGGCGATGATCGCGGCGCAAACCCGCATGGCGGAACTGCAACTGGAAGGTCGATTGCCGACTGGTGTGAAAGCTGTTGATTGTGATCAGGGACGGTTGTTGTTGCGCTGCGAACAAGCCATCGCCACAGCCGAAAACGGCCGATTGCTCAAGGTCGGCATCCAGGTCTTCGACCGCAACCAGGACGCCCCGCCCCTGGCCCGCCTGGAAACCCTACTGAACCGCCCCCTGTAGGAGCTGCCGAAGGCTGCGATCTTTTGACTTTGATCTTTTAAAACCAAAATCAAAAGATCGTCCGATCGCGGCCCGAGCCTCCGCCAGCTCCTACACAAACATCTCAGGCAACAAAACAACGCATGCTCCACACGATATCCGCAATCAGCCTGAAACCCTGTAGGAGCGAGCCTGCTCGCGAAGGCGCCAGAATGAACACCCGATCAATCACCAAGTGTCCCCGACACCTACATCACCCCGGCAACTGCAAATTATCCAAAGCCCGATTCACCGCCAATTCCCCAAGCATGATCAACTGCGCAATCCCCGCCAGCGCATGACGCTGCGACACCGGCAACAAACTGGCAATGTTCTGCGCGAGGGTTTTGGCCGAAGCAAGCGTTTCACTGGCATCGACCAGCAGTTCTTCGGTTTTGTTGTCCGCCGTCACGGCATACATCCCACGGTGTTTACGTGGCGGCGGCGTGGAACCGGGCGGACATAAGTAATGATCGAGCGCGCGGTCGGCGGCTTCGTGGAGTTTTTTTGAGTCGATGGATTCGTAGGGGGAAACCGAGGCGGTTTCGGGTGGGTTGGGTGTTGGTTTGATCATGGTGAAGCTCCTATAAGAATGGAGCCGCCCAGAACTGTCGCTAAACAGAAAGGTGGCGGCTGTACGCAGGTTAGCGAACCGGTTATAGGCACCCGGCAGACCCGAGGGTCTCCCGCATACAGCCACCATAGCGGAGTCGCAGAAATTGAATCTGCGACAAAGCATGGAACGCTGCTGCACCTATTTATAAGTCGAGTCGCTAAACCCGATCGCTGTTTCATCAGCGACCGCACCACAATAGAACCCGCCCCCAAGGCGCACAAGCCGGCGGATTCTGGCGTAGCTGTAGGCAAAGGCGCAAGGATATGTAGCCTGAGAGAGTGTCTGGAGATGTCTTTTTAAACGCCGGTGGTTACCTAAACCTTACTGCGGAAAATCTCCCCTAAACAGATCCATCCACTCATCGGGCCAGTTGACTTGCGTTTTTGGACTACATTTCACACCCGATGGCTGCTTTCGCCATAAGCGGACATTCACAAGCAACCACTATCAGCCAACTTGTATTGCGCGCCTTTCTCTGCCCAAGTAGTAATCTTCTTTGTGCAGTGGATGTGACGAGTGCTGTCCTCCCACGACCTTCACCAGCCAGACCACGCCGCGCATTACCTTGAGTGATTTGTCAGGGCATTTTGCTATTATTCGACAACAGACAGTGGCTGAGAATCTGATCCGCTGCCGTGGTCAACAACAACGTCTGATACGTTCCCAACAATTTGTACAAAAAGGACTTTGGAATGACTGGGACATCTACCGATAAATTTTCAGCCGGTGAGCAGGGGCTGGGATATATCTACCAAGCACGTCTTGCTCTTCTACAGCTGCTCCAATTGCCGGAAGACACCGCTATCTTCCTAGAAAAGGATGATGATCTTGATTTCGTCGACGGCCAAGGAGGGAAGTCTTTGGCCTCACTTAAGCACAAGGCGATCGGTGACAGGCTAACCGATTTATCGACCGATTTTTGGAAGTCCGTCAACATCTGGTTGGTCAGGTACAAACGTGATGGCCGTGCTGCATCAAACCTGCAGTTCTTCCTCTTCACCACCGGCGAGGTATCGACCGACTCGTTCTTATCCCGTCTTCTTCACATCCAGCCCACCTACTCGAGCGATGACGAAACTCTGACCGAACTTGCCAAAAAGGCACTTTCGGCATCGAAATCGAAACTGATTGGGCCGATTGCTGTGGCGTTCGAGGAATTGAATGATGCTGAAAAACAGGATTTTCTCGAGCGCATCTTGATCTTCGATAGCAGTCCGCGCATCGGCGACGTTCCTGTGCTCATAAAGGACAAGCACATGCGAAGCATACGGCGTGAATACCGCGAGTTCGTCTTCGAGCGGTTGGAAGGTTGGTGGACCGATATTGTGATCAAACAGCTCACTGGTGATAGGCCCGAAGGGATTTTTGGCTACGAAGTATCTGACAAGCTTTCGAACTTCGCCGAGGAGTACAAAGCAGATAACCTGCCCATCACCTTCCGCGGAAAACTCCCCTCCGACGACATCGACATTGATACTGATCCGCGCCTATTCGTGGCGCAGCTGCGTGAGATCGGCATTTCCGCTAACCGAATCAGGAATGCGATTTTGGATTATTATCGGGCGTTCGAGCAGCGGTCGGCCTGGGCACGCGAAAGCTTGCTTGTGTTAGGTGAAGTTGAGGAATACGAAGATCGCTTGGCGGATGAGTGGGACCGCTATAAAGATGTCATTTTCGAGAGTTTGGAAGATAACAGTGCTGAAGACGCGCTTTGTCAAGCCGGAGCTCAGCTTTACAACTGGGCGGAATTTGAAACCGCGAAGATCGACTCCCTGCGTATTCGTGCGCGGGTAATAGAACCCTACGTCCTTCGTGGAAGTTTCCATATTCTCGCCGATAGCACTCCGCGGCCAAGAGTCTACTGGCATCCTAGATTCCTTGACCGTCTTGGTAACGTATTGGAGGCGGCATCGTGAAGCGATGGGATCAGCGCCCTTTCGAGATTCGAAACCTATTCAATCCTGCTTTTTGCGGTTTGGTCATGTTTCGCGCCCTGTCCGGCTACGAAGAAGAAGACAGCCGTGGCATGCCCTTCTCGCTCTCGCTTCTTGTACTACCCCTAAGCCTACACAAAGACTCACGAGTGGTGATTGCTAGCAGCCCACGCAGCTATCTACTGAAGACCGCAGAGAAGAACCAACAAATTATGGTGGGTTTCTCCGACCGGGCCACGCAGATGCTTCCCTATACCTTCGAGGGGCTCGGTCTGCTGATGGAAAGGGGCTGCATTACTGTCGTGGATGACGGACGCATTCAGACAGTATCCAAGAAGGTGCGCAAGACCGTCGATGGAACTGCCGAAACCGTTGGCTGCCAGAAAGTGGCGCGCATTGTAGGAAAGGAATTCGCACGTATCGCCGACCGGGCGACCGTTTACACGACTTTCGGGATTCGCCCATGAAGATCAGCTCCATCCACATTTACAGCCATGACGGCCAACGTCGTGACCTCACTTTCAAGGTGGACGGACTAAATGTCATCACCGGTCGCTCCTCCACCGGCAAATCTGCCCTTTCAGAGATCATCGAATACTGCATGGGGCGATCGTCGTTCAACGTCCCCGAGGGCATCATTCGCGACAAGGTGGCTTGGTTCGCCGTTATCTACCATTTCGAAAAGGAGCAGGTGCTGGTTGCCAAGCCAACTCCTTCTGGCAGCGGCGCCAGTTGCAGTACGGCGATGCTACGCAGAGGCGCCCAATTACAAGCCCCCGAGTTTAAGGACTTGGCAGTCAACGCTGACGACGAAAGCATTATCGATTTGTTATCGCGTCTGCTCGGCATTCCCGAGAACCGTACTGACGTGGCGCTGGAGCATAGTCGCAACAGCTACGAGGCGAACGTTAAGCACACGTTCTATTATCTGTTCCAGAAGCAAGGATTGGTCGCCAACAAAGACCAGCTTTTTTATCGGCAGAACGAGCAGTTTCAACCGCAAGCGATCCGTGACACGTTACCTATCTTGCTCGGAGTATCTTCCAACGACCGCTACGAACTGGAATCCAAGTTGCGCTTGGCGCAACGGGATCTGAGAATTAACCAGAAGAAACTGGACTTGGCACGCGACGCCGTTGACACGTCGTATGTGCAGGCGATCGGCCTCTACTCTGAAGCTAAGACGGTTGGGGTCCTCGGCACTTCCGACGAGAATCTGAATGCAGAGGGCATCATAGAAGTATTGAAGTCTGCGTTGTCATGGCGGCCCGAAACGCCACCAGGCGACGACGGCAATCGTATTTCTGTTTTAGAAGAGGAACTCGTTCATTTACGCCGTAATCGTCGGGACGCCCAAGGAAGGATTGATGCAGCGCGACAGTTCGCCAAACGCTCGGGGGGCTACGAAAACGAGGCAGCCGAACAGGTAGACCGCTTGGCGTCGATCAAAGCCCTACCGAAGAATCCAGACAGCGGTGAATGGCAGTGGCCGTTCAGCGAAAAAAATTTGGCACTAGAATCCCCGATTGCCGTTGTTTTGCTCAACGAACTAGTGTCGCTCGATAATGAGTTGCGCGTTGCGACAGGTCAACGTCCTAAGCTCGATGCTTACTTGACCGATCTGGCCGGCACGGTGGATGAGATCAAGGATGAGATCAAGCAGAAGGAAGCGGAGCTGTCTGCGGCGATATCGGCTAGCGAATATCTCGCCAAGGTGGGCTCACGTAACAATGCAGCTGCACGCGTAGTCGGACGTATTAGCCTGTTCGTGGAAACGCTACTCCCAAATGAAGATTTTGCTAATCTCGAAGCCGAGAGTCGCCGCCTAAGCAACAAGGTCAAACAACTTGAGGAGCAGATTGGGGCAGATGACAGCAACGAGCGCCTGACGTCGATTCTCAACAATATCTCCGCGAAGATGTCGCGATACATCCAAAAGTTCAACGCTGAATTCGCTCCTTATCCCGCGCGACTGAATCTACCTCAACTAACAATCATCTTTGATCGCCCAGAACGCCCAGTTCCGATGGGTAGGACCGGCGGTGGAGAAAACCATCTGGCGTACCATCTGTCGGCTCTACTCGCACTGCACCAATTCGCGGCGCAGAACGATAGGCCAATCCCACGCTTCCTACTGATCGACCAACCAACCCAGGTTTACTTCCCCTCTGAGCAGGTTTACCAAGATGCCGACGGTTCGGTGCAGAAGACGGAAGCCGACGCCGACATCGCTGCGGTACGCCGATTATTCGAGCTATTAGTGAAGTTCACCCAAGAAGAGGTTCCGGGTTTCCAACTAATTGTTACTGAGCATGCGAACCTGCGTGAACAGTGGTTTCAGGATGCGTTGGTTGAAGATCCGTGGACCAAACCTCCCGCATTAGTTCCCGAAGATTGGCCGTCAGAATCGGCGAGTTGATCTGCCAACTGGGTCAACCATATATTGGTAAAAACATTGAAGACTAGAAAAGGAGAAAAGGGGCTGATCTATTTTTTAGTAATAGATCAGCCCGACTTTTTCGCTAGAGATGATTCTAGTGCAATACGAATTTTTTCAATCCGATTCGTAAAGTGCCATCCGCGCCATAGTAAAATTCTACCAGAAAGAGAAAGAGCTAAAGGCATAGTAGGTGATTTACAATTGGCAGAGCATACAATCTTGTAGGCTTTGAGTTTTAGCTAACAAATAAGGATGGACTCGCATGCCCATACAACCCGAAAATTTAGATTTAGTACGTCGAATTTTTTTTGAAGAGCATGCCCGCTACCCTAAATATAGAATTCAATATTATATCCCTCACTTTAGAGAAGATTGCGATTCGGCATCAATGTTTATGGCTTATTGGCCTGGAGTACTTTTTTCTGTTGATTTGTTAGAGCTGTCGCTGATGTTGCCATTCGACATTAGAGAGCTGAAATCCAAGCGTGCGCCGATAGTTATTTCAAGAGTTGCAGGAATCACTTCACAAACAATCATACCGATAACAATTGAGTCGTTAAAAGATAACGTAAAAATTTTCAGCGCGGCTACATTCAAGTGCATTCTGTCAAATGACAGAACTTATAACGCAATAAATGAATTCTTGGCTGAAAATGGGGACGAATGGCTACATATATCAACGTCAACCAGTGCTGATGAAGAAACTAGGAATTTGAGTAAAGATCGGTTTTACCAATATATTGTTAAGCGGACTGCAAAATTACTAGAAAGCGGCGATGTCAGCTCTATTTTCTCCAGTTCAATTGATGAGTTACTCAGTCCAAAGCGCCCTCCATGGAGTAGATTGCAGTTCCCGGGTTACGCTCATGGGATTACTAGGCCGAATGAAATGATTGCTGCATCTCTGGGTTCGGAGATAATTCTAGATAAGGCACTGGGAATCCATCGCATCAATGATTATGTGCCGGCAGTTACTAAGTCGTGCAAAGCCATAATGAGCTTGCGAAGGAAGCTTTCAGCAGACGCACCAATTGAAAATGAAATATGCCTGACAACCGAGCCAATATTATGGCATCTCTATAAGGCAAATGTCGATAAAGAGCTGTTCAGTGGGCTGGATGAAAATAAAAATGTGATTAACGTACTACGCCGGATTGTTAAATCAATAAGAAAGCCAGGCGGTTACGCTAAATTGAATTTAGCAGACAGCGAAAGGGAGCTGGATGAGCTGCTTGATAATAAAACTGTGTCAAGTTTTCTCCGCGCCTATCAGATGGAGCTGCGAGCGTTTGGAGTTAGTTTAACTATACTTAATGCTCCAGAAGTTACTCCCGTGCTCAGGATGGAGTCGCGGATCAACGGAATAAAAGGGGATCTTATAAACTTAGCGGCGTGCGCAAGGGGGAACAACCCCCATTTGAAATTTAAAACGTGCAAGCTAGCCTTGAATATACAGAACAAGATGTAATCTCTAATGGCGCCAGAATATAGCGCACTAATTCATAACACATTGCCTGAGTTTTCTGGCGTTAATCTATTAAGTGACATTCCCCTCGAGTGGCTGCCTATTCGAGGTCTTCCGCTCTCGCTACGGTGTGATGTAAGTCGAGTTTCCGCTACACCAGGTAATCTTAGCATGCAGCAGTGTTTGCGAAGTCAGTATGTAAACATCGCAGCAGCAGACTTTGAAGAAATACTCATAGTAAGATCGTTCGATAAAGACGACAAAATACGAACGGTGCTGGAAGATGTACTCTGCAAGTTGTCAGAAGCACATGAGAACTATCCGAAATACAAAATTGTTGATGTCAATGATGTCGAACAGTTCCTTGCCGCCATCAATAATTTCAATGGTGCACTAATGATTTTTGATGGGCATGGAACCCTTACTGAATCCGACGGCGTGGGCTCTATAGTTATAGGTGCAGAAGCTATAGATATTTGGGCGCTGCGAGGTTCGGTACGAATGCCTCCGATAGTTTTGCTAAGTGCCTGCGATACTCTCCCCCTCGATGGCGGGCATGGATCATCCGCTAACGGAATGTTAGCTCTGGGAGCTATCACAGTTTTAGGAACTGTTTTGCCCGTTGATTCAGCGCGCTCAGCAATATTTATCGGGCGACTGCTGCATCGAATACAAGAATTTTTACCAATAGTAGTTAAGCGCTCCAGCTACATGCCTTGGCGCTCGTTCATGAGCGGGATGCTACGCATGACGTATTGTACTGAGCTTATTATCTCACTTATTGAAGATGCCAAAATAATTTCGCTCGCAGACTATTCTAGAATACAAATGAAAGCGAATCTCGCAATTAATTCTCTTGACCCTAAGTGGTATGATGAATTTATAGCCGAAGTCAGTATTTGTTCCGGTCTTGAAAGGCATGTCGTTCTAGATAAATGTCAGTTTTGGGGGGCATTGGTAGATACTTTGAAATACATTCAGCTAGGTCGGCCGGAAAAAATAAAACTCAGATCGATGAGCATTAATGATGCTATTGGTGTCTTGATGCAAGAAAAATCTATTCCGCTTGAAACAATTCCTACAATGGAGACCTATCCGAGTTTATTTCACCACTCGGAGCAGTTCGGCTTTCGCTAGGTGAGGGGTCGCTAAATCGAATTGGCCCTCCTGGCATTTTGATCCGAATGGGGGCGTCTTGAAGGGCCGCTTCGGTCGGATGCGGTCGCTTGCGAATGTCCGCTAATGGCCGGTTTCTGCCTGTCGTGAAGGGCTGGAGTCGACCCAAAGCGGACGGTCGCGACAGGCAGAAATTGGCCGTTTTCTGCTTGTCAACGAGGGCAGCTCCCGGCCAATATCAGTCATTAGTGAACGCCCACAGTCGGACAAATATAGCTGTGGCAGCAGACGACTTAACACTGGGATTAGAAGCGTTCAAAACCGAGAGGAATGAACATCGACAATGGCCCGATAATCGAACCATCGCGCAGCATGCTTATTCCACTGTAAACATCCCTAACTGGATCGACTTCTGGCAGACCCTCTAGGAGCCCCCTGACACCGCGAGCCACACTCACCAAGTGTTTGAAGACTTTAAGTTCGATGCCCACGAATGTCCCTGAGTGAACTCCTAACCTGAAAGGATCAGAACTGCGGCGGGTAATTTGTCCACCTACGAGGTCGATCAATGACTGATCTGTATCTTTTGCATAGTAGCCCCCTACGAAATACCGTTCATTGCCCTCGAAGGCAAACCTCCAGATAGTCACTGGAATACCGATTTGTTGCTCCAATCGGAGCGATCGCCGGATGGCAAAAGCCAAGAGTGGTTGATCGAGCTTCACCAGCGCATCAGCATAATGACTGGCGATGACCTGCCCGGAGAGGAGGAGCGCGGTGTCCTTTGATATCGACTCTCGCCCCTCTGTGCTTGGGTCTTCTGCATACAGCTTGCTCTGAACCTTGGGTTTAGATTCCGTAGCAAACCTAGTGGCCACGATATGACCTTTTACTCTGACAGCATCTCCTTTAGCATCTAACACCCGTACCCGCGTGAATTGCTGCCGCCAACGCGAAAACTCCTCCGATTTGAAACTTACGGCGGTGTAGCGGCCCTTAGCCTCAGCGAGTACGACAGAACCAGCCCCGTCACTGCACAGATAGTCAGGAATGTCTCCTGGTGCAGCACGCTCTACGGCAAACCCATGAAGGTTCGCGTTTTTGTCCCCAATCAAACTATCCAGATGCGCGAAGTATTTAACCCCTACATGCTCATGCAGAAACCAGCGACAGAATGCCTGCCCCATTTCACTGGACTTGCTTCGCTTAGCGTTGGTTGAGGCACCCACCCCATCACCTTGAAAGCGAAGCTCGTCGCTCGGCATCAAGAATCTCATGTGTTCAAACTGGGCGGGATCTGGGAAGGGCGGCTCCGTGCCATAAGTATCTAGGTAGTAGTGGTGATACAGACCGGCGAGGTCTAAATCAATGACCGTTCTTGCATTCCCCACGGAAGTGCCTTGGAGCGAAGGAGGAATAGGGTTGTATTGGCTGAGCGCCAAGTGCAGCGTTTTCTTCATAAAAACTCTCAAAAATAGCTTACGTAACGATGTCGAACACGCCCAGTGTGGCTATTTGCACTGACTTGCCCATCTGTTTGCATTCGACCTGAATAGGTTTTTTGTAGCCATGATCGCCAGAAAACGGCCAATAGCTACCATTTTATCCGGCAGCAATCGGCCAGAAGCCTTCAGTCCGATCCGGCTCCTTCCGGCCAAACACTGAAGTGCCAGCCATGACCGTCTATCAAAACTACCTGAAATACGATCTGGACGGCTTAAGCGCGGCCATGAAATCCTTGGGTACGCAGTCCCTTCCAACAGAGTCAACCGTTCATGCTTATGCAACTTCTGAGCAGCATCCTGCCGTCACTTACAATCCAAAATACAAAGGTTCATCTCGCACAACACAACGGGCTTGAACACCCGATGGATGTATACCTTGCAGGCGATTTCGACGATTGGCAGTCATGGCAGTCCCGAAGGAACTTCGAATGCGAGTACGTGATTGGTCTGATCGAACTACCTGGCACCAAAAAATGGTTACTGGCTGGTGTGTACGATTCACTCAAAGTCAACGAATCGAAGGGTAGAAAAGAGAATCGTGACTTCGTGTACGACTACCGTCGTGTGCCTCAATTTGCCGAGCTGGAAGGCCGCCTGATACTCGACTACACAAAACCACGAGGTAACTATCTCTGGCTGGAAACGTGCCTGAAAAGCATGGTTGTATCATCGATGCTGGAAAAGCCTATGACCGTGGGCAAATTCCCCGGCTTCAAGGAAGTAGATATATCTCATAGGGAATTGAATATTATCGTCCAACAGGGCCTGGAATCCTGGCAGACAGCGCTTTCCAGCGTAGCAGGTGTGTATCTCATATCTGACCGTACTGAAGGCGAGCATCAGCTATACGTAGGCTCAGCAACCGGGACGGGCGGTTTGTGGGATCGCTGGGTTAACTACTCTAATAACGGACATGGTGGAAATATCCGCATACGAAATCTGCAAACCAAGCGTGGCAAAAAATTCGCAGAAAATTTCAGGTTCAGCATTCTCGAAATTGCGGATAAACATACGGGGAAGGACGAAATGGTTCAGAAAGAAATCCATTGGAAGCGCCGCCTTCTGACGCGCGACAGCGGACTAAACGGAAACTGAGCAGATCGGATACTCCCCAGCTCAAGAAGGCAGTGACGGCAAGAAGCGGTCACAACCCGAATCACATTGTAAGTGCTCCGCCAAATAGCGAATTGGCGGAGCATTTAAGGAGCAAGTCAAGCAGCCACTGCTCGCAAGAATTGCAGCGCCAATTGCTGCCAAAAAACGCCAAGCCTGCCTGTACTCGCGCCGCACATAAGTTCTGATATCTTGGATTTTGCGCACGGATTTCACTCGTAACTGTTGTCAGGTTAATTAGCCCCAGTGGCAACCATCTGATAGTAGCTAAGGTAAAATTGCCCGGTCTACGCAGCATGTCTTTTTTTCCGGAGCAGCAAGCTTACGAAGTCGATCCGCTCTACTAAGATGGCCATCAAGTCACCTCCATCAACCAGCAATATTGAGGCTCCGCCGGCCTGATGTGCTACAACGCCTTCTGAAGAGAAACCGTTGATGGAGAGGAAGATTCTTAAGGTGTTTTCCAGCTTCTTCTCACCTTGTCGGTAAAAATAGCAAGGTCAGCCTTGTTGACTGGTTCCTTTTGCCACTTGGCTTCGAACAGATACTCGGTTCCCTCCAAGGAAAAGGCCCCGTCGATCTGTTCACCGAGATTTTTAAACGAAGCTTTAGGGTCAAGGTCGAAAAGTTCGAACACCTCATACATGACGCGCTCCAGCTCAAAGCCTCTGGTCTGTGCTATCAAAGCCAATCAGAGCCAGATTACGGGTATTGGTCGCTTGGAGCTTTTGCCGTACGGCAGCGTTCTCGCCTTGCGTCTCGGCTCCCTGCTTTTGGAGGGCCTTGAACCGACATTCAACTAAACGGCAAAAATAAACTCCGATCCTACAAATCAGGGCCTTTTAAGACTCGGCAAAATTACCCCCTCCCCCAACCTCTCCACCCCCAACCGCACCCTCTCCCCCCCCTGCTCAATCACCACCCCATCCCCCTCCACCGCCACCAACTTCATCCCAGGCCCCACCCTCTCCCCCTGCAAAAAACTCCTCGGCGGTCCATCGTTCAAACTCAAAATCGCCACCGCCCCGCGACTCCCCGCCATCACCCCGCTCACCTTGATGTCCACCGGCGCCGTGTGGTTGGAAAACCACTGCAACGCCGGGCTGTCACTGCGCGCCGCGAGCATTTGCGGTGGCGCCGGAGGGGTATGTGATTCGGCGGAGGTCAGGAGCAGCGACGACCAGGTCGCGACGCCGATCAGGGCGGCGAGCAGTGCGAGGGCCTGGACGGTTTGTGGGGGGGATATGCGGGTGGTGAGCATCATGGGCTGAATCTCCTTTTAGTCCCTGCTGACAGGCTACGCGGCAATTCTCACGGTTTTATTTCACACGTCTTACATGTTGGCCGTGCAGGATGTTTTTTTGGGACGGGACAGGACGCAACGGAGCGCGCAACCGATGAATGTGGGCAAGCAGCAGGGCTTTACGCTGATCGAGTTGATGGTGGTGCTGGTGATCATCGGGATCGCCAGTGCGGCGATCAGTCTGAGTATCAAGCCGGATCCGCTGCAGCTGCTGCGCAAGGACGCCGAGCGGGTGGCGCAGTTGCTGCAGGTGGCGCAGGCGGAGGCGCGTGCGGATGGTCGGCCGATTGTGTGGGTGAGTGATGGCAAGGGGTTTCGCTTCAGTCGGCGCAGTGACAGTGGTCGGGGGTTTGAGCATTTCAAGGATGATCCGCAGTTGCGGCCGCGCACCTGGCAGAGCCCGAAGCTGGAGGTGCGGGTGGAGCCGAAGCAGAAGGTGGTGCTTAACGCCGAGTGGATCAATCCGCCGCTGCAATTGACCTTGTCTGATGGGCTCAATCGGCTGAGTGTGCTGCGTGATGCCAGTGGAAGGATCAGTGTGCAATGAACGATCAACGGGGCTTTACCCTGATCGAGGTGATGGTCGCGATTCTGCTGATGGCGGTGGTCAGTTTGATTGCGTGGCGCGGGCTGGACAGTGTGACGCGGGCGGACAGTCATTTGCAGGCGAGCAGTGAGCAGAGTGACAGTTTGTTGCGGGCGTTGAATCAGTTGC
>Ga0157369_10007278_pt1 | contig 12740 bp, 12 predicted proteins | sample C25metaG_FD_113461 | JGI IMG/M metagenome (GOLD analysis project Ga0157369, IMG submission 113461) | Corn rhizosphere microbial communities from Kellogg Biological Station, Michigan, USA - C2-5 metaG | ecosystem: Host-associated > Plants > Roots > Rhizosphere > Soil | place: USA: Michigan...
GCCTATTTGACGGTGCCCAAGGGTTGGGAAGAACTGGTCAACGCCCTGGAACAGGACGCCGAGTTGCGCGAGCGTTTTTTTGCGCGCATGAAACTGTTTTTCTTCGCTGCCGCCGGCCTTTCGCAAAGTGTCTGGGACCGCCTAGACCGCGTGGCCGAGCTGCACTGTGGTGAACGCATCCGCATGATGGCCGGGCTGGGCATGACCGAAGCCGCACCGTCCTGCACCTTCACCACCGGGCCACTGTCCATGGCCGGTTATATCGGTTTGCCCGCGCCGGGCTGCGAGGTACGCCTGGTGCCGGTGGACGGCAAGTTCGAAGGGCGCTTTCGCGGGCCGCACATCATGCCGGGGTACTGGCGCGCCCCCCAGCAAACCGCCGAGGTCTTCGACCAGCAGGGTTTTTATTGCTCGGGGGATGCAATCAAGCTGGCCGACCCGAATCAGCCGCAACTGGGGCTGATGTTCGACGGGCGAATTGCCGAGGATTTCAAGCTGTCCTCCGGGGTGTTTGTCAGCGTCGGTCCGTTGCGCAATCGCGCGGTACTCGAAGGTTCGCCCTTGGTGCAGGACCTGGTGGTTGCGGCGCCGGACCGCGAATGCCTGGGCGCCCTGGTATTCCCTCGGCTCTACGAGTGCCGTCGGCTGGCGGGGCTGGACGCGGCCGCCAGCGACGCCGAAGTGCTCGCCAGCGCGCCGGTGCGCCAGTGGTTCGGCGAGTGGCTGCAGCGCCTCAACCGCGAGGCCACCGGTAATGCCAGTCGCCTGGAATGGATTGCCCTGCTCGACGAGCCCGCGTCCATCGACCGTGGGGAAATCACCGACAAAGGCTCGATCAACCAGCGTGCGGTACTGCAATGGCGCGCGGCCAAGGTCGAGGCGTTGTATCGCGGTGAAGACGCGTCGATCCTGCGTGCCGAGCGCCAGCCTTGAACAGCGTCGGGCAGTACTCGGCGTTTGCCGACGTGGCGATTTTCGAGGCAGTGCGCACGCCATGGGTGGACCTGGGCGGAGCACTGTCCCAGGTGTCGCCCATCGACCTTGGGATCAAGGTCGGCCGTGAAGTGCTGGCCCGCGCCGGCATCGACCCCTTGGCAGTGGACAGCGTACTGGCCGGCTCCATGGCCCAGGCCAGCTTCGATGCCTACTTGCTGCCACGGCATATCGGCTTGTACAGCGGTGTGGCGCAAGCGGTCCCGGCACTGGGGGTGCAGCGCATCTGCGCCACCGGTTTCGAGCTGTTGCGCCAGGCCGCTGAACAACTGCGCGACGAGGTGCAACTGGCGTTGTGCGTGGCCAGTGAGTCCATGTCGCGCAACCCGATTGCGGCTTACACCCACCGGGATGGGTTTCGTCTCGGTGGCGAGGTGCAATTCAAGGATTTCCTCTGGGAGGCCCTGTACGACCCGGCCCCGGGCCTGGACATGATCGCCACCGCCGACAACCTGGCGCGCCGTTATGGCCTGAGCCGCGAGGCCGTGGACCGTCACGCCTGCGACAGCCATCAGCGTGCCTTGCAGGCGCAACGTGACGGCGCCTGGGCGGAAGAAATCGTCACGGTCGACAACCAGGTGTTCGAGCTTGAGGGGTACCAGCCCAGGGGCATCAGCCTCGCGCGCCGGGCCGGTGCCGTCAGCGTCGACAGCCACCCACGACCCACCGACCTTGCGGCCCTGGCGCGCTTGCGCACCGTGCATCCAGACGGCGTGCAAACCGCCGGCAACAGTTGCGCGGTGGTCGATGGCGCGGCGGCGGCGCTGGTGGGGCGCGCCTCGGCCTGTACGCATCCGCCCCTGGCCCGGCTGCTGGCCAGCGCGGTGGTCGGTGTGGCCCCCGAGTTCATGGGCATCGGCCCGGCACCGGCGATCCGCCTGTTGCTGCAACGCAGCGGGTTGAACCTGGGCGACATCGACCGCTTCGAGATCAACGAAGCCCAGGCCGCCCAAGTACTGGCGGTGGCCCATGAACTGGAGCTGGACAGCACCCGCCTCAACGTCCAGGGCGGCTCGCTTGCGCTGGGGCATCCACTGGCCGCCACCGGCCTGCGCCTGGTGATGACCCTGGCCCGGCAACTGCGCCAGCACAACCTGCGCTACGGGATTGCCTCGGCGTGTGTGGGCGGCGGGCAGGGCATGGCGTTGCTGATCGAGAACCCTACCTATCGCGCTTGAGTGCGCGATTCTTTTTTTGTCGATGAGGTGTCCCGATGTGGAGCTATGAGGCGCCCCTGCGCGATATGCAATTTGTCCTTGAACACTGGTTGCAGGCGCCCGATACCTGGCAGCGCAACCCGGCGTTCGCGGCCCTGGATCTGCCGCTGGCGGTACAAGTGCTGGAGGAGGCGGCACGCTTCAGCCAGGGCGTGCTGGCGCCGTTGAACGGCCACGGTGATCGCCAGGGCTGCCGCTGGCAGGCGGGCCAGGTCAGCACCCCGGACGGCTTCGTCGCGGCCTATCGCGCCTATGTCGAGGGCGGATGGCCGGCGCTGGCGTGTGCCGAGGAGCAGGGCGGGCAGGGCTTGCCGCAATTGCTCGACGCGGCGCTGCAAGAGATGCTCTACGCCAGCAATCATGCCTGGGCCATGTACACTGGGATCGCCCATGGCGCCTACCTGTGCCTCAAGGCCCACGCTGCTCCGTGGTTGCAGGCGCGCTACCTGCCCGACATTGTCAGTGGCCAGGCCTTGCCCACCATGTGCCTGACCGAGCCCCAGGCCGGCAGCGATGTCGGCTTGCTGCGCTGTCGTGCTGAACCTCAGGCAGATGGCAGTTATCGCCTCAGCGGCAGCAAGCTGTTTATCTCCGGCGGCGAGCACGACCTCACGGCCAATATCCTGCACCTGGTGCTGGCGCGCCTGCCCGATGCGCCGCCGGGCAGTCGAGGCATTTCGCTGTTCCTGGTGCCCAAGCAACTGGACGATGGCCAGGCCAATGGCGTGCACTGCGATGGCATCGAACACAAGATGGGCATCAAGGGCAGTGCCACCTGCTCCCTGGTGTTCGACGCCGCCCAAGGCTGGCTGATCGGCGACGTCAATCGCGGCCTGGCGGCGATGTTCGTGATGATGAACTCGGCACGCCTGCATGTGGGCCTGCAAGGCCTGGGGCATGTCGAGGCCGCTTGGCAGAACGCCCGGCAATACGCCGCCGAACGCGTGCAGATGCGCGCGCCGTCAAGGCCGGAAGAAGTGGCGGCCCAGGCGGCTGATCCGATCCGTTATCACCCGGCCATGCGCCGCGTGTTGCTGGAGTTGCGCGCCACCAGCGAGGGGATGCGCGCGATCGGCTATTGGGCCGCGCACCTGCTTGATCAGGCCGAGCATGACCCGCACTCGTCGGCCGCCCAGTTGGCGCCGTTGCTGACGCCGATCATCAAGGCGTTTTTCACCGAACAGGGCTTTCGCCAGGCCAGCCATGCGCTGCAGGTGTTCGGCGGTTACGGCTACGTCACTGAGTTCGCCATCGAGCAAACCCTGCGCGACAGCCGCATCGCGATGATCTATGAGGGCAGCAACGAGATCCAGGCCAATGACCTGCTGCTGCGCAAGGTGCTGGCGGATGAGGGCCGCGCCTTCGGCCTGCTGCTGGCCGAGTTGCGCACGGAAGCCGCGCAGGGCGGGGAGTGCGGCGAGTGTGCCGGTTTTGCCCAGGCACTGGGCAGCCTGTGTGACGCGTTGGCGAGTGTGGTCGAGGCCATCGGTGAACGAGCGCTGGATGACAGCGAGTACCCCTATCGGGCCGCGCCGGACTTTCTCCAGTTATGTGGCGTGGCGCTGCTGGCCTTTGCCTGGGCGCGGGCCGCACGGGTCTCCAGGGCACTGCCCGAAGACGATCCATTGCGAGCCGCCAAGCTGCAAAGCGCCGGGTTCTTTTTCGATTACCTGCCGTCGCGTTTGGCGCAGCACCTCGGGGCAATCGACGGCGCGCGCGCAGCGCTGGCGTTCGTCTGACGGCGCCGGGCGCTTGCGGTACTATGGCGACTCACGTTTTCTGGAAGTTGCCTGGATGAGTAAACCCGGTCAATTGGTGCTGGTTGCACTGCGCAAGATGATCGCCAGCGGGGAGTTGGCGGCGGGGGAGCGCCTGATGGAGATTCCCACGGCGCAGCGGTTCGGTGTGTCGCGCATGCCCGTGCGCATGGCGTTTCGTACCCTCGAACAGGAAGGGTTGCTGGTGCCGTTCGGCGGGCGTGGGTATCAGGTCCGTTCGGTCAGCCCGGACGACATTGCCGGCGCCGTCGAAGTGCGTGGCGTGCTTGAGGGCCTGGCGGCGCGTCAAACCGCCGAGCGCGGTTTATCTGCTGCGGCGCGCGCGACACTGGAGCGCTGCCTGGTGGAAGGCGACCAACTGTTCGACAAGGGCTACGTGACCGAAGACGACCTGGAGGTCTATCACGACCTGAACATGCGCTTTCACCACGTCATCGTCGAAGGCAGCCACAACCCGGCGATCGCCGACGCCCTGGCACGCAACGATCACCTGCCGTTCGCGTCGGTGACCGCGCTGGCGGTGGATCGCGAGGACATGGCCCGCGAATACCGGCGCTTCAACTATGCCCACATGCAACACCACTCGGTCTTTGATGCCCTGGTCAATCGCCAGGGCGCGCGGGCCGAAGCCATCATGCGCGAGCACGCCAATGCGACCTTGCGCTATGCCGAGATCTTCAGCTCGGCCACCGCCGACGCGCGCATGAAGGTGATTTTGCCCGCGTCGTGACACCTTTCAGATATCGAGCACCAGCAGCGCGGTCTTCGCGCGTGAGCAGCAGGGCGTGAACTGATCATTCAACGCCTGTTCCTGCTCGGTGAGGAACAGGTCGCGATGTTCCGGTATGCCTTCCAGCACGCGGGTCAGGCAGGTGCCGCAAATGCCTTGTTCGCACGACACGGCAATCTCGATACCGTGGCTTTCCAGGACCTGGACCACCGTCTTGTCGGCCGGGATTTCGAAGACCTGGCCGCTGCTGGCGACTTTCACCGAAAAGCCCCCGTCGAGGCTGCTGTCCACCGGCGCCGCGGTGAAGTATTCGCGGTGCAGGCATGCCTCCTGCCAGCCCTGGGCCCGAGCGCTGTCGAGCACATGCTGCATAAAACCGCCGGGGCCGCACACATACAGGTGGACGTTGGCTTCGGGCTTCGCCAGTACCTGGGCGGCATTCAAGGCCGTGTGGGGCTGCTCATCGAAATGCAGGAACACCCGCTCGGCAAATGGCGATGTTTTCAGACGCTGCACAAACGCCGCGCGGTCTTCGGCGCGGGCACAATAATGCAATTCGAAGTCGGCACCCGCGTGAGCCAGGCGCTCGGCCATGCACAGGATCGGGGTGATGCCGATGCCACCGGCAAACAGCAGGCTGCGCCGCGCGTCGTGGGCCAGGGGAAACAGGTTGCGTGGTTCGCTGATGGTCAGGTGTGTGCCCTCGTGCACCTGTTCGTGCAGGCTGCGCGAGCCGCCCCGGGAAGCCGGGTCCTTGAGCACACCGATCAGGTAGCGATGGCGTTCTTCAGGGTGATTGCACAGCGAATACTGGCGCACCTGTCCATCCGGCAGGTGCACGTCGATATGCGCGCCGGCACTGAAGGCCGGCAGCGGTTTGCCGTCGACGCTGGCCAGTTCGTAGCTGCAAATATCCTGGGCTTCGTTGTTGCGCGATACCACCACCACATCGATCATCTTCAGTCCTCGCAAGGGGTTGTGCCGTTCAGGCGGTGGTCGTAGCGATCAGTTGCAGTTCGAGGGCGCGTTCCCTGGCGATCAGTCGCTCCAGGATCTTGCGTGACTGCACGCCGCCGGCATCGATATTCAGTTTGAGCAGGTTGCGCGTCGGGTGGGCCAGCAGGTTCTGTTGCTGGCGTTCAAGCATCTCCAGGTCTTCGCTGAAAATCTTGCCCTGGCCTTCGCGAATACTGGCGGTCAGTGCTTCATCGTGGGGGTTGAAGTTGCGCGCCATGCCCCAGAAATACCAGATGGAGGTCTCGGTTTGCGGGGTGATGAAGTCGACCACGATGCTTGCCGCCTTGTGCTCGGGCGCGGCGTGGTAGCCGCCCTTGCCGGCGTGGGCCACGCCGACTTCGATGAGCACATGGCTGGGTGGGGTGAAGCGGCAGATCTGCCAGCGGTCCACCGGCACGTCATCGGCCAGGTTATTGCCGCGCAGGGCCATGCGCCAGAACGGCGGGGCCATGATGTTTTCCATATGCCGCGCGGTGACCACTTCGTCGCCTTCGACCGTGGTGACAGGTGGTGCTTCGTCGATTTCCTTCTGGCCGATGCTGGAGGCGTGGACGTAGGTTTCGTGGGTCAGGTCCATCAGGTTGTCGATCATCAGGCGGTAGTCGCACTGGATATCGAACAGCCCGCCGCCATAGGCCCATTCATCACTCACCGCCCATTCCAGATGATGGATCAGTGCCGGATCGGCCTGGGCCTGATCACCGGGCCACACCCAGATGAAACCGTAGCGTTCGACGGCGGCGAACGTCTTGTTGCAGGGAAAGCCGCGCACCCGCTGGCCGGGCATTTCCACGGTCTTGCCATCGCCGCCCATGACCAGGCCGTGGTAGCCGCAGACCAGGTTGCCGTTTTCCACATAGCCCAGCGAGAGCGGCGCACCGCGATGGGGGCAGAAGTCCTCGACCGCCACGACGGCGCCTTCCAGCCCACGATAAAACACCATTTTTTCACCGCAGATCTGTCGACCCAGCGGCTTTTGCGCGATTTCATCGGGGGTGCAGGCAACATACCAAGTGTTCTTGGGGTACATGGCGACTCTCCAGGCGAGTGATTATTCTTATTTAATGGATCCATTAAATGAGTGCTCGAATGGAGAGTCAATCTTGAATCGCTTTTTATCGGGCGATTATCGATCATTTTTTAAGTTATTGGATCCACTGGTCGGCGTTCATCACTGCCTTGAGTTGTTCGGCAAACGCTGTTTCATTTCACTTCAGGCAACGTAGAGCCCCCATCCACCACCAGGGTTTGCCCGGTGATGTAAGCCGCCAGGTCAGACGCCAGGAACAGCATGGCCCCGGCAATATCCTGAGGGGCGCCGAGCCGCCCCAGGGGGACTCGGCCGGTGATGTCGGCGTTGACCTGCGCGTCGCCAAGGTTGTCCATGGCCGGCGTGGCGATCATCCCCGGCTCGACACCGTTGACGCGCACCTGGTAGGTGGCCAGTTCCAGTGCGGCGTTGCGAATGAAACCATTCACCCCGGCCTTTGAGGCTGCGTAATGGCTGAGCCCTGGGTAGGCGACCCTTGGCCCGGTGACCGATGAAGTGACCAGCACGCAGCCACCCCCTTGGCGCTGAAACATGGGCAGGGCTGCCTGAGTCAACCAGAACAGCGCCGAAAGATTGACTGCCAGTGTGCGTTCCAGCATGGGCGGGGTGATCTGCGCGAACGCTGTCAACGGAAAGTAGCCGGCGTTGTGCACCAGGATATCCAGGCGCCCCCAGCGTCGTTCTATCTCCCCAACCAACTCGAACACCGCTGCCGCATCGGCCATATCAACGCCTGTGGCCTCGACCCGGCACGCGTGTGCCGTCAGCTCTGCGGCCAGCGCCTGGGCTTGCGTGACGCGCAGGTCGGCGATCATCACCCGCGCGCCACGCCAGGCGAACGCTTCGACGATGGCGCGGCCGATACCCTGCGCCCCACCGGTCACCAGTACCGTCTTTGCGCTGAAATCCAATGCTTCATGCATGTGTGTGCTCCAGGCGGGCATAGGCCAGCGTCGGTACATCGACAATGCTCGAACCGCCATCGGCGACGACGCTCGCACCGGTGATGATCGAGGCGTCGGGGCCGGCCAGGAAGCGGCATACCCTGGCGATTTCTTCTGCGCTGGCCGGGCGACGCAACGGCACATCGGCACATACGCGTGCGTAGGCTTGTTGCAGTGTTTCGCCATGGAAATTCATCAATGGCTGCATTTCTTCGTCAGCCATCGGTGTGGTGACCCAGCCTGGGCACACCGCGTTGACGCGCACCCCACGTGGCCCGTAGTCGCGGGCCAGGGAGCGATTGAGCCCGAGCAGTGCGTGCTTGGCGGTGGTGTAGCCGCACACGTCGGGGCCGGCGGCCAACGAGGCGAGGGAGCCGAGGAGAACGATGTTGCCGGCACTGGCGATCAGCAGCGGCAGGCAGGCCCGGGCGCTGTAGAACGCGCTGTCCAGGTTGCTGCGCAACGCGGCTTCCCAACTCGACGGGCGGGTCTCGGTGGCGCTGCCCAGGCCATGCCCGCCGGCGCAGGCCAGCAGCACATCGAGGCGACCGTAGTGGGCTTGAATCTGCGCGATAAACCCCTCCCAGGTGTCTGGGCAGGCGGCATCGCCCACCAGGATCAGGCCTCCGGTTGTCTGCGCAACCTGCTCCAGGAGCGCGCGCCGACGGCCGATCAACACCAGGTTGGCACCTTCGGCGGCGTACAGGCGGGCGCAGGCGGCACCGATGCCCGTGCCGGCACCGGTGATGACGACGGTACGTGGATCAGGCATCGGGATACTCCGTGCGGTTAAGGACCTGGCAGTAGGAACTGACCGGGAAATTGGACAGGGCGTCGAAGGACGCACCGGCATACCCGAAGATCTTGCCGTCGCTGCGGTGCTGTTGCAGGTCGATCAACACCAGGCCGAGGGTCGGAATGATCTTTTCGCGCCAGACGAACAGGTACAGTTGATCGGCAATCTTGTAGGCGTGGCAGCGGTCGGTATCGCACAGGCCTTGCTCGACGCCCTTGAGGCACTGCCAGGCATAGAACTGATCGTTCAGATAGACGTGTTCGTACACTTCGCTGGGGCTGTAGCGATACAGGTTGCGCAGGCCCGTCAGTTCCTGGGTGGGCCCGTGGGGGCACAGGCCTGCCTGCCAGGGCTGATCCAGGCTGCCGTGCAGGAACTCCACTTCAACCGAGGTCAGGGCCTTGCCGGCCAGGGCGCGACTGTACAAACCTTCTTCGGTTTGCGCGCGGTCCGGCAGGCGGCCGATCACGGCGGTGAACGACGACGTGGAGGTATCCAGCACCAGGCTGATCGACCAGGCCTGAGTGGCTTCGTGCTTGATGAAATCGACCAGATACAGGCCGGGGCGCACGGACGTGGCGCGGTACACGGCCGAGCCGCTGGAATGACCGTCGGCGGCGTTCCAGTGCAGGGCCTCGGTGTCAAAACGATGTTCGATCTGCCAGCCGTTGGCGAAGTTCAGCGTGAAGGTCCTGCCGCTGAGGTCGGCAAGGTTGGGCAGGATAAATGCGTCGGGGGCAAAACCGTCGGCGAGGGCGCCTACGGTGATCCAGTTGGATAGTGTGGCCATTGCATGACTCCGGTTGATGGAATAGACAACCCGGATCATGGGGTGGCGCGCGAGGCTCGCCTATCAACCGAAGGGTTGAGGCGGCTTAGAGAAACAGCGCGGCGACCAGTTCGGTACGGCTGCTGACGCCCGTCTTGCGGAACAGGTGGATCAGGTGGGTCTTGATGGTGGGCAGGCCGACATCCAGCTCCAGGGCCAGTTGCTTGTTGCTCGCGCCCTGACGCAACAACCAGGCAATCTGGCGCTCCTTGGGCGTGAGCCCGGCCAGTGCATCGTCGCAGGGTTGCATATTGGCCACCGCCATTTGCAACAAGGCCTGCAAGGCGTTGAGCTGAGTCAGTTGGTCGGTGGTGAACACCCCTTGCTCCGCCGTGCGCAGCAAGGAGATAGCCGCCTGAGGCTGGTCGGCGCGATGGGCGACGATCTCCACCACATCGACCACGCCGTAGCGTTGCAGGAAGTCTTGATAGCGGCGGCTGTCACGTAGCGGCTGGCGGGCCATGGCGAAAACCAGCGGTACCACCGCCAGCCCGCTGGACAGGCAATTGCGCGGTTGCAACGGGTCGAATTGGCGGTAGTTGTCGAGGTAGTCGCGATGCATCTCACCGCTCATGCCTTGCAGCCTGAAATCATGCGCTTGCAGCTGGCGGTCGACGCAATAGAACGCTGCCTGGCTGGCGGGCACCAGTTGAGTGAACGCCTTCAGGCAATGGCTGGCGACTTCCTGAGCGGGGATGGCGTGCATGGTCGGTCACCTGGTCGGAAGAAACGCTGCCGGCCGAAGCCGGCAGAGGGGGGGCGATCAGGCTACCGCGAAATAGTGCTTCACAAAACTCTCGCTTACCACCTCCCACAGCACCGGCGTGCCCTTGGTCACGAACCAGCTGTCGCCGGCCTTGTAGCGGGTGCTCTGGCCGGTGCTTTCGTCGGTCAAGACCACTTCGCCGGTGACCACCGTGGCTTGCTCGGCGAACGGGTAGGTCATCCGGAACTTGCCTTGGGTGGTGCCGAAATAGGCGCTGCTGACGGGGTCGGTGGGGGCACCGAAGGTCATTTTGCCAAAGGCCTTGACCTCACCTTCGAGGATCTCGGAGCCCAGGTCGGCAACCGTGCCCCAGGCATCCAGGTCCGACAGTTGGACATCTTTCTTGAGGGTGGTAACGGGCATGGCGGTTCTCCTGTGAATGAAAAAGGGGGCTTAACGGCTAATGCCAGTCAAGAGATAGAACGGGCAAACAGTCACCTGTGGAAAGCGGCTTGTTGTGGCGAGCGGGCTTGCCCCGCGTTGGGGCGCGTAGCGGCCCTAAAACCAGTCTCCCGGTTCCACCAGAAGAAATGCGGCGGCCTTATTGGGGCTGCTTCGCAGCCCAACGCGGGGCAAGCCCGCTCGCCACAACAATCCCGCTTGCCACAGTTACAGTGTTCCTCCTTGACTGACGGGCATCAGGCTCAACGGCGACCGTTGAAATAGCCTGATAGTTGATGAAGGCTTTTGCCGGCTGTCAGCAGCAACGGGCGTATGTGGTCCTTGCCCAGAATCTGCGCATGCTTGACCGAGCTGATCAGGTCGTAGCGCGAAGAGCCTTCGCTCATGCCTTCGGCCAATACCTTGCAGATGATGTGGCTCGGGGTGACCCCGAAGCCCGCGTAGCCCTGCACATAAAAGGCATTGGGGCGCCCGCTGAGCGTGCCGATCTGCGGGAACAAGTTGGCCCCGGTCGCCATCGGCCCGCCCCACGCCAGGTCGATTTTCACGTCCTTGAGGTACGGGAAAATCTTCAGCATCAGGTTGCGGTTCCAGGCTTTGAGGTCCAGCGGAATGTGCTCGACAAAAGGCGTGGCGGCACCAAACAGCAGGCGGTTTTCGTTGGTGACCCGGTAGTAGTCGATCACCGGTCGAATGTCGCTGTAGGCGCCGCGTATCGGGCTGATTCGGCGGATCATCTCGTCCGACAGCGGTTCGGTCATCAACTGGAAGGCGTAGGTGTTTAGGGTGGTCTTGTGCAGCTCGGGTTCCAGTTTGTTGAGGAAGCTGTCGCAGGCCCACAACAATTTGGAGGCTTTCACCGAGCCCCGGCCTGTGCGCACGGTGATGCGCTCGCCATAGCTGACTTCCAGGGCCGGGCTGTGTTCATAGATACGCACGCCGTGTCCGACCAGCGCCTTGGCTTCGCCCAGCAACAGATTCAGTGAGTGAACATGCCCGCCGCCCATGTGCAACAGCGCGCTGCTGTAAGCGTCGGAACCGATGATCTGCTTGACCTCGGACCCCGCCATAAAGCGGATTTCGTCCTGGGTATTGATCGACTTGAAGTCCTTCTCCCAGGCGCGCAGGGTTTTTTCCTGGCGGGCGTTGAAGCCCATATAGCCATAGCCGTGGCAGAAGTCTGCGTCGATCGAGTACTTGGCGATGCGATCCTTGATGATGCCAGCACCTAGCTCGCTGATTTCAAAGATCTCGCGCAGCCCTTGCTCGCCCACCTGCTGCTTGATTTTCTCCAGGTCGTGGCCGATCCCCGCCATGATCTGGCCACCGTTGCGGCCCGTGCCGCCGAAGCCCAGGTAGCGGGCTTCCAGCACCACGATATTGGTGATGCCTTTTTCGGCGAGTTCGAGTGCGGTATTGATCCCCGAAAAACCACCGCCAATCACCACGACATCCGCTTCCACGTCCTGCTCGAGTGTGGGGAAGCTGAGGTTGTATTTCTTGGTCGCCGAATAATAGGTAGGCGTTTCAATATTGATCATGGCGCAGCCTGGAAAAGTGAAAGAAAACTCGCTGCAGAGCCGACGGGAGGCTCTGTTCCGCTCAGGTGCTATTAAGTCCCTTCCGAGCGGCAGATGTCTTGACGCTGTGTGCCGCCAGTCTTGACCGTGGCTGCCACCATCAACCATGAATCCGGCCTGGCAGTAAAGCTGCACACAGCAATCGATTGTCGATCGCTGACTGATTGCCCCCCCCCTGTCCAAGTCGCGCAAACGTATTCACGATGCGAAGCGAGCCGCTCTCGCTCTCGCTCTTGATCTTGATCTTGATCTTGATCTTGATCTTGATCTTGATCTTGATCTTGATCTTGATCTTGATCTTGATCTTGATCTCAAGCGCCCCGTTAAACCACGCTGGCCGCAATCCGATATTGATTTGGGGGGTAAACCGGCAGGGATGCCGGTTTAGCCGCCCCGCGCCATGGATGGCGCGTGGCGGCGGCCCCCCAAATCAATGTCGGATTGCGGGCACACCGAGCCTGAGCGAGGTGCCGAGTGGTGGGGCAAAGCGTTTTTGGTTACTTTTGGCGCTCTTCTGTATGGACCGGACACATGGTGGACACATGTGCGGGGACATGGTTGACACATTATGGACCATAGTCAGGTTTGCTCACGTCGATCGTTCGTAGGAAGTGATGGCAGAAAAACACGTCAAACA
>Ga0157369_10007279_pt1 | contig 12740 bp, 7 predicted proteins | sample C25metaG_FD_113461 | JGI IMG/M metagenome (GOLD analysis project Ga0157369, IMG submission 113461) | Corn rhizosphere microbial communities from Kellogg Biological Station, Michigan, USA - C2-5 metaG | ecosystem: Host-associated > Plants > Roots > Rhizosphere > Soil | place: USA: Michigan...
TAGTAGTTGTTCGGCATCTGGCCGTTCAGCACCACCAGCACGCGGTCGTTCTGGTGCAGGTTGGAAAGATCGGCCGGCGTGCCGCTCATCGTCCACACGCTCTTGGTGAGCGTCAGGCCGTTCGCCTCCTCCGCCAGCGGCTGCGACGGCGTTCCCTGCACCGAGGTCGTGCGCCACACGCTCGCATCGCCCTTGTTGAGGAAGGTGATGCCGGCGTTGAGATATGCCAGCGACGGTGACAGCCGGATCGCACCATCGCGCGGCATCGCAGGCTTGCCGTTCACGAGGATGTTGAGCGGCGTCTTCTGACGCGTCAGCTCATACGCCGCGCGCAGCATCCAGGCTTTTTCCTGCGTGGTCGTTGCGTTCAGGCGCATGTCGACGGAGTCGCCCTTCTGCAGCAGGGCCGGGAGCAATTGCGCCTGGTTACTTTCGGCGGCCATCGCCGTCGTGCCCGCGAGGTCCCGCAGCAGCGAGCCGTAATCGTCGGTCGTATATTTCGACGGATCGGCCGCAAGCACGATCTCGCGCGCGCGGTTGAAGCCGGTTGTGGCGCGCGAGCGGTCGCCCACTTCGGCAGCGGCGGCGCCCGTGAGTGCAGGTGCGATGGCGGTCTTCATCTCCGCGCCCCGCGTGTCGCTGAAATAGCGCAGGTCGGAGATGTTCACCTGGCCCATGCGCGCCAGCACATAGAACGCATAGGCGCGGGTGTTGTCGTCCGCCGAATCCGATGACGCGGTCTGCTTCAGCCAGCTCGCACCGCGCTTCAGCGCATCGTTGGCGACGACATAGCCTTTCTGCTTCGCCTGGTAGAGGAAATCGAGCGCGAATACCGATATCCACGGCTCGGCGTCGCTGCCCGGCGCCCACATGCCGAAATTGCCGGCATAGTTCTGCATGTCGAGCACGGCGTCGACCGCCTCCTGCTCGCGCTGATGCAGCGCCTGATCGCGCGGAAGCCCCGCGAGATCGGAGAGATCGTTGAAGAACAGCAGCGGCATCGCGCGGCTGGTCGTCTGCTCGATGCAGCCATAGGGATATTTGTCGAGCCACTTCAAAAGACCCGGCACGTTGTTGTAGCCGTGGGCCGACGACACCGTCAGCGCCACGTTCTGCGTGCCGGGATAGATGTCGGCAACGAGGCCGTGATTGGCGGTATAGCTCTCATTCGCCGCGAAGGGCTGGATGTCGTCGCGGGCGATGTCGAGCTGCGGCGCGCGCGACTGGATCTGCCAGGAATGCGTCACGCTGAATCCGGCGGGCCCTTTCATATTGAGGGTGACATTGGAAATGCCGATGCCGTTGGCGCCGAACGCGACGGGCACCAGAACCCGCTGACCGACTTTCAGGTTCTGCTTCACGACCGTGGCACCACGATCGCCGAGCACGACAGGCGCGCTCGCGGTGACGGTTGCGGTGTATTCGCCCGCCGGACCTTCGACATTGTTGATGTTGAGGGCCGCGAGTGCGTGATCGCCGGGCGCCAGGAAGCGCGGCAGCACGATGTCGGCCACCACCGGATCGCGCACGGTCAGCGGCCGGTCGGCATGGCCGAGCTTCTCCTTGCTCATGGCCACGACCATCAGGCGAAGCTCGCCATTGAAGTCCGGCACGTCGAGCGTCACGCTGGCCATACCGCCCGCGCCGATCTTCACCAGCCCCGAGAACAGCGCGACGGTCTTGGTCGGCACCACGCTCAGCGAACGGCCGCCGAAGCTGTCGCCGCCTTCGCGCATCGAGCCGATGGGGCCCTTCTCCGCCTTGATCAGCCGCCCATAATCGTCGCGCATGCCGACGCCGAGGCGGCGCTTGCCGAAATAATAGTCGTTCGGATCGGGCGATTTGAAATCGGTGAGCTGCAGGATGCCTTCATCAACGGCGGCGAGCGTCAGCCACGCATCTTCGCCGTCGCTCAGCCCCTTCACCGTCACAGGGATCGTGATCTTCTGGCGCGGCGTGATCTTGGCCGGTCCTCCGATCAGCGCGGTCAAAGTGCGCGGGGAATTGTCGACGCCGAGCCATACGAGGCCGATGGAACGTACCGGCTCACGGCCGGTCGCGTCTTTGAGCGGCTTGTAATCCGTGACCAGCACATAGGCGCCGGGACCCCAATCCGCCGAGACAGGAATGTTCACTTCCGCCCCGCCCGCCGGGGCATCGATAAGCTCGGAAGAGAACACACGGTCGCCCGCCACGACCACGAGCGCCTTGCCGTTGGACGTCGGCTTGATGTTCACGTGCGCCGTTTCGCCGGCGCGATAGGACGCCTTGTCCGCCGCGACCGGAATGCGGTCCGGCCTGTCGCCGGAAGCGCTCGCCGCCCAGCCCGAATAGAAGCGATAAGAGCTCGCCGCGCCCGTCTTCGCATCGGTGATCGTGAGCCGGTAGCTGCCCCATGGCAGGGATTGGCTGAGTTTCGGCGGCGCGCCGCTCGCGCCGATGGCCATCGTGCTCGACGTCACCAGCCGGTCGCGCGTGACGGACTGGTACTTCCATTGCCCGTTGTCCTGGAACCACTGATATGTCGTGTCCTCGCGCACCCAGGAATAGGTGAGACCGGAAAGCGCAACGCGCTTGCCCTGGCCGTTGACGGCAATGGCTTCGAAGGTTGCCAGCGCATTCTCCGCGACCGAGGAGCCGTCGAATTTCGGCATGATGCCGATGAATTCGTCGCGCGTTCGCACGGGTACCTCGACCGTCTTGTTGGTCGTGCGGCCTCCCGGCTCGTGGATCGCGATCTTCATCATCGCCTTGAGCGGCAATGTCGTCTCGGCCAGATCGCCAACAGACGCGACCGCTTCCGTCACGCCCGCGGCGTCGGTCTGCGGCACCGTCATGGTGATGCTGACATCAGAGAACGTGTCGTCGACGCGGCCGAACTGCCAGCCGGACCAGTCGGCAAAAGGTGCGCTGTCACTGACGATGCGCGCCTCGCCCTCGCCGGTCAGCCCGCTTGCCGGTGCGCCATAGAGGAAGCGGCTCTCGACCTTTACTTTGATGTCGCTGTTGGGATGGCCGACCGGCGTCTCCGCCGTCAGCGTGATCTTGAGCTTCTGCGGCACGAAATCCTGGACATCGAACTGCACGCGGCCGACCGGCTGAGCCTTCGCGCTCGTGTCGACAAAGGCCGCGATCTGCCAGCGCCCATGCGGCGCGGTGTGGCTGAGCGACAAGGTCCAAGTCGCGGCGCCCGCAACCAGCGACGCGCCGGCAACCGTCGTGCGCTTGACTTCGAGCCCATCAGGCCGCGTGGCCACCAGGGTCAGCGGCGCGGTCAGTGCGGCACCAACGCGGTCGCGCAGCATCGCGGTCAACTGCACCGATTCACCGGGGCGATAGACGCCGCGCTCGGTGTAGAGAAAGGCGTCCATCGGACCGGGCGTTTCGCGCCCCGCGACGCCGCGATCGGTGAGGTCGAATGCTGGGCGACGCAGATCAAGGAAGCTGAAATCCTGATTGGTGCCATAGGCCATCACCACCACCGGCTCCTCGCCGCCCGTCGCGTTGAGCAGGCCGGCCTCGAAATCGGCGCGGCCGGCCTTGTCGGTGGTAACGGTCGCAAGCTCGTTGTTGTCGCGGGCGACCAGCGCGAGTTTCACGTTCGCAAGCGGTGCAGCACTGGCATAGGAGCGCGCGAAAACCGTCAGCCCGTTCGCGCCCTGGAAGGTGGTAAGGGCGATGTCAGAATCGATCACCCACTGGGTCGCGATGTCGGCACTGTCGTAATAGCTGTCGGCATCAGTCTTCTTGGCCGCATCCATCGCGAGCAGAACATAGGCGCCGGGCTTGCGGTCCTTCAGGATCTGGTTGATCGGGATCAGCGTGACGACGGAATCGTTCTTGACGACCTTCACGTCCATCGTGCCGGACCAGACGAGCTTGCCCTGGCTGGTCTCGAGGTCGGTGTCGTTCCAGTTATAGAGCGACGTCTGATCGACCACGCCGCTTTCGATCTGCGACAGCAGCCGGTCGCCGACGCGGATCAGCTTCACGCGAAGTTTCGAAATGTTGACGGTCGTGACCGGAACGCCTTCCGCGTTCTCGCGCGGCAGGATGATGCCGCCGGAAAAGCGCACGATCGACGGCTTGTCGCGCAGTTCGACCGGGACGGTCTCTTCCTCGACCAGCTTGTCGCCCGCAGCGTCGGGCAGGCCCTTCTTCAGCGTGACGTTATAGGTGGTGTTGAAATCGAGCCCCGACAGGCAAAGCCGCGAGTCGACGACATGGGTGGCGACGCGGATCTCCGGGTCGATGGAGATGTAGTCTTCGTAGTGCGTCTTGCCCGAGCCATCGAGGTCGGAGGTGAAGACGAGGCAGGCTTCGGCCTGTGGCTTGGTGGTGTCGACCTCGACACGGCGGAATACGAACTCGCCGCCTTGTGCGACCTTGGCGGGTGCGACGCCCTGCGTCAGGGAGGTGATGCCGTTCTGGAGCCGGGCCAGGATGTTCTCACCCGATGGGGCGTTCGGTCCGCGTCCGCCCAGGATGTAAAGACCGGCCAGTGCTGCCACAACGACAACAACGATCGCCCCACCGATGGTGAGCACGCGGCGTGTATTCGCCCCCATGGAATCCCCCGAAAGACACTACCCGCACTCAGACTACGCCTACGCAGCCGAGGGGGCAATTCGCGCAGAGATTCGCAGGCGAAAACGGCGGCATGGTGACGGAGAGGCGCTCGAATTTGGAAATCGCGCGGAAATATTTTGTAGCGATTCAGTCTGCCCACATGCGCAGCAGGTTCTGACGCACGAGTTCGAGGCGCACGCGATTCTGCCAGCTCATCTTGAGGCCTTCGAGCGCGCCGATCTCGTTGAGTTCGTAGAGTTGGTTGCGGCGGTGCTCGTCTGCGATCCGGCTTTCGATGAAGGTGATCGACACCAGCCGCTGGCCCGAGCGCACGGGCTTCACCTCGTGCAGCATGGTGGAGGGATAGACGATGGCGTCGCCGGGATCGCCTTTGAACACCACCGGCCGGGTGCCGAGATGCGTGACCAGCTCGCCGCCCTCGTAGGTCGACGGTTCGGCGATGAAGACCGTGCAGGAGATGTCCGAGCGCAGCGGGTTGCCGCCCAGCGGGATCAGCGCGGCGTCGGCATGGGCGCCGTACTTCATCCCCGGCTCATAGCGGCACAGAAGTGGCGGCGCGATGCGCTTGGGCATGGCGAAATCGTTGAACTCGCGCGACCGCGCGAACGCCGCGGCCACGATGTCGGTGGACTCCTGGTATTTCGGATCGCCGAGATCGGCCTGGAGGTTGTCCTTGGACGTGTTGGCGGGATTCGAGATTCGTCCCTCGACGAACTTCACCTCACGGCTGAGCGCGGTCAGGCGCGCGACCTCGGCGGGCGTCAAAAGGGCTTTGATCTCAAGAAACATGCAGTGCTCTCATTTGGAGGGAGTGGGACAGTCCACGCGGCCGGCGGCAAACATGCATTGCCGACGGTAGGTCGCATTGGCGTCATAGAGGTCGATCGTCCAGCGATCCTTGAGCTTCGTCATCAGGAGGAAGCCGAACCCGTCGAGCGAGAGGCCATCCTTCACCGACACGCCGGAATGGCCCTGGAAGATCGCGCCCTTAAGGTCGTCCGGTGTCTTGTCGAGCGCGGTGCCGCTCCATCCGGCAATGACCTGTGGCGGGATCGCGCCGTCGTAGTTGATCGCCTCGAAGGTATGGACGTGGCCCGCCAGCAGGAACGTGGTGGTGGATGGAAGGCTCGCCTTTCCCCCGAACGCCGAAATCAACGTGGCATTCCCACCGATCGGCAACCCCAAGGGTCCGGTGATCGCACCCCAGATAGGTTTGTGCATCACAAGCCACAGGGGCGAGGATTGGTTTGCGAGGCTGGCGAGATCGTCGTGGAAGCCCGCGGCGGCATTGGCATCGATGCTGGTGTCGGGCGCGCTCGCATCGTCGATGACAGCAACGCTGACGCTGCCCGTTGGGACGGTGTAGGCCGGTTGATGGACAGCGCAGGGCGCAGCGGCATCATACGGATAAGGACCGAGCATCCGCATCCAGCCGATCCCGGCGCGCTGGCAGTCCTCATGATTGCCGCGCACGAACACCCAGGGAGCAGCCGCGAGCAGTGTGGCTGCGGCGCTGAAGAAATCCGCGTTCCAGGTCGGCCAGTTGTCCCCGAAGGGCGTACCCGCGCAGGCCGTATTGCCGGCCGGACAGGCATTCTCGCGATAGAGATAGTCGCCGACATGGACGACGAGATCGGGCTTCAGCTTGGCCGCAGCCGCAGCGAGCACCGGAAAGGGCCACTGCGCTGGATCGTTGCAGCCTTGCACTGCCGATCCTTTGAGCCTGCAGCCTGTGTCGCCAACCACGAGGATTCGCTCGGCATCGCTCACCGGCAGCGGCAGTGACGCGTCACCGACCGACGCCGCCTTCGTGCCGGGCGGGACAGGTGCCGCGCACACCTGCATAAATTCCGGCGTGGCGGCGGCGCGAACCGCCATCGGCACGCTCTGGCCGTCAAACGTCACAGAAGGACAAGCCGAACCTTCCACGAGCACGCGAGCTTCCGCAGCGCCGTTCGGTCCGACCTGCACCCAACGCGACAAAACCTTGGGCGTCTCGGCATGGACGGGGAGCGAGATCAGGGCAGGCAGGAGGATGAAGGCGACACGGCGCATGGCCGCGAATATGCCCCTGTTTGCGGGAAGGTGCGAGCGGGTCAGATCTCGTCCGCCGCGCGCAGGCCGCTGCGCACCGCACCTTCGATGAAGCCCTGGAATTCGATCGAGGTGTGCTCGCCGGCAAAATGGATATTGCCTTCGCGCAACCCCTCCACGCCGCTGAAGCCAGTATACTGGCCGACATTGTATTGCGACCACGCACCCAGCAGACGGCGGTCGATGTTGCCGTCATTGACCCAGGCGAGCTGCGGCCCCCGCTTCCATGAAGCCGTAACGCCGGGGAAGATCGGTTCAAGCCCGGCCAGTGTGTCGGTGACGAGTTGCGTGGGCGCAGGCCCCTGCTCGTTGCCGAAGGTGAGGCCGTATTTCGATGCGAGTCCCGCACCATCCGCGCCGCCCGGAAGTGCCACGAATATTTCGGTGGGCGAACGCTTGCCCTTGTTCTGATAGCTGGTCCCGTCCCAGCCGCCGTCGAACGCGGCGTCGGTGAGCGTATCGCCGTCGAAACCGCTCCTGATCCACGGCCGTCCCGCGATCTGGATCTGTATTTTGGCGTTGTTGCCGAGCGGCAGGGCCTGGATGGCCGTCTGCTTGAGCGGCGAGAGCGTCACGCCCGATAGATCGACATTGCGCAAGGTTGTGAACGGAAGCGTTAGCACGACATGATCGGTCACGACCTCCGTAGTCGAGGACCCGACGGAGAAGGTGCAGGTGAAGCTGCCGTCGCTGTTTTCGGAAAGCGCGACCAACTCAGTACCGAGGTTGACGCTTCCGTCCGGCAGGCGCGACGCCAGCGCGGTGACGAGCTGATCGTTGCCGCCCTTGATGTGCCATTTCTCGTCGGAGCCCGCGAGCATCGGCACGTCGGGCGACTGATAACCGCTCGGCGTGCTGTCGTTGTAGCCGAGGATATAGAGGAGATTGAGCGCGGACTGGCTTTCCGGTGGCCCGCCATATTCGTCGATGACGTCTGCGTAGCAGAGCTTGCCGAAGCGGCCCCTCAACCCGCCGGGCACGTAACGGTCGATCCACTCGGTGACCGGCATGTGATCCCATTGATAGGCCATCTTCGAAGAATGCTGATAGTTCGCGCGCGATGCCTTGCGCACGGCATCGCGAAAGAGCTGGTAACCGAAATCCCGCCAGTCCGCGTTCAGCTCTTTCTGGGTGTAGCGCTCGCCCGCGAACCAGTATGTGTCCTTCGCGCCTTTCGGAGTGGCATAGGTATTTTCGAGTTCGAGGCCGAAGCGTTGCGCGAGCCGCATGGTGGCGGCGTGCTCGGAGGAGATGAACTCGCCATGCTGTTCCGCGGTCTGGCCGTTGGCGAAGTAGTTGCGCAGAGTCTGGATGCGTCCGCCTGTGCGCGCGTTCCACTCGTAGATCGCTGCCTGGATTCCACGCTGCGACCAAAGCTTGAGGGCGCATGACAGACCGGCGATCCCGGCACCCACGATGACAACACGCGGCTGCCCCACCGCAAGGCTCGGACGGGGCAACATGGCCGCCGCCGCTGTCGCCAGCGCGCCGCCGAGCACCCGCCGCCGCGCCACTTTCGCAGCGCCTTCGGCCCGCCGCGCGGTGACCTCGTCGAGGGGTGCGCCCGTCGCACGGGATTCGCGGAGAGCGCTTTGTGCTTCCCGCAACATGGCTGTCAGAAGGGAGCGATGGGATTTGCGCAAGGGCGGCGTATCCGCTTTTCTCCCCGCAACGCTATCACGCCTTTTGCTTATCGGAGTTGAAACAATGTCATCAGATTTGTCCGGCCGCACCGTCCTGATCACCGGTGCGTCATCCGGCCTGGGCCGCCACTTCGCGAAGACCGCAGCCGCGGCGGGCGCGCAGGTCGCCGCAGCCGCGCGGCGGACGGACCGGCTTGCCGCACTCGTGGACGAAATCGCGTCGGCGGGTGGCAAGGCGGTAGCGGTCGCGATGGACGTCGAAGACGAAGCTTCCGTGATCGCAGGCTTCGACGCGGCACAGGCGGCGCTCGGACCGATCGACGGCGTCGTCGCCAACGCCGGGATGAATTCGCGCGGCATGGCGCTCGATCTTCCGATGACGGAATTCGACCGCGTCGTGAGCGTCAATCTGCGCGGCACGTTCCTGACTGTGCGCGAGGGCGCGCGGCGCATGATCGCCGCCGGTTCGAAACAGAACGGACGGGGGCGCATCGTGCTGGTCGGATCGCTTGGTGCGCGCAAGGCGCTGCCGGGGATCGCCACTTATTGCGCGACCAAGGCCGGCGTCGTGATGCTGGGCAAGGCCTTGGCGCGGGAATGGGCGAACCAGGGCATCAACGTGAATTCGATCTCTCCCGGCTACATCGCCACCGAACTGAACGACGAATTCCTAGCCAGCGAGAGTGGCCAGAAGCTGATCGCCTCGTTTCCGCGCCGCCGGTTGATGCAGGACAGCGACCTCGACGGCGTCTTCCTGCATCTGCTGTCGGATGCCTCCCGCACCATCACGGGCGCATCGTTCGACGTCGACGATGGACAGGGACTCTGACCTGACGCGCATCATGCGCCCGCAAATGTGAGATTTCCGCGGCCCAACGGCGGGTGAAGCAACACTACGTACGTAGCCCCCGCCATGCCCATTTGACGGCAATCAAGGAATTTACGCGCCGGAAAGCCTCTCCTTCCCGTCGGGAGCACCTGCTCCCGAACTTGGGAGCAGCGCCATGAAGGCCAATCTTGCAGCACTCCTCGCTTCGATCGCACTGGCAGCAATTTTGGGCGGGCCAGCAACATCCAAGGAACATGGCTGGACACCGGCGGGCACGCTGATCGCAGACGTTCACGCCGGTAACGCGTTCGCGCTCAGCGATGGCCGCGTCATTTCCGTGGGCATACGCAGCGACGGGGATGCCTGGCGTGCGACGACGCAAATCTGGAGTCCACGAACGAAGACCTGGAGTGCCTCACACACGAAGCCAAATTTGCCGCGACTTCGCCAAGGCGCCGCGGTGATGCTCGACGACGGCCGGATCCTCGTCACCGGGTTTTGCGCAAAAGAGTGCGGTACTGGTTCCAATGCCGAACTCTACGATCCCAGTACCGACACATGGTCGATCCCCGGACAGATGGCGCATGGCCGCTATTTCCATTCGTTGGTCAAGCTGCTGGACGGCCGTGTTCTGATTTTGGGAGGCTGCACCGCAGACCGTTGCTTTGCAGGCACATTGGATGTCGAGATTTTCGATCCGAAGATCAACAAATTCACGCTCGCCATCGCGCCGATGAAGCTTCAACGCGTCTGTTTCACGGCAACCCTGCTGGCGGATGGGCGAGTCCTGGTCGCGGGCGGCTATAATCCGTCGGGCGTCCTGAGCGAAAACGAAACCTATGACCCAGCCTCGGACACGTGGACGATCAATGCCCCCATGAAGCACCCGCACGTCGTCCATGCGGCCGTTCTCCTGCAGGACGGCCGCGTGCTGGTGGCGGGAGGCGATTGCTCACCGCAGTTGCCCTGCGCCGAGGCGGACCTGTTCAATCCGCTGACCGGCAAGTGGAAGTCGGTTGGCCCCATGGGCGCGCCGCGCAGCAATTTGGCGGCGATCAGGTTGCAGAACGGAGAGGTCCTGCTTTCGGGCGGACTCTCCTATTTCGGCTACCTCTGGCAGAATCTGGAAACCTGCGAAGCCTACGACCCTGCCAAGAACAAATTCGTTCAAGAAGAACCGATGGCCGCGCAGCGCGCGAATTTCAGTCTTGCGACGCTCCCAAACGGAAAGGTCCTCGCGGTGGGCGGCGATGAATGGCCCGAGGGCGAGAACAAATTCTCCGGCACAGCTGAACTCTATACGCCCTAGGCCGGGTTCAATTGGACCAATGCACCTCCGTCATGGTCCGCATTCCTGCGAAACCGAGCAAATTTGATCGCCGTCAAAGATCGCCGGCGCAGGACCGGCGACGTTGCTGCATCCTCTTTCGAAGGGAGTTGGGGCGTGACAGACGGAGAACTACTTTACTTGGCCATGGTCGTGGCAGCGTTCACGCTATTCGCCGGCGTGCTGGCCATCGTTGGCCGGAGAGAACGGCGCTGGGCAAAGGCGAACAATCGGTGAGAGCCACCGCCGTCGCGCCAATTGCAGCGCCACAGAAGGCCGTTAGAGTGGCGGCAGTCGTGGGGCATTGTGGCAGCTGAAACAAAGACTGCAGACGCCGGAAAAACTGGCTGGGTTCGTTTCGCCGGAAAGCATGATGCCCGCTCGCCTAGGTGCAGGTTTAAAAAGGGGAAATTACGATGAAACCGACAGCATTGCTCGCCGGGATTATGGTCATCTGTTTTGCGACCGCGTCTCTCGCTGGTGACGATAGCGCGCCCATCAAGGCGCGCGGCAATCGCGTAATCCTGAAATCCAGCACAAAACCAATCACCCTGATCGTTGGAGATCAGCCGCTGGACAATCCGCACACATTTGTTTGCGAGAGTGTAAGGGGCTGTGTTGTGGTCATGTCGGCTTCTGTACAGTACGTAGACTCAAGCCTCATCTTCGGGGATACGATCTGTTCATTTGTAGATGGTGTTCCGGGTATACCCGGCTGCTACGGGATATCACAACAAGAGGGCACTGTTACGCGAACCCAGCTCAAAGTGAGCCAAGGCACGCACGTTGTGCAGACAAAATCGCATTCCCTAAACGCCTCGGGAGCAATTGCGGCATGGGAGGTCGATTACTCAATTTATGAACGCAATCCGCCGCCAAACTGAGTCAGGCACCGGACTTGTCTGGTATATCATCGTCCTGGCGCGCCTTACCGTCAGTTTCGCGCCTAGCTTTTGCCTCCCTCTCCGCGCGCGTCGGTCGCCCAAGCCAATTATAGCTGCACTTCCATTTCACGGTTTTTGTTTTTTCGCTCATAGGAGCGCACTAGCAAACTAGGACACCCACTAAAACGGATTAGGACAGTGAGGCTCAATTTAGGACAGCACCCGCTTCTTGAACTGAGGCAGCCGGATCACCATTTCAGGCCCATCCGAACAATTGCACGCCAAACCAAACCTGGCCCGTCCGACTTGGCCGGATCACAAATTCGCGATGGCCGTGTGATGCAAGCATGTAACCGCCGTGCGGGTTTGTACGAATTGGTCTAGTGTACGCGCTATCCGCGCAGGAGAACTGAACATGAATTCAATGTCATCGACGCGCCGCGGGTTTCTGACGACCGTATCGCTTCTGGCTTTGCTGCCGCTCGAGGCGCTGGCCGCGCCGCAGACCGTGACGATCGAGAACTTCTCCGCTGCGGGCAAGGACCTCGGCACGGTCACTGTTCCCAAGGTCGCCAAGAGCGACGAAGACTGGAAGAAGATGCTCTCGCCCGAGCAGTTCGAGGTCACGCGCCACGCCGACACCGAGCGCGCCTTCACCGGCATCTATGCCGAGAGCAAGGGCAACGGCCTCTATCGCTGCATCTGCTGCGACACCGCGCTCTACGATTCCAGGACCAAGTTCGAATCGGGCACCGGCTGGCCGAGCTTCTGGCGCCCGATCGCGAAACGCAACGTGGTCGAGACCACAGACAGAACCTTCATGATGGACCGTACCGCGGTGTCCTGCGCGCGCTGCGACGCTCATCTTGGCCATGTCTTTACCGACGGACCGAAACCCACCGGCCTGCGCTACTGCATGAATTCGGCATCGCTGAAATTCGTGCCGCGCGCCAACGCCTGAAGGAGATGATGATGAAATCCCGTACCCTGATGCTTATCCCTGCGCTGACGATGCTTCTCGGCTGCGCGCGCGCCGGTGAAGTTGCCTCATCGCCGCTGCCCGCGCCGGCAGTCGACACCGCATCACCTGGCAGCTCGACCGAGACCGCGGTGCTCGCCGGCGGCTGCTTCTGGGGAATCCAGGGCGTCTTCCAGCATGTCAAAGGCGTGAGCCAGGCCGTTTCCGGGTTCTCCGGCGGCAAGAACCCGACCGGCGGCTACGAACAGGTCAGCACCGGCAAAACCGGCAATGCCGAAACCGTCGAGATCACCTTCGATCCGAAACAGATTTCCTACGGCCAGATCCTGCGCATCTATTTCTCGGTCATGGATCCGACGGAGCTGAACTATCAGGGCCCAGATCAGGGCACGCA
>Ga0157369_10007280_pt1 | contig 12739 bp, 25 predicted proteins | sample C25metaG_FD_113461 | JGI IMG/M metagenome (GOLD analysis project Ga0157369, IMG submission 113461) | Corn rhizosphere microbial communities from Kellogg Biological Station, Michigan, USA - C2-5 metaG | ecosystem: Host-associated > Plants > Roots > Rhizosphere > Soil | place: USA: Michigan...
GGCGGCGATCCGCGCAAGTTCCAGCCCGACACGCAATGCTCGACACCGGAAGAGATTGCGCTTCACGCTGAAGTATGCGCCGAGTGGAACGCGGGCAACTACAGCCGCACCATTCCGCACAGCATGATCGGCGCGAACAACATGTAACAGATGTGCCACCCGGAACCCACCCACCGGAACACGACGCCGAACCGCCCGGAGTGCCGCGCAGGGATCGGCCCCCGGAACCTTTCCCTCATAGCTCATAGAGAGCAGGACGCGAAGCCTCCAAATCGGCGTTCGGGTGCAGGGGCGGAACCTGCTGAGGGAGTTGAGGAGCCGTTTGAGCATGGGAACCGAAACAGAACGAACTGCGACCGCTGACAAAGGGAGGCCACGTACGGGCGTTATTACGCCACTGGCCGACGCGTCGCACGGATATACCGCGAGGCTCCTCAAGCATTCGAAAGCGAGGCCAGACAGAATGACACAAGTACAGGCACCGACCGGCAGTCTGTTTGCGGCGGCGGCGGGCGCGGGGGAAGGTGGGGGAGGGGCGTGACGCACCTCGATTTGTTCAGTGGTATCGGAGGCTTCGCACTCGCGGCATCGTGGGCAGGCTTTGAGACAATCCAGTTTGTTGAGATAGACCCGTTTTGCCAGAAGGTGTTAAACAAGAATTTTCCTGGAGTTCCAATCCATGCCAACGTTACCACATTCGATGGAAAGCCTTTTTGCGGGGGAGTTGACCTGCTCACAGGCGGCTTCCCGTGCCAGCCGTTTTCCATCGCTGGGAAGCAACGAGGCAAGGCAGATGACCGTTTCCTCTGGCCTGCAATGCTTCATGTTATATCCGATTGTCGGCCCACTTGGATCATTGGCGAAAACGTTGATGGGATCGTCAACATGGAACTCGACGGCGCGGTTGCTAGCCTGGAAAGTCTCGGCTACGCGGTCTGGACGCCTGAGATACCAGCTTGTGCCGTTGATGCCTGGCACAAGCGAAACCGCCTCTGGATTATTGCCCACGATGACGGTCTTCGATGTTGCGAAGACGCCCACCGGCGCGTCTTCGCAACATCGCGAGGGCAGTATGCATTCGATGACCTTGATGGACGTGATGCTCATGCCGACGTTGACCGCGTGGGAGTCTGCGAGGAGCCGCTCCTCGCAGACTCAGACCTATTACCGAACCGAAACGGGCACCGTGCGCCACAGGAACAAAGCGGGAACGTCGTCGTTCATCGGACTGATACCGACGATTTCGGCAAGCGAAGGAAAAGGCGCTGCCCGCAAACGGTTTGCGGGCAGCGAGGAATACCGCAGCTCAAAGACGGCCGAGGGGCTTCGGGAATGCGAGAGCGATCACTTGTATTTGAACCCAAACTTTGCCGAAGTCTTCATGGGATACCCAGAGGGGTGGACCGACTTAGAGCACTCGGGAACGCCATAGTTCCGCAAGTAGCCTATCAAATCACATCGGCCATTGCGGAACTACTAGCACCCTAAAACGCCGCCCCCCGCTCCTTCACCCCTTCCCGGTCGGCGGCGGCGGCGTCCCGGTCCCGGGTGGTGGGGTGGTGGGGCTAAGACTTCTTCTTAGCTAGGTACTCGTTGAGAGCCGCCTGAACATGAACGCTTTTCGGGATTTCGGTTTCGACCGCAAGAGCCTCCAGGCGGGCAGCGGTTGACTTGGCGATACGAACCGTTATTTGGGCTTTAGTCTCGGTTTTGATTTTGGGCATAGTGGCTCTCCTTCCGAAAAGGATTATACCATAACGATTTACTTGAATTGACTTCTGTAAATGGAAGTGGTATAATATGGTATGAAGAAATCACTTGAGGATAAGCCTTGCAGGTTTTGTGAAAAGCCGTTCACTCCTCGCTTCGACCACGCCGTTTATTGCAGCACTAGTTGCCGCAAAGAGTGGCATATGAAGCGAGAGCCGAAGAGGAGAACCTATCTTAGAATTTTGGAACGCGACTTTTTCAGGTGCATCTACTGCGGAAAATCTTCATTTGAAGACGGTGCGAAGTTGACGCTCGACCATATATACCCGCACACTCGCGGCGGAGAAGATATAGCATCGAACCTTGTTACAGCGTGTGTTGATTGCAATAGCCGCAAGAACGATCGAAAATTCAAAAGCGGCATTTTGACGAGGATAAATTTGATCGTTGAAATGCGCAATCTCGAATGCGGCATCGCGCCGCAATCGCCAGTTGAATACATGGCGAGATGCGGCAAAGGTTCGGGAAAAGATTGATAGATGTTGCCGGTTCGAAGACCGGCAAGCGGAGCCGACCGGAAATCCTATAAAACGCGCTAAGTTTTGCTGACGCCTGGAGCCTGCTTCGACGGGTTGCCTTGAAGGTACGCGTAGGTGGGTTCGGTGCACTTGATGCCTTTGCCGTTGGAGGCTCACGCAAAATCAGCGGCAGTCAAACGAATTGGGCCAGAAGTCCAGTAGGACCGGCCAGAAAAGGACCGACTCAAATGGGTTACGATCTCAACAAGTATGCAGGCTCTTCAAAGTGGCTGAAAGCGGCCGACCTCACGGACCTGGACATGGATTCCGCCATTGTCACGATCTGCGAAGTTTACGAGGATCAGTTCGAGGCCAGGGATGGCAAGCCTGCTGAAGACAAGCTGTGCCTCAAATTCAAGGAGTTCGACAAGCCGTTCGGCATGAACGTCACGAACACGAAATCTTGCCAGGAAATCCTTGGCGCCGACACAGACACGTGGGAGGGCCGGAAGGTCAAACTGCGAGTATCAACCGCTAACAATCCGCAAACGGGCAAGCCTGTTGACTGCCTGCGGATCGTGGCGGCGCCGCAAAAGAAATCTCCCGTTCAAGATGCAGCAATGGCATCTGCCAAAGCGAAACCGAAACCTGCCGATGAAGAGGACGACGCGTTCGCAGACGAGTAACACCCGTGCGATTTCCCCTCGAACCGGGCGCCCGATCAGCGTCCGGTTCATTCTACCGCTGAAAGCCGCTACGCATGGCCGCAGAGCCGAATACGAAGACTTTCAAAATCGCCCGCAAGTTGCTGCGTGCAGGCGTATCAATTATCCCTACCCAGCCGACAAGCAAAAGCCCTGCGGTTTCTACTTGGAAGCAGTACCAGCAGCATCTTGCCGACGAAGACCGTTTGCCAGAATGGTTCTCAAATGGAAACAACTTGGCGATTATCGGCGGCGCCGTCTCCGGTAATTTACTAATTCTGGACTTCGATCATCCCGGACTATATGACGAGTTCCGGCAGATGTGCGAGGATCACGATCTAGATATTCTCAATGAGTGCGCCGTGGTCGAAACACCATCGGGCGGCAATCACGTGTACTTATGCTCCGAGGAACCGGTTGGCGCCAACGATAAGCTGGCGTGGCAGACGTTCCAGATTCCTCCGAGCGCCATTATAGAGGAAAGGCATTCCAGGTCTTACGCGAAGCTCGGTACAAAGTCATATCTGGTAGTTTCCGTGGATGGCGAAGACCAATACCTGAAGTGCGTTATCGAGACTCGCGGCGAGGGCGGCTACGCTGTGACGTACCCCTCAGTTGGTTATTCGATTATTCAGGGACGAACCGACCAACTTCCAATTCTTGACGCGGACACGCTTGAAAAACTGCTGCATATTGCGGAGCAATTCAATACATATTCGGCGCCGGAACATTACCCGGAGCCTGCCAGGGTCACGGTACAGAACGACGGCAAGAACACACCTGGGAACGATTACAATGCACGTGGCGATTATGAGCGCGTGCTTGAGGATCATGGCTGGCAACCGCTTCACAGATCAGGACCAAAAACGACGTGGGTACGACCGGGCAAGGAAGACCGCGAAATATCGGCGACGACTGGACACGATGGCGCCAGGATGCTCTACGTGTTTAGTACGAACGCGGCGCCGTTCGAACCTGGGCGCAAATACAGCCCTTTCGCTGTTTACACGCTCCTCGAACATGCGGGCGACTTTCGGGCGGCAACGACCGCGCTTGTGGCTGATAACTTCGGCGAACCGCCGATCGAAAAATTCAAAATGCCGCGCGCACCGAAGAAACGCACTGTTGCCGATCGTGAGACGGAAGCGGCCGACCCGGACCAGAGCAAGCAGTACCTGTATGCGCTGGCATGGGCAGAGCAAAACAAGGACCGGTTCATTTATCTGAACGGCGACCAGTGGTTCGAATACCGCGAAGGCTACTGGCGGTATTCGAGCGGCGAAAAGGTTCAACGATCGGTTCAGGAATACCTGGCAGGCGTCACTTCGGTTACGGCTGCTCTAGTGGGTAACGTCCGCACGCTTGCAAAGTCAATGGTTGGGCCGTGGGATCTTACGGACTTCAACGCGCACTCGAATTGGATACCGCTTCAGAACGGGGTGCTAGATACGCTAACGGGCCAACTGCTTCCGCATTCGCCGGACAATCGTGTGACGTACCAGGCGCCTTACGACTATATCCCGGATGCGGACTGTCCGACGTGGATGCGGTTTCTAGATGAGTGCTTGATTGATGCAAACGGCGCACCTTCGCGTGATTGGCAGGACTCGTTACAAGAATGGTTTGGGTATTGCCTCATTCCTGATAACACGGCGCAACTGTCGATGATGTGGGTCGGCGAGGGCGCCAACGGAAAAGGCTGTACGACTCGGTTACTCGAGCAGCTTGTCGGTAAAGAGTTCACCACGAGCATTCCGATCGAACAGCTCCACGATCCGTACCACCGGGCCGAGCTGTACGGCAAACTGGTTGGATTTGTGAACGAGCCGGACCCGCGAGCAATGATGAAAAACGGCAATCACTTCAAGGCGATTGTCGGCGGTGACTCGATCTCGGCGCGGCGCCCTACGGAAAAGGTCTTCACGTTCACGCCAATGACCCGACTGGTGATCTCGTGCAACGATCTACCTGCGAGCAAAGACCTGTCGCGCGGGTACTACCGCAGGATTGTATTGATTGAGTGGCGATACAACGTCCCGGTGGAGAAGCGCGATCCGGAATTGGACGACAAACTTCGCGCGGAATTGCCTGGGATTCTGAATTGGGCGCTTGAAGGTCTTGCACGTTGGCGGGCGCGTGGCCGGAAGTTCATTGTGCCGGACGAGAGCGGCAAACTGCTGGAAGCGTATCGGCTTGAGCAGGACACGCTTCGAAAGTTTCTTCAGGATCGATGCGTGATTGGTAAAGATGTGTCGTGTGCCAATACCGTTTTTTACAATGCGTATAAGGCTGCTTGTGAAGAATGGGGCGATAGGCCAGAACCGGGCAAGGCTGTATCCGTCCGGTTGGCAAAAATGGGACACGTCTGCGAACCGACGTGGGACCGAGAACTGGGCAAAACGGTTCGCGAGTACAAAGGGATCGATATAGACACGGAGCAGGGCAAGGGCTGATCCGTTTCCTTACGATTCGAATCGTAAGGAATTCGAGAATCGTAATGAGAATCGTAAGGATTTTTTGAGTTGAATTCTACCTGTTTTGTCTACTATTCCTTACGATCTTACGATTCTTTTCTTCCTTATGGGAATATTTTTGGTAATTAAATAGCTATTGAAGCGAAGGTTTTTGCAGTATATCGCTATCTATTTTACGAATCATTCTCTTATAGAGAATCGCGAAGAATCGTAAGATCGTAAGGACCGGTAGACGCACTAGGTAGACACCGATGCAGTTTAAGTTCAGTTCATTGCAAAAGTTTCATTACGACCGCATTACGATCCATTACGATTCTGCCTGATTCCTTACGATTCTCTCTTTTTAAGGAGGCCGAAATGGTGTGCAGCGAATGCAAAAAGGAAATTGGTTGGTTGAATTTCGGTGACGGGCAATGTTTTGGCTGTTACATGGGCGTCCGGCGCACGGTAAGCGCACAGACCCCTAAAAACACGCAACCGATACAGTCGCCGGTAACGAAACGCGGGCAAGCAGTCATGGAACTGGAGGCTGGACAGTGACGGCCGTAATCGACAAAACAACGCTCATGGGGCCGGACGAAGTTTTATATCACTTGGAACGACTGGGTGTTCGGCACAAATTGCACCACGGGTCCTTTGTTACGTCTGCATCTCCGCATCTTTCCGAAATGCCTCGGCTACGGAAATCAATTGACGAACATGCTGACGCATTGGCCGAACTGCTTGAGAAGCGGACGAAGGACATTTGCGCGCAGTGCAACGAACCGATCGGCCACGGCGCACAACGAACCCGCGCTTGGTCTACAGAGATCGGCGCCCGCATGAACTTCCATCCGGCATGTTATCAGGCCCGACACGAACAGAATCCGTACTTGCCACAACCGGAGATTTTCATAGACGAGTCGGGATACACGGTTGTAATTGAAGACTCTGGACTGTGCTGTTTCTGTACCATGCAGGAATCGGAACTGTCCGAGGAGGCTCCGATGCTTTGCCGACGTTGCTGGAAAAAGCAAGATGCGAAAAAAGAACGGGATCGCGCCGTCGCCGCGTAGTTGGATCGGTGGCGTTCCACAACCGACTGAGGCAGAAATTGCGGAAGGCAAAGCCTTGCGTATGCTGTTGATGGAGCCGGAGGATGAATGCCTACAACATCGGCACAGACAGACATGGAACGCGCTCCAGGCGCAGCGAGGCGGTATGGGTCTATTGAGATGCAATCTTTGCCGTACGAGTTTGTGGGGGCACTTACGCGGGCAGCCGTGCCCCATTTGTAAATGTAAGTCGAGTTCTTATCCAGGCGAAAACGAATGACTGCTTATCTTTACCTGCTTCATATGGTCGGTACAGAGTTCTACAAAATCGGTATCAGTGTCCGTCCGTGCAAACGCCTGGAAAGCATTACTAGCCGAAAGCAGCAAGTGAAGATCGTGCGGGTATGGCACGGATTGGCATATTACGAAAAAGAATTGCATCGGAAGTATGGCGCCAAGCGCGTTATTGATGAAACGTTGCCGCAGAGCGGAAAAACGGAATGGTTCAGGTTGGCGCCGGAAGATGTGAACACGATCCTGGCAGCGTGTTATCTGGAAAGACTGGAGCATCTTGAGCGTGAAAAGCAACGAGCGCGCGCCCGATTCTCTGACGTATGAAGCCGTTGACTTGTCCGACAAGGTACTTGCAGTCTATTGGCGCCGGAAGTACGACGACCTGCGCGACGAGTCCACACCGGCCCTGATCCGGTCCCTGCGCTCGCAGCTCCAGACGTGCAAGCGGTTGGCACAGGAAGCGGAGCCGGACGCGCTACAGATGATTGTGGTTCATGCGCAGATTGGATTGAATTTGAAACGGCCAAAAGGAGACTGAAGTGGGAAAAGGACACAAACTGATGACGCCCGCAGAGTGCAACTGCGGCTGTCCGTACTGCGGGGTATGTGAAGGCACCCTTGCATATTGCACGATCTGCAAGGGCGGTGAGATGGAACTTGACCGGGATTGTCCAGGTCCGCCGGTCCAAGACGAAGACCCCGACCACGACGCGCCGGGACCGAACGACAACTGGTAAGCCGCCCCGCGCGCACCGAGCAGCAGCAAGCAAGGAGAGAAGGACGATGATTTCGATTGAGCGGTTGAATGAAGACACGCTGATGATGCAGGTCAGCGATACGCCTCCTGTTTCTGGAAAATACCTGGATCTTAATGTGTCGCGGGATCGGTGCGATTGGATGAAGCGGCAACCCGATACCGCCGTCCAGCCGCAAGGTTTTGTCGGCAAGGAGAGTTCTACGATGACCGGAGTCGTCACGCGCTATCGAAGAACTCTGGAGCCGACAGCCATCTTCTTTGATATATCGGCGAGCGCACAAGGCGTTATGGTGCAGGGGCACAGCGGGCCGATGGACGAGGAGGCGGTTAGTAATCTGATTGCGTGCTTAGAGCAAGCCAAGAGAGATATGCAACGGCTGAAGTCGTAGGTGCGGGCATCACCGAAGGGAGAGACGAGTTTGAACCCCAGTGACAACGACCTGAACCGCGCAATGGCGCTGGCGTGTGGGTGGCAACACGGCATTGACATTCAATGGATGGAAGAAACGTGCGACGGAAGCGCTTGGGGGAATGGCGGATGGTTGTCGCCAAAATCGAACAAAGGCGTGCGGCGGTGCCCGGATTACACACATAATCGCAATACTCACAACGAGATCAGGGATGCAATCGCTAGAGCAGGTGCCTGGCGCGACTTCTCGCACGAGATGCGAGACGCGTGTATCGGCCTGCCGGACTGGGAGAACTCGCGCACGTTCACAGTGACGTTCGCACCGCCGAGGCTGGTCGTGGTTGCTGCGCTCAAGGCGTTGGGGAAGTGGGAGTGGGACGGGGAGGAGGGGGAAGCGTGATGACCACCTATCGAAAACTGCTTAGAATGGTAGTGGATCAGCAAAGCAGGTGCCGCTCATGTAACGCCAAGGTAGTTGCGCGAGCAGAACGAGCGGCGATGATTTGCGAGGTCGGCACGGAGGATAGTTGCCGGGGAATGATCCGCTTCCTCGTGTACGCATCCGACGACGAGGCGTGCAGGAGGATACCGGAGTGCGACGAGGTGTACCGGGCTTGCAAATCGGCGATGGAAGTGGAGGCAAAGGATGGACGCTAAAAGAGTGCTGCAATATCTACGCTACAGCGAATGGAGCGTGTCGGCAAATGCAGACGTCGAGCACTTCTGCCCGTCGTGCCACAACTCGAAAGAAGAGAAGCACGCCGAAGGGTGTTCGCTCGCAGCCCTCATCACCGAAGCCGAACAGGAGGCGCGAGAAGGCGGGTGGAAGCCGACCGGCGTGGCCGCGAAACTGCGCGAGAAAGCCGCCGAATGGTACGCAAAGAATTCCGGTGTCGGCTACCACGTCGGACGGGCGTATGAGTGCGCAGCGGGGATGGTGGAAGCGGAGGAAGACGGCGGATGGAAGCCGGGGGCGGAGCCGCCTAACATTGCTCGTGTTGTAGCTATCCGCTTCCATGTCACGGATAGCTATGGAGGCGTAGCGCTGGTTGAAGCAAAAGGACTGCACAGCCTTGACGGTTGGCGTCGTGTAGACCTATTCGGGAATTGTTATCCGGTACAGGTTATAGAGTGGCGTGAGTTGTCGCCGCTGCCGGAGGCGGCGTGATGGAATATCGAGACGCAGTTATCAAAGCCGCCGACACGATCCGCAAAGACGGCTCCCTGAGCGTGATTGACGTAGCAGATGCGCTCGTGGAGGCGTACAACGCCGGCCGCGCCGAACCGCTCGACCTCAGCCCCGACGAGCGGATCGTAAGCACTCAGGCGTGGGAGGCGTTTCAGTGCTGGCAGAATCGCACGACGGCATATGCTGAGGAGTGGCAGCAATTCATGACGTGGCGCGGTGCGCTGAATACGTGGAAGGCAGTTGATGTCAAGTTGCTTGAGCAGTATCTAGCAGACAATCGACGCATGGATTACGTCCGCGAGAACGTCGTTTGCACGCGAAACGAATTCACCGTCTTCGCGCTGCCCGTCGCTGAACCGAGCGAAAGTCTGAACGAGTGGCTGGACAGGACGATAAAACTGGAAGAAGAGGTGACGGACCTATGAACACACTTCCAGAGCCGTACATCCTCGTGACACGGGCCGACCTTACCCTTGCTCACGTAGTGCACCGTAACGGCTCTACATGCCTCTGCGTGGGCGCGAAGTTCGAAGATTGGGTGAAAGTAGAGGCGGGCGAGAAACCTCTGTGCAAAATCTGTATGCAAGAGGTAGAGGACCGCGAATACCGCTCGCGCTGGGTGCGTGATGGTGGCGGGAGTGGGATGGGAGTGGGGAGGGGCACAACGTGAATACCAATGACAGGTTTGTCGCTGCCAAGATCATTCGATGCCTGAACAAATGCGTGGACTTGTACCCAAGTAACCCCTGCGACATCAAAAAGCTGGCTGCAAACGCCATGACCTTGCGCGATGCACACAGAGAACTGGGGTTTGCCTTAACAAGCCTTCGGTACGGCGACTACGAAGACGCTAACGAGGAAGCGGATAAAGCGATGCAGGTCCTAGGATTGGAGCAAGCGCTATGAGCACGGAACACGACTGGCCCGACGGCGACTACATGTGCATGACCTGCTGCATCTGCGGCGTGCGCTTCAGCGGGCCGCACAACGCGCCGGTTTGCTACCTACACAGAGGCGCAAGCAAGGTTGCGGACGGATACGGGGTTCCGTGGGTGCGAATTGCAGATGATAACGCGAAGCGCATCGCAGAACTTGAGGCCGAACTCGCCTCCCTCAAGCGCCGCATCGCCTTCTTCGGCGTCCCCGAGAAACTCTGCCTCCTCTGCGGCGCGGAAGGGCCGTGCGGGTTGCGACCGTCGGGCGAAGACGGTAAGCCGGACTGGACTGCGGGCGTGATGTGCGAGTTCGACCCGACGTACCCGGAGTTGATCGCGATCGCGCACAAGGCGGAGTCGGAGGTTGCAGGGTTGAGGAAGCGGCTGGCGTGGTTGCAGGATGCCATTTATCGAAATGGGTGCCAAGTCGAAATGTTCGAAGGTCACGATATGCCTTGGCGAATTGTCACGTATGATAGCACCTCGCGAGGCGATACTTTCGATGCCGCTCTAGACGTGGCGATGGTTGCGGAGGAAAGGGGGAAGGCGGAATCAGTTTTCATCCTGAAGGTTCGGACGGCGCAGCATTGAACATAGTACTAGACAAGTTCGACGCCGCATATGCAGCCGCATACGCAGAAGGCTCGCGCAACGAAAGTGCGTCGCTTCAGAACTTGCTGTCCATCAGAGACGAAGCGATCGGTCGTCTCATAGCCGAGCGTGACGCATTCACCGCCGTGCTGGTGGGGATGGTGCGGCTACACTTCGACGAAAGCGAAACGTTCGAAGCCTGTTCTTCGCGGACAATCGCTGCCGTGGACTTGCTCGTGGAGGCAGGGCGGCTCGTGATCGATAAGGATGTGAGGCCGCACTGGATACGGGCAAGGTGGATCGAGGAGGAACCAAATGCCGACTGAACAGACTTACTCGCTGTGGAAGGGTAAAGGCGGGAGCGAGTTTCAACGCGTCCGAGAAGTGACTGCGACCGACGCTAATCCGTTTGTCCGAAAATGCTTTCACGTGATGGACGCGAACAGCGACCTCTACGATATAGCATGGAAGTTTCTGAGCGGCGAATGTTTCGTCGTCCGGCGTGACGGCGCACAGAGAGGCGGGCAGGAGTAGATGCCAAGAGGCAGGCCGGTCGCAACAACTAAATTCCGGCGCAACGACCGCGTGATTATCATAGGTCACTCCGGGGAGATTGGCGTCGTTGAAGCCATTCTCACAGCCCTCGCCATGTCCACTAACCGCGCCCTCACAGCCGCACGAGAACACGCGGTCGGTTGGCCGGTCAACTGGGCCAGCGTGTGCTGCATCGACGCCCGCGAGTGGCGGAGCGTGCACGGCGATACCGGGCTGACGGTCGTTGTCAGCGAGGCCAGCCCGGACGCGCACGAGTTGCGGGCGTTTGTGGCGGAGTGGTTAAAGGATGAGTTCGGAGATGTGGAGGTCCTGACAGAATGGTAAAGCCAAGTGAAGAAGATGTCAACAAAGCAATGGCAAACGCGGCAGGTTGGTTACATGATGGATACTCATGGATAAGTCCGAAAGGTAAGCCCAACAGGAATTTGCCATTCTACTGTTCCGACCGTGACACGGTACCGCAAATGCTGGATTTGATTTGGGATCGCAAATCTAAATTCTGCAAAGAGCTTGCTGGCTTGCTAGGCAAACATGAAGAGGGTGTCGGATACGAAGGTTTTATTCACGAGATACTCATGGACTTTCTTTATTGCAAGCCACGTGTTATCGCCATTGCCGTGTTGGTTACGTTGCGGAAGTGGCCCGCAGAATGGATAACCGAGTAGTGGCCGTAATCAGAATGACTGCCGCCGCCGTCAAGCGTCTGGGTGTGCAATTACCCGCTGAAAAGGCTACTAAGGATGTGCGTGGCACACAGGAGCGTAGCGGCACGGTTTCGGAGGTTCGGCTCGACAGTGCACGCACGCTCACTCTGCCCTATCCGCCGTCAACGAACAACATGTTCTTCACGACGCCCACGGGACACCGGGCAAAGACGAGTAAGGCAAAAGACTTTGCAGAGGAAGTCGGCAAATCGGCCCGGATCGTGTTTTCACAACCTGTCACCGTCCCCGTAGAAGTCTCGCTCGTATTTCATCCGAAGCGCGGTTTAGGACTGGATTGTGGGAACGTCGAGAAAGCGGTCCTCGACGCTTGCACGGGGATTGTATGGCGCGACGACAGCCAGGTATGGCGGCTCGTGATCGAGCGGGGCGCGGTCATTCCGGGCGGCAGGCTGGTGATGGTTGTTAAAGCCTTTGAAAGATGAGCGAGTTGTCACCTGTTTCACCTGCCGCCAACCCTTCACCGCCGCCTGGACCCGCATCCTGCGCTGGTGCTACGTATTCGATCCGCCGAAGAAGGCGAGGCTGGTGCAGAAGTGGATGCTTGTGCTTCCAGCGAATTGCTCGGAGTGTCGGGGAGGTGAACTACGGTGAACACGCTACACAGAATTGCACGGTTCTTTAGGAGGCTATTCGCGATGTCTATCGGCAGAAGGTTTGCAAAAAGGGATACGCTTTCAATCCGCGTGACCGTGCAGCACAACGGCGACGTGAGTATCGAGTCTCTCGAAAACTGGATAACGAGCCAAATCTGCGGGTTCAGGCAAAATGACGAAAATGACCCGTGGGTGCTCACAGGCCCGACTTTTACTGTGCTCGAAAGTAACGACGATGTGTCATTGAAGGA
>Ga0157369_10007281_pt1 | contig 12739 bp, 9 predicted proteins | sample C25metaG_FD_113461 | JGI IMG/M metagenome (GOLD analysis project Ga0157369, IMG submission 113461) | Corn rhizosphere microbial communities from Kellogg Biological Station, Michigan, USA - C2-5 metaG | ecosystem: Host-associated > Plants > Roots > Rhizosphere > Soil | place: USA: Michigan...
AAGGTGGTGAATGACGAGGGGAATGGAGGAACAATCTTGGAAGTCGAAATGAAAATTCGTGGGCTCATGATGGACCCGATGACCAACATGCCCATCGTAGTGCTGAAGGACTTGAGCGGCGATTCGGTACTGCCGATTTGGGTTGGCATCTATGAAGCCAATGCGATTGCGCTCGAAATTGAGAAGGTCACCACGCCGCGGCCGATGACTCACGATTTGATCAAGGTCGTTTTGATGGGCCTAGACACTTCGATCCGGAAGGTGGTAGTCAACGAACTGAAAGACGACACGTTTTACGCCATGATCTGGCTCGAACGCGAAGGACGTCTGATTAGCGTCGATTCGCGCCCGAGTGACGCACTTGCGCTGGCATTGCGGCACGACTGTCCGATCTTCGTTGACGAAAAGGTGCTGCAATCGTCGCGCAATTCGACGACGGTATCGGAAAAGGTCAACAACGAGGAATTGCGTAAGTGGCTCGAGAATCTCAACGACGAGGATCTCGGACGCTACAAGATGTAGGTTGACGCCAAAAACAAAAAAGTGGCCAGGCGCGTATCTCACGCCTGGCCACTTCTGTTTTTGATTGCTAACGGCGGCGCTTGCCCGTTTTCTTGGGCGCTGTGGTCTGTACGCCGGGGATGGATGGATCTTTAAAGATGAGCATATAGGGATCTTTTGCAAAGCTGTCGGCCACGCCGCTGAATTCGATTTTGCTCCCGATCTTGATCGTGTCAAGCGCAGAAGTAGGCAGCGGCTCAGTAAAGGTCAGTGTGGCATCGCCCTTAGCAGGATCCTCGATGCCCAAAACGACCTTCGTCGGCTTATCCGGCGGATCGATCGAAATCACAGTCCCGCTAAAATTCTTCACGCCCTCGGCTCCGCCAGGAATTTCGAAATCCTTAACCGAGTTGGTGAAAAAGCTGTCGGCTTGATCGCCGACCAGGTTGCTCTTGATGGTGTACCAGAGCTTGAATGCCGGATCGGCATCCATTCTCTTATTGGTTTCCTCGGCTGCCGCTTGCGCTGCCTTAGCCGCGCTACCTACGGTGAAGTCACTCGGCGGGAGAGCGGAGGTTTTGGCCTGTGCAATTACCTTGTCTGCTCCTTCCGTATTGCCGTGATACTCCTTGTACGCCTTGTTGAAGAAATCGGACAACTGGGTTCGCACATTGGGAGGTAGTGCAGGTCCGGGGCCAGTGTATTGGGAAGCCCGCGCATATTGGAACAACGCTTCCGGAATTTTCTTTTCGTCGTACAAAACCTTGGCCAATTGGGCCGATACGGGACCTTGATCGGGATTGGTAGTCAAACTTGCCTTGTATTCGGTCTCGGCGGTCGCGTTATCTTTTTTCGCGGTCGCCACCCAGGCAAGAGCGGCATGAGCGACGCCCAAGCGGAAGTTCTTGGCTTTGTCAAAATCGGCCTGGCTGATGTTCGCGGGCTTGTTCGCGGCGGCGAAGGCTGCATCCGCACCCTCGATGAATCCGTGCGCGGCCGATTCCACCTGGCCTTGCAATTCAGGCGAAGGAGTGGCGCCCCCTACTGCCTGTCCCCAGAAGGAAACGAAATATAGGGCGAGGGAATTTTTTGGATCAAGCTTCAGCAGCTCCTGACATTTGTTCAATAAGGGTTGGCGCTGCGTGGGATCGTTCGGCGCGAGCTGGGACAAGGTGACAACGTAGTACTGTAACCGTTCTTGCGCGTAATCAGTCTGGGGATACTTGTCCTGCCAGGTGTTGAGGACCTCCAGTCGCGCCTTGGGGTCGGTGGTCTGCGTAACCTTGCTAAAGAGGTCGTATTCCGCCCGATCCTTATAATTCTTCGCTGGCGCTTGACCGCCCGCCGCAGCTTGACCAGCTGCGGGCTGCTGTGCGGTCGCCGGCTCTACACTAACGAAACCGGCAAGCAGCGCTATAGCGCCCACCGCCGCCAGCGGCATACCCGCCCTTCTAAAACAAAAGTCCACGACAAACCTCCCAGAGGAATTTTACGCAATCCGATCTTTACAAGTGGATCCGGTGCAACCCAGCACTCACTTCATTCACTTAGCGTGTGCAAAGCCGGAGTATAGCCAAACAGCGCTCCGCCCGCAACCCTAACTATCACTTTAGATGTCCGGCACCCCCAAGTTGTTCCGGTGCACCGGGCGATCTTTAGGTAACTCTATCGCATGCTATCATCCCTTTTCCATGCGGGCCCCGGACCTGGCGGTCATCCTAGCGTACCTGCTCTTCATTACCTGGTTCGGCGCCCGGTTCAAAGAGAAACAGGCAACGGTCAAAGACTACTTTCTCGGCGGCCGCGGCGCGCCCTGGTGGGCCATTGCCTTCTCCATCGTTTCCGCTGAAACGAGCACTCTCACGGTCATCGGAACACCCGCGCTCTCTTTCGCAGGGAATTTCACCTTCCTCCAGCTAATCCTCGGATATTTGCTGGGCCGCATCGTAATCTCGGTCCTATTCCTGCCGCAGTACTTTCGCGGTGAAATGTTCACCGCCTATGAATTGATGCAGCGCCGCTTCGGTCCGCACATCCGGAAATTCACCGCGGCCACATTCCTGGTGTTACGTGCCCTTGCTGAGGGCGTGCGCGTCTTCGCGGTCTCAATCGTTGTTTCCGTAGTTCTCGGCAGCGACGATATCTACTCCATTCTCCTGATCGTCCTGCTGACGCTGTTCTATACATTCCAGGGCGGCATGACCGCCGTCATCTGGACCGACGTCGTGCAGATGGTGCTCTATGTCTCCGGTGCTCTGGTCAGCTTTTTTCTCATTCTCCACCTGATTCCGGGCGGCTGGCCGCATGCCGCCGCCACCGGTATGGCTGCGCACAAATTTCAACTCTTCGATTTCCGTTTCGAGCTTACGCCCGCATTCTTTCGCCGCACCTATAGCTTCTGGGCAGGCCTCATAGGCGGGTGTTTTCTGAACACCGCCAGCCACGGTGTGGAACAGCTTATGGTACAGCGGCTGCTCGCCGCTAAAAACGAACGCGAAAGCCGACTCGCGTTGCTTGTGAGCTGGGTGGTCGTCTTTTTCCAGTTCGCGTTGTTCCTGGCGATCGGCGTGCTTTTATTCGTCTATTACAAGGACGCCGCGATTCCTGCGCCCGCCGTCCCCGAGCGCACATACCCGGAATTCGTCTGGAACCATTTGCCCGTAGGTCTAGCGGGCCTGGTGATGGCGGCGATTCTGGCGGCTGCCATGTCCAACCTGAGCGCCGCGCTCAACGCCCTGGCTTCCACTTCCATCATGGATTTTGTGAAACCGATGCGCCCCGGCTACTCTGAAGCGCGTCTGCTGCGTCTGGCGCGCTGGGCCACGGTGCTGTGGGGCGTGGTGCTCTGCGTTGTCGGCTTAGCCGCCCGCCATTGGGGACGCATTCTCGAAGCCGGGCTCTCCATCGCGTCGGTGCTTTATGGAGCGCTGCTGGGAGTGTTCCTGCTGGGCATGCTGACCCGCCGGCCGGGCCAGTGGTCCGCCATTGTGGGTATGGCCGCCGGATTCCTCACCACGCTTCTGTTCCGTACGCATGTAGCTTACACTTGGTACGTCTTGCTCGGTTCGCTCGCCACTTTCATCGTCGGGTACGGCGCCAGCTTCGTGCTGCCCAGACGCCTCGACACACGCGCTTCCTGATTCTATGTCTGTCACCCCCTCGGCGCCGTCGCTCCAGAGAGTCCTCGGCCTATGGAGCGCTGTCGCGATCGTGATCGGAACTGTCATCGGCAGCGGCATTTTCCTCGTGCCGAGCGCCATGATCATGCAAGTCGGCTCTGTGAAAGTTCTCTTCCTCGTCTGGGTCGTGGCCGGTTTGTTGAGCCTGTTTGGCGCTTTGACATATGCCGAACTCGCCGCCGCCATGCCGGAGGCGGGGGGCGAGTACGTGTATCTGAGCGCCGCCTACGGACCATTCTGGGGTTTCTTATATGGATGGACGCAATTCTGGGTCGCCAAGAGCGGTTCTATTGCCACGCTGGCGGCGGGTTTCTATACGTATTTGACGGCCTTTGTTCCGGTGCTCGGCAGGCCGGTCATAGTCACGCCTTTTCACATCGGGCCCGGCGGCACGCGGCTTGAAGTGCATTACGGACAACTCGTAGCCATCGGCGTCATCCTCATCCTCGCTGCCGTAAACTACGCCGGCGTGCGAGCGGGCGGCAATGTACAGGTGTTCGTGACGGCGGTGAAATTGATTCTGATCGGGGGCATCATCGCGTTCGGAATTTTTTCGGGCGCGGGCGAGATCTCGCATTTCAGCCAACATGTGCCGAGCGCGGGCGGAATTGCGGGCTTTTTCGCGGCGATGGTGGGCGCACTGTGGGCCTACGACGGTTGGAACAACGTAAGCATGGTCTCTTCCGAGATCCGCCATCCCGAGCGCAATTTGCCGCGTGCCCTGATTTTCGGAACAGCGGCGGTCATTGTCACGTATTTGCTGGTGAACGCCGCTTACTTCTACGTCCTGAGTCCGGCGCAGGTCGCGGCGAGCCAACGCGTGGCAGCCGAGATGATGTCGCACCTGTATGGCCGCGCTGCGGCGGGCGGTGTAACCATCGCGGTCCTCATCTCGATCTTTGCCGCTCTGAACGGGTCGATCCTTTCTGGCTCCCGCGTGCCCTACGCCATGGCGCGCGACGGCCTTTTCTTCCGCTCTAACGCTGCGGTGCATCCGCGCTTTAAAACTCCCGGCTCTTCGATCATTTGGCTTTGCGTGTGGTCGTGCGTCGTGGTGCTGAGCGGCTGGTACGACGATCTCTATAATTTCGTCATTTTCGGAAGTTGGATTTTATATCTCATGACAGCGGTATCGGTATTTGTCCTGCGTCGTAAGCAACCGGGTCTGCCGCGACCGTACCACGTAATTGGTTACCCTTTCGTGCCGGTACTTTTTAGTGCCGTTGCGGTCTTATTGCTTGTGAATACCTTCCAAATTAGGCCGCGCGAATCGCTCATGGGATTGGTGCTTATGGCTTTGGGCATTCCGTTCTATTTCTACTGGAAAAGAACAGCACTTAAGAACTAATACGGAAAATATTGGCCGTTTTTCCGATGCTATCAAGCAAAATACCCTGGTACTACTAGAACTAATGCATTGGTTTGTAAACGTGTCCGCCTTGAAATGATCGCCAATCGCCCGGTAAACTGCGGATAAATCGAACGCTTAAACGCGGCTAGCTGAAAAAAGGCAAGCAGTAAAGCGCGATACAAATCTGGGAGGTTGGCGATTTTGGACGTCGACAAAATGCTTGCTGAATTACGGCTGGAGCGGGAGCAAATCGAAGAAGCGATCCTTACTCTAGAACGCCTGGCAAGGGGAAGAGGCCGCCGCAGAGGTCGTCCGCCTTCCTGGCTCAAGGACGCCGCTGCGGGAACTCTGACTCTGGACGATGACGGTGAAGTCAACTCGATCTCGGCCGAGCCCAAACGCCGCGGGCGTCCGCCTGCAAATCGCCCCAAGGCCCATGCGGCCGAGGCGGCAGGTTAATTCGCGCTTCGAAATAGCAAGTTAGTTTTCCAGCGAAAGCGGCGAGTTAGTTCTTAGCTCCGACGATTTCAGTGCGGCCCGCCAGCGGCTTGACCGTTGGCCCGCCGCAAACACCTACGCCCGTATTTAGCAGCGCATTCAATAAATTAAAAAATACCGCGTAAATAACCTGCTCGGATACCGGCTGTCGTCCCGGCATGCGGAACGTCCCGGGCAGTTCCTTGGTAATTTGCACCCGAATGGCGTGAGGTAAAGTACGTCCCGCCTTGTCACGCTGGTTCGCGACCGACAATGGCGTCTGCAAAACCGCGCCGGATTTTCCGTCGACATAAAACTGACAACGCGAAAACCAGCCGAGATTCCCTGGATCGGCGGCGTCAAACAGCAGCAGGGGCGCTTGCCGCTCGGTAGCTGCCAAATCGAGCGACATCACCCGGCCCTGATCGTCTATCTTGAAGTCGAAACCGGCTTGGCGCGCGATGTTTCCGACGAATTCCGGGTCCAGCTCGAGCAACAAATATTTGTCGGGACCCGCCTCCAGTACTTGCATCCGGATATTATTTTAGCTGGCGCTGCCGGCAGTATAGCCGCCGCGCAACTCCTGTGCCTGCTGCCGGTAGATCTTATGATCCGTGTCGCTGAATTGCACCAGCTTCACGACCCTTACGGAACCGGGGTTGTCCGTGAGCCAGCTCGTCACGGTTTTCACCGCAATGCGTGCACCGTCCTCGATGGGATAGCCGTAGATGCCGGTGCTGATCGACGGGAAGCTAATGCTCTCGAGGCTGCGCTCCGCGGCCAGACGTAGACATGTCAGATAACAGGACTCCAGTTGTCGTGGCTCGCCCTGATCGCCGCCCCGGTAGATTGGCCCAACCGCGTGGAATACGTATTTGGCCGGTAAATGGCCTGCGCCGGTGGCTACTGCGTTGCCGGTTTCGCAGCGGCCGATTTCAGCCCGAATTTGGTCGAGTTCGCGCATGATTTCGGCGCCGCCCGCGCGGTGAATGGCGCCATCCACCCCGCCGCCTCCGGCGAGTTCGGAATTGGCCGCGTTCACGATGGCGTCCACCGCGATTTTGGTGATATCGCCTTTCAGTAATTGAAGCTGGCGAAAGCCGAAGTGAATGGCGAAGTCCTGTGACATATCGACGCCCTCCCTCCTGTTACATCGATGCGCCGATCGCTTCCAATAGGAACGACACGCTGTCCTGGTTAGCAAGCGGCCCCATCGTGCCGATCCGCAGGATCTTTCCCGCGAGCTGACCCAGTGCGGCCCCAACTTCGATGGCATATTTTTCAAGCAATCGTTCGCGGAGTTTCAGTTCATCCACTCCGGCCGGGGGCAGGACGGTTGCCAGATGCCAGAGCCGGTCTTCCGGCCTTTTCACCAGAGGCTCGAAGCCTAATTTAACCAGACCAGTCATAAGCTGCTCGCCCGCCTTCCGGTGGCGGTCGAAACGCTGCCGCAGTCCTTCCTCTTCGATGGCTGCCAGGCCTTGGTGCATGGCATAGTACAGCGGTGGCGAGGGCGTGTGATGGTACACGTGCGGCGGTTCGAAATATTTTGCCAGCAGGCGCAGATCGAAATACCAGGTCGCCGGATCATCCGTGCGTTTTTCAATCCAGTCCCAAGCGGCCGGCGAAATCGAGATAGGCGAGAGGCCGGCCGGGCAGCTCAGGCCTTTCTGCGCGCAACTGTACACAACGTCGATGCCTACTGCATCCATTTCGACGGGCATGGCCCCGAGCGTAGTAACGCAGTCGGCGATTACCAGAGCTCCAGCCGAGTGCGCCGCCGATGCAATGGCGCTCCCGGATTGATAGGCGCCGGTCGACGTTTCGCCTTGTACGAATACTACGACCTCAGGCCGGTCGCGTTCGATGGCAGCTTGCGCATCCTCCGCACTGAATACTTCGCCCCAGGGCTTTTCGCAGCGCGTCATGCGTGCCCCTTGACGTGCGCCCATGGTGGCGACACGATCGGCAAAATGGCCGTTGGCGAAAACCAGAAATTTCGTACCCTGCCGGACAAAATTTCCCACCGCCGTCTCCATGGCGCCGCTGCCGCTTCCCGGGACGAGGAATGTCTTGGTGTTGGTGGTGCCTAGCGCTTCCCGCAGCCCGGCTTGCACCTCGGCGATCACGGCCAGAAAGTAGGGATCGCGAATTCCGGTCAGCGGCTGGCTCATCGCTTCGTAGGCGCGCGCCTCGATCATTGCTGGCCCTGGCCCATAAATCAACCGCTTGGGCGGTGCGATGCGTCTGGTGGCGGTCATCGGCATATCTACAACGTAACAATCTTCTTTCGGCGGCGGGCGCTGGCACTGTCTGGATGATTTTGAACTGTGTATTCGCTACCAGGGCGCGCGTGACAGATCGAGCGTGATCTCCCGCCGCGGCGTGCCCACAACCCTTCAGCGAAATGGGGTGATGTGGAGGGGAATCACTGTCTCTGCAAATAGACAGCGATCCCCTGGTTCAATCGACACCGTCGCGGACTCAGCGATCTCGTTGAGCTACTAATCGGGCACCGGTTTGCCCCACTCTCGCAGAGTGGCGCGGCCGAATTCCAACTCGCCTCCCGCTCCAGAATCACCGCCTGCCGGTACGGCGGAGTCTGTCACAGTACTTGAACACAACCTTGGCGGTCATTACTGTATTGAAGTGTGCGAATTCTGTATAATCAATGGCCCGGAGGCTCCAAGGGGCACTCTTGAGGTTTAAGCCCTACATTTCGCGGATTATACAGCGCGCCACCCTGTTCATCGGGCTTCGCGGTTCGCTTGCCGACGATCGGACGGCAAGAATGCTGCACGTTCTCCTCGCGACTCTCACCGTGTGGATGGCAGCCGCGTTCTGCTTCACGATACCGTTCGCTCCGATGAGCTTCCCAAGGATATTCAATTCGTTCGTCCTGGAAGCGAGTTACACCACTGCACTCGTGTTGCTCTGGCTCGGCCACTTCCGGCGCGCCAGTCTGGCCTACCTCTCAGGCACTTGGATCTGGGCGACTCTCGTCTCCTCTTTCTACGGCGGTATACACAGTCCGGGAGCGCTGCTTTACGTGTCCTTGCCAGTCTCGGCGGCTTGGTTGCTCGGATACAATGCCGCGATAAGGACAGCGGGTGCGTGCCTGATCGGAGCGCTGGTATTTACAGTTCTGGAGATGACGCACATAAGTCTTCCGCCCCAGCGTACGGGAACGCCGCTGGGAATCTGGGCCATAATCGTACAAGCCATCCTGATCAACGCCATCCCTGTGGGACAGATCATCGGCAGACTGCGGGAGACCCTTAAGGAATTGCAGGGACATCGGGAGCACCTTGAGTCGTTGGTTGATCAACGAACGCGCGAATTTGTGCAGGCGCGAGACCAGGCGGAGGCCGCCAACCAGGCCAAGAGCGCGTTCCTGGCCAATATGAGCCACGAACTTCGTACACCCCTCAGCGTCATCCTGGCATACTCCGACCTCCTGAGCGAGAGTAACCCAACCCCCGATCAGCGTGAAGACATCGCCGCGATCGGCCGCAGCGGCCAGCATCTCCTGGGACTGATCGACGATGTGCTGGATGTCGCCAAGATCGAAGCTGGCAAAGAGGAACTCGCGATCGCAGCCGGCGACTTGATCGCCGCGGTGCGAACGGTCGTTGAAATGATGCGGGGCCGGGCGGAGGAGAAGCAGCTAGGGCTCGTTTACTATCAAGCTCCTGAAGTGCCGCGCTACGTCCGCACAGACATGCCCAAGTTGCGGCAAATCCTCATCAACCTGCTCGGCAACGCGATTAAGTTCACAAGAGAAGGAACCATAAAGCTAGGGTTGAGTGCTCAGCGGGCTGACGATCTCGGGCGAGCGTGGTTTTGTTTCGACATTGAGGACAGTGGCGTTGGGATACCACAACACCACCTGGGCCGCATATTCGAGCCATTCGAACAGGTGCGCCATCCTGGTCCACGAATGGGCACAGGTCTCGGTCTGACAATTACTCACCGATTTGTAGAGCTGATGGGCGGGTCACTGCTTGCTGAGAGCGAGGTCGGCCGAGGTTCGCGTTTCGTGGTCGAACTGCCGCTGGAACTGGCAACGGAGTCGGAGGCTTACGGCCTGGAACTCACCCCAGGGTATCCCTTCATCCTTGAATCAGGCCAACCGGAATGGCGTGTTCTGATTGTCGACGACGACCCTGAAAGCGCCACGGTCTTGCGGAAGATGCTAGCTCGCTCCGGCTTTCAGGTGCGGGTCGCGGAGGATGGGGCACTCGGAATCGAAACGTTCAAGCAGTGGCGGCCGCACTTTATCTGGATGGATCTCGGCCTGCCTCAGTTGAGTGGTACGGAAACGACACGGCGGATTCGCCAGTTGGACGGTGGGGCGGAGATAAAGATCGCCGCTATAACCGCGTCCGCATACGCATCGGAGCGTGATGGGGTAATGCGCGCAGGCTTCGACGACTTCGCTTTCAAGCCATTCCGCCAGACAGAAATCTTCTTTTGCATGGCGCGCCACCTGGGTGTGCGCTATTCGTCTTCGGACGGGGCGGAAAATCAGGCGCACGCGCCAGCCGGGGGTCGTCCGGCGTGATGTTTGGGAACCGCTTCACCTTGCCCTCATCTAAACCGGCACCCCGATGACAAAACTGCACGTTCCTAACGTTATCGTTTTCATCTTGGGAAAGCCCGCCGATGGGTAGCAGGTTATTTGGCTGCACCGGCATTCCGGACTTCTGTTGGTAGCTCGATATCCCACCTGCGCAGCTAGCGCGGCTGTGAGGGACACGGGATAGCAAAAACAGCAAAACAACTGAAATCGCTCTTCTGTAGGGAAGTTTCGGGCTCTTTCTGTCCCAGGGACACTATGAACGTCCAAGCTATGCTGCTTCCGTTCGCACGACATGTCTCCTGCCTCCAGTCCCGGGACGCTCGTCACGAGCCCTCTCACCCATGTGTACGCTGAAGCTCCTCGAGTCGAAAATCAGCCTGCAGGCAAAGACAATGGCCGTATAAGCGCCCAGACCAGTTACAGCGGTCAGCGGAAGCCCTTCATATGACGATTTTGATCCCGATCTGGATCAGACGCGGTGGGCGCGTCGCGGAGATGCGACCGAAGTTTGGCCCATCGCCGGCGTTGCTATCGGGCTGTTGAAACTGGGTATGGTTCCATGCGTTGAACATCTCGATTCGGAGTTGCAGTCTGGTTGATTCGTGCGCGGTGAGAGCAAAGACTTTCTCCGCGCCGATGTCCCAGTTGTTGAGACCGGGTCCGTTCAGAACCGTGCGGCCGCTGTCGCCGAAGTACCCTACTGGAGGTACCGGAAAGCAGGATGGGTCGAACCACAGAAATCCGTTGCTCCGAACATTGCCGGAAAACTCGCTGCTGTTGCCGTTACAAATACGGTTGGGCACAGGCGTGACGTACAGACCACCAGTGGTGTTTGGCGCAGTGAGATAAACCGGCTGGCCAGTCGAGAGAGTGACTATACCGGTGATCTTCCATCCGCCCAGAGCCAAGTTTGCGAGCTGCGGGATGCCGGCCCCGTGGAGTTGTCCGCGGCCAAACGGAATCTCCCAAACGGCGCTGGCTACGGCTCGTTGACGCGCGTCGAACGTCGCCGGGCCCTTATCGCAATCGCGGCAGCTCGTAATTTGGCCGTAAGGCAGAGAGCTAAATTGCCACGAGTCTGTTAAAGATTTGCCCAAAGTGTATTCAAACAGGAGGTTCAGCCCCCGGCTTGTCCGGTGCTGGTATTTCGCAATAAGAGCCTCATACGACGAATTGCCCCCGCTGTCCACCCATGCGACCACACTGTATCGCGGCCAGGGCCTTGTGACGGGATTGCAGTACAGATCGGCACCTGGGCGGCATTGGTCCCAGTCGGCGAAATAGGGAAGGCGGTGGCCGCTCGCGCCTAAATAAGATAGCTCCACCAGGTTGGCGCGCGCGAACGTCTTCTGAATGGAGACATTCCACTGATTGACATATGCTGTCCGAAGGGCCGGATTAATGGCGGATGCAAGCGAACCCCGCGGAAGGTTTGAGGCATAATTCCCATCGAGAGGGGCTGCCGCAAGCGGAGGGAAGATATTGTTGCCCAACTGGTACTGCGGCGCCGGATTGGTGGGAACACTTGTAAAGCCCTGACCTGCGCCGATTGGTGAGCCAAACAGAAGGCTGAATTGCGACAGGATCCATGGAAATTGTGAATAGTAAGCTCCCGCGCCCGCCCTGACAACGGTGTTTTGGAGAAACCCCGGTTTCCAAGCGATACCTGCCCGGGGCGCGAAATTGTTCCAGTCGGTCGCGAAGGCCTTGGGATTGATTTGCCCCAGAGCCGCATACGTCAGCAGCCCTGTCGTGGTATCGAATCCGTGAACTGCATTTCGAGCCCAGCCCTGGGGATCAGGAGGTGTTTCCAAGTACCAGGAGAGGCCGAAATTCAAAGTCAGGTTCGGAGTGATCTTCCACGTGTCCTGCACGAAGGGCTGGAACTCTGTTGCGCGATACTGGACTACCGGCAGACCGGATAGAGTGCCGCTCGTCGGCAGCCCAAGCAGGAAGTCGCCCCATGCATTGCCGGTGTTCGGCTGTGGCGTTGGCTGGCCTTGCACGTTGCCGATCAGTTGCGCAGTGAATATCGGCTGAAACCGCAAGGAGCCCAGTGCAGTCGCATTTGCATTCGAATGCCACCCGCGCCGGTAGCCAAGTCCCGCTCCGAACTTGAGGCTGTGGTTTCCTCTTATGTAGTTGCACCCATCGTCAAGGCGCCACGTGTTATCGCGGTTGCCAACTTCGCCAGTTGACTGTCCGAAGGATGAAAATCCCTGGAGAATGATAGTACTGATTCCGCGGTTGTCGAATGTATTCACAATGCCCACTGAATTGAGAATCGGGCCTTGGTCCACGGCTATGTTGCTCCCCAACGCAAGCGCGCGTACGAAGGCAATCCGGAAAGTATTCACGGCATGCGGAGTCACGGTCCAGGAGTGCTCCAGTATGTCGAGGTTGTTGTCGTTGGAGTACAACAGACCAGTGAGTGGATACAGGCCTGGTTGAATGGCGGGAGAATTCTGCCAGAAAAACTCGGCGAATATTTGCTGGCGGTTGCTGATCGCTGCATCAACGCGGAGGCCCCCTTGGTCGTCGTTCAGGGTGTTGCGCGGCTGCCCGAAAACGTTACCAGGTTTGCTCGCCAAACTGGAGCCAGGAAGGTAATATCTCGAGAGATTAGTGGATACCAAGTTGATTCGGTTC
>Ga0157369_10007282_pt1 | contig 12738 bp, 11 predicted proteins | sample C25metaG_FD_113461 | JGI IMG/M metagenome (GOLD analysis project Ga0157369, IMG submission 113461) | Corn rhizosphere microbial communities from Kellogg Biological Station, Michigan, USA - C2-5 metaG | ecosystem: Host-associated > Plants > Roots > Rhizosphere > Soil | place: USA: Michigan...
CGGGCTGGTCACGAGCCTGATGACAACCAGAGGTGAGGGGAGTGGATTGGTTCGATGAGCAGATTGAGACCGCGCGGCGCACCGGCACCTCCTCGTTGAACCTGACGGGCATTGGGCTGGCAAGGTTGCCGGGGTCGCTGCAGAGTCTCACCGCCCTCGCCCGTCTCGACCTGGGCCGTAATCAGCTCAGCGCGCTGCCGGAATGGTTGGGCAGTCTCACCGCGCTTACCCGGCTGGATCTGTGGGGCAACCAGCTCACCGCACTGCCCGAGTCGCTGGGCAACCTCACCGCGCTTACCCGGCTGGATCTGTGGGGCAACCAGCTCACCGCACTGCCCGAGTCGCTGGGCAACCTCACCGCCCTCACCCGCCTGAGCCTGGGCGGCAACCAGCTCACCGCACTGCCCGAGTCGCTGGGCAACCTCACCGCCCTCACCCGCCTGAGCCTGAGTGCCAACCGGCTCATCCAGTTGCCCGCACGGCTGGGCAACCTGACCGCGCTCACCTGGCTGGATCTGGTCGGCAACCGTCTTTCGGCGCTGCCGGAATCGCTGGGCAACCTCACCGCCCTGACCCGGCTGAGCCTGGGTCGTAACCAGTTGTCCGCGCTGCCGGAATCACTGGGCAACCTGACGGCGCTGACCCGGATCGACCTGGCCGGCAACCAGCTGTCCGCGCTCCCAGAGTCGCTGGTCGGCCTCCTCGCTGGCGAGCATGTGGCGAGCGCACCGCTGCAGGCCTGGATCGACGGTACGCGCACCACTGTGGCCAGCCCCGCCGCTCTGGACGCCATCCTCGAGCACGTACCACCCGGCGGTGTGGGACTGTCCAGTGTGGACAGCACGTGCAGCCTGTTCATCAGCCTCTCGGGAAACCACTCCGCGCTGATGTGGGAAGGCGACGGCGACGTCATGCTCAGTTGGGGACCGCCACCGCCCGGTGCCCCGCCCGGCCTGACCGTCGCCGACCTCCAAGACGCGTTGTCCGATCCGTGGTTCACCGCGGACGACACCGAACCCATGGCCATCACCGAGGAACAGGCCCGCCGCGCAGGCCACGAATTCCTGCGTACCGGCCGGCGTCCCGCCAACGTCCAGTGGATCGACAAGCCATAGGGTCGGCCGTACCGGTCCTCGCGGCGATGAGCGACCCACGGCGCAGGTCTGCCATTGAGCTAGCGGCCCGGCGATGAAAGGGTACCGAGAGTGATGCTGGACGGTCCCCGACATGGCTGGTGGCGCTCATGTGCGTGGCTCCGTGATCCGGTCCCGCGAACGGCCGGTCTGGTACTGGTCCCACGACATCGGTTGGGTCCGTAAGGCTGAACACACGGTCGACGACGCGGCCAAGAGCAAGAAGTACAAAGAGGCGACCGAGGCCGCGGCGAGCGAGGCCAGGAAGACCGGCGCCGAAGCCAAACAGACCACGAAGAAGGCCACCGAGAACGCCGAACGCAAGGCAGAAAACAAGGCGGGCAAGGCCGAGGACGGCGCGGAGAGCTGCGAAATCTCCCAGACCAGAGGCGTGGCAACCGGCAACTCGTTCGCGGCCGGTACCCGCGTGGTGATGGCCGACGGGTCGACCAAGCCCATCCAGAACGTCCAACCCGGCGACACCGTCGCGGCCACCAACCCCGATACCCAGGTGACGCAGCCGCAGCAGGTAACCGCGGCGGTCCAGGGTACCGGCGACAAGACCCTGGTCGACCTGACCCTGGTCGGCGCCGGTGCCGGGGGCGGCGGCCCACCCGCGACCATCACGGCCACCGACGGACACAAGTTCTACGTCCCAGGTCGGGGCTGGGTCACGGCGATCGAACTCAAGCCGGGAGACCAGCTCCGCGACGAGGCCGGCAACCCGGTGACGGTACGGGCCACGCACACCCGCACACAGCACACCACCGTCTACAACCTCACCGTCGACACCACCCACACGTACTACGTCGTGGTCGGCGGCGAGCAGGTACTCGTTCACAACTGCAACCCTGGAACGAAATTCGATGTTCCAGACAAGCCGGGCGTCTACACGATTCATCTCAAGGATGGAAAAAGTATGTCGGAAGCACTACGGATAGCATGCGAGGCCGCGTCAACAAGTCGATGAGGTCCAAGCACGCGGTCCGTAAGGCCGGTTACACCAAGGATGACGTAGTGAACGTGACGTGGATCGAACTGCCGGCGGGGATGGGCTCGGAAGCAACGCGACGGGTGGAGCAGACTGTGATGGAAGGCCTAAAAGAGCAGGGTGTAAAATTGGTGAACCGGCGAGACCCGGAAATCAACACTCCATTCGGCGGCTTCTTCTGATCGGAAATGGTATGGGTACGTGGGGAACCGGGCCCTTCGACAGTGATATGGCCGAGGACTTTGTCGGCCAGCTCGAAGGCCTTACTCCGGAACGGCGGGCCGAAGTGATCAGATCAAGGCTCGAGCACGCCATATCCGACCGCTCCGACAAGCTCCTTGGAGAGGTTTTGGCGGCTGCCGCGGTGGTTGCGGCTGGCCTACCGTCCGGGCGCGGTCTGCCGTGGAACGAAGACTACCCTGGGATTGCGGCGTGGCTCCCCGGAAACGACATAACCGGCCTTGCGTTGATGGCGGACCGTGTGCTCGATTCGCACTTTCCATCGGATGGATGGTATTGGCGGAGCTGGGTCGACGAAGATGATCGCGCTGAGGCTATTCTCGTCCATGAGAGGCTGCGGCAAGCACTGCAGGATCGATGAGGAATGAACTATGTCGGCGACCACGGTCAAACCCCCACGGGTGACCGTAGCCGAAGACAACAGCGCGTTGGACCTCACGATGTTGCCCGCCGGACCGGTGATTCCCGGCGGGCAACCGTGGCCCTAGGTACCTGGGCGCGCGGTCTGCGCGTTGCGCTCCTTGAACCGTCCTGGACAATCGGAGCCGTGCGCATTTTCGAGGTGACTATCTCCGACGAGACGATCCGACTCGGCCAGTTCCTGATACCGGCTGACCTGGCCCTGGGTGAGTCCGACGCCAAGGTCATGCTCGAGGTCGGTTGGGTCACCGTGAATGGGCGAGTGGAAGTCCAACTCGGCAGGCAACTGCGGCCCGGTGACCTGGTCGCGGCCGCGGGACGCTCGGTGCGCGTGGTGACCGCGGATCAGGGCGAACCCCGAGCCGCGGGCTCTAGTGAGCACGTGACGGCGGACGGGTGCCCGGGCGCCGCTATAGGAGGATCCAATGCCGCCTCTGGATGGTGACTACCTGGAGGACGTCTCGCCCGGCACCGGAGTGTTGCCGCCGCGAGCGTCCTTCAGGTCCGACGCCCCGCGCCTGAGCCTGGACGGGAGCTGGCGGTTCCGGCTGTCGGATACGGCGGCCCCGGTACCCGACGGGTTCCAGGCGCCCGACTTCGACGACAGCGACTGGTCCGCGCTGCCGGTGCCGTCGAGCTGGCCCATGCACGGGTACGGGTCTCCCGCGTACACCAACAAGGACTATCCCTTCCCGGTCGACCCGCCGCACGTACCGACCGGGAACCCGACCGGTGACCACCGGCGGCATTTCGACGTGCCAGGGGAGTGGGCGGGCCGGCCGGCGGTGCTTCGTTTCGAGGGCGTCGATTCCTGCGCGCGGGTGTGGCTCAACGGGTGCGAGTTGGGCGTGACCCGGGGCAGCAGGCTGGCATGCGAGTTCGACGTGAGCGGCGTACTGCGTCCCGGCGCACCCAACGTGCTCGCCGTTCGGGTGCATCAGTGGTCGTCCGGTAGCTACCTGGAGGACCAGGACATGTGGTGGCTGCCCGGAATCTTCCGGGAGGTTGCCGTACTGGCCCGGCCCGTGGGCGGCATCCGCGACTTCTTCGTCCACGCGGACTACGACCACGCCACCGGCGCCGGCCGGCTGCGCGTCGACGTCGACGCCGACGCGACCGTGCGGCTGAGCGTTCCGGGACTGCGCCTGCACCAGGTGGCACCGGACGCCGGGCACGAACTGTCCGGCGTCCGGCCGTGGAGCGCGGAGGACCCGTACCTCTATGAGGGCGAGTTGAGCAGCGGCACCGAGTCCGTCCCGATCCGCATCGGGTTCCGCACCGTCGCCGTCGCGGATGGCGTGCTGACCGTCAACGGCCGTCGGATCCTGCTGCGCGGGGTGAACCGGCACGAGTTCCACCCCGATCTCGGGCGCGTGGTGCCGATCGACGACGTCAGGGCGGAATTGGTGCTGATGAAGCAGTACAACATCAACGCCATCCGGACCAGTCACTACCCGCCCCATCCGGCGGTGCTCGACCTGTGCGACGAGCTGGGCTTCTGGGTGATGGACGAGTGCGACCTGGAGACACACGGCTTCGAGTCCTTCGGGTGGCGGCGCAACCCGGCGGACGATCCGTCGTGGCGGGACGCTTGTGTGGACCGGATGCGCCGGATGGTGGAACGGGACAAGAACCACCCCAGTGTCATCATGTGGTCGCTCGGTAACGAGTCGGGGCTCGGGGCGAACCACGGCGTCATGGCGCACTGGACGCGCGAGCGGGATCCGGACCGTCCGATCCATTACGAGGGCGACCGCGACTGCCGGTACACCGATGTGTTCAGCCAGATGTACACCCCCGTCGACGAGGTGGAGCGGATCGGCCGGTACGAGGAGGAGCCGGCCAGCGACCCGACCCTGGACGCCAAGCGTCGTGCGCTGCCGTTCATCCTGTGCGAGTACGCGCACGCGATGGGCAACGGCCCCGGCGGGCTCGCCGACTACCAGCAGATCTTCGAGCGGTACCCCCGGTGCCAGGGCGGCTTCGTGTGGGAGTGGCTCGATCACGGCATCCGCCGCCACACCGATGACGGGCGGGAGTACTTCGGGTACGGCGGCGACTTCGGCGAGCCCCTGCACGACGGCAACTTCGTCATCGACGGGCTGGTCTTCCCGGACCGCAGCCCATCCCCGGGCCTCGTCGAGTTGGGCACCGTCGTCGCGCCGGTACGGATCGCATCCACGGCCGGTACGGCGGCGGAACGGATCGCGATAACGAACCTCTACGATCACCTCTCCCTCGACCACCTGCGCTTCGAGTGGACGGCCGAGGAGTGCGGGCGGACGGTCGCCTCCGGGGAGCTGGCGGTCCCGGCGCTGGCCGCCGGCGAGCGCGTCGAGGTGGCCGTGCCCGAGCTCCCGCCGGTCACCGACGAGACGTGGTTGACGGTACGGGCGGTGCTGGCCCGTAGCACGGCGTGGGCGGCGGCCGGGCACCAGGTCGCGTGGGGTCAACTGCCGATCCGGCCGGCGCCACCGGCATCCCCGGTGCCGGCGGGGTTCCCGGTGCGCCGCAGCGCCACGTCCATTGAGGTTGGCCCCGGCGAGTTCGACCCGATGCGGGGAGTGTTGCGCCGGCTGGCCGGCATGCCCGTCGCGGGACCGCGCCTGGACGTGTGGCGTGCCGTCACGGACAACGACCGCGGCTCCCGGCGGGGCTTGCGGCTGGCTAAGCGGTGGTACGCCCTCGGGCTGCACCGGATGCAGCACCGGGTGTGCGCGATCGACGTTGGCCCGGACGAGCTGACGCTCGTCACCCGGGTGGCCGCCGCGCAGCAGGAGATCGGTCTGCTCGCGACGTACCGGTGGACGGCCGGGGTGGACGCGCTGACCTTGCACCTGTCCGTCGAGCCGGACACCGAGTGGCCGGTACCGTTGCCTCGCCTGGGTTTGCGCATGGCGGCGCCGGGCGACCTCGGTGTCATCGGGTGGTACGGCGGTGGTCCGGGGGAGGCGTACGCCGACTCGCGCAGGGCGGTGCGGGTCGGCCGGTTCACCCGCGAGGTCGACCAGTTGCAGACGCCGTACGTGTATCCGCAGGAGAACGGCAACCGCGTCGATGCCCGCTGGGTGGAGTTGCGCGCGCCGGACGGTCATGGGCTACGGGTCGAGGGCCAGCCCCAGTTCGACTTCGCCGCCCGACGCTGGACGAGCGAGTCGCTGGATGCCGCCCGGCACACCACCGACCTCGTACCCGACGACGTGATCCACCTCAATGTCGACATTGGACAGACCGGACTGGGCAGCGGTTCCTGCGGTCCCGAGGTGGCTGCGGCCTACCAACTATGGCCGCGCGCCGCACAGCTCGCGGTCGTCTTCCGACCACTACCCGCCGCGGATTCGATGGCAGGCCATTGAGACATCGAAGGCGCGCCGCCCTGCCGTTCTCCCAGGAGAGTTCCCGAGTCGTTCAAGGTCCCGCTCAAGGAGCTGCGGTCGCTGTGCCTCAACGTCGAGGTGCTCTCCAGCGACGGCGTGGCACTGGAGATGCGGGAAACCGACGACGAGGTCTTCCGGCCCGCAGAGGAACTGGGTATCGACCTGCCGCGGCATGAGCCGAGCAGCGTCGAGGAGGTCTAGCACGGCAGCCGAGCGTCACCCCCGGACCGACGGCTCCCGCGCGGCGCTGAGGTTCGAGGCAGTCGCTCGTCGGTCGCAGTCGCAGCATTGCCAGTGCGTCGGCGAGGTGATTGCCGATGGCCGTGACGTTGGTTTCTTCGTCGGTTGTGGATAGCCGCCGGCGCTTGGTGTATTCGCCCAAGGCCCTGCCGCGCGTCGAACTGCCAGCTCGCGACGTGCTGGCAACGGCCGAGGGGCAGGGCCTGCGGGTTGTTTGCGTGCCGCTCGACATGTGTCACGCCAGCGAGGACTACCTCGTCCGGCACAGTGGGATAGACCGGGGCGGCATCGTGGCGGGCCCAACGGGCGGTGCGCGCGGATGGCCGTCATCCAGCGGCCGATCGAGGGCCGTACCCCTGAACTGGGTACGGCCCTCGTCCCGATCCCTCTGGTGGCGCGTGCCAGCGTGGCCGTGCATGCCCTCGATTCAGCCCACGGGCGGGGTGCTGCCGCGCGTGACCGGCTCGGCCGGCCGGCCCGGCTGCGCCGCGTCCGGGATGACGTCGTGCACGGCCCGGTCGGTGACCGCGTCGCGCAGCTGTTCTGCGGTGACCGTGAGCGGCTGTCCCGGGTTCGGTATCGACTCCATCGCGATCGACCGGCCGTCGGCGTAGTTCGCGGAGACCGTCACCTGCCCGGAGAACGACAGGCCGGCCACCATCGGTGTGGTCGACGTACGGTCGGTGCAGAACAGCACAACGCGCTTCTCGTTCGGGGCCGGTGGCGGCTGCGGCTTGCTGACCAGTTCCCGCAGTGCCGCGCAATCGGCTGGCGCGTTGGTCGTGTGGATGTACATGTTCACCGTGAGGTGTCCGTGCTCACGCGCGGGCCCCAGGTTGATTACGGCGTACGCGTTCGCGTCCGGCTGACTGCCGTCATCACACCACGACCAGCCGGACTGCATCACGTAGTCGGACCGTGTCGGCAGCGCCGCGACGGTTGTACGGACGAAATCGGGCCAGTCGGCGGGGGCCACTTCCCTCACCATGGTGCCCTGCTGCGGTGCCTGCGCGCAGGCCGTCGGTTGGACCGCGCCACTCGTCTTGGCTGAGGTCCCGTTCGCAGGGTTCGCGAGGGGCGAGCCGCCGCCTGTGCGCGTGCCGCTCAGCGACACGGCCAGCGGGACGGCTGCGGCGACCGCGAGCACGGCCACGCCGGTGAGCAGGGCGTAGCGCCGGCGCCGGTTGCGGTCGGCTCGGGCGATCGCGCGGTCGGCGAGATCGACCGGCAGCGGTCCGCTGGCCAGTTCATCCAACGCCGAGTGCAGCCGCTCGTCGGTCGGGGTACTCATATCAGCTCCTTCGTCGATGCCATCTCGGCGCACAACTCACGCAGTCGGGCTAGCGTGCGGTGCGTCTGGCTGCGTACCGTCCCGACGGAGCAGCCGAGGATCGCCGCCACCTCGCCCTCGGGTAGGTCGTCGTAGTAGCGCAGGATGACCACGGCCCGCTGCTTCGGCGTCAACTGGCGCAGCACGGAGGCCAGCGCCAGTCGCAGGGCGGTGTCCGCCGCCAGGTCCCCGTCCGCGGGCACCTCGGGCACCTCGGGGAGCGCGTACTCCTGGCGGTTCCGGCGCAGCCGCCACCAACTGATCCGCTGGTGGTACATGGCTTTGCGGACGTATGCGTCGGGCGAGCCGGTGCGCTGAATCGTCTGCCACCGCGCCGCCAACCGCGCCAGTGCGGTCTGCAACAGGTCCTCGGCGTCCTGACGGTTCCCGGTCAGCAGCACGGCCGACCGGTACAGCGCGGCGTGCCTCGCGGTCACGTACTCGCGGAACTCTTCCACGACGAGTTCGTTCACCAGACCTCCCTTCACTGTCAGATACGCCTCGACGAGACCGCCACTATGTCACCGCGGTCGGAAAAGTTCGCGCGGCTCCGCAGGCGTGAAGAGCGCCGCGCAGGTGCGGCCCCGCACCCCCGATCATTGCGTACCGGAGCGGAACCACCTGGTAACGGCGACCCATCGGCTCTTTGGAGTAGCAGGTGGCGACGTATGACCGACGCCATGACCGGCCTCGCCGAGCGGTGCATGGCCTAACCCGGGCCGGTAAACCTGTTGACGCGACCGCTAGCTTGGTCGGATGCGTCATGCCGTCTTTCTGCCGCCCTTCGATGACTTCGCCGATCCCCGCAGGCTGGTCGACCTGGCCGTCGCCGCGGAGCAGTCGGGCTGGGACGGGTTCTTCCTCTGGGACCACGTGCTGCGCTGGCCCGGCCACGAGGGACAGGTCGGGGACACCTGGACGGCGCTGGCGGCGATCGCGGCACGGACGAGCGGCATCCGCCTCGGCCCGCTCATCACCCCGCTCGCCCGCGGCTGGCCGCACAGGTTCGCGCGAGCAGCCGTCAGCCTTGACCACCTGTCGGACGGGCGCCTTGTCCTCGGGGTCGGCCTGGGCGCCGAGTCCGACGGGGAGATGAGCCGGTTCGGCGAGGACCCGGACAAGCGCGTCCGGGGCGCGAAACTGGACGAGGCCCTGGAGCTGATGCAGGCACTGTGGTCCGGCGACGAGGTGAGCCACGCGGGCACCTACTACAAGGCGGACGGGGTCGCGTTCCTGCCGCGCCCGCTCCAGCAGCCCCGCCCGCGGATGTGGGGTGCGGCCTCTGGCACGGGCAGGCCGCGGCCGCTGCGGCGGGCCGCCCGGCTGGACGGCCTGTTCCCCGACGCCGGCACTCCTGACACGCTCGGGCCGATGCTCGACGTGATCGCCGCCGAGCGCGGCACGCTGGACGACTTCGACGTCGCCCTGCCCGCCACCCCCGGCAGCGACATGGATGCGTTCGAGCGGGCCGGCGCTACCTGGGCGCTGTGGCATTTCTACCCGCCGGCTCCCGCCGACGACATCATGAAGGCCGTCAGCGCCGGACCGGCGGCGCGCGCCCGCTAGCTGTACGGGGTCAGGTTCTCCGTGACGACGGGCTGGAGGCGCGGGCTCGCCGGGTTCCGGCCGTCGCCATGCTTGTCGCGGCTGGCGGCGCGGTGCTGTCCCGGACGACGAGGGTTGTGCCCAGTTCGACGCGGCTGTGCGGTGGGGCGCCGCCGGCCACGATCGACAGGAGCATCTGTGCGGCCGTCGCGCCCATCTCGGCGAACGGCTGCCGGATGGTGGTCAGGGGCGGGGCGCACCAGCGGGCGACCGCGATGTCGTCGAAGCCGACCACGCTGAGGTCCTGGGGAATGCGCAGGCCGGCTCGGCGGGCGGCCTCGTACACGCCCAGTGCCTGCAGATCGTTGCCGCAGATGATGGCGGACGGCGGCGCGGGCTGCGCCAGTAGGTCCTCGGCCAGGTGCAGGCCGTCCTGGAACTGGAAGTGCCCGCTGCGTACCAGTCGGTCGTCCAATGGGGTGCCCGCGGCGTCCAGGGCGGAGCGGCAGGCCTCCAGTCGGGCCCGCGCGACCAGCATCTCGGGCAGGCCGCTGATTACCGCGACGCGACGGTGACCGAGGTCGACCAGGTGCTGGGCCGCCTGCACGCCGCCGTTCCAGTTGGTCGCTCCCACGGATGGTGTGTCGGGTGTCGGTTCGCCCATCGGGTCCAGCGCCACCAGCGGGATGCCGCTGACCGCCAGTCGGGCGTGATGGCGCGGGGTGAAGTGGGAGTGGACCGCGATGATGCCGAGTGGATGGCGGGCCAGCAGTTGCTCGTCCCACGATCGGCCACCATCTGCCGGGTCGACGGCTTCGGTGAAGACGACAGCGAGGTCGTGCTGGCGTGCCACCCGGGCCACGCCACCCGTGATGCTGCTGGTGATCTCGCCCTCGAGACCGTAGAAGACGATCTCGATTGCGGGCGCGGGTCCGGTCACCTTGGGCCGGCGGTACCCGTGCTCGTGCAGCAGGGCCTCCACCCGCTGGCGGGTGTCGGCGCCGACGCCCGCGTGTCCGTTGAGCACCTTCGACACCGTGGTCGAGGAGACGCCGGCCAACTGGGCGACCATCGCCACGGTCAGCTCGCCCCGCCGCCGTCCGCGTCGGCGGCCGCCGATCGTGCTGCCCGTCATCGGCGCAGTCTATGCCCGTAGTCCGCTCGATAGTTCCGTGGTGGTCGAGTTACCTTCCCCTCTTCCAGGGGAAGGTTTACTAAATCGATGAGTCGGAGTACGGTAGCCGCCACCCATGCCACGCTGAGCGGGAGGCACGTTCATGGCACGCAGGCTGCCGGGCGCCAAGTCCCGATCCCGGTTCGCGCTCACCGCCGCCGCGACGGCCGCGGCCGTGGCGGGACCCCTTGCCGTAGTACCCGCCTCGACGGCAGCCGCGGCGACGAAGGCGGACAGCGTGGTGGTGGAGGTCAGGCAGCCGCGGCAGACCATCCGCGGCTTCGGCGGCATGAGCCACACGGCGTGGATCGGAGACCTGACGCCGTCCCAGCGCGATACCGCCTTCGACAACGGCCCGAACGACCTGGGTCTGTCGATCCTGCGGATCCCCGTACCCGAGGTCCGCTCCGACTGGTCGCTCAACCTCGCGACGGCGCAGGCCGCGGCGGCGAAGGGTGCCCTGGTCATCGCGTCGCCGTGGAATCCGCCGGCCGACCTGATCGAGACCTTCCCGAAGGCGCCGGTGCTCATCGGCAGCGTCTACGAGGCGGAGAACGGTGTGCTCGTCAACGCGACCGTCGCGAACACGGCTCCGGGCTTCAACGGCACCGGCTATGTCCAGTACACGGCCGACACGGGCGCGAGCGTGCAATGGAACAACGTCGTCATCGGCTCCAAGGGCCTGAAGACGTTCGGGTTCCGCTACTCGCTCGCGAGCGGTACGCGCACGATGGACCTGTACGTCAATGACGTCCTCACCGTGAGCGGCATCGCCTTCGACGCGACGGGCAGCGACGCGACGTGGGACACGAAGCTCGTCGACGTGCAGATGACGCCGGGGATGAACGTCGTGCGGCTGCAGGACACCGGCGACGGCGGGCCGAACCTCGACAACATGACCGCGGCGCCGCACACGAATCCGACGGCGGCCAGGCGCCTCGCGCACGACAAGTACGCGGAGTATGCGCAGTGGCTCAACGACTATGTGGAGTACATGCGCGCCAACGGCGTCGAGCTGTACGGCATCTCGGTCCAGAACGAGCCGGACTTCGGCTTCGACTGGACGTGGTGGACCGCTGACGAGATGGTGCGCTTCCTGCGCGACTACGCGGGCGTCATCTCGACGCGGGTCATCGCGCCGGAGTCGTTCCAGTACGTCAAGGCAATGTCGGACCCGATCCTCAACGACCCGGGTGCGCTGGCCAACATGGACATTCTCGGGACGCACCTGTACGGCACGCAGTTGTCGGACTTCCCGTACCCCCTCTTCCAGGAGAAGGGTGCCGGCAAGGAACTGTGGATGACCGAGCTCTACACACCCAACAGCGAGGCCGACTCGGCGCAGCGGTGGCCCGAGGCGCTCCAGGTCGCGGAGAACATCGACCACGCGATGGTCGACGCGCAGTTCCAGGCGTACATCTGGTGGTACATCCGCCGCAGCTACGGCCCGATGCTGGAGGACGGCACGATCAGCAAGCGCGGCTACATGATCGCGCACTACGCGAAGTTCGTACGGCCGGGAGACGTTCGCGTCGAAGCGACCAAGGAAGCGCAGCCCGGCCTACTCACCTCCGCCTACCTGGGTGCTGACGGCAGGGTGACGGTGGTTGCGGTCAACACCAACACCACCGATGTCGAGCAGGAATTCTTCGTCGCGGGTACGAGTATCGCGACAGTCAACCCGTGGGTGACCGACGCGGACCGCAACCTCGCGGAGGTGCCGGCCCCGCGGGTGACGGGTAACCACTTCACGGCGTCCCTTCCGGCCCAGAGCGTGACGACGTTCGTGCTGCAGACCCGACTGCCGGACGGGCCCTCGGACGTGTGAGCGCTGACGGTCACCAGCCGAGTGCTGGTGACCGTCGGCGTTCTCGATCAGCTCCGTGAGGTCATCGAGGCCGGTCTTCTTATCCGTAGCGGCCGCGGCCAGATCCCGTACCGGATCCGCCGGTAGGCCACGCGCGCGGCGACGAGTACGGCGATCACCGCGATCGGTGGCAGCGCGTGGGGCAGCCGTACCCGGAGCATGTCGAACAGCCGATCCCACCCGGAGCTCGACCCGCCACCGAAGTGATCGAGCAGGTTGCGAGCCACATCGATGCGGTCCACATCGGACGGTACCCGGATCAGCGAGGTCTGGCCGCCGCCCGAATGGAGCGCGAGGACCTGCGGGACAACGCCGTGCGGACCCGCCGGGTCCGCGCTCGTCATGGCGAGCACGACCACGGCGTCGCCGCTGCTCTGCCAACCGAGCAGTGACGGCGAAGCGGCCCGGACCGGGTCGAGGC
>Ga0157369_10007284_pt1 | contig 12736 bp, 9 predicted proteins | sample C25metaG_FD_113461 | JGI IMG/M metagenome (GOLD analysis project Ga0157369, IMG submission 113461) | Corn rhizosphere microbial communities from Kellogg Biological Station, Michigan, USA - C2-5 metaG | ecosystem: Host-associated > Plants > Roots > Rhizosphere > Soil | place: USA: Michigan...
AGGCCGATTAATCCTTGCTGAGCATCGGTCCCAAGTCTGTAGTAACCGCCAACCACATCAGCATATTGTGTGTCAAAGTCTATTGCAGGGTCATCACCACGGTGAGCTCGTTCGATTACCCGAGTCGTTACGCCCACCGGAGCGTCACCAAAGGTCATGTCATCAGCCACTACTGACCAGCGCTGGTTAGCCAGTATATCACCGGCTTCGCGGACAACCGATTGTGCCAATATGCACCGCGGAGCGTGGCTGGCGGCGGTAATTTGGGTTACATAGGTAACACCATGTTCACCAAATATTCTGGCCGCGGCTGCGACTTCTTGATTAGTATTCTGTGAAGTAGTTTCTGTGATAATGTCATGGAAGCGGCCCAAAAGAATATCACGGGCGGCTACAGTCTGCAGTCCGACGTGATCTTTGAACGTAGGAAATTCTTCAAGTTTGTCGAGGTTATCAATCAGGAAGTCTTTCATCACCTGGGCTTCTACTTTGCCGTTACGGTGTGAGGCGCCGGTACCCATCACAACGGTAGTGATTGGACGATCTGTTGACTCTTCTAGCATTATGCGTGCTAGCGTCGGAAGACTACCTAGACGGTCAGTCTCTGGGTCACCCCAAACCAGGTGTTCCCAGCCCCGTGTCTGAACGTGGCGACCGTGAACAAGTATGCCTGAGGTGAGCCTTTCTGTACTCATGCTAATATTTTAGCATAAATACGTTTAAAAGTCAATTAGATGACCTCTGTTTGCCTGATCATAGACTCGAAGTAAGCAATAGTTTTGCGAAGGCCTTCATCGAGCTGGATGGTTGGCTCCCACTTTAGCTGCTTTTTGGCCAGGCTAATATCCGGCTGGCGCTGTTTCGGATCATCCTGTGGCAGTGACTTGTAGACGATTTTGCTGGTGCTCTCCGGGATCAGCTCAAGTACCTTCTCGGCCAATTGTTTCATGGTAAATTCGTTTGGGTTACCTATGTTAACTGGACCAATAAAATCTTTAGTATTGTTCATCATACGGACCATGCCCTCGACCAAATCATCCACATATTGGAAGCTACGGGTCTGCGAGCCATCCCCATAAATGGTGATGTCTTCGTTCTGCAGCGCCTGAACAATGAAATTAGAGACCACCCGACCATCCTGCGGGTGCATATTTGGTCCATAGGTGTTAAAGATGCGGATGACGCGAATATCTACTTGCGCCTGGCGGTAATAATCAAAAAACAGTGTTTCGGCACAGCGCTTGCCTTCGTCATAACACGAACGCGGGCCGATCGGATTCACATGACCCCAGTAATCTTCCTTCTGTGGATGAACTATAGGGTCGCCGTATACTTCGCTAGTAGAGGCCTGCAAAATCCTAGCCTTTAAGCGTTTGGCCAAACCAAGCACATTAATAGCACCGTTGACACTGGCCTTAGTGGTCTGGATGGGGTCAAACTGATAATGAATTGGCGAAGCAGGACAAGCCAAGTTGTAAATTTCGTCAACTTCGACATACAGCGGCATAGTGATGTCGTGACGCAATAATTCGAAGTTTTTATTGTCGAGCAGTTCGATAATATTTTGGCGACGACCGGTAAAAAAGTTGTCGACACACAGTACTTCGTGACCCTCATCGAGTAGTCGTTTGCACAAGTGTGAGCCAATAAAGCCGGCACCGCCTGTTACCATAATCCGTTTATGCATTGCCTGTCTCCTCTGTTAATTTACCGTGCTACGGCCAATACTTTCATAGTGAAAACCACTACTCGCCATTATCTGCGGGTCATATAGGTTGCGGCCATCAAAAATTGTCGCAGTCCTAAGGGCCTGCTTGACGGCCGCGAAGTCGGGCGCCATAAATTCAGCCCAGTTGGTGGCAATAATCAGGGCGTCCGCATCGTGTAGGGCTTCGTGGGCACTACTAGCAAAATTTAGCTGTTTATTGTCACCGAGCTGACGACGGACATTGTCCATGGCCTCCGGGTCAAAGGCGACTATTTCGGCGCCGGCTTTGGTTAATTCATCAATGATTGTAAGAGCTGGTGACTCACGAATGTCATCGGTGTTATCCTTGAATGCTAATCCCCACAGCGCAAATTTCTTGCCCTGTACGTCGTTATCGTAGAATGCCAGAACCTTATGGGGCAGCACTAACTTCTGACGCTCATTAACAGTGATGGTCGCCTGGACAATATCTAGGGGCAAACCGAGATTCTTAGCAGTAGTGAGCAGTGCTTGGGTATCCTTCGGGAAGCAGCTACCCCCATAGCCTGGGCCAGGATACAAAAACTGATTACCAATACGACTATCCGAACCAATGCCACGACGGACCTGGCCAATGTCGGCACCGGCGGCCTCGGCCAATGCCGTCAAGCCGTTCATAAAGCTGATTTTGGTGGCTAGTAACGCGTTAGCAGCATACTTAGTAAGTTCTGATGAAGCGGTGTCCATGATCATAAGACGGCCATCGGGGTCGCGATGCACAAACGGTTCGTACAGCTGCTTCATGATTTCTGCTGCCTTTGGCGAAGAGGTACCGATGACGATGCGATCAGGATGCAAGAAGTCATCAACCGCTTGACCCTCGCGCAGGAATTCTGGATTAGAAACGACATCAAATGGTGCTTTGGTGTGCTGTGCAAGAATTTCAGTCACACGCTGGGCGGTACCGACCGGCACCGTGCTTTTGTTGACAATAATGACATAATCCTTAAGCAGTGGCCCAAGATCGTTCGCTACTCGCTCGATATAGCTAAGATCGGCGCTGCCATCCTCGCCTTGAGGAGTAGGTAAAGCTAGAAAGATAACTGCCACGTCGGTAGCGGCTTGCAGATCGGTACTAAAGTGTAGCCGGCCTTCCTTAACATTACGTGCAAACACTTCTTCGAGTCCGGGCTCATAGATTGGAACTTCACCAGCCTCCATGCGAGCCACTTTAGCTTTGTCGATATCGATACAAGTAACGTCGTGCCCTTTTTCGGCAAAGCCAGTACCGCTTACCAAGCCAACATATCCGGTGCCGATGACAGCAATCTTCATACCAGTAGTAACCTCCTGTTATAAAACCCTCTAGTTGTTATGGTCCACCGCCCACGCTGTGGCCAAAACTATACCTGCTATTCTAACCTATTTTTAGCAATTCTGCTCTGTTCAAACGTATTATGACCGCGTTGGAAAGTTAATCTTCTCATCGATAATGTAGACTGGACGATTACGAACTTCGTCGTGAATACGCGCGATATACTCTCCCATGATGCCTAAGATCATCAACTGAACCCCACCAACAAAGAAAATGGCGACCGTAATCATCGTCCAACCGGGTACTGTCACGGTGAAGAAAAGTTTGGCGATAATAGCATACAGAATGCCGACGACAGCCAGTCCAGCGGCAGAAAAGCCCAATTTGGTAGCCACCTTTAAGGGCACATCCGAAAAGCCAAAAACACCGTCCTTGGCGAGGCCCAACATCTTTTTAAGAGTGTATTCTGATTTACCGGCATGCCGAGCGTGGCGGTCGAACGGCACCGGTGCCTGCTTAAAGCCCGCGAAGCTATACATACCACGCAAAAAGCGGTGATACTCCTTCATGCTTTTGACGACATCGACTACTTTGCGGTCAATCAGCCGGAAATCACCGGTGTTGCGGGGTATGTCTACCGAGGACAAGGAGGAGAGCAAGCGATAATACGCGTTTGCTGTCAAACGCTTCAGGAATGAATCTTTACGAGTCCGACGCTGAGCATATACCACCTGGAAGCCTTCTTGCCACTTCTTCACTAAGTCCAGACAAACCTGGGGCGGGTCCTGCAGGTCGGAGTCCATGATGATTACCGCGTCCCCACTGGCGACTTGTAAGCCAGCGCTAACTGCCGCCTGGTGGCCAAAGTTTCTAGACAATAACAACACCCGTACACACTTGTCTTTAGCTGCTAAAGCCCGCATGACATCGGCCGAATTATCGCGGCTGCCGTCGTTTACAAAAATAAACTCGTAGTCATAGCGGGGAGCTAATTCCTGAACGACTTTTTGCATTTCGTCGTATAGCAGGCCTAGGCTTGGAGCGTTGTTATAAACCGGAAAAATGTACGTAATCGTTTGAGCCACGATAACACCTCATTACTTTGATGACCTTAGTATACAGGAGTGGAAGCGAGAGGGGCTATTTTAGATTAGAGTCCAGGTTTTCGGCAGCCGTAAACTGCTTAAGGGTAGTAGCAAGCCCTTCTTGAAAGTGGATGCTAACATGATCGCCAAATTCTGCACAAAAACGATGGGTACTAATATCAGTTTTTTGTAGGGTTGTTTTGGGGGCTTGGACGTATTTGCGCACAGCTTGTTTGTTAAATATATGCTCTAGGGCACTGATAATTTCATTCAGGGTCGTGTGGGTACCGCTGCCGATATTATACATAGGGTGTTTGTTGGGTTGACTCAAGCTAGCAGTAATCATCTGAGCGGCATCTTCAATATACACATAATCACGAGAGGCCGATCCATCCCCTAAGATGGTAATTTCTTCATCTTCCAAGATATGATGCAAGAAAGCGGGTATAACTCCCTGCTCCGGCTTGAATGTCTGGCGTGGGCCATAAGGGTTTGCCAGGCGATAAATAACGTATTCGGTGCCGTATTTGCGGTGGAAGTACTCTAGGTAATGCTCGGTAGCTAATTTGCAAATCCCGTACGGCGATACTGGCATCGGTTTGTCAGCTTCGTCAGCCTGTTTGTGTTCGGCGACCCGTCCATAGACTGCCCCGCCAGATGACATAAAAGCAATCTTTTTAACGCCGGCTTTAATGCACTGCTCAAAGATTCGCACACTACTATTGAGATTTTCGATATCAGCAAATGGATCTTTATCGGCCGTAAACGGGTTGGTGGCCGACAGCGAATGAACAACATAATGCACACCATTAAGTGCCTCATTCAAGACAGCCGGGTCAAAAGCGCTGCCTTTTATAATCTTGACGTTCGGTGTCTCCGAAAATTGTGCCGGCTGGACGAAGGTATCTAGTACTCGTACTTCAAGCGACCGATCAACCGCTAATTTATCAACAATGTGGCTGCCGATAAAACCATTGCCCCCGAGCACCAAACAAATCTCTGCAGATGCATTACTATCAGTACTGGCCTGCGGTACAACGTCTCTCTTCATGTACCACTATTATGACATACTTACGCCCAGTCAGTAATCAGATCTATGGTATTTTATAGATAAAGATCGTGGTTCCCACGCGGGCAACGAAGTTTTTATCAAACTGGTGAAATTGTTGGTTCGCCGGTAAACTACTATGCACATTAACCTCGTAGGTATGGGCCGATACAGCCAGGTATGATCCCGAGGGTAACGACGCATCTACACTCGGGTCATATGACTTATCATCACCTAAATAGTACTCAATTGGCAAAAACGGATTATGGAATAGTGAGAAGTACACCTTGGCCTCGGGGTGTTGCTGCTGCCAGGCGGCCAGAGCTTTCAGATCCTGGCCCCAATCGTAGTTAGAATCGGTAGCCACTTTATAACCATTACTGGTTCCACCAGCTAACAGATTGTAGTAACTAAGGTAGTGCGGGAAACTGATGAGCAACGAAATAATCATAATTAACATAACTACGCCAGCAGCCCACAATGTGCGGACTTTCTGACGCGCTAGCGGTCGTTCAATCAGATAATCCAATGCCAATGCCACCAGCACCATGGTTCCCATGATGACCGGCATGATGTGCCGCAAACCGATCTGCAGTGTCGACATCATGGCAATACCAGCAAATATGACCGCGTATACACCCAAGGCCAGGGGTATAGGATGGCCGATAACCGCCCGGTAGGCAACTCGCAGTTTTGTACCAACGGCTTTTTTGATAAGCAATCCAGCAGCACCAACGCCCAGCAACAAATACATGATCTGTAGCTTCGTTACGTATAACAACGGGAAATACCCTGGCCCGGAACCTTTGGCACCATATAGATGGCCCACGAAATATACGCTGCCGCTACCGTTATAGATGCGGTTATTGACCATCAGGATACCGTTAGCAAACTCGGCAAACGCCCGACCCAAAATACCAAAATGGGTCGTAGCCCGTACCAAAGATAGCCCAAAGCGTGGCAGGTCCTTGCTATAGCTGTGGTTGAGCTGCGCAATGATATCGGCACTTGCCATGTGACGCACGTGCCAGGTGTAGAAAAGCGTGACAAAGGTCATGATAACGGCCAGTAGTCCGCCGATTGACCAACCATAATTCTTCCCCCTACCTCGTAACGAACGACGTATTGCCACCCCATACACAACAGCGCCTGCCACCAACAGCGGTAGTAACAAAATGGTTGAGAACTTTGATAGGAGCGCTCCTGCGCAACAGATTGCCGCGAGCCAAAAACTAGCCCGGGTAGGCTGTTTGGTATGCCAATTATGTAGCCACTGGCCAAACCAGACAAGAGTCAGAATTGTAAACAGCCCTGACATAACATCGACAGTAACCAACGAAGCATGGCCGAGTACAAACTGCGAGGTCGTTAATAGAAAAACTGCAATAAAACCGGCTCGCTGCGACCAAACTTTGGCCAACGATAGGAAGAGCAAGAATATGAGCACTGTATTGGCCAATAGAACTGCTGTGCGGCCCCAAAATATGATGGCCTCTGTGTTGTTCCCAGACTGAAATAAGAATGTTTTACCCCAGTAATACTGGGCGTAATCCTGAAGCAATACCTGCTTAGTAAGTGGTGGCGTAGGCTGTTTGGCCTTGAGTAGGCCATCTGATAAGCTAGCGATGTCTTTGACCAGGGGCGGATGTTCAGGGGTCAAGAAATACGTACCGTTTTGCTCATAGAAGTAGCCGTCGGGCAAAAACGCCAGCTCGTCATAGGTAATTGCCTCACCATGAGTTTTCGAGAAATGCCAGCCCTGATTAATCGTAAAGATACCCAAACCCACAAAAACAATACAACACACAGCTGCTGCCAACAGGTAGGTGTGCTTACGCACAAATGGCACGATGTGTCGTGGATAAAAGGTACCTGTAGCGGCCACAATCACCGCCACCAATGCGAGTACCGTAGCTTGCAGTAGAGCCGCCGACCGAGCAGTGTGCCATATATGTATCAATCCTTTGGTAGCAACAAGCTGGACGACAAACCCAAAGCCGCTAATTACCAGACAGCGCCAAAACGGAGTTTGCAGACGATTTAGTAACTTCATAATTCTTTTTCGGGGACAGTCTCTTCGGGATTAAGTAAAACGGCAGGGGTTTTGCCTTTGAAAATAAAATACTTGGTCCAGAAAAAATTCCAAAACATAGTGATGCCGGCAGCGAACACCAAACTGACAAGATAGTTTAGGTGGAAGACTTTGACACCGAGGGTTTCAAGTATCGTGATGAGCACTACCCCACTCCACGAACTCATATGGAAGTGGATGAACTTCTTGAAGGTCGATTTGTGATGATGGTCAACAGCATTGTAGGTCCAGCGTTCATGAAAAAAGAAGTTTGATAACAGGCCGATCTCGCTACTCAGTACTGTGGCCAGGGTAATGTGTAGTCCGAGATTTACATGCAGAATGCGTAGACCGATGGCAGTCAGTAAAAAGCCAATCGTACCGACAATTACAAAACGAAAGAAGTCAACCTTGAGCAGCCGTTGCGCTTTGGCATGCGCCCATTTATAACGCTGTTGTACCCGATCCATTAGACTTAATTGTAGTATGTTTTTGCAGTATTTACCATCGACCGTGCTAGAATGATGGCATCTAACTATCAAGTCAACTAGGGAGAAACAGCTGTGAAGGCTAAAAAACTTTCAATCGTTATGCCCTGCTATAACGAAAAAAATACTATCGAAAAAATCTTACAAGAAGTGATGGAAGTCGATCTGGGTCCAACAAAGAAAGAGATCCTAATTGTTGATGATGGCTCTAAAGACGGCACACGTGATATCCTCAAAAAACTTGCCGAGAAGAATCAGTCAATCAAACTACTGTTCCAAGAGCATAACCAAGGTAAAGGTGCTGCCTTAAAACGTGGTATCCTCGAATCGACCGGTGATATCGTAGTTGTCCAGGATGCCGACCTGGAGTATGACCCACAAGAATACCGTCGCCTACTTTATCCTATTGAGCGCGGTCATGCCGATGTTGTGTATGGCTCCCGTTTCATTGGTGGTGAACCACACCGTATCATCTACTACCGCAATCAAGTTGCCAATAAGTTTCTAACTATGCTGTCTAATTTGTTTACCGGTCTAAATCTGACCGATATGGAAACTTGCTACAAGATGTTGCGCGGTGATCTGGCACGTGAACTTGGCAAAGACCTAAAGGCTCAGCGCTTCGGCTTTGAGCCAGAGATTACTGCCCGTGTTGCTAAAAGTAAAGCCAGGGTCTACGAAATTGGCATCAGCTACTACGGCCGCAGCAAAGAAGAGGGCAAAAAGATCGGTCTACGCGACGGCCTTAAGGCTATTGTTGAAATCATCCGCTACAACGTCTTTACACGCTAATTAGTTGGTTATTTTAAACGCTAGAAAACTACAAATGGCTTGTAGGTAAGTGTTACCGTGTGCGTACCACTGGCAAGCTGTAGCTCCTTGAGTATTGGCTGACCGCCAACGTTGTAGGTTTCGAGCGGTGCCCTTTTACCATCGACCCGAGCAGTCCAGCCTTTGTATGCAATCTCCGATAAAATGACCTGTTGGGCTTTGGGATTATTGATCACAAATGTTTGCTGGCGATCATCATAATGCGTGGTATGGACTTGTAAGCCATGATAATCGCTACGCTGTAAGGAGCCGGCCTTATCCGTCGTGAACGCCTTTGGCAAAGCACTCGATCGCTCATAAATGTAGACCTGTTGTTTGGTATCGGCGTATGCCACAGTCGCATTTTTGGGGATTTCGCGGGCTGCCACTAGCTGGACACCAAACAGGTCATCGACAAAGTCCTTGTTCACGTTACTGAGTCGGGTCAATCGATAGTATGGGGCGTAAATTGTGGCCGAATAGCCGCCAGTTGTTTGCACATTATAGACATTACCGATGTTGATAGGTAGCGTACTATCATCGATGCGAAGTCGATACTGGCCATTATTGGCCTCTAAGGTATGCACAAGCTTAGCCGGAATTTTAGTATATATAACCGGGGTTTCAGTGGTTGGACCGATCGTCGGCACAAACCACAATGTGTTAACAAGCACTGTTGCCACTAAAATTGCAACGAATGCTGATTTGCGCCAAAAGCTATCATTAATGATCGCTAAGGTGAGTAATGTGAGAGCTAGTAAACCTGTCTGCAGCGCGAAGTTCAGGCCAAAAATATGGTGCCGCAAGGCGAACAAGTAGACACTGTCGATGAGGAAAAATCCACCTATAAGTAGCAAATTACGCTGGCGCCGCTTTGTTATCGCCAATTCGCTCAATGCCGGTAGGGCTGCTGCTAGCATCATCGCTAGACCGAGACCAAACAACACTTCGTACCGCGCCAACTGTCGAATCTGATACACAAACGGTAGTTTATAAAGCAGAACTGCAAACCAGGTTGCATAACCCAGCATCGCCACAATACTCAGCACCACCATGCTTGTCACAAAAAAGGAATGCTGCTTCCACAGCTTAGTTGCTTGCAGTCGCTTACGCGCCAAATACCAGCCCAACAATATGAGTACTAGCGGCGCCAACCCAATAAATAGCGTATTACCATCACGAATCGGATACGATACCGGATCAATGAGATTGGCAAACTCGTGCGGGTTGACGTTGAATGATTTGGCAAACTCGCCATAGCTGATTTTCTCGCCTGGGCCAGCATAGCCATCGGCCTGCACCCGGTAGCTATGGCCAAGATACGGAGCGCTCACCCACAATTGTGGACTGGCTACCACCCCGGCTAACACGCCGATGATCACAAATGTTTTGATCACCTGCCAGACAGATGCCTTGAGTGACGTAAGGCCAGTATACGAACGGCACACGTATGTGAATTCGAAGACCGCCAAGGCTAATAGGGCATGGAAGAACGGCTCAATATGACCAACCAACAAGAGTAGTCCCAGGAAAATGCCAGACCAAACCAGCCATTGCATTCTGCGCTCCCGATGGAACTTAACCAAGAATAAAAGAGGATACGGCAATAATGCCAAACCGAAGAAAATGACTGTTTGAGCACTGGAGCGGGTAGCTAGTACACCTGAAAACGCGAACATAATACCCGCCACAAAAGCGGCCCACTTGCGAGCGCCCAGATTCTTAATAAGCAGATAGGCACCGAGCGCAGCAAACCAGAAATGTATCGCCACTAGCACATTAAGAGCGTTTTCAGAGATGCCGTGGACACTACCAAACAACAATACCCACAACAGGTTTAACGGATAAAACACACCCGGTTGCAACTCGCCGGCAAATGACTGCCCCCCATAGTCGTTGGCATTCCACACCGGCAAGTAGCCGTGGTGTAAACTAACTGCAATCTTTTGATACCAGGTGTAGAACTGATCAACATTATCGAGGTTCACAAAAAATGAAGAATGATGAAGCACCAAGACATCACTGAGCGTTACGAGGGTAAGTAACGCTAGCACTCCGGCTATCACCCAGTTCGATCCTAGCCAGGTGGGCAAGGTTGTCAGACGAAATTTAATCGTGTCGAGCAAGCGCTTCATAGACTATTAGCTAGCATAAGCCAAAGTGCGGATTCTTCCTAGTTAGTTCAGAGTTTTATAGCTTGCTTTCTATAGCATAAGCCTGTTACACTGTTTTTAGGAAAGAAATACAAAAATGTATAGTACTAGGATCAAAAGAACTCCTCAAAAAAGTAGGCGATCATACTTCATCGCTGCTACTGTTTTGATAGCTATCGCTGCTATCTGTGGGGTTGCTTTACTTGTTAATCATCACTCAACTAGTGGGTCGAAACAAATCAGTTTAACATCAAATAGTAAGGACAATGTCGGCAAAAAATCAAATGCCAATCTACCGTCAAATACTACAAATCAGACTAATAGTGCTAGCAATTCATCTCCGAGTACTAGTGGTTCGGCCAAAAGTCCCGATACTCCTATGACAGCTTCTGGTGCCGCACCAAAAGCTCCAACGGGTCAGTTCGTAAGTTCACACACCGCCAGCTTGAATAGTTCATCTAACTTTGGTGTCACAACCGAAGATTCTGTATGTAACACCTCCGCGGGCGCAACGTGTGAGATCACCTTTACTCAAAATGGCGTTACTAAGTCGCTTGGCAAAAAGACTGTCGATGGCTCAGGAGCAGCCTACTGGTCGGGCTGGAAAATAGCTGACTATCTGACAAGTGGCACCTGGAAAATTACCGCTACAGCCAGCTTGAATGGTCAAACCACGAGTACTACTGATGTTAATAACCTCGTTATAAATTGATGAAAAAACGCCTCCAAGCCATATTTCAACTTACCTCAGCGGTCGCGCTGATGGCCAGTGCTGTTTTTGTCTATGCACCCCGGGTACTGGCGTTTGATCCGAATATGATTATCAGCGACTCTATGTTTGATAACACCAGCACCATGAGCGCCAGCGGTATCGACAGCCTGCTCAATAGCTATCCGCACAGCTGTATCAGTCTCAATAATGGTTTCCGCTCGCCCGATCCGACCGGTTACACACCTACTAGTAGCTTTACATATGGCGGTGACACTTCAGCAGGTAATGTCATCTATGATGCTGCCCTAGCCTATGGACTCAATCCGCAAGTTATTATTACGACGCTACAGAAAGAGCAGTCACTCGTCACGGGTACGGCAGGTTGTTCGAATCTGCGCTATTCCGGTGCCATGGGTAATGGTTGCCCGGATGGGGGTACCACCTATAACTACTCTGGCTTTGAGCTGTATAGCCTCAATGGTAACGCCGTTACCAGCGTCAGTGGTACCTGTGTGAACCGCGCCGAAGATGTTGGTTTCTCACGTCAGGTCGTGGTAGCCGCCTGGAAATTGCGCTTCTGGGAACAACGTTCTGAGGGTAACACTGGCTGGAACGTACAGTATATTAACTTCCCGCAGAACGGTGACCGCTGGGATAATTCTGACGATCCACCAACTTGTTATAGCTTCTTAATGACACAGGGCTACCGCGCTCGCTGCAAAGGCAACACACCGACGTACTTCGATGGTCTCACCTCAATTGATGGCAGCAGCGTACAGCTAACTAATGGCGCCACGGCTGCATTATATGTCTACACACCGCACTTCTCTGGCAATCAAAACTTTGTCAGTTTGTTTGAAAATACCTTTAATTTCGGCTCAACAACTAGCGGCATGTTGAGCATTCAACACCCAGATGGCACCTTAGTTCGACCCGCAAACAGTCCGCAGGTATACATTATAACTAATGGTAAGGCTCAGTACGCCACCTCGTTAGCGGTGCTGCAAAGTTGGGGCTTCAATATGGGCCGACTGAAGATAGCCACACAAGGTGACTTAAGTTTGATGTCTGCCACTGACGCCGACACCAGCCATGCCAATACACCTGCGCCGCTGCAATTCAGAGAGGGCACACTCGTAAAAGGCTCGGGACCAACCATCTATGTACTTCAGAACATTAATGGTGTGCTGACCAAGCAATCCCTCGATAGCTGGGCTAACTTTACCCGCCTTGGTTACACCATTGATCAAGTACTAACCGTGAGTGACGATCAGCTGCCAGCTGCCACTGGTAATCCCTATGACGCCAGTGTGGCCCCGCACCCAAATGGTACGCTGATTCGCGATGCCAATAGTCCGACTGTCTAC
>Ga0157369_10007285_pt1 | contig 12736 bp, 6 predicted proteins | sample C25metaG_FD_113461 | JGI IMG/M metagenome (GOLD analysis project Ga0157369, IMG submission 113461) | Corn rhizosphere microbial communities from Kellogg Biological Station, Michigan, USA - C2-5 metaG | ecosystem: Host-associated > Plants > Roots > Rhizosphere > Soil | place: USA: Michigan...
AGATGATGGTGCCGAGGAGACCGATGAGGATGCCGAAGCCGCGGTTGCCGCGGACCTCCGGCTCGGACGGTGCCTGGACGTACAGCGGGAAGGCCTGCTGCTGCTCGGTCTCCGCGGCGGCGGTCGCGGTCGCGCTGGAGCGGGCGACCGGCTCGTATGCGGCGGCGGGGTACGGGTGGGCACCGGTGTCGGCCTGCCGGGTGGTCGAGGTCGGGGTACCGGCGGTGTCGTCGTCGTCGAAATCGATGTTCGAGTACGCACGCTGCGGCGTGTGCGGCTGGTAGGGACGCGTCTCGCGCACCCCGGCGTCCGAGGCCGTGTCGGCGCGGTCTGCGACCCGGCGGTCGTCGACGACCGGGTCCGCCCCGACGCCGTCCGCCGTGGTGATGGTGTCCTGCTGCACGGTGTCCTCGGAGAGGATGTCCCGCTCGGCCGCGGGCTGTTCGGCCGCGGCCGTGGGACGCGCGGAGCCAGACGCGGTCTGGGCAGCCGCCGGAGTGCTCGGGTCGGTGGGCGATCCGGGCTCGGGGTTCTGGGTGCTCATCGCGTACTCCTTCGGCGGAAGCCAGTTCAGGAGCGCCCTCACGGCGCTCCGCTCGCCACGGTAGCAAGCCGGGACGCGGATGCCCGGCAACCTCGCCGGGACTCGCTCACTCCCGTCGACCCGATTCAGGTCCGATTCATATCCGGAGGAAACGGTCCCCTCAGCTCCGTGCGGTTGGGTGGGAGCTCGAACAGCCATCTGTCGGATCACTGCCGATCCCGCGACGCCGATCCCCCACGGCGTATCCCCCGGAAAGGCCCCATGCCCGAGCAACTCCCCCACGACCGTCACGTCGATTCCCGCTCCCCCTTCAGGCGGCTCTCCTCCCGCTACCGCGCCCTTCCCCTGCGCGGGCGACGCGTGGTCGCCGGTACCGCTGCCGGAGCCGTCCTCCTCCTCGCCACCGCGGTGATCACCCCGATCGCGCTGCAGCACTCCGATGCGACCGGATCCGAGCCGTCCGCGCAGGCTCTGGGCGGGACGACGTCCACGGTCCCGGCCTCCACGGTCAACGCCACGGCGGTCACCGCGATCTCCGCCACGACCGGATCCGTCGCAGGCGGGAGCACCCTGACTGTGAGCGGTGTCGACGTGGACGGCGTGACCCGCGTCGTGTTCGGCGAGGAGGAAGCCCGGATCCTGTCGGCGACGAGCACCGAGGTGACCGTCGCCGTGCCGGCGGCCACCCGCTTCTCCCCCGCCGACGTCGGCATCGCCGTCTACGCGGACGATCTCCGGGTCGACGGTGATGCGCTGAGCTACAGCTACGACATCACGAGCCCCGTCGACGCGCAGATGGCCTACGTGTTCACGCACTGGAACGACTACAACCTGGCTGAATACGGCTCCCTGGTCGACACCGACTGCGCGAACTTCGCCAGCCAGAGTCTGCTGGAACGCGGGTGGACGATGGACGAGGACTGGTGGGCCGAGGGGACCGGCGACGACTTCGACTTCTCGAAGGCCTGGGTCAGCTCGACGTTCTTCATGAACTACGTCGAGGAGCACCCCGAGCTCGCCACCGCTCTCGACGACACGCAGCGCGACCAGGTCAAGGTCGGTGACATCGTGCAGTTCGACTGGGACAACAGCGGGGACCGCGACCACACGGGCATCGTGTCGAAGGTCGAGACCACCGACGCCGGCACCCAGGTGTACTACGCGGGACACACCGACGACACCGACTACCGCACCGTGGACGAGGCGATCACCGTCATCCACCCCGGCGCCTCCGTGTACTACTGGAGCATCGCCTAGCTGGTCCCGCCCGGTTCACAACTCAGGGCAGCGCCGGCGCGCCGACCCGACTCACCGCCTCGTGAGCGGGACACACCGCGCGCGTCCTGAGTTGCGAACGGGAGGACCTGTCAGGCGGGGAACAGCGTCGAGACGATGGTCTGCGTCCACCCCGTGATGGCGACATTCGCCCAGCGGGTGGCCACCCAGGTACCGTCACGCAGGAAATGGCGCTCACCGACGGTGTTCCCTGAGGGGTCCGCGCGTTCCGTGAAGCACATCGTCCCGCCGGTCTCCTCGGAACAGGTGAACCCGGCTTCGGACATCCTGGCCTCCGCCGCCGCTTGGACGTCCCCCTCCACCTGGGCCACGTTCGTGAGAATGAAGACTTCACCGGCACCGCTCGCCTTCGTGAGGTCACACGTGAGTCGGTCCGTCGGGGTGAGCAAGGCCACCAAGGCCTCGTCGTTCGACCCGAAACTCTCGGACAACAGCGGCTGCGACCAGGCGGGATTCAACTCGAGGAAGCCGTCCGCCGTCAGCGACTCGATGTAGCCGGCGGGGAAGAGTTGCGTGCACTCGGTCGGACGCACCGGCGCCGCGGGCGTCTCGGCGGTGTCCGTCGCGGTCGGAGCAGGAGAGGAGCCGGCGGTCGCCGTCGCACTCGGTGTACGGGTCGAGTCGGCGGCAGGGGTACCGCCCGGGCCGACGACCAGGAGCCCGATGACCACGACGAGCGCGATCGCCAGCACACCGGCGAGCACGCTCAAACCGATGACCACGCGATTGCGCTTTCGCCGGGGTGCCGGAGCACCGTAGCGGACGTCTGGCTGCGCCGGAGTCGCGTCCGGCTCCAGCGGCTGGAACTGGCCGGAGGGCTGCTCGGGCTGATCACTCATCGGACCAGCATGTCGTGCGGAGACCCGCCACACAACTCACCGGTACTCGATTCGTTCGCCCAAGAATGGGCGAACGAACGACGGAGGGCCCGTCCCGATCGAGAAACGATCGGGACGGGCCCTCCGGGTGAGTCGTTCAGCCCTAGTTGTAGTTACCGGGGGTGAAGTCGTCGGAGCTGAAGCTGTCGAAGTCGACGAAGCTCAGGTCGGACTCGTTGAACGCGCCGTCCTCACCGAAGATGCGGTTCGGGTAACGCTCCGCCTTCGCCTCCTCGGTGGCCTCGACCGTCACGTTGCGGTAGCGCGCCAGGCCGGTACCGGCCGGGATGAGCTTACCGATGATGACGTTCTCCTTGAGGCCGACCAGCGGGTCGCTCTTGCCTTCCATGGCGGCCTGCGTGAGGACACGCGTGGTCTCCTGGAAGGAAGCGGCCGACAGCCACGACTCGGTCGCGAGGGACGCCTTGGTGATACCCATGACCTCCTGGCGAGCCGATGCGGTGCGACGACCCTCCGACACGGCCGAGCGGTTGAGCTCGGCATAGCGCAGGCGGTCGACGAGCTCGCCGGGCAGCAGGTCGGTGTCGCCGTGGTCGACCACGGTCACCTTCCGCAGCATCTGGCGCACGATGACCTCGATGTGCTTGTCGTGGATCGGGACACCCTGCGAGCGGTACACGCCCTGGACGCCACCGACGAGGTGCTTCTGGACCTCGCGGACGCCCTGCACGCGCAGAACCTCCTTGGGGTCGACCGCACCGACGTGGATCTTCTGACCGAGCTCGACGTGCTGTCCGTCCTCGACGAGGAGGACCGCGCGCTTCAGCACCGGATAGACGACCGGCTCGTCGCCGTTGTCGGGCGTCAGGATGACCTTACGAGCCTTGTCGTTCTCGTCGATCGTGATGCGACCGGCGGCCTCGGCGATCGGGGTCGCACCCTTGGGGGTACGAGCCTCGAACAGCTCCTGCACGCGGGGCAGACCCTGCGTGATGTCGTCCGCCGATGCCGAACCACCCGTGTGGAAGGTACGCATCGTCAGCTGGGTACCGGGCTCACCGATCGACTGGGCCGCGATGATGCCGACGGCCTCGCCGATGTCGACGAGCTTGCCCGTGGCGAGCGAGCGGCCGTAGCAGGCTGCACACACACCGACGGTCGACTCGCAGGTCAGGACCGAGCGCACCTTGATGTTCTCGACACCCGCGGAGACGAGCTTGTCGATGAGCACGTCACCGACGTCCTCGCCGGCCTCGGCGACGACCTCACCCTTCGGGCCCACCGCAGCAGCGGCCAGCGAACGGGCGAACACGGAGTTCTCCACGTTCGGGTCGCGCACGAGCTCACCGGAGCTGTCGACGTTCGCGATCGCGAGCTCGAGACCCTTGGTCGTGCCGCAGTCGTCTTCGCGGATGATGACATCCTGCGAGACGTCGACGAGACGACGCGTGAGGTATCCCGAGTCGGCGGTACGGAGCGCCGTGTCGGCCAGACCCTTACGAGCACCGTGGGTCGCGATGAAGTACTCCGCGACCGACAGGCCCTCACGGTAGGAGGAGATGATCGGGCGAGGGATGATCTCACCCTTCGGGTTGTTCACCAGGCCTCGCATACCCGCGATGTTGCGGATCTGCAGCCAGTTACCACGAGCACCCGACGACACCATGCGGTTGATGGTGTTGTCCGCCGGGAAGTTCGCGCGCATGGCCTCGGCGACCTTCTCGGTGGCCTCCGTCCAGATCTTGATGAGCTCCTGACGACGCTCGGCATCCGTGGTCAGACCCTTGTCGAACTGGCTCTGGACCTTGGCGGCCTGCTTCTCGTAGCCCTGCACGATCTCGCGCTTGTTCGGCGGGGTCAGGACGTCGCTGAGCGCAACGGTCACACCGGAACGCGTCGCCCAGTGGAAACCGGCGTCCTTGATGTTGTCGAGCGTGGCCGCGACGACCGTCTTCGGGTACCGCTCCGCGAGGTCGTTGACGATCGAGGACAGCTTGCCCTTGTCCGCCACGTCTTCCACGTAGGGGTAGTCCGCCGGCAGCGCCTCGTTGAAGAGTGCGCGACCGAGGGTCGTCTCGACGAGTGCGACACCCGAGCCCTCGTAGCCCTCGGGACCCGTGCCCTCGGCGAACGTCACGTCGGTCAGACGGATGCGCACCTTGGCGTTGAGGTCGAGCGAGCCCTGGTCCTTCGCGAGGATGGCCTCGGCGACGGACGAGAAGGCACGGCCCTCACCCTCGACACCCTCCTTGAGGGTGGTCAGGTGGTGGAGACCGATGATCATGTCCTGCGTGGGCAGGGTGACCGGACGGCCGTCGGACGGCTTCAGGATGTTGTTCGACGCGAGCATCAGGATGCGCGCCTCGGCCTGGGCCTCGACGGAGAGCGGGAGGTGGACAGCCATCTGGTCGCCGTCGAAGTCCGCGTTGAACGCGGCGCAGACGAGCGGGTGCAGCTGGATGGCCTTGCCCTCGACGAGCTGAGGCTCGAACGCCTGGATGCCGAGACGGTGCAGCGTTGGCGCACGGTTCAGCAGCACGGGACGCTCGCGGATGATCTCCTCCAGCACGTCCCAGACCTCGGGGCGGCTGCGCTCGACCATGCGCTTCGCGGCCTTGATGTTCTGAGCGTGGCTCAGGTCGATCAGGCGCTTGATGACGAACGGCTTGAAGAGCTCCAGCGCCATCTGCTTGGGCAGACCACACTGGTGCAGCTTCAGCTGCGGGCCGACGATGATGACCGAACGGCCCGAGTAGTCGACGCGCTTGCCGAGCAGGTTCTGGCGGAATCGACCCTGCTTCCCCTTCAGCATGTCGCTGAGGGACTTCAGGGCACGGTTGCCGGTACCGGTGACGGGGCGACCACGACGACCGTTGTCGAACAGTGCGTCGACGGCCTCCTGCAGCATCCGCTTCTCGTTGTTGACGATGATCTCGGGAGCCCCGAGGTCGAGCAGACGACGCAGACGGTTGTTGCGGTTGATCACACGACGGTAGAGGTCGTTGAGGTCGGAGGTCGCGAAGCGGCCACCGTCGAGCTGCACCATCGGGCGGAGCTCCGGCGGGATGACCGGGACCACGTCGAGGACCATCGCCGCCGGCGAGTTGCCGGTGATGAGGAACGAGTTGACCACGCGCAGACGCTTGATGGCGCGGATCTTCTTCTGACCCTTGCCCTCCGCGATTTGGTGGTGGAGCAGCTCGGACTCGGCCGCGAGGTCGAAGGACAGCAGGCGCTTCTTGACCGCCTCGGCACCCATGTAGGCCTCGAAGTACAGGCCGAAGCGGTCCTGCAGCTCGTGGAACACGGAGTCCTCGGGCTTGAGGTCGCCGACCTTGAGGTTGCGGAAGTCCTCCCAGACGCGCTCGAGGTGAGCGATCTGCTCGTCGTAGGACTTGCGGGTCTGGCTCATCTCCTTCTCGGCGGCGTCCTTGGTGCGGCGCTTCTGCTCGCTCTTGGCGCCTTCCTCCTCGAGGGCGACGAGGTCGTCCTCAAGCTTCTTCAGGCGGTCTGCGATGCGCGAGTCGCGCTGGTCGCCGAGGGTCTTGATCTCGAGACGGAGCTCGTTCTCAAGGCCGGGCATGTCCTGGTGACGTGCGTCCTCGTCCACATCGATGACCATGTAGGCCGCGAAGTAGATGACCTTCTCGAGGTCCTTGGGCGCCATGTCCAGCAGGTAGCCGAGGCGCGAGGGGACACCCTTGAAGTACCAGATGTGCGTGACCGGGGCGGCGAGTTCGATGTGGCCCATGCGCTCACGGCGCACCGACGACTTCGTGACCTCGACACCGCAGCGCTCGCACACGATGCCCTTGAAGCGGACCCGCTTGTACTTGCCGCAGGCGCACTCCCAGTCGCGGGAAGGACCGAAGATCTGCTCACCGAACAGACCGTCCTTCTCGGGCTTGAGGGTGCGGTAGTTGATGGTCTCGGGCTTCTTGACCTCTCCGTGCGACCAGGCACGGATGTCGTCTGCGGTGGCCAGACCAATGCGAAGCTCGTCAAAAGTTGTGACGTCGAGCAATGTATCTCCTATGAAAGGTTTCGTCAGTCTCTACAGTGGTCAGGCTTAGATCTCGTCGATGGACGACGACTCGAACCTGGAGGAAATGTTGATCCCGAGCTCCTCGGCGGCGCGGAACGCGTCGTCGTCGGTGTCGCGCAGGCTCACCGCGGTGCCGTCGGCCGAGAGGACCTCGACGTTCAAGCACAGCGACTGCATCTCCTTGATGAGCACCTTGAAGCTCTCGGGGATACCCGGCTCCTGGATGTTCTCGCCCTTGACGATGGCCTCGTACACCTTGACGCGGCCGAGGATGTCGTCGGACTTGATGGTCAGGAGCTCCTGGAGCGCGTACGCGGCTCCATAGGCCTCGAGGGCCCAGACCTCCATCTCACCGAAGCGCTGTCCACCGAACTGAGCCTTACCACCGAGCGGCTGCTGCGTGATCATCGAGTACGGACCCGTCGAACGCGCGTGGATCTTGTCGTCCACGAGGTGGTGCAGCTTGAGGATGTACATGTAGCCGACCGAGACCGGTGCCGGGAACGGCTCGCCGGAGCGGCCGTCGAACAGACGGGCCTTTCCGGAGGAACCGATGAGGCGGTCGCCGTCGCGGGTGACGTTGGTCGAGTCGAGCAGACCGGCGATCTCCTCCTCGGAGGCGCCGTCGAACACCGGGGTCGCGACCTTGGTGTTCGGCTCGGCCGAGTGCGCGGCAGCCGGGAGCTTCTTGGCCCAGCTGGGCTTGCCCTCGACGTTCCAGCCCTGCTTCGCGATCCACCCCAGGTGGATCTCGAGGACCTGACCGAAGTTCATTCGACCGGGGATGCCGAGCGGGTTGAGGATGACGTCGACCGGCGTGCCGTCCTCGAGGAACGGCATGTCCTCGACGGGCAGGATCTTCGCGATGACACCCTTGTTGCCGTGACGGCCGGCGAGCTTGTCGCCCTCGGTGATCTTGCGCTTCTGGGCGATGTAGACGACCACACGCTGGTTGACGCCCGAGCCGAGCTCGTCGTCGCCGTCCTGTGCGTCGAACACCTTGACGGCGATGATCGTGCCGGCTTCACCGTGGGGGACCTTCAGCGAGGTGTCGCGGACTTCGCGGCTCTTCTCGTTGAAGATGGCGCGGAGCAGGCGCTCCTCGGCGGAGAGCTCGGTCTCACCCTTCGGCGTGACCTTGCCGACGAGGATGTCGCCGGGGCGGACCTCGGCACCGATGCGGATGATGCCGCGCTCGTCGAGGTCCTTGAGCAGCTCCGGGCTGACGTTCGGGAGATCACGGGTGATCTCCTCCTTGCCGAGCTTGGTGTCGCGGGCGTCGACCTCGTACTCCTCGATGTGGATCGAGGAGAGGACGTCGTCCTTCACCAGGTTCTGGCTGAGGATGATCGCGTCCTCGAAGTTGTGACCCTCCCACGTCATGAAGGCGACGAGGAGGTTCTTGCCGAGCGCGAGCTCGCCGTTCTCCGTGGCGGGGCCGTCGGCGATGACCTCGCCGGCCTCGATGCGTGCACCCTCGGAGACGATGACGCGGTTGTTGTAGCTCGTGCCCTGGTTGGAGCGGTCGAACTTGCGCAGGTAGTAGGTCTGCGTGCCACCCTCGTCGAGCTGGATGGTGACGGACTCGGCCGACACCTCCTGGACGACGCCGGCCTTGTCGGCGGTGACGACGTCACCCGCGTCGATGGCTGCGTAGCCCTCCATACCGGTACCGACGAGCGGCGAGTCCGACATGAGGAGCGGGACGGCCTGACGCTGCATGTTGGCACCCATGAGTGCGCGGTTCGCGTCGTCGTGCTCGAGGAACGGGATGAGGGAGGTCGCGACCGACACCATCTGGCGCGGGGAGACGTCCATGTAGCCGATCTCCTCGGACGGGATGAGGTCGACCTCGCCGCCCTTCTTCCGGGCGAGGACGCGGTCCTCCTGGAAGTGGCCGTCGCTCTTCAGCGGAGCGTTGGCCTGCGCGACGATGTAGTTGTCCTCTTCCATCGCGGTCAGGTAGTCGATGTCCTCGGTGACCCGGCCGTCGACGACGCGACGGTACGGGGTCTCGATGAAACCGAACGAGTTGATCCGCGCGAACGATGCGAGCGAACCGATGAGGCCGATGTTCGGGCCTTCCGGGGTCTCGATCGGGCACATGCGGCCGTAGTGCGACGGGTGGACGTCTCGCACCTCGACGCCTGCACGCTCACGCGACAGACCACCGGGGCCGAGCGCCGAGAGGCGACGCTTGTGGGTCAGACCCGCGAGCGGGTTGTTCTGGTCCATGAACTGCGACAGCTGCGAGGTCCCGAAGAACTCCTTGATCGCGGCGACGACGGGGCGCACGTTGATCAGGGTCTGCGGCGTGATGGCCTCGATGTCCTGCGTGGTCATGCGCTCGCGGACGACGCGCTCCATGCGGGACAGACCGGTGCGGACCTGGTTCTGGATGAGCTCGCCGACGGCGCGGATGCGACGGTTGCCGAAGTTGTCGATGTCGTCCGTGTCGAGACGGAGGTCGACGGGCTTGCCGTTGCGGACACCCGGGAGGGTGGCCGTGCCGCGGTGCAGGGCGACGAGGTACTTGATCGTGGCGACGATGTCGTCGGTCGTCAGGACGGAGTCGCTGAGCGGCTTGTCGAGACCGAGCTTGTTGTTGATCTTGTACCGGCCGACCTTCGCGAGGTCGTAGCGCTTCGAGTTGAAGTAGAAGTTGTCGAGGAGCGCACGCGCGGCCTCGGCTGCGACCTGCTCGCCCGGACGGAGCTTGCGGTAGATGTCGCGGAGCGCGTCCTCCTTGGTGAGGATCGTGTCCTTCTCGAGGGTGAGCTCGATCGACTCGTAGCCCTTGAACTCCTCGAGGATCTCCTCGCTCGTCATGCCGAGCGCCTTGAGGAACACGGTGACGGACTGCTTGCGCTTGCGGTCGATGCGGACGCCGACCTGGTCGCGCTTGTCGATCTCGAACTCGAGCCAGGCACCACGGCTCGGGATGACGCGAGCGGAGAAGATGTCCTTGTCGGAGGTCTTCTCCTGAGCCGACTCGAAGTACACGCCCGGGCTGCGGACGAGCTGCGAGACGACGACACGCTCGGTGCCGTTGATGATGAAGGTACCGCGCTCGGTCATGAGCGGGAAGTCGCCCATGAAGACCGTCTGCGTCTTGATCTCACCGGTGAGGTGGTTCATGAACTCGGCCTCGACGTAGAGCGGGGCCGCGTACGTCTTGCCGCGCTCCTTGCACTCGTCGATGGAGTACTTCTCGGGCTCGAGGTACGGGTTGGCGAAGGAGAGCTGCATCGTCTCGCCGAGGTCCTCGATGGGCGAGATCTCCTCGAAGATCTCGTCGAGGCCGCTCTTCGTGGGCAGGTCCTGTCGGCCGGCCTGGGTGGCTTCTGCGACGCGTGCCTTCCACACGTCGTTGCCGACCAGCCAGTCGAAGCTCTCGGTCTGCAGAGCCAGGAGGTCTGGAACCGTGAGCGTGTCGGTGATCTTCGCGAACGAGAGGCGGGATGCTCCGCGGCCGTTCTTGGGTGAGTTGGTGGTTGCGTTGCGCGCAGCAGCCAAGGGGATAACCTCCGGAGGCCTGTTGGGGGCCGAGTTACTGGTCGTCAGTGGAGTTACTCACCAGAAAGAGAACATGTGGCGGGTTGGACCCGCACACCAGCCGACCGCAATATGAAGGCATAGAGATTCTGGGAGCGCAAAGAACAACTATATGCCGGAATCTGCGGCGTGTCTACTCTTTCCTTGACGAGTTTTCGACTTTCCGGTATAACCGCCGCGCCGCCCCCGGTGTTCCCGTCAACCCGTGCTGAACCGCAGACGCTGACCGGGCCGGAGTTGCGCCAGGAGGTCTCGGTCCGCGGCACGCACGACCGCGACGACCGGATACCCGCCGGTGACCGGGTGGTCGGCCGACAGGATCGTCGGCAGACCGCTCGGCGGCACCTGGACCGCCCCGGCGACCATGCCCTCGCTCGGCAGCTCACGACCGGGATCGAGCCGCTCGAGCGGCCTCCCGTCGAGGCGCATCCCGATGCGATCGGCGTCGGCCGTCATGGTCCACGGCTGCTCGACCAGGCGCCGCAGGGAGGCGTCGTCGAACCAGTCCCGGCGGGGCCCCGGCGAGATCCGCACGAGACGCTCTCCGGCGTCGGGCCGCGTCCACGGGGCGATGTCGAGCGGAGGGACGCGGCGGCGCGGGGTGGGGAGGACGGGGAGTCGATCGCCGGCGACGACCGGTGCCGGGCCGAGGCCGGCCAGGGTGTCCGTCGACCGCGAGCCGAGGAGCTGCGGGCCGTCCAAGCCGCCACGGACGGCGAGGACGTACCGGAGCCCGTGGGTCGCCGCGCCGAGTTCGAGCCGGGAGCCGGCCTGTACGCGGACGGCGCGGTGCCCGTCGGACGGCGTGCCGTCGACGGTGATCGGACCCCACGCACCGGTCACGGCGATCCAGAGGTCGACCTCGGCGACGGCCACGAACGGGCCCAGGACGACCTCGAGCGCCGCACGGCCCTCCGGGTTGCCGACGAGACGGTTGGCGAGGCGCAGGGCGCCGCGGTCGAGCGCGCCGGACGGGCTGACCCCGAGGGCCGCAGCCCCAGGTCGACCCAGGTCCTGCACGGTGGTCGCCGGTCCCGCCGCCTCCACGAGCAGCGTCCCGCCCATCATGCGACGACCTGCACGAAGCGCACCCGGCCGCCGGGGACGAGGAGGGCGGGCGGGTCCGCTGCATCGTCCCACAGGACGGCGTCGGTCGTCCCGATGATGCGCCACCCGCCCGGGGAGGCTCGCGGATAGACGCCGCTGAACGTCCCGGCGAGCGCCACCGAACCCGCGGGGACGGTCGTCCGCGGCACGCTCAATCGCGGGATCTCGAGTGGCCGGCCGATCGTCTCGTCCTCCCGCTCCGGGACGAGGTAGGCGAATCCCGGCGCGAAGCCGCTGAAGGCGACGGTCCATGCGCGAGCGGTGTGCCAGGCGATGACATCCGCTGCCTCCATGCCGAGCAGCTCCGCGGTCTCGCGGAGGTCCGGTCCGTCGTAGCGGACGTGGATGACGACGTCCGGCCGCGCCAGCTCCTCCTCGACAGCGACCGTCGAGCCTCCCGCGCCGGGTGCGAGCGCCCGTTCAGCGGTCGCGAGCAACCAGGTACCCACCGCGGCGAGCGCCGGACCCCGCGCGTCCGTCACGGCGAGCACGGTCCGGGCGGCCGGGACGAGGTCGACCAGCCCCGCCGGGCGCGACGCGGCGAGCGCCCGGTGCACGAGCAGCACGTCCTCGAGTGATCCGAGTTCGAGGAGTACGGCCTCCTCCCCCATCGCTCGGAGCACGGGTCCCGATGAGGTGTCCGTGTTCACCACGGCGCGACCAGTGCGACGCCGGCGTCCAGCAGGGCGGTCCTGACCGCCGTGGCGAGCGACACGGCTCCCGGGGTGTCGCCGTGCACGCAGAGCGAGACCGCGTCGAGTTCGACGTCGGCACCGTCGACACTGGTGATGCGTCGGTCGAGGACGAGGGAGACGGCGCGGCGGGCGGCGGCCGTCTCATCGGTGACCAGTGCCCCGGGGGTATCACGCGGGACGAGCGAACCGTCGGAGCGGTAGCCGCGGTCGACGAAGGCTTCAGCGACGAAGCGGAGCCCGGCGGCGAGGGTCTCGCGTTCGATCACGGAGCCGGGCATCCCGAGCACGGGAAGTGGTCGCCCGAGCTCTTCGGAGGCCGTGACCACCGCGCGGACGACCGCCCGCGCCTGGACTCGGTCGTGCGCGATCCGGTTGTAGAGGGCGCCGTGCGGCTTCACGTAGGCGAGCCCCAGGGCGGTCCCGTCGGCTTCGCCGACCTCGTCGACCGCTCGCTGCAGGGCGCGGAGCTGCTCCAGGACCTCCGCTTCGAGCACCTCGGCGGGTACGTCCTGGTCGCGGCGCCCGAAGCCCGCCTCGTCCCGGTAGGAGGGGTGGGCTCCCAACGACACCCCGTGGGCCGTCGAGCGGCGGACGGCGTCGCGCATGGACACGTCGTCCCCGGCGTGGAAGCCGCAGGCGATGTTCGCGCTCGTGA
>Ga0157369_10007286_pt1 | contig 12736 bp, 8 predicted proteins | sample C25metaG_FD_113461 | JGI IMG/M metagenome (GOLD analysis project Ga0157369, IMG submission 113461) | Corn rhizosphere microbial communities from Kellogg Biological Station, Michigan, USA - C2-5 metaG | ecosystem: Host-associated > Plants > Roots > Rhizosphere > Soil | place: USA: Michigan...
AGCGTTTCCTGCTGCAGCTTCACCGCCTCGGTGAAATTGCCGGTTTCGGCGAGCGCCATCGCGTACGTCTGGCCGACCTCGGGACTGCGCGTCGCGGTGAACACGCTGCGCGCAAGCTCGAGCGCACGCGCGCCATCGCGAAGCGCGTCGTCGGGCGCGGTGGCGAGCAACCGCGCCAGCGCATTCGCGATCGCATAGTTGTCCTGCTGCGCCGCGAACGCCGATTCGAGCACCGTGCGCGCCTGTGCGAGGTCGCCGCTGCGTACGAGCGCCATCGCGAGCGACATCTCCATGCGCGACGAGCCCGGCGATCTGGCAAGCGCTTCGCGATAAAGCGGCACCGCGCGGGCTGCCTCGCCGGTACGCATCAGCGCGTCGGCCCGGTAGACGATGGCAGGCACGTTACCGGAATCGAGACGGCTCGCCTTCGCGTACTCATCGATCGCCGCGGTATCGTGCCCCTTGCGATCGTAGATCACGCCGAGGCTCAGGTGGGCGACGGCGATCGATGCGTCCTTTTTCAGCGCCTCCTCGAGGCGTTGCTCGGCCTCGTCGATACGGCCCAGGTTCGCCAGCGAAATGCCGAGATTGGCGATCGCCTCGGCGTCATCGGGATCGGCGGCGACGGCCAAACGAAATGCCTTCTCGGCAAGATCGTAGCGGCCGGCCTTGCCGTCGCGCTGCCCGCGGCGCAACAGCACGCGCGAAGCCGCGACCTTGTCCGACAGCGCGTCCGCCAGCGGGTCGTCGACGGTCGGCTCGTATGCATCCGCATGAAAAAGCTTGAGCTGGGCTTCCGCCTTCGCCTTGTCGCCCGCACCCTGATAGGCCATTGCGAGCGGCTGTCGCAGGCGCGCCGCCTGCGGCGCGCGCGCCAGCGCTTCCTCGAGGCGCGCGACGGCAACCGGATAATTGCGCCTCGCGAGCGCGACCTTGCCGAGGCCTGCAAGTGCCGCCGCCTCACCACCTGGCTGCGCCTTCAGGCGCTCGTACATCGCTTCCGACTTGTCCAGCGCGCCGGTCTGCAGGTAGATCTGGCCGAGTGCCAAAAGCGTGGGCGTGTCGGTCGGATGCTTCGCGATCACTTCCTCGAAGCTCGCAATCGCTTCCTGCACGCGTGCGGAGTCGTTGTACAGATGCCCGAGAAGGTACGGCCAGCGCTTGTCGTCCGGCGCGAGCGTGTGCGCGTTCGCGTACGCCACCGCAGCGGGCGCCACGAGGTCCTGCGCGTGGTACGTCATCGCCAGTTCGCCGTACGCGTCGGCGAGCCGGTCACGTCCGGGTCGCTTCGCCACGATCGAATCGAATTGCGTGCGCGCCTTTTCCACCGCCCTGACGACCGACGGCTCGAGGCCCTTCGTCTCGACGCCTGGAACGGCCGGCAGGCCGCGCGTGTAGTCGGTGCATCCGACGACGCACGCAAGCAGCAGTGCGGCCAGCGCGCGGCCCGTGTTCCGCGCCCACCGCGGCGTTGCATCACGACGCTCGGTCACTTCGCTTCCGTATGCCCGGCGCCCTCGACGAGCGTCGTATAGCGTTTTAGGTCGGGCGCGTCGAACGCCTCGCTGCGGCCATCGGGCCAATGCACGATCAGCGCATCCACTTTCGGGTTGCGGCCGAGCCCGACGAGCACGCGCGGATCGTTCGCCGACAGATAGCTGCCGTCGGCGCGTACGCGTCGCCAGATCACCGGAAGGCCCGCGCGACGCACTTCCACGCGGGCGCCATACGCGTCGCGCTTGCCTTGCATCAGCCGCAGCCCGAACCAGCTCGATGCCGCGCCGACCTCGTTGCGAAACACGCGGAAGGGGCCGTTGTTGTTGTTGACGACGAAGTCGATCGCGCCGTCGTTGTCGAGATCGCCCGCGGCGAGGCCGCGGCCCACTTCGGACAATTCGAAGGCCGCGCCGCCCGACGCGGTGGCTTCGTCGAAGTGGCCATCCCCGCGGTTGTGGAACAGCTGCTTGCGCTGATGCAGCGCGTACGGATCTCCCTTCGCGCGGAGCTCCTCGATCAGGTGCACGGCGCCGTTGGCCGCGACGACATCGAGCCAGCCGTCGTTGTCGTAATCCAGGAATGCCGTGCCGAACCCGGTGTACGGAATGCTCGGCACCGCGACGCCCACTTCGACGCTGCGGTCCTCGAAATAACCCTGGCCGCGATTGAAGAACAGCGTGCTCTTCTCGCGCGTCAGGTGGGTCAGGAAGATGTCCTCGGTGCCATTGCCGTCGAAGTCGCCGATGTCGATCCCCATCCCCGCTTCCGCCATGCCGTCGGCGTTCACGGCGGCTCCGCGCAGATCGGCCTCGTTCCTGAACGTGCCGTTCTTCTGGTTGATCCACAGCTGATTCGGATTGCCGTCGTTGGCGACATAGAGATCCGGCCAGCCGTCGTCGTTGAAATCGACGGCCATCACGCCGAGGCCCGCACCGAAGGCCTTCGTGATGCCCGATTTGGCCGAGACATCCTCGAAGCTGCCATCGCCGCGGTTGCGGTACAGCACCCCGGGAACCGGCTTGTAGCCGGACGGCGCGCAGTAATCGCGCGCGCTCGTGCTCGCAAAGCACTTCTGGTTTTCGGCGAGCGAATAGTCGACGTAGTTGACGACGTAGAGATCGAGCAAGCCGTCGCGGTCGAAATCGAAGAAGGTCGCGCTGCTTCCCCATCGGCCGGCGCCGGCCACGCCGGCCTTCTGCGTAACGTCGCCGAACGTGCCGTCGCCATTGTTGCGGAAGAGCTGGTTCGGCGCGCCGAAGTGCGTCACGAAGACGTCGGCGTAGCCGTCGTTGTCGTAGTCCCCGATCGCGACGCCCATTGCATACCCGTGCGAGCACAGCTTCGACGTCGCGGTGACGTCGGTGAAGTGCAGCGCGGCCGTGCCCGCGGGGTGCTGGTCCGACATGTTGCGATAGAGCTTGGCCGTGCAGTTGCCCGCATCGGCGGTCGCCGTGGGCGACAGCATCTGCCCCTGCAGCACGAGCACGTCGAGGCGTCCGTCGTTATCGAAGTCGAACAGCGCGACGCCTGAGCCGATCACTTCCGGGTAATAGAACTCGCCGCTCATGCCATTGACGTGGCGAAAGTCGATGCCCGCCTGGTTCGCGATCTCGCTGAACACGCCGCGCGCGGCAGGCGCATCAAGCATCGGTGACGACACCGACTTTGGCGGTGGCGTGGGTCCGGGCTCCTTGTCGCCGCAGCCGGCAAGCGCGACGAGGCCGATGACGGCAAGCAAGCGAATGATGTGCACGGGGATTCGAGCGCGGACGATCGAGCGCGGACGACTGCCGCCACATTATACGACCGCTACCCGCGGTTCCCGTGAATACGAGTGACGCCCTTCTTACACTGCGCAGCACACGATCTCAGTCAAGAGTGGTGGCAAGCCGCATGTGATTTTCGTCGACGACGGCGGTTCAGGAACGCCAGTTCGCCTGCGCAGGAAGCAGCTGCCTGCGCGGCCGGCGTGCCGCCATTCCCGATGGCGCGGATCATCGATATCATTGACGAGACAACATCGCCTTGAACTGGAAGCCCGGCGGCCCCGACTGGTGCTCGGCGCAGGTCCATCCCGACCAACGCGCGGCACGCCATGACGACGTGTCACGACAATGGCTTTCTGATCCTGAAGTTCACGAACGGCGTTTGGCCGTTCCCTGAAAGTGCGACACCACCCGGTGAGCAGAAGAGGCCGACTTGACTTCGGTCGAGACACGGCCCCCGACGGCTTGCGCCGCCTTGGGCTGTGCCTTTTGGAGATCCATCGAACGGCAAGCGTACCTTCCACATCGAGCGCCAACAGATGCGCGGCAGACGCACCTACCGGCTGTCAGGGACGCTTCGCCGCAGGAATATTCGACGTCGGCATCCCGTGGGCGCGCAGGACCATGTCGATGCCGTCCTGCTCGCGTCGAGTCTGTTCTGCCTCCGCGGCGCTTTGCTTGGTGCGCGCAGGCGCACCCTGCTTGCCGGGCAACACCCACAGTTTGACGATTCGCTCACGCCGTGGGCAGCGCGGATTCGATTCCATCGTCATGCTGACGCTCTCGCTGCCGGCGAGCGAGGCGACGAGGTCGACCGGGCGACGCCTGACATCGACGGTGACCGGCGCATCGCTTGCGCCGCCGTCGACGAGTTCGAAGTCGAGCGTTTTTGCCAACCGCCGGAGTACATCCGAAAGCGCAGCGTCATGAGCAACGAGGTGCACGGCCGACGCGCAGTTGCCACCGGTGATGTGAATGTCCCCGGCGTACGCGGCCGATGCCGCGGACGCTGAGAGCGCGAGCGCAAATACAGGAACGGCGAAGCGGTCGCGCACGTTCGACACGTCTGTTCTGCGGGCGAATGATCAGACGCAACGGCCCCGACGATTGCTCGTCGGGGCCGGCGAAATCACGACGCGGCAAACCACTGCCGCGTTGCTCGTGTCGCTAGTTCTGCTGGCCCGCCGGCGTCTTGCTTTGGGGGAACGGCCACGCTCCATGCGTGAACTTGAGCGTCAGCACCCCGTTATCCTGACACGTCGTCCAAAGGGTCCCGTTGGCCGCGTTGAGATGCACCTGAGCGCTGCACCAGTCGGGACCGCCCGCTCGCCATTGATTGATCGACACGTGGTTCGAGCCGGGGCTAGGCGTCGTCGTTCCCTGGGGATTGAAATAGGCAATCTCCTTCGGGTGCGCCGGGTCGCGGATGTCGAACACCCGTATGCCCGAGTTGAAATAGCCGCACGCAAGCGTCGTCGTCTTTTCGCGGTTGTCGACGCTGCAATAGTGGCTGCCGTACGTGAACGTCGAGAGTCCGATGAGATCGGGCAGAACCTGTGCGCAATTCGCCGGATCGTGCGTCTCGAGCCCAAGCCGCGACACGATCTTCGGGTTCTTCTCGTCGCTGATGTCGATGATGCGCGCCATCGGGTACGGCGGCATGTTCGCGGCACAGGCGGCCTCCCGCTGCGCCTGGCTGCTGAACCCGCCCGACCCGGCCTCGTCGACGAACACGAGGTACTGCTTGCCCTTTACCGTGATGGGTATCGTGTGCTGGGCCCCGGAGCCGTCCTTCCAGAACAGCTTGCTGACCAGCTTCGCCTGCGCGTTGGGCTTCCGCGCCTGGATATCGGACAAGTCGTAGATGAGAAGCCCGTTGTTCGCCGCAATCGTCGGATCGGTCAACCCCGGCGCGCCGCCCGACGTGCCGAGCGACACGAAGTAGCCCCGCGTGCCGTCGTCGCTGATCGACATGCCATGGACGTTTGCAAACCCGGGAACCCACGTCGAGATGAGCTTCGGATGCACGGGATCCGCCGTATCGACGGCGTAATACTGTCCGCCGTGCGTGCGGAGATCGCCGCCGTAATAGGTCAGGCCGTCCGGCGCCCAGCTCCCCTCGTGCCCGATGACCGGGGCAACGTCACCGCCGTCGCTTCCGGTTCCGACGGGCAAGCTCGCGAGCAGTTGCGGCTGCGTACAATCGGTCGAGATGTCGTAGATGTCCACTTCCGGGCCGCCGCCGCCGTTGTGTCCGTTGTCGGCCGCGAGCAGCTGACGCCGCTCGTTGACCTTCAGTGATTCCCACGGATCGAGCATCGACGTCGTCGTCAGGAACGCGGTCGGCGTTGGGTGGCTCATGTCGGTGACGTCAAGGACCGGAACGCCGACATGCGTACGGTTCGCCGTCGTGAAGGCAGTCCCGTGATACGCGCAGACGACACCCTGCTTGTGCCCGACGCCCCTTCCTTGACTGCTGCCGTTGCCGATCGCGTCCCGATATTCGGCACTTTGCCAGTTGCCGCCGTCGCCCTTGCTCTGGCCGATGAGTTCCAGATTGCAATTGAAGCCCTTGAAGCCGGTAGCCCGCAACGCCGCCGGTACCTGTCCCTGCAACGCCGTCTCGGGATGATCTCCTGGACCGCATGTGGCCTTGGGCACGACGAGTGGCGTGTCCCCTGCCGGTTGGGCTGCGTTCGAAATTCCCGCGTTCACGAGCAGACCCAGCGCGACCAGGAGCGACGAAGCGCGCGTGACCTGCCACCGCATCCTGTTCCTCATGAATCGTTCCTCCAGTATTTCGCCTGGTGCGTGGATGCAGCCAAGCGCGACCCTCCCGGGTGAAACCAGTCTCCGCGATTCTTCGGAGAAGTAAATTAGACCAAGGTCGAATCAGAGTCGTTGCCGGCGCGTGGATGCTGATGCTAATCTGCCGCCAGCGCGGAAACGTCGCTATCCGTGTTTGCCGACACCTTTCTTCATGAAACGGAGATTTCGTGATGCGCAAACTGCTGATCATCATTGGATTGCTCGTCGGGGCGGGATTGACCGGCGCCGTTGCTGCGCAGCAATCGGTCGCAGCGCCACCGTCGATCAAGCGCACGCCGCTTCAGAAAGCCGACGTGCCGGCCGGCACTTACGAGGTGATGACCGGAACCGCCGAAATCGCGGGTAACACGAACATAGGGCGCCACAGTCATCCAGGCATCGAAACCGGCTACGTCCTCGAGGGCGAAATGACGCTGCTCGTCGAGGGTCAGCCGCCGCTGAAGCTGAAGCCTGGGGATTCGTACAAGGTACCGGAGCGCGCCATTCACGATGCGCGAACCGGAAGCCGACCGGCGAAGGTCCTAGCCGTGTACATCGTCGAGAAGGGCAAGCCGCTCGCAACGGCGGCGAAATGAACCATCAAGCCGGCGCTCGGCGGCATCGCGATCGGCGTCCTTCACGTCATATCGCGCGATTCAGTGATCGACCACCGACGTGATCGACACGACCCGCCACTGCCCATCGACCTGCTCCGCGACCGCGGCAATCGAGTCGTAGGGGACGTGACGAAGCTTGGTGACCGCGACCGCCCGCGGCTTGCCTGCGTTCGTGTTGTCGACGGCGACGTAGAACGGCAAGAGCGGCGACACATCCTTGCTCCGCGGCAGAAGCGGAAAGAATGCATCGCCGGCCGCCGCATAGTGTGCAAGCGCGTCGGCCGGCTTCGCCGCCGCGGCAATGGCCTTGCGCTGCTTTGCCGTCAGCGGCTTTTGCGAATGCGCGATGTCGGCGACGCGGCCATGGTCGCGCAGTCGCCATACCTCGAGGCGCGCAACGAATTCCGGATCGGCGACAGGCTTCCTGCTGCGCGTCGTCGGCGTGGGACCGAACGTCGTCGCGATCGCATTGAAGTCATCGCTCGACATCCACTGCTCGAAGAAGCGATTGAAAAATGCCAGCAGTCCAGCATCCACGTCGTGCTGGCGCGACTCGGGCGACGGTAACGGCGGGAGTTTCCGCCCGGGCCATTTCCCGGTGAATGGCTCCTTCCCGTCGGGAAGGCTGATCCCTTCGAGGAACGATACATCGGTGATGCCGTGCGCGGTGAACCAATCCTTTTTGTCGGTCTTGGTGGCGGCGCGGATGAACTTGTCGAGTTCGGGCGTGATCGCGTCCCACGCCTTCGGCTTCTGCTTGGCGCCCTGCGGCATCGGATACCTGACGAAGATGTCGTACGTCGCCTTCGCCATCGCGACCGTGTCCGCCGCCCAATTGAAGGTGAGGTCGGCCTTGTGCGAGTTCCATCCGCCGCGCGCCGCGGGATGGGCCCACGCGCGGTTCGGATCGCACGTGATCGCGGCGCCCGGATGCGGCACGTCCGGCGTCCCCTGATGCGACCACGAATCCTGCAGCGTGTGCACGGCACCACCGAGCAGCAGCAACATGTACGGCGACTTGTCGAGCGGTGTCTTGAGAAGGTCGGCCGCGGCCTTCGTCGCGGTGGCGCTCCCCGGCTGGATCACGCGCTGTTCCGGCGGGCCCGTCACGGCGCCGGTGGAAGGATAGTGCTGATCGTGCGCAAGGCGCTGTCCGAGTTCGTCCTTGCCCACGCATCCGTAGATCAGCACGAGCTCGATGAACTGCATGTCACCCGAATCGACGCGCTGGTCGCCGGTCGCGATGATCTGTGCGGCTTCGGGGGCGAACCCCGCCTGCATCGCGAGCCACTGCGTCAACCCGTAATGAACGTCGCTTTCGAAGGCGTGTGCGTGCGCCGCGACGAACAGCAGGACCACAGCGAGCGGCGTGATGCGCTTCATCTTCATCGATTCCTCCGAGTGCGCATGGTACCGCCGCGATCTGCGGCGTTGCGCATCGCGTCAACAAACGCAGCCGGTAGGCAGCAGGCAATGACGATTGGCAGCGGTATTCGACCTTTGGCGAATTGACAGCGCCTGCGACTGATCTAGAGTCGCGCGAAAGGAACCGTGGATCCCGCTGCCGTCGCGTACAGGTCCGACTCGAAGGAGGAGAATCATGACCAGAACGTTGTTGTTGCCACGACCCGCCGCTGCGGGTTTGATCGCCGTCGCATGCATCGCATTGATGGGCGCAGGCGGACACGGCAAGCCATCCGACGCCGGACCCATTCCACTCACGGTGCCGAAAGCCACCTGCGGGCCGGGCGATCACCCCGAAACCGCGCTGCAAGGGCAGGTGCCCGCGGCGCTGCGCGCAGCGGGCTTCCAGGGCTTCAACTGCAATCTCGAGCTGATTGGTCAAAGCCGCGGCGAAGGCGCGAACTGGCAGACAACCGAATTCAAGGACAGCGCGGGTCACCGCTGCGCGTACCACGGCACGGCATCGCCCGCGCGGAGTCTCGAAGGCCGCGCTCACTTCGGCGTGCCGACGATCGACATCACCAATCCCACGAACCCCACGCCAACGGCCTATCTGACAACCACGTCGATGCTCGACCCGTGGGAATCGCTGAAGGTCAACGAGCGTCGGCAACTGCTCGCGGCCGACAACGGCCAGAACGGCGGTGGCGGCCCCGAAGTCGACATCTACGACTTGTCGAGTGACTGCCGCAACCCGCAACTGCTCGCGACGCTGCCGGTGGGCACCGGTACCGACGGCAGTGGCATCGTGCATCCGATCGTCGGCCACGAAGGCGCGTGGGCACCCGACGGCCTCACGTATTACGGTGGCGATCTGCGCTTCACGCCCCCCGGCGCGCCATCGCGCACCGGCCAGTACTACGCAGTCGACACGGCCGACCCAACGCATCCGAAGCTCATTACCACGTGGACGACCGGCGTGCCGGGCGGCAACGTGCACGGGATGTCGATCAGCAACGACGGCACGCGCGGCTACTTCGTGTCGATCGGCGGGCTCGGCGCAACACCGGCCGACGCGCTCGCAGGACCGGCGAACAATGGACTGCTGATCTACGACCTCAGCGATATCCAGGCGCGCAAGCCGAACGCGCAGGCGAAGCTGATCAGCAAGCTGCTGTGGAAGGACGGCTCCGTCGCGCAGCACACCATTCCCGCACGCATCCAGGGCAAGCCGTACCTCATCTTCGTCGATGAAGGCGGATCGCTCGGTCTCAGCAGCGCTGCACAGGAGCAGGCGGCCTGCGCAGCCGGTCTGCCCCCGTTCCCGATGGCGCGCATCATCGACATCAGCGACGAGCGCAATCCGAAGATCGTTTCGAAGCTGATGCTCGAGATACACGATCCGAAGAACTGCGACACGGTCTTGCCCGACATCGTGGGACTGACGACGTTCACCTACGGCAGCCACTACTGCAGCGTCGACAATCGTGACCACGCCACCACGCTCGCCTGCGGCTACTTCAATTCGGGCATTCGCGTGTTCGATATCCGCGATCCTTTGCGACCCAGGGAAATCGCGTACTACAACCCGGCGGGCACCACAACGGCTTCCAAGGGATCGAACCACGTGCGTCCCGGTGGCTGGATTCCCGGCAATCCCGACTGGTGCTCGGCACAGGTTCACCTCGACCATCAAACCGGAACGTTGTGGACGACATGCCAGGACAACGGTCTTCTGATGCTCAAGTTCACGAACGGCGTGTGGCCATTCCCGGGCAGCGCAACGCCCCCCGGCAAGCAGAACTAGAACGACGCGTTGATAGCGCCTGACGACGGGCCCCGGGGAAACCCGGGGCCCGTTCCATATTTAACGCTCCACGCCGCCCGCCATGCGACATTCGTGCGCAACGGCAAGAACGGCGCGGGCGGACCCCTATGATCTTTCGGACATCCAGGCACGCCGGGCGAACGCGCAGCCGAAGCTCATCAGCACGCTGTTCTGGAAGGATGGCGCCACCGCGCAGCACACGATCCCGGTGAAGATTCGCGGCAAGCCGTACGTCATCTTCGTCGACGAGGCGGGATCGGGGGGCAACAACGCCGCCGGCTGGCAGGCAGCGTGCGATGCTGGCATGCTGGCATGCCGGCGTGGCCGATGGCGCGGATCATCGACATCAGCGACGAAACACAGCCCAGGATCGTCTCGCGGCTCGCGCTCGAAATCCATGACCCTGCAAATTGCGAAAAGGTGATCCCTGACCTTGCGGGCCTCTCGAGCTTCACGTACGGCAGCCACTACTGCAGCGTCGACGGCCGGGACAAGGCCACGACGCTCGCCTGCGGCTACTTCAACTCCGGCATTCGCGTGTTCGACATTCGCGATCCGACGCATCCGCGGGAGATCGCGTACTACAACCCCGCCGGCACCACCACACCCAGTCCCGGCTCGAACCACAATCGCACGGGCGGCTGGGTGCCGTGCGGACCCTGCCAAAGGCGGGCTCCGCGAAACCGGAGCCCGTTTCTTTTCCTGCGCAGCGTCTTGCGACTTTCGTCGAATTGACAATTGCCGCTGCGCGACTAGAGTGCTCGCAGCATGTCGCCCGACGTACCCCGTCGCCCGCGGCGCATGCGCCCGCTCGAAGGAGGAGAATAATGAGGAAGCTGCACTTGCTCGCGCGGCCCGCGACAGCCGGTCTCGTCGCCGCGGCGTGCGTCGCACTGATGGTCGCCGACGGCAACGCGAAGCAGCCTGGCGAAACCGTTGCGTTCAGCGTGCCGAAGGCCACCTGCGGCCCGAACGACCATCCGGAAACCGCACTGCAGGGCCAGGTGCCGGCCGCGCTTCGCGCCGCCGGTTTCAAGGGTTTCAACTGCAACCTGGAACTCATCGGCCAGTATCGCGGTGAGGGCGCGAACTGGCAGACCACCGAATTCACCGACAAGGCCGGACATCACTGCGGCTATCACGGCACCGCGTCGCCGTCGCGCAGCCTGCCCGGTCGGCAGCAACTCGGCTCGCGCGTGATCGACCTCACCGATCCCACGAATCCGCACCCGAGCGCATTCCTCACCACCACGTCGATGCTCGATCCGTGGGAGTCGCTGAAGGTCAACGAACGGCGGCAACTGCTTGCAGCCGATGAGGGCGCGAACGGCGCCGGTGGCCCTGCCGTCGACATCTACGACATCTCGGCCGATTGCCGCAACCCGCAGCTGCTCGCGAGCGCGCCGGTCGGCACGGGTACCGACGGCAGTGGCGTGGTCACGCCGATCGTCGGTCACGAAGGCGCGTGGGCGCCCGACGGTCTCACGTACTACGGCGGCGGACGCACGGTGCCGAACAACTATTACGCGGTCGACGTGGCCGATCCCACGCATCCGAAGCTCATGGCGGCGTGGAACGTCCCGCGTGTCGCCCAAGGCGCGCGCACGCACGGGCTTTCGGTCAGCGATGACGGCACGCGCGGGTACTTCGTATCGATCGGCTCGGTCACGCCGGCCGGCCTCGTCGATCCCGCCGTGCAGGCGAACAACGGTCTCGTCATCTACGACCTGACCGACTTCCAGTCGCGCCGGCCGAACCCGCAGCCGAAGGTCATCGGCGAGGTCTACTGGAAGGATGGCTCGGTCGCCCAGCACACGATCCCGGTGAAGATCGGTGGCAAGCCCTACGTGATCTTCGTCGACGAAGGCGGATCGGGCGGCACCACCAGCGCCGCGCAGCTGCAGGCGGCGTGCAACGCGGGCATGATTCCGTTCCCGCTCGCGCGCATCATCGACATCAGCGACGAACGGCATCCCAGGGTCGTGTCGAAGGTCGCACTCGAGGTGCACGATCCGGCGAACTGCGCGCAAACGGTTCCCGATCTCACCGGGCTTTCGATCTTCACGTACGGCAGCCACTACTGCAGCGTCGACGACAAGAAGCACGCGACGACGCTCGCCTGCGGCTACTTCAACTCAGGCATCCGCGTCTTCGATATCCGCGATCCGTTGCGGCCGAAGGAGATCGCCTACTACAACCCGGCAGGTACCACCACGCCAAGCACCGGTTCCAACCACGCGCTCGGCGGCAACTGGGTGCCCGGGGGACCCGACTGGTGCTCGGCGCAAGTGCATCTCGACAAGAAGGCGGGAACGCTGTGGACGACGTGCCAGGACAATGGCGTGCTGATGCTCAAGTTCACGAATGGCGCATGGCCGCTGCCCGGTAGCAATACGCCACCCGGCGAGCAGAACTGAAGCGCAGGCGCGATCCTTCCCCTGCCAGGGGCCTCCGGTTCGCACCGTGAGGTCCTTTTCGTGGCGGGGCCGCGCTTGCGCGAGAGCCTCCGCAACGGCGCCGGGAATCGCTATCATGGCGTTCGGTAGCGACGGGGATCACGCAGTCGAGCGCACGATGTGGACCGGCAACACGAGCGCGATGGCGCAGCGACGCGCAAGGCTTTGCAGCGCTTGCGTACTCGTGCTCGGCGTGGCGATGGGTGCAGTGCCGAGCACCGCGGCGGCCGACGACATACGGATCGCGCGCGGCGATTGCCGGCATCCGGTGCACCTCGTCGCGAGGGAGGCCCGGCTGTCGAGCGTGCTGAAGGAGCTCGCCGAATCGCTCCACTTCGTCGTCGTCTATCAGTCGCAGAC
>Ga0157369_10007288_pt1 | contig 12733 bp, 8 predicted proteins | sample C25metaG_FD_113461 | JGI IMG/M metagenome (GOLD analysis project Ga0157369, IMG submission 113461) | Corn rhizosphere microbial communities from Kellogg Biological Station, Michigan, USA - C2-5 metaG | ecosystem: Host-associated > Plants > Roots > Rhizosphere > Soil | place: USA: Michigan...
AGGATCGCCGCGAGCAGAATAAGCGCGCGCGTTGCGGATTGCGTCGACATCGGAAATCCCCCGTTCACGGTCGTTGGCGATGTAATAGCCGCGGTGGCGCCTCAGAGGAAGCGGGCCAGCGTTTCGGCGCTCGCCGCGCCGAGCAGCACCACGATCCAAGGCGGCACGCGCCAGAAGACGAGCAGCAGGAATGCGGCGATGCCGATGCCGAAATCGGCCGGGCCAAGGATCGCGCTGGTCCAGACCGGCGTGTAGAGCGCCGCGAGCAGTAGCCCGACGACCGCGGCATTCACGCCTTTGAGCGCCGATTGCACGCCGGCGCGACGGCGCAACGCGTCCCAATAGGGCAACACGCCGACCAGCAACAGGAACGAGGGCAGATAGATCGCGGCAAGGCAGATCAGCCCGCCGAGCCAGCCATTCGGGGCGGGCTGCATCACCGTGCCGAGATAGGCGGAGAAGGTGAAGAGCGGGCCGGGCACGGCCTGCGCCGCGCCGTAACCGGCAAGGAACGCGTCGTTGCCGATCCAGCCCGGCGGCACGACTTCCTTCTGCAAGAGCGGCAGCACGACATGGCCGCCACCGAAGACCAGCGAGCCGGAGCGATAGAAGCTGTCGACGAGTGCAACCGCGTGATTGCCGGTCGCTGCATTGAGTAGGGGCAGGCCGACGAGCAGCACGAAGAACGCGATCAGCGCGACGATCGCCAGCGGCTTCGCGATGCGGATCGCGATGTCACTATGCGCGGCTTTTGTCTCTGCGGGCAGAAAGCGCCATCCGATAAGCGCACCGAGCACGATCGCGCCGATCTGGCCGTAAGCGTTGGGCAAAGCGAGCACGAGCAGCGCTGCCGCGATCGCCATGGTCGCGCGCAGCCGATCCGGGCAGAGATTGCGCGCCATCGACCACACGGCCTGCGTGACGACCGCGACCGCGACAATCTTCAGCCCATGCAGCCACGCGGCTTGCGCGATATCGCCTAGCTCCGCGACACCGTAACCGAAGGCGATCATCGCAAGCGCCGACGGCCCGCTGAAGCCGAGCCAGGCGGCGAAAGCGCCGGGCAAGCCGGCGCGCAGAATGCCGATAGTGATGCCGACCTGGCTGCTCGCAGGGCCTGGCAGGAATTGGCAAAGTGCGATGATGTCGGTGTAGGCGGCCTCGTCGAGCCATTGCCGTCGCGCGACGAATTCGCCGCGGAAATAGCCGAGATGCGCGACCGGCCCGCCGAAGCTCGTCAGGCCAAGGCGCAGAAAGGCCAGGAAGACGGAAAACCACGAGTCGCGATGTCGCGACTCGACGGGCGCGTTGTTGGGCATCGCTTTGATGTTAGTGCATCCCGCGCGATCGAAACAGCGATGTGGATATTCTTACTCTCTTGGTGTCGCGGCCGATCGAAACTCGTTAAGTTCGTCGGATGAGGCGCTTATGACCGTGGAGCATCGCGACGATCCGTCTGTAGCGACAGCCGCACTCGGGGTGCTGCGCGAGACGTTCGGCTATCCCGAGTTTCGCGGCCAGCAAGCCGAGATCATCGCGCATGTGACGGGGGGCGGCGATGCTCTGGTCCTGATGCCGACCGGCGGCGGCAAATCGCTTTGCTATCAGATTCCGGCGCTCTTGCGGCCCGGTCTCGGCATCGTGGTTTCGCCATTGATCGCGCTGATGAAGGATCAGGTGGATGCGTTGCGCCAATTGGGCGTGCGCGCGGCCTATCTCAATTCGAGCCTCGATTTCGCCGAGGCCGCCGATGTCGAGCGCGCGATGCGCGCCGGCGATCTCGATCTCGTCTACATCGCGCCCGAGCGTCTGGTGACGCCGCGCTGTCTCGATCTTCTCGCGAAATCGCGTCCGGCGCTCTTCGCGATCGACGAAGCGCATTGCGTGTCGCAATGGGGGCACGATTTCCGGCCGGAATATCTCCAACTCTCTGTGCTGCACGAGCGTTTCCCGACCGTGCCGCGCATCGCGCTGACCGCGACTGCGGACGGTCCGACGCGCGCGGACATCATCGAGCGATTGGGGCTCGGCCAGGCACGCATCTTCGCGGCCGGTTTCGATCGGCCGAATATCCGCTATCGCGTTGTGCCCAAAAACGATGCGCGCAAGCAGCTTTGGGAATTCCTCGATGCCGAGCATCGCGGCGATGCCGGCATCGTCTATTGTCTGTCGCGCAAAAAGGTCGAGGACGTCGCCACGTTCTTATGCAGCAAAGGCCGCATCGCGCTGCCCTATCACGCAGGCCTCGATGCGGCTATGCGCGAGCGCAATCAGGATCGCTTTCTCAAGGACGAGGGCGTGATCGTTGTTGCGACGATCGCCTTCGGCATGGGCATCGATAAGCCCAATGTGCGCTTCGTCGCCCATCTCGATGCGCCCAAGACGCTCGAGGCCTATTACCAGGAAACCGGCCGCGCCGGCCGCGATGGTCTCCCGGCCAATGCCTGGATGACGTACGGCATGGCCGATATCGTCACGTTGCTCTCGCTCATGGACGGCACGAACCTGTCCGAGCGCCAGCGCCGTATCGAGCGCCAGAAACTGGATGCGCTCCTGGGCTATTGCGAAACGCCGAAATGCCGCCGTCAGGTCCTGCTCGGCTATTTCGGCGAGCGCGATCATCCGCCCTGCGGCAATTGCGACAATTGTCTGCGGCCGCAGCGCGTTTGGGATGGGCTGATCGCGGCGCAAAAAGCCATTTCGGCGGTGGTCCGCACTGGTCAACGCTTCGGTGCGGCCTATCTCGTCGATGTGCTGCTCGGCAAGGCGACCGAGCGCATCAAGAATTTCGGTCATGACCAGATCAAGACCTTCGGTGTTGGCGTCGAGCTCGGTAAAAACGAATGGCATGCCGTTTTCCGCCAGCTCGTGGCGCTGGGTCATCTCGCCGTGGATGTCGAAGGCCATGGCGGGCTTTACGTGCGCGATAGCGCCTCCGCTGTGCTGCGCGGCGAAATGCCGGTCACGTTGCGAGCCGAGGCCGACGAAGCCAAGCGTCGCGAGAAGCGCGCGCGCTCGACCGCTTCGGACTCGATTGCGGCCCCGGCCGATGAAGGGCTGTGGCAGGCTCTGCGGACATTGCGCCTGTCGCTCGCGCGCGACCAGGGTGTTCCGCCCTATGTCATCTTCCATGACGCAACGCTCATCGACATGGTACGGCGCCGGCCGCGTGATCTCGATGCGCTCGCGGAAATCCCCGGCGTCGGCGCCAGCAAGCTCAAGCGCTATGGCGCAACTTTCCTCGCCGCCATTGCTGCGCATGAAGAGCAGGGGCTGCGCGAGGCGGGATAGCGGCGCCTACTGGAACAGCCGCTCGAAATTGCTCAGCCGGTAATTGACCGGCAGATAGAAATCGACGCTATTGCCAGTGATGTCGTGCGGCAGCGGCAGTACCGGCGATGAATCGCGGATCGTCGCGATGCTTGCCCGATCGAGCAGCGGCGAGCCGGTGGTCTGATCGATCCAAACGCGGGTCACCTGGCCGTCGCGCGCGATGGTGAAGCCGACAACGCCTTTGCCTTCCTGACGCTTGGCGCGCGCTTCAGCGGGATAGCGCTCCAGGCGCGCGATCCAGGCCTGGAGGCGCAGCAGGTAATCGTCGCTTAGCTTCGCCGAGGAGCGCAACGCGATCGCGCTCGAGGCGGCGAGCGGCGCGGCGCTGCTGCTACGCGGCCGGCCGTCGAGGCTTTCGGACAGCAGCGCGGTGATCGTCGCGTCGGGTTTCGGTGTGGCGGCGGGAGCGGGCGCCGGTGCGGGCTTCGCTTTCGCCGGCGCGGTTTCGCGCGGCGGCTTCGCCGATGGCACAGGCGGCGGTGGCGTTTCGGTAGCAGCGGCAACCGCCGACACCGACGGTGCTGCTTCTTGCGGTGACGCCGGCGGCTCGGGAGCAGCCTCTAGCGGTTGGGCGGCGCGTTCAAGTGCCGTCTCGTCGGTGTGGATCAGCGTCACCGGGATCGGATGAAGCTGCGGGAGCGGCTTGGGCTCGATATGCCAGGTGAGCAGCAGCGCCGCGATGACTGCGCCATGCAGCAGGCCGGATGCGCCGAGCGAGCGCTGCCAGGCGCGATCGCCAAGCGCTGCCGCCGCTGCATTCTTCATCGCCCTGGCCTGCATGGACGGAGTATCCCGCCGCGAAGCTTAACAACCGGCTGCGGAATCGTTAACGCGCCGTGCCCGGTTCGTCTTCCCAGAGCTGGGTGCGCCAGCGCAGCGCAATCAGCAGCGCGGTGCCGATGCCGATGGCGCAGTAGATCATGACGGTTGGGGCGTAGCCCAAATGCTGGATCAAAACACCGGCGGCGAGGAGGCCGATCGGCAGCGAATAAACCGCGAGCATGCGCACGCCCATGACGCGGCCGCGCAGGCGATCCTCGGCGGTCCGGAGAAGGATCACCGACATCGGCACCATGGCAAGGCTCTGCGCGAAACCGGCGATCATGAGCACGACCATGCCTGCATGGGGACTGGGCAGCAGCGGGAAGATCAGCAGCAGCGCGTACCACGTCACCATCGAGATGACCATCAGCCGCGCCATGCCCCAGGATCGCCCGCCGACGGTCAGAGTGATCGAACCGGCGAGGCTGCCCGTGGCAAAGCTCGCGATGAGGAAGCCGAGACCTTGCTGGTCGATGCGATAGATCTCGCGCGCGACATAGGGCAGCAGTCCTTGCGACAAGGGGAAGGCGGTGAGATTGACGAGCACCGCGAGCGCCATCGCCGACACCGCGGCCGGCGTGTTCCACACATAGCGGAAGCCTTCGCCGAGATCGCGCAAGGGCGTGAAAGCACGCGGCATCTCGCTCTTCGGGCTGCGATAGACGCCGAAGGTCAGGCAAAAGCTCATCGCGTAGAGCGCGGCGATGACGACATAGGCGTAGCCCATGCCGAGCAGGGCGATGAGCCCGGCGCCGGCGAGCGAGCCGGCGATACGCGCGCTGTCCATCGTCGTGCGCATCACGCTCGCGGCGCTGACCAGCACATGCGGCGGCATCGAGGCGCCGACCAGCGCGTTGCGCATGACGAGATCGGAAGATCGCACCAGCCCCATGCCGGCGGCAACGACGAGGATATAGCTCGGGCGGATGATACCGGTGAAAGCGAGCGTCATGATCGTCGTCGCGAAGACGCAATAGCCGGCGCGCATGATGCAGAGCAGATTGCGATGGCCGATGCGATCGCCCATCACGCCGAAAAGCGGCGAGAGCAGCGTACCGAGATATTGCAGCGAGCCGTAAACGGTGAGCAGCAGCACCGAGCCGGTCTCGACGATGATGTACCAGCTCAGGATGATGCCTTCCATCTCGCCCGCCCAGGAGGTGAGGAGATCGGCCGGCCACTGGAAGCGAAAGCTCTTGAGCGCGAACGGGCCCAGCGCGTAAGTCAAACCGCTTATCATTGTTCTTTACTGTATTGACCCGCGCCGCGCTGGGCGCGCATCGCTCCCCTAAAATTGCGTTGCTTTGTTCACGACCGGCCCGGTCAGCGCGCCGAAGAGCTTGCGCAGCGCAACGGGACGCGTGCCGTCGCCGAGAAAGTCGCGATAGTTGTTGGCGAATTGCGGGCTCGTCAGCGGCGGCAATCCCTGCGGCGCCGGCATGTCGCGACGCGGCGAATAAAGCGCAGGGAAGCGCGACTGCTGCTCTCTGCTCAGCATCCAGGCGAGATAGAGCTTGGCGGCGTTGGGATGCGGCGCTTTCTTCAAGATGCCGCCCGCCGTGAAGAAGACCGGAATCTTGTCCTTCGCCGGCAGCGCAATTTTGAGACCGCCGCCGGGGGCCGACCCTTGCGAGCCATTGGTGATGTCAAAGCTCAGCGGGTTGTCGCCCGTTTTCACGCGCAAGGCGACATCGCGATGGCCTTGGATGAAATAAGGCTCGTTCGCCATGTATTTCTTCATGTAGTCCCAGCCGTAACGCTGGGTGATGAGATAGAAATCGTAGAGCGTCGCGTCGTCATCGGTCGGATAGGCGGTGACGAGCTGATGGCGAAAGCGCGGATCGAGGAAATCGAGCGCCGATTTCGGCACATCGGCATCCTTCACCTTCTCGGGGTTGTAGCCGTAGAAGATCGGGATCGCATTCACCGCGACCCAGGCGCCGTTCTTGTCCTTCATCGACGGAAAGACCTGCTCGAAGCCCTCGGGCTTGTAATGCTGCAGCGCGCCGGCCTTGTCCCAGCGGCGATAGTCCTGGATTGTCTGGAACTGGACGTAGTCGGTGGTGACCTTCTTGTCCTTGAGTTGCTGATCGATCTCGAGATCAAGAACGTTGCTGAAGCCCCCCTTGGCCGTGACTTTGATACCGGGGAAGCGCTTCTCGAACGCATCCGCGCCGGCTTTCGCGGCGGAAGGGCCGGCACCCGTATAGATCGTCAGGGCGCCCTCGGCTTTTGCTTTCTCATAAAGCTGATCGAGTGTCTCGGCCCGTGCTGCAAGCGGCGCCAGGACGACAGACATCAATAAGAAACCTGAAAGACGAAATCCCCTTGCCCGATACCCCATGCTTCCCCCTTTGTAGCCGGCGGCTCGTTTGCGTTTCCGACGCTCAGCATAGCATGCCGGGCTGCCGCAATCCCGCCTAGCCGGCGTTCTTCACATGGAGGTGAGCGTGGTGATGACTCGGATCGCCACAGATTCGGTTATTTTATGTGCGGTATCGTTCTGAAGCGCCGCGGCGGAATCGAAAGCGATTCCGCCGCGTTCGCTTGTCGCTCTAGCGATGCAGCCCCGGCTGCCAGAGCATGTCGCCTTCGCCCCGGCGATTGAGCCAGCGTGCGAGCACGAACAGCAGATCGGAGAGGCGGTTCGCATAGCGCAGCGCCGCCGGATTGACCGGTTCCTGATACGCGATCTCGGTCATGCCGCGCTCGGCGCGTCGCATCACGGTGCGGGCATGATGCAGATGCGCCGATGCCGCGCTGCCGCCCGGTAAGACGAAACTGCTGAGCGACGGCAGTGTCGCGTTGTAATGGTCGATGGTCTCTTCGAGCCATGTCACCTGCGTTTCGCTCATGCGCAGCGGCGCGACTTTGAGATGTTCGCGCTCGGGCCGGCAAAGATCGGCGCCGAGATCGAAGAGATCGTTTTGAATGCGTGTCAGCGCACCACGAACGCCATCGTCGACAACATAAAGCAAGGCGATGCCGATCACCGCGTTCGCTTCGTCGACGCTGCCATAGGCTTCGACGCGGGTGTGGAATTTCGGCAGGCGTGCGCCATCGCCGAGCGACGTGCGTCCGTCATCGCCGGAGCGCGTGTAAATACGATCGAGTTTCATGATTCGAGTCGTCCATGCGGCTGGGTGGATTGCCCGTATCCGCACAAGCGACGCTATCAACGGTGCCCCGTGCGCGCAAGAAAACGTCCTCGGTGTCTGGAAATCTTTTCCCCTTGACCGGTGTAGGTCGTTTATCACAAGATTTAGCCTCACGGTGCCCGAGAGCCCCTACCTATTGGGTAGGGGGCTTGGGCTAAGAGGGAACCCGGTGAGCCCGACGGGGCAATGCCGGGGCTGCCCCCGCAACTGTAAGCGGCGAGCGGCTGTCACCATTGGCCACTGACGCGATACGCGTTGGGAAGGCCGACAGCCGCACCGACCCGCGAGCCAGGAGACCTGCCGTGAGCGCGTAACACGTCCTCGGGCGGGGTGCCCCGGTGGTCGCTTGCAGTCTTCGGCCTAAGGCCGGATTCCCTTCGCAAGCCATCATCGCCGGTCCTTCCCCAGGCAAAAAGCTATGGGGTTGCGAATGTCCGTTGTCGCTTACGATCTCGACCGCAATGGCCGCATCATTCAGCTCACGCCGCGGCCGGCGATATCGTCGCCGCCCAAGCCCGTTGCGCAACCGAGCCTGCCACTCGCGATCCCCCAACAGCAGCGCGCACCATTGCCGGCGCCATTGGCACGGCCGCCGCAGCCGTCCGACCTCAAGCTCGATCGCGGCCGCGATGCTCTGCTGACCCCCTTCGGTAAAGCGACGCTCGAAGACCGCTATCTCATGCCGGGCGAAAGCTTTCAGGACATGTTCGCACGTGTCTCCTGCGCCTATGCCGACGATGTCGCCCATGCGCAGCGGCTCTACGACGCGATGTCGCGCTTGTGGTTCATGCCGGCGACGCCGGTGCTGTCGAATGGCGGCACGACGCGCGGCCTGCCGATCTCCTGCTTCCTCAACGCCGTGCCGGATTCTCTTGAAGGCATCGTCGCGACTTGGGACGAGAATGTATGGCTTGCTTCGAACGGCGGCGGCATCGGCACGTATTGGGGCAAGGTGCGCTCGATCGGCGAAGCCGTAAAAGGCAATGGCGAGACGTCCGGCATCATCCCCTTCATTCACGTGATGGACGGCCTGACCCTGGCGATCAGCCAGGGTTCGCTGCGGCGCGGCTCGGCGGCATGTTATCTCGATATCCATCATCCGGAGATCGAGGAGTTCCTCGAAATCCGCAAAGCCTCAGGCGACTTCAACCGCAAAGGCCTCAACCTCCATCACGGCATCAATGTCACCGACGAATTCATGGAGGCGGTGCGCGACGGCAAGATGTTCGGCCTGCGCAGCCCGAAGACCAATGAGGTGATCCGCGAGGTCGATGCGCGCCAGCTATGGCAGCGCATCCTCGAGACGCGGCTGCATACCGGCGAGCCGTATCTGCTCTTCATCGACACCGTGAATCGCTCCTTGCCGAAGCACGCACGCGAACTCGGCCTGAAAGTGTCGAGCTCCAATCTGTGCAGCGAGATCGTGCTGCCGACCGGCGCCGATCATCGGGGCGAAGAGCGCACCGCGGTGTGTTGTCTCTCCTCGCTCAATCTCGAGACCTGGGAAGAGTGGCACGACGAGCCCGGCCTGATCGAAGACGTGCTGCGCATGCTCGACAATGTGCTGACGAATTTCATCGAGACCGCGCCCGACAGCATGGCGCGCGCGAAATACTCGGCGCTGCGGGAACGCTCGGTCGGTCTGGGCGTGATGGGCTTTCACTCTTTCCTGCAAAAGCAGGGCGTGCCTTTCGAAAGCGCGCTGGCCAAGTCCTGGAACATGCGCATCTTTCGCAAGATACGGCGTGACGCCGATGCGGCCTCGGTCGCCCTCGGCATCGAGCGTGGTCCTTGCCCCGATGCGCTCGAGCGCGGCATGACCGCGCGTTTCAGCCACAAGATTTCGATCGCGCCGACGGCATCGATCAGCATCATCTGCGGTGGTGCCAGCGCCTGCATCGAACCGATCCCGGCGAATGTCTACAACCACAAGACGCTGTCGGGTGCGTTTGTCGTGCGAAACCCCTATCTCGCGAAGCTGCTGGCAAGCAAAGGCGCCGACACGCCCGAGACGTGGCAGTCGATCGTCGAGCATGAGGGTTCGGTGCAGCATCTCGATTGCCTGAGCGATGCCGAGAAGTCGGTCTATCGCACCGCTTTCGAGATCGATCAGCGCTGGATCATTGATCTCGCGGCGGATCGCGCGCCGTTCATCTGTCAGAGCCAGTCGATCAATCTCTATCTCCCGGCCGACATCGATAAGTGGGACCTGCACATGCTGCATTGGACGGCATGGGAACGCGGCATGAAGAGCCTGTACTACTGCCGCTCCAAATCGATCAGCCGCGCGGCTTTCGCCGGGCAGTTGGAGAAGACGGCGCAGCAGGCCAATACCGCGACGCGCACCGACTACGAGGAGTGCCTCGCATGTCAGTGAACAGCCTTGCGGTGCTCGACCCGCGTTCGCTGATCGGCAGCGGCAAAGTCGGACTGCTGACCGCAACCGGTAGCTACGATGTCGAACGCTATTCCTGGGCCTATGAGTTCTGGAAGCGCCAGCAGCAGACCCATTGGATGGGTGAGGAGGTGCCGCTTGGCGCCGATATCAAGGATTGGGCCTCCGATCGCGTGAGCGATGCCGAGCGCGCATTGCTGACGCAGATCTTCCGCTTCTTCACCCAATCCGACGTCGAGGTCGGCGACAATTACCTCAAGCGTTACATCCCGATTTTCCAGCCGCTCGAAATTCAGATGATGATGGCCGCCTTCTCCAACATGGAGACGGTCCACATCGACGCCTATGCGCTGCTGCTGAAGACGCTGGGCATGCCGAAGGCGGAGTTCGAGGCGTTCCGCGACTATGCGGAAATGCGCGCCAAGGCCGACTACATGCACAGCTTCGGCACGAAGACCTGCTCGGATGTCGCGCGCACGCTTGCCATGTTCGGCGCCTTCACCGAAGGCATGGCGCTGTTTGCCAGCTTCGCGATGCTCTTGAATTTCCCGCGCCATAACAAGATGAATGGTATGGGCCAGATCGTGAGCTGGTCGGTGCGCGACGAGAGTCTCCATTGCGAAGGCATCATCCGCTTGTTCCATGAATGGAACCGCGAGACGCAGGCCGTCACGCGGGCAGTGCGTGACGACATCACCGATGTTGCCAAGACGATGGTCAAGCTGGAGGAAAGCTTTGTCGATCTCGCCTTCGGCCTCGGCGAGATCGAGGGTATGAAAGCCGCCGACATCAAAGCCTATGTCCGTTACATCGCCGATTGGCGGCTGACGCAATTGAAGCTGACGCCGGTCTTCGGGTGCTTTGAGGAAACCGAAAGCGGCTACCGCCCTCTATGCGCCCATCCGCTGCCCTGGCTGGTCGAGAGTCTCAACGGGGTCGAGCACGCCAATTTCTTCGAGCAGCGCGCGACCGAGTACTCCAAAGCCGCAAGCCGCGGCTCTTGGGAGGGCGCCGATGGCGTTTGGGCGATGTTCGATAAGCGCGAAGCGTCGCGCGCTGGCGCGAATGCATCGTAGTGGTGTGAGTGTGCAAGGGCCGACGCGAATTCGTCATTGACGCTCTGTCTTATCGCTGCATAGGATCGCGGCGATGGTTCCCTTCGGGGATTGAATGGGAATGCGGTGAGAGCCCTCGTCTCTAATTTGGATGAGGCTCGAAGCCGCAGCTGCCCCCGCAACTGTAAGCGGCGAGCCAAGCGCGAGCATGCCACTGGGAAACTGGGAAGGCGGCGCAAGGCAAGGACCCGCGAGCCAGGAGACCTGCCATCGCCGTGGTCACGCGCGAACACATTGGGCGGGGTGCACCGATGGGGACCAGAAAGCAGCCATAGGGCAGCGACTGGACTTTGGTTCGCGGTGACGTGTCACGTTGCCGCGAGGCCTTCATGTCCGCCCCTTTTCGTTCCCGTATTGCGATTTCCTTAGTCCTAGCCGGCCTGCTTTTAGCGACGAGCGCGCGCGCCCAGGATGCCGCGTCGCCGACGATCACGATCAATACGCCGATCACGGTGGTCGGCGCGACGCGCGTGCCGACGCCCGAAGATCAGCTCGGCACCAGCGTCACGGTGATCACCGGCGATCAGATCGAACAAAAGCAGCGGCGCACCTTGCCCGAGGTGTTGCTGGACGTCCCGGGCTTGAATGTCGTGCAAAACGGTAGTCCGGGCGGCACCACGTCGGTCTTCATACGTGGGACCAATGCCAATCACACCAAGGTGCTCGTCGATGGCATCGATGTAAGCGATCCGAGCTCGGCCGATGGTTCCTTCGATTTCTCCCAGCTCCTTGCGTCTGACATCGATCGCGTCGAGGTCCTGCGCGGCCCGCAAAGCGGCCTCTACGGATCGGAAGCGATCGGCGGCGTCGTCAATATCATCACGAAGAAAGGCAGTGGTCCGCCCAGGGCGACCGCGAGCATCGAAGGCGGCTCGTATGGGACGTTCAACCAGACCGCCGGCATCAGCGGCTCGCAAGCGCGTTTCAATTACAACGCCAATATCGCGCATCACCGCACGACGAACACCCAGGTGACGCCAAGCGATCTCGTGCCGCCGGGCGTTCCGATCAACGATGATTTCTATAACAACACAACCTATGCGACGAAGCTCGGTGCCAATCTCACCGATAATTTCGATATCGGCGTGGTCGCGCGCTATATCGACACCGATCTGCGCAACACGTCGGACCAACCCGGTGTCGGACCCGAGCCGATCCGCAGCGATAACACCAATCACGAGCTGTTCACTCGCGGGACCGCGCATCTCACGCTGTTCGATGGGCTCTTTGATCAGACGGTCGGTTATGGCTACACGAACTATCGCCGCCGCGTCTTCGATCCGAATACTGGCGCTTTGGCGTTCGGTAACGACCCGGGCTATTTCCGCGGCGATCGCACCAAGCTCGATTATCAGGGCAACGTCCGGGTGACGGCGGGCCAGATCGTGATTATCGGCGCCGAGCATGAGCGCGATACGATCAACGACAGCTCGCCCGCGACCGCCGCCTATTCCAACAATGCCGGCTTCGTCCAATTGCAATCGAGTTTTGGCGAGCGGTTTTTCAACACCGCAAGCCTCCGCTACGACAACAACAGCCAGTTCGGTGGCAAGACGACCTATCGCATCGCACCTGCCGTGATCGTTCCGGAGACGGACACGACGTTCCGCGGCAGCGTCGGCACCGGCTTCAAGGCGCCGACCCTCGATCAGATGTTCGACAGCTTTCCGGCTTTCGGCTTCTTCGCCAATCCCAATCTGGTGCCGGAGACGAGCTTCGGCTGGGACGCTGGTGTAGAACAAAAATTTCTCGATCGCCGCGCTTCGATCGGCGCGACTTATTTCCATAACGACATCAAGAATCTTATCGACTTCAACGACACCTTCACGACGCTCATCAATGTCGGCCAGGCGACGACCTATGGTGTCGAGAGTTTTGTCTCCTATAAGCCTTGGGACGTGCTGAGCTTG